>Ga0247610_10000055_pt1 | contig 179598 bp, 336 predicted proteins | sample 174DNAGHGhighgp2_FD_193483 | JGI IMG/M metagenome (GOLD analysis project Ga0247610, IMG submission 193483) | Sheep rumen microbial communities from Palmerston North, Manawatu-Wanganui, New Zealand - 1742 DNA GHGhigh gp2 | ecosystem: Host-associated > Mammals > Digestive system > Stomach >... | reverse complement strand
CATGAGCATAAGTGATTATATCGAAGTAATCCCAAATCAAACTTACACTATAACTACAACCGGTGATATTTCTGGCAATAAAAGACATGCTTATTATGATATAAATAAAGAATATCTTGGTGTTTTTCCTGGCGGTTCAACTACTATTACAATACCAGAAAACGCAAGATATATTCGTTTAACTTTATATGATGATGCTCTTGATACAACGCAACTCGAACTCGGCTCCACTGCAACCGCCTACGAGCCCTATGACCCGAATAAAACGGTGTATGGGGGATGGGTGGATTTAGTAAGTGGGGAAGTTTAGGAAGAGCAATTAATTTGGACAGTAGATGATATTAATTTTATTGGCGGCAACCCCGATTCATACAATGAAGAATCTGGCAAGAGGTTCTCTGCTTCTTGGCCAATTGGTAGTGCTAATGATTTTTCAGATGATATAAATACAATAGCCAAATGTAATATTTTACCTACTGTTGGGACAACTAATTCATCTAACAGTGTAAAAGCAATTAATTGGCTATCAGTATATAAGGGTTGGGGACGTAATACAATTTATGGATGTTTAAGTGACAGCATATTGAATAATGATACGTCCATTGAAAACATAAAAACTTATCTTAAAAATAATAATTTTAAGGTATTAATAAAACTTGCCAGTCCAATTGTTCATAACCTCCCTCCCCACTCCACCGAACTAAAAACCTTCCTCTCCCAAAACAACGTCTGGTCCAATGCCGATTACGTTGAAGTTGAGTATGATTTACACGAAACTCAAAACATACTCGCACGTAAACAATTTATTATTGCTAACCAGCCTCACATCGTTAAACCAGCGGCCGCGCCTTTACAGAACTTTGTGACTGACATGGCGGCACCGTTGAAGGAATGCAAAGTACATTTTAGTCCAGTGCAGGATACTTCAAATGGAGCGCCTTCACCAGATAATATATGCCCGATTAGTGGATGGAATAATGTTATTACTAGTATTAATAGAGCACCATTGCCAGTTGAATATCAAGAAGTGGAATATATTCAAAGCACAAGTATATATTCTTATTTTATTACTGATTATTATCCCAATGATAAAACTGATTATTATATTAAAATTCATCAAGGTAATTCTATTACTGATGAGTTTTATCCAACCGCTTTTAGTGCGGGATCACAATTTGAACTATATAAAAATGCTTATTATGTTTGGGTAAACTGCAAAGGAACATCTCGCTTTAGTACTGCTGGATATGGTACTAACCGTCAATTAATAGAAATGTTTACAAATGGCAATAGTTGGACAATTGTATCTCCAGGAGTTAGAACAAGTACTTATTCTATTCCATCATATAGTTCATTTATATCAGAAAAACCATTAATTATTCTCGCACGAGAGGTTAATGGTGAAATACGTGATAATCATATTGCCGATCCATGGCCTAAATTATATAGATTTACTTTATATGAAAATAGTAAAACAGTTCGCGATTATATTCCTTGCTACCGCAGGTCTGATAATGAAGTTGGTCTATATGACTTAGTAAACAAAACTTTCCTAACTCATAGCGGTGAAGGAACTTTTGATGCAGGACCAGACATTACTACTGGTTCTATTATTTATACTAATTGGGCAAATGAAGCCGGAACAATTTATGGCGGGTATGTGGATTTGGTAACGGGGGAAGTGTGGGAGACGTGGGGGCTGAAAGACCTTGGGACTGTAAACTGGAGTAAGTACAGCAACCGCGCTGGCGTATTCTATTCGGCGGTGATGGCCGAGTTTCCAGCAACAAGCAAACTCGGTGTGTTGTGCAATAAATACGCTTCTACGCACGACAATGTTACTGAACAACCAGATAAATCAATAGGCGATGCCTACCAGCTTCGGGCGCGTTCTTTCGCAATTTATGACACAGATTATGCCGATGCTACTGTTGCGGAGTTTAAGACTGTAATGAGCGGAGTAATCGCCGCTTATCCACTTGCCACTCCCACCCTCGTCACCACCCTCACCCCGACCGCCCTCCGCACCCTCATCGGCACGAACAACATCTGGGCATCTAATGGTGGAGATAATATTGAAATTGCTTACTGGAAACATTAAAAGGAGGAATTAACTATGAATCAATATTACATTATCGAAATTCAACAATACGCAAATGGCGAATATGGCCATATTGTACACTTTGCTTACGATGAAGACGCGGCGAAAGCCCGCCTAAAGGCAGAATCCAAATATCACGAAGTTCTCGCGGCGGCAGCCGTATCCGAACTTCAATCTCACGCCGCCACTCTTCTTACAGCAGATGGCCGTGCAATTATGAACCAATGCTATAAGCACGCTCTTGCACCAGCCGCAGAAGAAGAATCTAGTGAAGAACAACCAGAATAATTTTTTAATTCAGGGCACAAACAGGTATATATATCTGCTTGTGCCCACACTTTTTTTATGGAAAAAGATTTGACTTTTACAAACTTTTATGATATAATATAATTATCAAAGAAAAGAGAGGTTAATATGGGGCGAAAAGACGGAAATTATTATTACTATGAAGAAGTATATTCTTCTGAACCAGAACAGCAAGTAAATGAAATTGAAATTGGTTGCGGCTTTTGTCATGATAAGCGTAAAAATGAAGACATTGAACTTTATTTCTTAGACCGTGCAAATAATATGCGCCTTTGCACTTATTGTCCATCATGCGGCCGCAAGTTGGGGTGACTTGAATGAATAATACTTACAATTGGAATAATCCTTTAATGGCTTAGCAGATGATGTAGTAGTAGTAGAGCTATTATCAAATGCCCGCACCTAGGTATGAACTTAATCAAGTAAAAGGTGAAGCCGGTGCTAACAATTTTCGTATGGCACCAAATAGTAGAGCAATTTTAGTTGATGAAACAGCACCAATGATTTGGTTTGCCCGTACAGATAGCGGCGGCTATTTAACCGTAGAACCTTATGATATTTCACCGCATAAAGCACAAGAACAAGTAAATGTAAATGATTTAGCCGAACGAGTAAAGAGATTGGAGGAACAATATGTACAACAATCCACTTCTAAACCCAAGAAGCAACGTTAGCCAGCGGCCACAACAGAGTCCGCAAATGGACCAGTTGAGGCAAATGGTACAACTGTATAAAAATAGTAGGAATCCAATGCTCGCAATGCAGAATATGCTTGAGCAAAATCAAGAGCTTAAGACTGTTATGAATTTCGTTAATAAAAATGGCGGAAATGCGCAACAGTTATTTTACGAATTAGCACGTGAAGCGAACGTAGACCCGCAAGACGTGTTAAATGGATTGGGGATATAATTTTTAAGCACGCGAAAGCGTGCTCTTTTTTATATCAAAATATTTAAACAGGGGCGTGATTCATATGGATGGTAATCTTTCTGCTGCTGATATGGCGGCCGTAACCGGACGTGAAGGAAATTGGGGCGAAGGCTTATGGCTATTCGCTATTCTAGCTCTAATGGGTGGCGGTTTTGGTAACTGGGGTAATCGTGGTGGTTACGAACAGTATGCTACTCGCGATCAAGTTCAAAATGGTTTCGATACCCAGAACCTCCAAGCTCAGACACGTGACATTCTAATGTCTGTAAATGATGCTTCTGCTCGTGGCTTAGCCGCAACAAACCAAGTATATCACGACGTAGTAGATTACGTTGGAGACAAATATATGGAACTCCAGCGTGATATTGCTGCCTTAGCAGTTGGGCAAGCTAATGCTCTTGCTAATCAGAACCAGTGCTGCTGCAACATTCAGAGAGCCATTGATGGTGTCAATTACAACACTGCAATGTAGACTGCCGCAATCAATCAGAATACTACTGCCGCTGTACAGAAAGTACTTGATGTTATTCAAGGCAATCGTATGGAAGCTATGCAGAACCGTATTAATCAACTTGAACTACAGAATCAGCTTAATGGTGTAGTCCGCTATCCAAATGGTTGGACTTATAATGCTGGCAACAATCCTTTCTGTGGTGGAAATTGCAATATGTAATAGAGCGTATGGAGTACGCCAATATTGAGGGGACGTACTTAACGTCCCCTCTTTTTTTATTTGGAGGATTACAATATGAAGATAATTGAAAAATTATGTGATATGATTGAGGAAGAACTTGATTGCGCCGAAAGCTATGCGAAATGCGCTATTGAGAAAAAAGAAGAATATCCTCAATTAGCAGAAACCTTCTATAAAATAGCCAATGATAAAATGGGACATATGAATTTATTACATACTCAAGTGGTTTCTATAATAGAAGATTATAGAAAGAAGAAAGGAGACCCGCCAGAGGCAATGCAGACATTGTATGATATATTACATAGACGATATATCGCACATGCCGCTGCCGTTAAAGGTATGCTTGCATTATATAAAGAATAAGGAGTGGTGACCTATGTTACAGGCTTATAGTTCTAATCTAGATGTTGCGGCTAATGCTGCTTTTCCTTTTAATAATTCTGTCGTTGATAAAGGTTGCGCAGAAAACTTATCCGCGCCCGCAACTGTTCAGCTAAATCAGCGTGGCGTATATCTTGTTGAGGTTGACGGCTACGCTACTGGTGCGGCCGCAAGTGATAACCTAGTTCAACTTTACGTAAATGGTTCTGCTATGCCGCAAGCAGTTAGCGGATTTACCACCGCAGCCGGCACTATTTCCAACTTCGGATTTAAAACTCTTGTGCAAGTTAGCGAAAATAATTGCAATTGCAATTGCTATACTAGCCCAACTATTCTACAAGTTTTAAATGGCGAGCAAGCTCTTACTGCCGCTCATATTAACATTGTAGTAACTAAAATTAGATAATAAATATGCTGGATTTGAAAAAATCCAGCATACTTTCTTTTACTATGACAATAGAGAGTATTTTTATATAGCTTGCGGCACATATGAAAACGGGCATAGACATGCATCATAAAATGATGGAAGCATATAATTTTATATCGCTAAAAGGATATAAAAAATGTCAAGAATATCATTATCTTTCAGAACTGAAAGAATATTTAAACTTATGCCAATATTATTTGGAACATTATTATAAATTACTTAATGTTCCACCAGCGGCAGAAACTAATGTATTTTCTTCTTCTTGGTATAAATATACGCAACAAGAAGTTGATATAAATACAAAACGCACCGCTGTTAGGGATATAATGAAGAAGTGGATTGATTGGGAAACTGAAACAAAAACATTGTATCAAAATATGTATAAAGAACTCATTGCTTTAAACGAAATTGCGGCCGCTAGTTTTCTAGAAAATTATATTAACGATGTTTCAAAAGAATTGCGGCAAGCATAGCAGAAGCAAATTGAGTTGGAGACAATTAATTATGATGCTGTGGAGATAATAAAAGAGCAACAGCATTATGAGAAGAAGTATAAAAAGAAACTAAAAGGGGAGTGATTTCAAATGTGGAAGAATTGGAATCATGAACGGTGGCGTACTCGTGACTTACTATTAGAGTATGATACCGCAATTATGCCCCCTCATCCACGCGCTGGCGGCTTAGCCATAGTTTATCCTTGGGGTTCATCAGTATATGATAACGTAGTAGACATGTCAATTCCTCATAGCCCACACACTACAACCTTATCAATGATATATCCTTGGGAAAATACATCCTTAAATATTTTAAATCATCAATTATATCTTATCGCTGTACAAAGCGGTTTTGATGGCACAGAAGAAGATTTCAAGGAACTCTTCAAAGGCTATGTCGGCCCACGCAGTATTATGTTTGCGACTTATTCAGCGTTTCCAGATACTGGCATTACTGATAAGTTATATTTTGATTTAGAAACTAAAATATTATATTACTGGGATGAAGAATATATTCCAGTTAATGCTATGCTAATAGCCGAAACAAGATTGGATGGAGGTGAGGCTTAATGGCGACTAATAGTGTAAAAGTTACATTACAAATTAGGCACGATACGGCCTCAAATTGGACAATACGAAATCCAGTTTTGGCGGCCGGTGAGTATGGCCTAGAAACCGATACTTTTTGGATAAAAGTCGGTGATGGCGTGCGAGATTGGGAGCATTTGCCCTATCTCAATAAATTAGATGCTACTTATTTTAAATAGATTGATGATGGCGAAATAACATTTAGTGATTCATTTATGAATACTATTGCTACATTAGAAGCGGCCGCAGGTCAGGCAATTACAAAATTGGAAGTAACTGACCCGCCTGTTAAAGATGTAGACGTACCTAATAAAAAGTATGTTGATGACGCTATACGGCAAGCGGGACATTTACATCGTGAAGTTGTAAGTACTTTACCCGATGCCGCAAATGCCGATGAAAATACCTTATACATGATGCTCTCAACAGATGGCACTCATTATGAAGAGTATATGGTTATTAACGGTGTTTGGGATATGGTGGGCTCAACTGGTGATGGTACTGGCGGTGCTTATGAATTGCCAGTAGCAACCAATGCACGTTTAGGTGGCGTTAAATCATCATCACAAGATGGCTTTTTAGCCGTAACTGCAGAGGGCTTCATGACTTTTAATGGAGTCCCAACAACTAAATTATATGTTCCTACAGGAGATACATTTATTATATATGGCGGCAGTGCTTAATAAGGAGGTGGCGTAAATGGCGGAGGAACATCAAATTGAAGCACGCATATTATTACGCTACGATACTTATTCGCGCTGGATGAATAGTACACTTATTTTGTTAAAAGGTGAGGCGGCGATTTGTTCATTTCCTACAAGTCATACACTAGAAAATATGTCTAATGACTACCCATTTGATACGCCGCCTGCTATTGGTATTAAAATTGGTGACGGCTTACATAGATTCTATGAGCTACCATGGGTCTAGGGCGTTGCGGCCGATGTTTATAGTTGGGCCAAACAACAGACAAAGCCACAATATACCGCTAGTGAAATTTAGGGATTGGAGAATTTTATTAAACAATTCTTGAGTGGCGATGATGTTGCGGTTGAAGCCAGAGCATATCAAATTATACAAGGGACTGGTGATAATTCTAATAAATATTATCTTTAGTCTCGCGGAGCAAATGATACAGATTGGGTAACAGATACCGCTCATCCAATTGATTTAACTTCAATTATGAAAGTAGTTAATTGGATTGGAGCCGATGTTGATACATATTTTTCACTAGGTTCCCGCACACAAGAACATATTGAACTTGTATTAAGTGGGTTGTCCTATCAAGACTCGTCTGATGGTGCTAGTGTAGTGACCGCAGTTTCATAGTCTAATGGTAAAATTAATGTCACAAAAAGTCAATTAAATTTTAATTAGTTAAATGGCTTAGTGGACGTTGCCCATGGCGGTACTGGAAAAGTTGAATTGCCGCAAGGTGAAGTACTTGTCGGTAATGGCACTGGCGCGGTTAAGACGGTAGAAATTTCTACCGAACTTGAAAATACACAAACTCTTGCTTACAGTTCTGCGGTTAAACGCTATATTGATAATGCAACTGCCGGATTAACCGGGGCCATGCATTATATAGGTGAAGCTAGCGTAGATATGTCTAATGCTTCAAATAAAGCAGTTGACCCACAAATTCCGGGTTATATTTTTAAAAATGCCTAGCCAGGTGACGTTGTAACTTTTGACCATAAAGAATACGTATGGACTGGTACAGAATGGCGTTTATTGGGCGATGAAGGAAGCTATGTTATAAAAGGCGCGATTACGGAAGCAGATTTTAGTCCAGAAATAAATTTGCCTCTAAATAAAATTGAAGGACTATATAATTTACTGGACACTAAAGTAGATAAAGTAGAGGGTAAGGCTCTTTCCACCAACGATTTTACTACTGAATATAAACAAAAACTTGACGATATAGAAGAAAATGCTCAACGCAATTTAATTGAGCATATCTATATCAATGGTACAGAAGCAATTCCATCAGTAATTGATGGCAAAGCTAATTCACTTGCTATTCGTTTAAGTTCATTAACGCCAGAAGAGGAAGAAAAACTTCGTGGTATTGAGCAAAATGCTCAAGTAAACACAATTGAACATGTGTTCTTAAATGAGGAAGAACTTGCAATTAAGACTGTAAAAACATTACCAAAGTCAGTCAACATTGAATTAATTCCCTATACGGAACAAGAACAACAAAAGCTTGCCGATATATAGGCTGGTGCACAAGTTAATACAATTCAAAGCATTAGCGTCAATGGCGTTCCAGTATCTCCAACCGCAGACAAAGTTGTAGATATTGTAATACCAGATCATGCTGAACATGCTAATAAAATTGAAAAGATATTTCTTAATGGTGTTGAACAAGTACCTGATAGTGATAAATATATTAATATTCAAATTGATGAATCAGCGGTTAGCTTTACTGTACTAAAAGGTGCCCGAGTACCTACAGGTATTGCCGCAACACCATATGAAGATATTGATTTAGATGAAACTACAAAAAAATTAGAATTTGCTAAAATAGCAAAAACTGGGTGGGTGTATGATATAGTTAATACTCCCGCAAATAATACAACAGATTATTTAATACTAAGGTGTGGCGATTCAACAACCTTAGTAGACTAAACTTGGCTGGAATGATGCCGAGGAGGTGCTTTCATGGCTACTAAAACCGTGAACACACGAATTCAGTTGAAAAGTGATACTGAAGCTAATTGGAATAAGGCTGGTCCTAAGGACGGAAGCCGTGGTTTCGTACCACTTTCGGGTGAGCTCATCATCTATTCAGCTGATGGGGCTCACCCTTTTTCTCGTTTAAAGGTGGGAGATGGAGAACATGATGTAACCGCATTGCCATTTATTGATGCGGGCACCATTAATGGCTATTCACCTACTGGTTCTAATTTAGCATTTTATCCTAAAGCACGGAATTTTCCCCGTAGTGGTTCTGACGATAAATTATATATAGCATTAGATAAAAATACTATATATTATTTTCAAATAGGTGTAGGATACACATAGTTATCTAATTTTACTTATACTGCGGATAAACAAACAATTAAAACAATTAAAGCTAACTCATGGTCTGCTGGTACAATGACAAATGCGGACGTGCAAAATAATAGATTAATGATTGAAAATGGTCAAGAACCGTCATTAGAATTAGAAGATGTTGTTGTAATAACTGATATTTCTAAAGATAATGCGGAAGTAGTTGTACCAGAAGGAGATGATTGATAATGGCAGGACTTCTTAAGACTATTACTGATTATATCGGTATTGTTAATATAGATGATACTGAATATTTAACTGGTTCTACTTTATTTGGAACTTGTTCTACCGCTGCTAACAAGCCTATAAAAGAAGTTATTATAGAAGATTTTTCATCCTTTACACCTACGCATGGATTAACAATTCATGTATTATTTATAAATTCAAATACATATAATGGACAAGATGCAATTTAGCTTAAAATTGGTAATAATATAACTGATGTATACCAATTTGGTACAACTAAGCCTGGTAATACCGAGGCTACTTCTTGGCGTGCAGGGGCTATTGTTAGCTTTACGTATTATGATGGTGCATTAGATGAAACACCGACGTCTAAACGTTGGATAATGAATAGCGGTATTGACACTGGTGCTGATGGGCTGGCTTCAGTTAATTTAGCAAATGTTAATAATGCTGATGATTTAAAAGTGATTGAAGCATTAACGGGGACCAACGGCTATTTAAAAAAGACAGCGGCGAATACTTGGACTTTAGAGACTGACCAAGATGCTAGCTCAACTGTAGCAGGCATTACAAAAATAGGAGCCTCTGGCGGTGCCGCAACATATGAACATACACATGGCAATATCACTAATGGTGGAGCTTTATAGACTACTGATGTTACTATTGGAAATGGAGATAAATTAGTTATTACTGATAGTAGCGATGGAAATAAAATTGCCAGAGCTTCGCTATCATTTGGAGAAAATAATGCTACAAATAAAGGTAAAGCATTAACATAGGCCGGCACTTGGGAATCATTTACTAATAATACAGGTACTGTTACTAGTGTTTAGGTACAAGGTAGTTCTCCGGTTGTATCAAGCGTTAATACAGCACAAAGTGGAACTTTAAGTACAACTATTTATTTAGCTAGCGGCTATGGCGATACACAAAACCCATACGGTACAAAAAGCGCACACTTTGTTCTTGCTGGGCCAGAAAGTGGCGCAGCGGCGGCGCCAGATTTTAGAGCGTTAGTAACAGATGACATTCCAGAGTCTATCGCACGTTTGGCATCACCAACATTTACAGGCACTCCTAAGGCACCAACTGTTGCAGACGCTACTGATAGTTCTACGGCAATTGCAACTACTGCATTCGTCGCGGCTGCGATTAATAATAAACTAGCGGCGAACGATGCTATGCAATTTAAAGGCACTATTGGCACCAATGGTAATCCCGGTACATTGCCAACAACTAATTATCAAGCAGGTGACACTTATCGTGTTATTACAGCTGGCACATATGCTGGATAGGTTTGTGAAATTGGCGATTTAATTATCGCAGTTAAAGATTATAACGCTAGCACAGCATTGAATGATGACTGGACAGTAGCACAAACTAACATTGATGGTGCTGTTACAGCAAGTGATGGTGCCGCTGATTATTTAACTAAATTTAATGGAGCTCATACAGTTACTAAAGGTCCAAAAATCACATCGGGTGGCACTGGATTCTTAAAAGAAGATGGAACTTGGGCCACTCCTACGAATCCCGGCTATGGTTCAATTACACCAGCAAATACAGCTAATGGAACCAGTGCTTTAACTGGTAATACTACTGCAGTAACTGCTACTAATAATAGCGAAAATATTAAATTTACTGGGGCTAACAAATGGATTGTTCTAGCTGGCAGCAATGGAGCCGCAGGAGCAGATGAATTAAAATTCGCTCACTTTGTACCATCTAGTATTACTAATAGTGGACCTACTGGTGCACAAACAGGTACGCGAGGCTCTACTTTTAATATTCCTAAAGTAGAAATAGATGCCGCAGGCCACGTTACTAGTATTAGTAGTATTACGGTATCGTTACCAGCTAGTGATAATACTGATGAAAAATTAGCAATCGCATCAGAAGATCCAAGCACATCTACTGCTTATAATTTAATTTTTGCAAAACAAAATACAGATAATGCTGCAACACGTTATTATAGTACTGGTATATAGCATATCGCATTAAAAGGAACAACTTCTGCGGAAGGTTATAGTGTACTTGCTTTAGGTAATAGTACAGCAACTGGTACTGCTAATAATAAAAAAGGTATTTTAAGATTATATGGTACTTCTACTTCTTATACTGATATTGTTGGTACAAATAACACATCAGTACAAGTACTTACTTTACCGAAGACCACTGGCGGCAACTTAGTCGGTACGAATACAACTAGTAAAGTTGGTGATACTGATAAACCAGTATATATTGCGGCGAATGGCATAGCAACTGCTATTAGTTATACAATAAAAACTAGTGTACCTAGTGGAGCCGTATTTAGAGATACAACTTATACAACTACCGCTAATACTACAATTCATTATTTAAGCGACGCAAATTACGTTAAAACTACAACTGTTAGTGATGGAGTTTTAACAATTACTACAGTTACAAATGCTTCTTCAATAACTCCGATAACAGCAATTACACCAAGTGTAGCGGGACCAACTAATTAATAGGCAGGTGATATTAAATGGCCATTAATGGCATTAAAGAAATAAAAATAAATAATACTAATTATTTAATTGAGCCTACTTTATTAGGAACTTGTGGAACTACTGCGGCTACTGCTATTAAAGATGTTACTCTAGCTAATTTTGAACTATTTTCAGGTGTTCAAATCGCTATTAAATTTAGTACCACAAATACAGCTGCTGTTGGCGATTTAAAATTACGTGTTAATAGTAGTAATGCAAATGATGCAAAACCAATTAAATACCGCGGCGGAAATCTACCCGCTGCGGGTACTTTAACCGCTAATCATATTTATAATTTTGTTTATGATGGCACGAATTGGGAATTAGTTGGTGATTTAGATACTAATACTGATCGGTTAGTAGAGCAAGGCGTGACTAGTACTGGTTCCTGGCGTAAATTATTACTAAATGGTGGTACTGTATATAGTGCAAAGGGCACCACCCCTACTAATCGTACTGATGTTACATATCAAGCAGCTAATCTAGATTTCTAGCCTTCAACTGGTACATTAGTAGCCACAAAGTTTTCAGGCGATGGTTCAGCATTAACAAGCTTAACCGCGACTAATATTACTGGCACTGTACCATTTGGTAATTTGCCGACTGGTACGGGTACGGATAAAGTTGCGATTGGGAATCATAATCATGATGGTGTTTATGCTCCTGTGGTTACTGGCGGCTACTTACCATTAAGTGGTGGTACAATGACAGGAGCTATTAATTTAGTAGGAAATCAAAGTTCTGCTTATAATGATAAGGGTTTGATTTTTACACAAGGTTCTCGTATTGGAGAAAATAATGTTGGTGGTTTAGGTATTTATGCCACTGAACGTATTTATTTAAGACCCGATTCTTCAACATCTTCTAGTGGCGATGGTGTAGAAATTCGTGGCGAGGGAATGGTTCCAAGTAATAACAATACTGAGACGTTAGGAGATAGCTCTCATAAATGGTCAAATGTTTATGCTACTAATTTAAATGGTAATTTAAATGTTACCGTTCATACTAATACCACTGATGGAAATAAAAATTATTATCCTTGGTTTAGTACTGCAACTTCAGGTAATTTAGGAGCAAGAGCTCATGCTGGAGTATATATATATGAAACAGTTACAAATGGAGCAATTTCTGCATTAGATTTTTGCATGGGTTCTAGCACGATTACTGGTTCAATAACATTATGGGATGGCACTAACAAATTGGGAAATATCAAGCCTGGAGATCTTTCAGCCAATAGAAGTTATACATTACCTAATTAGACTGGTACTTTTGCGTTATTAACTAAAACAGACGCAAACGCATTAATTAATTTATTAGATACAGGTTCTTCACCCTTAACTGCAAACGATTATGTAATTACACAATACGCTGGCGGCGGAACTACTACAACAACATATCATAGACGACCCGCTTCTAAAGTAGTTAATGCTACATTAGTTAAAGCGGCATTAGGTACAGTCGGCACAACTGCGAAGAAATTTCTAAAAGACACTGGCGATTGGGCATAGGTCGCTTATACTGACTTAACTGGAGTACCAACGTCATTTACTCCCGCTGAACATAACCATAATACTTTATATCCATTAAAAACTTCTACAACAATTACTAAAGGTAAAGCAACAAAATTAACTTTTACTGGTGAATTTCAATGCACTATTGGAGTAAATACATCAAATAGTCATGCTAGAGCATATTATAAAGCTAGCGGTTATGGTTAGTCAGATGTACGTATTACTATTTTTGAATTAGCAGATAGCCCTTAGGTAAAATATTACATACCAGATGATGAAGAAGCTATTGTTTTTTGTAATTAGCACGCTAATAATCCACAAACATTATTTATTGTTATGGACTATGGAGCACTACCAACAATTACTACAGATTTAGCTATTCCGTCATCACCAAACTATTTAAATCATCATATTTTAACAGAAGATAATTATAAATCCTACGCATGGGCTCGTCCTTCTACTATTACAGATGGTTAGGTATTAGTAAGTAGTGGAACAGCAGGAGAAACTACGCTACGCGCAATCTTAAACAATACTACAGCAAGTGCGTTAGGTTGGAACTCCGCGGGAAATAGTAATGCAAATAATTTACGCTTGGTAGATGTTAATACAATTGCCTATTGGAATGGCGCATATAGTGGCACAAGTAGTAATTTAGCATATTATAAAGGTGGCGCCTTTGGCACAATGGCAAAAGAGACCGCGGCTGACTACGCAAAACTTAGTAGTGCAGCATTTACTGGTGCGGTCACAGTATAGACGCCAACTGCAGATGCAAATCCAGCGACAAAAAAATATGTAGATGATTAGATTTCTGCAGGTTTTGCGGCAAATGATGCGATGGTATTTAAGGGCATATTAAATAAAGACGCTGCAGAAACCGCGACTACATTAAAGAATATTCCAAAAAGTGGATATAGTGCTGGTTGGACTTATAGAGTCGCAAAAGAAGGAACATATGCTGGCGTGGCTTGTGAAATTGGAGATATGGTTATCGCGGTTACTGATGCCGCAACAAATCAAACCGCGGTTAATAATGCTCATTGGAATGTAATATAGGCTAATATTGACGGTGCAGTTGTTAGTTCTTCTACTAGTTCTACTGATAATGCTATTGCTAGATTTGATGGAGAAAGTGGGAGAATTATTTAGAATAGTTCTACTGTTTTATAGGATGATGGCACAATTAAATTTGCTCAAGTTACTTCTACATCTTATCCAGCTAATTCCGCAGGATTATCATGGAGCGGAGATAACGATGGAGCAAGTATTTATTATAGTTAGCGTGCTTCAAATAGTGGACATTTAGTGTTATAGACTACTGATGATAGCAATGAAACTATTATTTTCAGGCATACCAGAAAAGCGGATAGCAATAATTATGATGGCGTAATTATAAGTCCTTATTATGCACAAATTTATCCAAAAGTAAATGCATAGGGTTCGGTTGGAATTTCTGATAGTCGTTGGGCTAATGGATACTATTCAGCACATTTATATATTGGCCCAACAACTTATACAGCATATAACTCTAATGAAACAGGTACTTATATTGAACCTGGCGGCATTGGACTTTCTAATACGACTGCTCAGCGTGGTTATTATTTACGTGGCGGTTCTACACAATATAGTCATTGGTTTATTAATACTATTGGTACTGCAAGTACTGCTGAATCTAGCTCAGGAGCTAATGATGGCACGGCTGGCACTTTAGGTAACGTAATATTAGAATTAGGTAATAATATTGCTAATGTACCAAAAAATACCGCCGGCGGTGGACATAATGCACGAGGTCTTCTTAGATTTTATGGTAGTGATACTGCTTTTACTTAGATGGTCTCAAATTTAAAAGGAAATACAAATTATAATTTTTGGCTCCCTAATTATGCAGGAGAATAGTATGCTGTACATGTTGGTAATACCTCCGCGGTTGGAGGCAGTGATACTCCTGTATATATTGCTGCCAATGGTAGGGCCACAGCAGTAACTAAATATTTAGCTACACATGTAGCCGGTGGAAGCAGTGAATTTAAAGTTGCATATAGCACTACAATTAGTTATTGGTGGGGTGTTGGTACTGCTAATGTAAATCATGGATTATATGATGATAAAGCAAATAAATGGATTATTTCAGCGGGAGCAGATAATAAATGGAGTTTTGATGGCAACGCGACTTCCGCGACTTCTGCAACAACTGCTACAAGTGCAACATATCTAACATCTCGCGGCCGTCTAACATCTGCAAATACTGATAATTCCAATCGTTCTCGTATATTTACATTTCTGGCCTCATCCAGTATGACAGAAGGAAAACCGCGTGATGATGGTATTATTACTCAATTTAATTGGGATAATAATTATTGGGCAGGACAACTATATATTCCTGCTAGTCCAACAGGTATGATGCAATATCGTGGTAGTGGTCAAAATGCCGATACTTGGGGAGAATGGAAGACATTATTAGATAGTGCGAACTATGATGATTATGCTCTTCCATTATCTGGTGGCACAATGAAAGGCACAATCACTTTACACACGACTGGTTTAAAAACCCCATAGGCAGCAGGCTATACAACTGATCAATATGGTAATTTTAAACATTAGCAGGCAACCGCAAGTGATACATGGTAGTTATTAAGCAATGCTGGCGCGACTAATTTTAAATATGCTTGGGAAACTGGTAATATAACTACTGTAGGCACAGTTACAGCTGCGGGATTCAGCGGACCATTATCTGGCAATGCATCAAGCGCAACAGTAGTAGGAAAAGGCACTCATACCGCCGCAGTTACGGCAAATGAATTTTCTAGTATTCTAAGTGCGGGCGCGATGACTATAGTAGGCAATGTATCTAATACCTCAATGCCAAAAACGAACAATGCAAATGCAGAATTAATTATAAAAACACATCCAACTAGTGAGTCAAATTATTACGAAGCAAGACTTGGTTTTAGCAGTAATGGGGCATTATATTATATGCCAGTTAATGCTACAACTTGGTAGAGAATTGCATATTAGACAGCATTGAGTGATTACTTGCCACTTGCAGGCGGTAGTATGACTGGAAAAATTTATTCTTCAGCTGTAAGAAAATTACAATGGACTACTTCAGATAATGATAACAATTCTGATGGAGCTAGCTGGTATGGACTTGGTACTTTTGACGTTTCAGAAGAAAACGCGACGCGGACATGGATCTGTTTATCAAATTATTGGGGATTAAGTTTTAGAGCAAGAGATGATAATCATGTAAAAATTAATGGCAGTATTGTTCTAAACGCGACCAATTATTCTTCGTATGCTCTTCCTTTATCTGGTGGAGAAATGACCGGTCGCATTTATCGTAAAGGCACAGCATCAAATTGGCATAAAGGTCGTGATAATGCATTAGTAGCTATTAGTACTAAAAATGGTTATAGTCCATTAGCTTCAATGAAAACCACTAATGGCTCTTGGGAAATTGGTACTTATGATAATGCTTCTTTTACAGATGATCTGTTATTTACATATATTACAGATACTTTATATAATGGTTCAACTGCAACAATGTCTGCTCAATTACGATTCTATGAAACTGGTGGGGCATTATTTACTGGTCAAACTACTGTTGAATATAATCCCGCTGCGACTGATAGCACAGCAAAAGGTATGATTAATTTAACTTCAAGTGCGCCAGCAACTGTGGCGAAAAGCGGCACTTATTCTTGGGGTATTAATCATTTGGTTCCTAATTTAGCCAGCGGTGGCCATACATGTTTAATTACTGGCATGGGAAATGGTACGAATAATTCTGCCGCGTTAGAGTTTAATTATGTAGGTTCCAATCATGCAGATAATAGTGTTGGTCTAGGATTATATGGTAATAATTAGCTATTAACAATTAATAAAGCCGGCACAGTAAAAATTAAAGCCACTACGGCATCAACCTCTTCTACAACTGGTGCACTGGTAGTTGGCGGCGGTATAGGTACTGGCGCGGCATCATATTTAACTGGTAGCGTGCATATTATAGGTACTGCTGGTAGTAATGCTTTATTAGTTCGTGGTATTTCTGGCTGTAAAGAAACTGGCGATAGAGGAACAAATGTGGATGCTGTAGATTAGGGTTTATATCTTAATCTTAATGGCGGACCAGTATTCATAGGTTATGCTGACGCAACCGCTGCGAATTAGTTATATGTACAATATACAGGCGATGCTTCTTCAACTTCTACAGGAGCATTACGTGTTGACGGCGGTGTTGGTATTGCGAAAAAGTTATACGTTGGTTCTACTGCTTCATTTGGTGATGTTATTACTTTAGCTAATAACAGATTAAATAATATTGGTGATGATGTTTAGTTAGGCGATCAAAATATTGCTGGAACCATGTGTATTAAAGGTAAAAACGGTAATACTGGTATTAGATTTTTACCATATAGTGGTAGCGCTTCTGGCGATATAACATGGGATGGTACTAAATTTAATATCACAAGTACTACAGCCGTTAATACTAGCATCAGCGGTAACGCAGCCACAGCTTCCAAAATATCCGCCAAACTCGCCACCACCACTAAAACCTACTTACTCGGCACTTCAACGACAATAACCTCAACTGCCGCAAATGTTTCGCTTGAAGGCGATACCGGCGTCTACTTAACTACAACAGCCGGCGAATTAAGTGCGGCTCGTCATTCTTGGAATGTCAGTGGTACTGAAAAAGCTTACACAATATACAATACAACCGACGATTCAATTGATTTCGTCTTCATTTAATTAAGAGGTGATTTAATGTTTTCTTTACAATTAGCAGATGGTACGTTAATTGAGGGACTTCACCGTATAAACCCCTCAACATTTGAACTCATAAGTAACGATAATACATTATATCATCAACTTAATGACTTTAACCTCTCATTCGCCATCCTCCTTGATGAGGATGGCGTAATGAGTGAGGTTTATTTGGATTATACATTGTAGAACTTTATATAGTAGAGTGGTATAATTCATTTTAGATTAATTAGCATTGAAGAATTATAGAAGCAGATAAAGCATAAGGAAGAAAAAGAAGCGGAAAAGCGGAGAAAGTATAATGAGAAGATGAAGAAAAGGAGGGAGCGGAAAAATGCTTAAGGTATGGCTGCCTTTAACAGGCGATTTACACAATTAGGGCATTAGTGATGTAACTGCGACTGGACATTCCGTTACCTCTGTCGCCGCAGGAAAAATTGGCTCCTGCTATTCATTTAATGGTTCTAGTAGTTATATAGAATTAAGTTCAGCTCCATGTTCTAACGGAACAACAGAATTTTCATATACATGTTGGGCAAAATTTAATTCAACTGCGAGTTGTTGTTTATTTTCTAATAGGAATGCGGTAAATAGTAATGGCGTGACTTTATTTGTAAATAATAGTGGAAATATATTATATGATATAGGAAATGAACGTCATACTAAAGCATACACTTTTTCAACTGATACATGGTATCATCTGGCTTTTATATATAAAAAAGGAGCAACAAAAAAGATATATGTTAATGGTGCTGAAATATATAGTGCCGGCACTAGCGGAACAATGACTTCCGCCGCGGCGACCAAGTCTTTTATTGGCGCAAGTCAAAATACAAGTACAACGGTAAATGCTAATTATTTAAATGGCTATTTAAATGATGTTCGTATTTACGATCATGCTTTATCCGCGGCAGAAGTAAAAGAGATTGCATAGGGATTGGTGTTGCATTATAAGTTAAATCAAAATATTACAATTAATTAGAATATAATGCCAAATTCACTTGATATGCCACTTGGCTCAGCTAATGCTTCTACCGGCACTTGGCGTCTCGCTGGCTCAAGCAATATGACTAGGTCACGTGTGGCTATCACAGATACACCCGAAGGTAACGGCTATGGTTTTTAGAATAGTGGTATCCAAACTGCAAATGATGGAAGTTGTTATGGCATAGATGGTTTCCCCATGGAAGCAAACACCAATTATATTATTTCTATGTGGGCAAGAATTACAGAGGGCACTGAAGGATATGCTGGATTTAATGTATATTCTTCTACTCCTATTGCAGGATGGCAAGTAATAAATAAAAATTATTATTCTACAAAACTGGCCGCAGATGGTAGTTGGACAAAATGTTGGATGAGCTTTAAAACAAATAACAGTACCATGCGTAATATTTATATTGGCATTACAACAGGCGATACGTCTGTTACAACTCAAATGTGTAATGTACATCTTGAAAAAGGTCTTTTAATTGATTAGAATATTGTAAGAGACAGTAGCGGGTATAATTATAATGGCACCATTCTTGGCACGCCAACAATAAATAATAATACAATTAGATATTCTTCTTGTATGAATTTTCCAGAAAATACAGATGGTATTTTATCTACCTTCCCGATTTCGCTATGGAATAATGCCTTTACATATAGTTTTTGGATTAAGCCCTCCGGCGAAAACGGCGGCCGTAGTATTTATGCCGCGAGTTATAATGGTACAAGTTGTAGTATAGAAAAGACTGCAGGAAATAAACTGCGTTTCTATTGGAATGGCTCTCCAGATTTAACAACTTCTTCTTTAACCATTACTGATGGAGTTTGGCAACATATTGCTGTTGTAAAAAGTGAAGATAAAACTAAAGTGTATTGCTATTATAATGGCGAGTTAAAAGATACATTTACTAATACCTTTAATGATAAAACTTTTAGCGGTAATTTACGTATTGCTAGAGATACACGTGGAGATGCCACTTCTTATACGGGACTAATGAGTGATTTTAGAATCTATTGCACTCCATTACTTGACACAGACATAAAATAGTTGTATAATGTAGGTATGAAGGTGGATAAAAAAGCAAATATGCATCCATTTGAATTAGAAGAAACGGCTAACGTGGTGCCGAACGCGAAATTCATAAATAATAGCGCGAATTCTGTTACATATGATACTGCGACTGATACTTATACGATAGTTTCTAAAGCGGATACTTCTTCTTGGGGATATGGTGTTCGTCTCGCTGACGACCCGCCACTTTGGGTGCCTTATGGTGCAACGTATCGTTGGACAGCGGAAGTATGGACGCCAGTTGCATTAAGTGTAAATACAGATTATAATAACACGACAGGAAATTCTGATACGAACTGGGCAGGTAATGATAACGATGCAACAGGTACGCGCTTAGCTTCCGTAATTAGTATTCCCGCAAATACATGGACGCGCATCTATCGTGGCGCTTCAAATACAAATAATGGTAATACAAATCATTTGCCAATTAGAGATTATTCAAGTTTAGGATTAGTAACTAATGGATAGTCTAGTCCAGTTACATGGAAGGTGCGACATTTATAGTGGTATTTAGTTGATACTAACTTTAAGCCGCAATTAAAAAAGACAGGAGTATTTAAATCTTCTCATTTTACAGAAGTAGAAGAAGATTTAAATAAACCTGCGCAATTAAATAAAAAAATGTTTAGCGTTAATGCAACGCAATTTATAGAACGTTAAGGAGGGTGATGACTTATCGCTACTTTAAAAGATACACTTATTTAGGGAAGTGCTAGGGTTACTGATACCCTCTATGCGAATGAAGTAGATACTAGTGTATTAAATGCCAGTAATCTAGAAACTAATTTATTAAAAATTAATACTTCTGGAACAGATGCTTCATCAACTACCGTTGGCATTAATTTAACAAATGATGATACAATTAATGCACATATAGGCACTTCTACTTCTTTAGGATTGTACACTACAGGAAACATTATAATGCGTCCCGGTGGAGCAACTGGCAACTCTACTGAAGGTATGGTTTTGTCAACAGGGGCATTAAATCCTAAAGACAATACATTAACACTAGGTAGTGCGTCAAATAGATGGAAATCACTTTATACTGCTGGATATACATATATATATGGTAATAACCAATGGTGTCTAGACGTATATATTTATAATAAGTCAAAAACGCAAGTTGGAGAAATTTATTATAATAGTGGAAATGCTGATAATGTTACTACTGGTTAGTATAATTTTCGTTAGTGGTGTCCTAAATCAACTGCTGATACAGGAACTTCTGGTTTTCATGAAACGTTTAGTTTACCAGCGGCTACTGTAGGACGTACTGCTAATGTAGGATATACTATTATAACCACGAAAAATTTATCAAGTATTACATCTGTTGGAACATTAACGAATACGTTGTCACTTAAACCAGAATCTGGAGAAGGCGGCCAATTATAGCTTTGTGCTTCAACAGCTAATACAACATAGGCGGGTATTGTTCTTGATTAGTTAAATAGCTAGTTAAGAATTTTTGGTATTGCATCAGCTGATGGTACTACAAAAACTGGAAGTGGAACACCATTAGTAATTGACCCTTATGCTAAAACAATTACTGGTGGTTATACAATTACTGGTACATTAAGCGGTAATGCCACTAATGTCACTGGTACAGTAGCAGTTGCACATGGCGGCACTGGTGTTACTTCATTTACTAATAATTGTGTAATAGTCTCAACTGGCACAACACAAACACTAACTTCTACTGGACTTAAAGTAGTTGGAGCCACAGATGCTAATGTTACTGTGCAATCAAATACTAGCGGAAAACATTTATATATTACGTCTCCTGGTGGAGCAGCAGATATTAATATTAGTACAGCAACGAATAGTGGTTCCGGTGTTTTATATTTAACATCAGGAAATACTCTGTATATAAATAAACCAACATCAGCGAGTATCATTTTTACTAGTGGTGGAGCTGATACTTCACATGAAAAGGGCAGATTTAATATTAATGGTATGTTTTAGTTAAATTCACCCGTAACATAGAATACTTATAAATTACTAGTTAATGGAGATAGTGCATTTAATGGAAAACTTGCATTTATAGGTACGCCCGCAAATACTATTCCAGAAAACGCCTCTATTCAATATATCAATTCTGGTCTCTTCTATCGTGGCACAATTTTAAAAGGAACTGGGACCGCGGCTGCAGGTAATGGCACAAATGGCTATACTGGAGCCCTTTGGAAATTTAATCTTGGCATCGCGACACCAAATGATGGAGACAAAATTACAATTAGAGTTCCTGTAGCCAGTCATGACTACGGAACATATATTTCATTAGATAACGGGACAACATATAGAGCAGTTGGTATTAATGGCAGTACGACAAGATTAACTGGACAATATCCTGTCGATTCAATAGTTACTTTAGTATATGATGCAGATGGCACAATTACCAGTCTATTTCCGCCAGTAACCCCCGCTACTTCTCGTGCCAGTAGTAACACAACTAATATTCCTGGCGTAGGTTGTTGGCGTGTAGTTAATTATTATGATAGCGGCAATAGCAATGATACAGCAGGTTATATGCGACAAATGCAGAATGCGGCTTATCGTAAAACTACTGCAGCATTATACAGATATAAACTTTTATTGCCGCATAAAGATGGTATTCAAGTTATTCCTGCTAATACTAGTGATATTCAAAATAATACTAGTCATCCATTTTCTACGGCTATGACTACTATTACAACTGAAGAATTTGATATTACTAGACCTATAGAATATTATAGTACTACTGGCACTGTTAGTGCTGCTGGAAATATTGATGGACGTTATCATTGGCAAATGCGAAGTGACGTAGATTTACGTTATTCATTTAACACTGGCACTACTTTAACCGCTGGTAAAGATGTATATCTAGTCGCTACATTATAGGCTGGCGGCTTAACTGCAAAATTACGTAACCCAGGAGCGACTGGTACTAATGCTGCGGCAACCGCCACAGGAGCAAACGCAGGACCTATTACACAAACATTGCCAACATCAGATGATGGATTTATTTATATTAAATTAGGTAATGCTTATAGCACAGCTGCAATTATTTTAACGCCAGAACATCCAATTTATTGGTATAAAGATGGAGGAGTTAAACCATTTTCTCCTAACGGTTCGTCACCAAGCGGAAGTGCGTCAAAATGTCTGACTGAAAAAGGCACTTGGGCATCATTTACTAATAATGCAGGAACAGTAACTTCTATTACATTATCCGCAGGTGCCGGTATCGCACTAGATGCTACCGGAGCAATTACTGGAAGCGGCACTCGCACAATTAGTATTAGCGGAATGAATACTTCCTCCGGTGATACAACTAAATTCTTAAATCAAAAAGGCGGTTGGTCTACTGTATCAACTTCTGATACTAAAGTTACTCAGGCTTATAGCACCACTAATAATTCATATCCATTACTTATGAGTGCTACTGCTGGTGTTACAGCTACTACCTCTCGCGGCGATACTACTTCTATTTTAAATAATAAAATATATGCTAATCCTAGTGAGGGCTCACTATCTGCCACAGGAGGAATTTATAGCGGAAGTGTTTATTTACGTGGAAGCAGTTATATTAGTAATACCGAAGGTGGAGAAATAGAATTATCTAAAGCTACAAACGGCTCAACATCAGGAATTATAGATATAATTTATGAAGATGGTGTAGATAAATTGCGTTTGCGTCCAGATGGTGCGGCGGCTGTATATGTAGATTTAACTAACAAAGTCCTGTACGGTGCTGCTTGGAATGACTATGCTGAATATCGTCGTGCGGCTGAACCCCTTAAACCTGGCAACGTCATCATAGATAACGATGACGGCACAGTATCATTGGCAACAAAGCGTCTTCTCCCCGGTGCCTAGATTGTTTCTGATACTTTTGGCTTTATTGAAGGCAAAACTAATGAGGCTAAAACGCCAGTAGCCGTCGCAGGAAGAGTATTAGTTTATACTTATCAAGACCGCACAAATTATCACGCTGGTATGGCAGTATGCTCAGCTCCAAATGGTACAGTGGATATTATGACAAGAGATGAAATAAGAGAATATCCAGATTGTATCATAGGATATGTCAGCGAAATACCCAATTATGAGACTTGGGGTAGTAGTAACGTAAAAGTAGATGGCCGCATTTGGGTAAGGGTGAAGTAATATGGCAGTATGTTATATATGTTATACTTGTGCTACTTTTGGACATATGGATACTTGTACAGTTTATTCGAGCGGTTCAGCATCAAACTCATGGACAACAGCTGTTGGCACATATGAATTTGATATTCCAACAACTCTAGTTGCAAGTCCTACTGCTTCAGATATTAAAATTTTAGGGAATCCTTGGGGAAGTTTTTCAACTGGATGTACCTGGACTCATACTTTTAGTGTTCAATTACTAAGAGGTAATACGAGTTTATATTCTGTGAGCATTAATTTAGGAAACACTACAGCAAACATAGATTCAAATGTAGCAGTAAATCCCGGTGACCATTTAACATTAAAAATTACTACAACTATAAAAGGTGCTATTAGATAGTCTGCTGGTACATATACTGGTTCATATGGAGTATCCAATTTACGAGTCCAATTTGGAGCAGTTATTCCTGAAGCAGAAGAATTAATTACTGCGAATAAGGTAAATGAATTTTCAACATTTTTTTAGCTTACTGATAATACAGCCACTCAAGGAAATCTTATTTCTAGAAATTCATGGCAAACTATTAGCGATCAATTATCAGAAATGAAAACAACATTTAATGACAATACAAGTGCCACAGTTGTTAATATGGATGCCACAAAACCAATGTTATCTGATTTACAAGAAATTATAACTCAAATGACAGATAAATACTTAATTCGTACTGTGCATGCGAATGGGTAATTTTGAGAATATATAATACTAATTGAAAATAGCCAAGTAGTTTTAGAACGTGTAAATGAAAATAGCACAGAACAAGTTTAAGTTACTTACATTTATGGGAAGGATATAGAAGTCCTTCCCATTTATTTTTTATGGAAGGACACGAAACACTTTATAAGGAAGTGATGAATAATGGCACATAAAATGACACGTCGCGGTTCATTAGACAATGTAATTACATTTGAACATTATTGCGATACAGTCGCAGATTTAGATAATATTGATCCATCTGAAATTAATCTTGGCACGATCGCCTTAGTAGTAGAAGGCACGACCGGCCTTGAAGTATATATGGCTAAAAGTGATAAAACTTGGGTCCGTATCTATGGCGGTGCAAGTTCTAGCGAAGAGGACGAAGGAGAGTGAGATAAATGGATATAATTGATGTTGTTTTAGGTGGCGGTTTTTCACCAAAAGGGCGTATTTCCACTTATGCTGCTCTCGCACAAAAAGCCGTAGCAGATGCGAATACTGCAATTAATAATATAGATACAATAACTGAGCAAACTAATGCTAATAATGAGGCCGCGGCAGAAGCGTTAGATAATGCTAATGCCGCATTAGCCGCAGTCAATGAAGCTCTTGAAAATATTGAAGAAGCTTCTTCAGGCGTTGATATTACCGCAGTTGATAATGAAATTGATAAATTAGCATTAAGTTTAACAACTTCAATGACCAATGAAGCAATTTCTAAAAACTTGGTAACAGCATATCCCGCAGGTGATACATCAACTATTAAAAATTTATTAATAATGTATCAGCAATCAGGCAATAATATTAATGGTACAATGACTCAAAAAGCTATTACTAATTATGTAAATAGCGTAAAGCAAGAATTACAAACAGCCATTAATAATATTACTATATCTGGTGGCGGCGGCAGCACTAATTTAGGCATAGACAATGCTGGAACTATTGTTGTAGTTGGACCAGATGGCAATATCACCGCTGGCAATGCTACTGAGGCAGATGTAATTGAAGCTCTAATTAAAGCCGGTGCTTATTCATTATCTGGTGTTGTTGGTATGGAATTAGACTATGAAAATAAAGTTTATACTCGCACACAAGATGGTAAAATTTTACAACCGGGTGCCGACTATAATAAATACGCTATGTTTGGCGGCCGCAAGCGTTGTAATGTAGCCGATAATGGCACAATTACTGCTTGGTATGGCGATGCTAATTATGCTGATGATGGTAGTAATGGACAAGTTATGGTATACCAACCCAAGTTCTATTATCAAAGAGTAGTAATTAATAGCCAAAATAGTCCTGTATTAGGAAAGATAGTTAAAAAAGAATCATTAATTTTAAGCGATACTCCAATTACTGGTTTTAAAATCCATCCATTATTCATTAATGCCGATGGAGAAGAAGTAGATTATGTATTACTTCCCGCATACGATGGCTCTATTTATGATACTTCTGAAAGCACATATTTAACTACTGACAAAAATGGTGTTGCTTTTGAAGCAGATAAATTAAGTTCTGTTGGTAGTGTAAAACCAGCTAGCGGCCAAAATAATATGTTTACCATTACTAATGCTGAGTAGCTAGCTCAAAATCGTGGTGAAGGTTGGCATATCACTAATATGCGGGCTGACAGTGCTAACCAAATGCTATTTATGACTGAATATGGCTCTCCAAATGGTCAGTTATCATTAGAATTAGGTGTTTGTGAAATTAATTCTACTAATACCAATTGTAGCAGCATTACTGGTTCAACAGCATCATTAGGCAACGCATCAGGTGCCGCGGCTGAGACCGTTAATGAAATTAATGGAGTTTATACTACTTATTCTGAAGCCGGTAAGCGTGCTATTAGCTATCGTGGAGTAGAAAATCCTTGGGGCAACATATGGCATATGGTCGGTGGGGCATTACTAGTAGGTAATAGAAGTTCTCAAGGTGGTATCCCATATGTTTGTACAGATTATAATTATAGTGTCTCTTTAACTGATAATTATGAAAGCATTGGTTTTATGCTACCAGTTTCTGAGTCATTTATTTCAGCCTTTGGATATGGCAATCCAAAATACGATTGGGTATACATGCCTATTGAATGCTCCGATACAGCTAATAATATTCTACCAATTGGAGATTGTTTATGGACAATAAATAATCTTAATGGCACACATATGATACTAAATGGCGGCCACTATGCCTTTAAAGAAAAAGATGGTCTATTCTGCTATGCTGGTGACGCAAATCCAACACAATATGACCGTGCTTATGGTGCAAAATTAATGTTCATTCCTAAAAAGAATGCTGTATATAATAATAATATTGCTGCTTGGACAGCAAAAATGGGAGGCTGATACTTATGATTAATTATGGTCGTGTTAAAAGTAAGAAATCACCCCCTAATATTGAAATTACTCCAGATTATGTATATGTTGCTTTAAATGTATAGACTTTAGAAGAAGAAGTAGATGGAGTAACAGAAACTATTTATACTTATGATTATGTAAGCTATACTAAAGATGAATATATATCTACCATTACAGCTGAAAATGCTCGTGCTATTGATGAACTTAATGATGAACTTGCGGCCACAAAGATACTATTGGGAGTTGATTGATATGAAACTATATGAATTAGCAATGAAATTACGCCCATACATTGAAAAAGCCGCTGTATCTTTAAGTGATGAAGATGCTCTTGAAGCTAAGGAGCTTTATCCGCTATGGTCTGGAGAGGGAGTATAGTATGTACCAGATATGAGAGTACGTTATGATGGAGTACTTTATAAAGTATTACAAACTCACACTTCATAGTCAGCTTGGACGCCAATCGCTGCTCCAAGTCTATTTGCGAAAGTTCTAATACCCGACCCCGATGTTATTCCTGATTGGGAACAACCCGATAGCACGAATGCTTATTCTATTGGTGATAAAGTACGCTTTGACGGTAAGGTATATGAAAGCCTTATTAATGGCAATGTTTGGTCGCCAGCAGATTATCCAGCTGGATGGAAAGAAGTACCTTAATATTTGACTTTTTTAAAAAATAGTGTATAATATATATAGTAGATGAGGGAGAGATCCCTCACTACTATATAAAAATGTGGGATAGGAACCACTAATATAAGGAGAGGAACTTGTATGAAGATTTATTCTGAAAAGCTTAACAAACTTTTTGACACTGTAGAAGCCTGCGAAAAGGCCGAATTTGAAGCCAAAGAGGCAGAGAATCGTGAAAAGATCCGTAAGGAACGTGCCGAGACAGAAGCTAAAGCAAAGAAAGAGAAGGAAGCCGCAGAGCGTAAGGCCGCAGCTGCTGAACTTGATGAAGCCCGCAAGGAAATGGTCGCAGCCCAGAAGCATTATGCGGAACTACTTGACAATTTTATTAAGAAGTATAAGTCTTACCACTATACAACTAATTCAATTGCCGATATTCCAACCCTCTTTGAATCCCTAAATCTTTTTAATCTTCTATAATGTAGGTTGGCGGCTTAAGGTTGAGCCGTAATCAACCTATTTGTGGTAATAGCTCAGTTGGTAGAGCGTCACGTTGCCAACGTGAATGCCGTGAGTTCAAGTCTCATTTACCACTCCAAGGTTTCTAGTCCTGACCTGCCCGCGGCAAAAAGACTAGCGTGTATGTAACTGTCGAGATCAGTGCCAGTGATGGCGTTTGTGCTGAAAAGGGATTCCGGATTACCAAAGCGTCAGGTGATGTTAGCCAGCCTAGATAAAATGACACCATGGAGAACACGGCATGACAAAACCGCTCGGCTCATCTTCGACATAGATGTAACGCCTGCCGCGGCGTGATTCAAAGTGGCGGCCGCCAGCGTCATTACGCGAATGGCGAAGGCACTTACCTGTAATTTTGAACCTATATTTTATACCCCAATATAAATTATACTAGTAAAAATTACAGGTATTTCTTTCTTGACAATTTTCAAAATTATGATATAATATAATTGTAGAAAGGGAGGAGATAGACATTATGCCTAATGAACTTGATGACTTTGTACGTGATTACACCGCAGAGGAATTTTATGATGACTATCGTTATGATTACGATTTTCATGAGACTTGGTATGATGTGGAATCTGCTTTCTGCGAACAGATGGAAATTGAACCGGAAGTTTATGAAGATTAACAATTGACTTTTCTCGAAATTATTGTATAATATATATACAAGGTAAGGGAAAAGCCTTGAACTCAAACTACGGCAATGAGTATAAAAAATAGTTTAAGCCGAATATGGCTTCGTAGCGTAGTGGTTATCGCACCAGTCTGTCACACTGGAAATCGTGGGTTCAATTCCCGTCGAAGTCGTCATCGCTCCTTTGGTACGCATTTCAGAGCGATTAATAAATAGTTAAATGGTACAACCGAGAGCAGTGACCGCCGGTATAAAAATTAGGTTCACCGCGTAGGAGAGATTGCTTGATGTGTTCCTCACTCCTTGCCCGGAAGCTAAATAAAGAAGTCTCACATTGCCGATGTAGTTGAGTTCCTACAGCCGGCGACCCAGTGAAATTCTGGGCCGAGTACAACAAAAAAGCTCACAATGCATTGGGGTTGTAGGTATCCCTCTCTGCGGAGGAAAACCTTCTATGATGCGGTGAGGACAAACGGAAAGTCGTCTGGCTCATAACCAGAAAATAGTGGGTTCAACTCCCATCGCCGCTACCAAAGCCTTAACCAACCGGCTGAGAATAGGTTGGTCGTGGATAAGCACCGAATCGTAATTGGTGCTAGGGCGAAAAGGTATATGATACTTATCGGGTTCGACTCCCGAATACGGTGCGGGCACTTGGGTATCATAAACCCTGATGCACTTAGAGTCTAGCCTCGCTCAAAGGCGGCCACCGGAGAGCGTAACCGCACATCGTTCGCGGTATATAAATATGCGGTCTCGGCAAGCAGGGGCAAACTGCTGCAACTCTGGTAGGCAGGCAGAGTGATAGAGCAATGACAGGACTTTATGTGTGAAACTAAGCTCTTCGGCATCCTCACCAAATTGAGGGGAGAAATCCAAAAAATGGGATGGAACACATACGCTGAGGAAAACTGCGTAACAAAAAGAGAAAGTAAGACGCTCAATAATGGTCTACAAGGTGCCCAAATGCCGTAATTAGCGTGTAAGCTTTGAAAAGCTAAGGCCAAAGAGCTCTAGGTCGCATGCTAGGAAGAATGGGTTAAATGGAGTTTGAAGAACAGCCAATACGCAAACTATATGGTTTCGAGTGCATATACCAGATTGCTCGGCGTGTAATAAAAGAAGAGCAAAGTAAGCACATGGGATGGAAGGAAACGAGCCACGTCCTTACCGGCCCCGAGTAGTAGTTACACGAAAAGGGCGGGAGAAGCAGAAGTAGTAACTGCACCCATAAATAGGTGAAAAACGAGAAGGCAGGGAAAATGGATTGGTAGTCCCGGGCAGCTCTTAGGGTAGCTCCCTAAACTGGCAAAGGAAGCGGCTTCATCTACCGCTCTCGTCACACAGTGTAGCCTACTCAGTTGCGGCTGAGTTATCAAACCGCTAGTTATGCCTCATGGGACGGTCAGTTAAGTCGCGTGCCCTTCAAGCACGAGGGTCCGGAGCATCCCCGGAATGAGGTACTTATTTTTATTATTTAGGTGATTAAATGAGAGCAGCAGCTTATAGTGGAACTCGTAATATATATTAGGATATGATGACGGCGGCGAAATCATTATTAGAACATTCTAATGTTGAAAAAATATATTTTCTAATTGAAGATGATATTTTTCCATATGAATTGCCGCCAGAAATTGAATGTATTAATGTTAGTAATTAGACTTATTTTCCTAAAAATGGGCCTAATTATAAAAACGTTTGTACATATATGGTTCTTTTACGAGCCGCTTATACTAAAATTTTCCCGCAGTTAGATCGTATATTATCAATTGATATGGATACAATTATTAATGAAAATATATCTAATTTATGGGAATTAGATTTAACTGAATATTATATTGCTGCTGTTGAAGAAGCTTAGTTGACAAAAGCCGAAGGTTCATATTTTAATATGGGCGTAGCAATGTTAAATCTTAAAAAAATACGCGAAGACCATATAGATGATGCTTTGATTGAAGCTTTAAATACCTATTGGTATAGATATAAAGAACAAGATTGCTTCAATGAATTTTTTAGAGGACATAGTTTAATTTTGCCTAGCGATTATAATGTATGTATTTAGGCAAATGAACCAAAGCACGAAAAAATTACTCACTTTGCTGGCATTTATAAAATGGATCTTTTTCCTCATTTTAATCATTATAAGAATCTTTCTTGGAATGACGTTCAGTATAATTAGCCAGATAATATTACATTAGATATTATTATTCCAACTTATAAAAATAAAAATGCTTTACGGCGTACATTAAATTCATTTTAGCCAAATAATTTAGTCAATGTTATTGTAGTTGATGATTGTTCTAATATGGATTATAGTGATATTTTAAATGAATATCCATACATTCATTTTTATACATTACTAGAAAATAGCGGGCCTGGTGTAGCCCGTCAATATGGTATAGAACATAGCAATGGTACATATATTTGTTTTTTAGACAGCGGCGACTATTTCTATAATGATGGTATAAATACAATATTAACAGCAATATAGGAAAACACTTATATTAAATTATATACTTTTTCATATATTTATGATGATAAAAATATTTTAATGGATAGAACAGACGATAAAACAATTGGCTCTGTATATAAACGCTCTTTTATCGAAATGTATGATATTCATTTTAGTAAAGAAGGTTCATATGCTAATGAAGATTATGGTTTTAGCCGTGCATGTAAAATAATTATTGATTTTTTAGAAGAAGAATGGCATTTTCATCCTATGATAAAACATATTTATATGCCAACTTTTTATGAGCATATAGATAAAAATTCTCTTACTAAAAGTAATAATAATGAATTTTTTTATAAAAAATTACCTGCTGGTATTATTATTAATGGCGTTCACGCAATTAATATAGCCGAAAAAGCTAATGTTTCTGTACAATATATTATTAAAGAATTATGCCATATAATGGCTCAAGAATATTTTTTCTTTTTAAGTATTGTCCAAGAAAGGCCAGAATTAGCCGATGAAGTTTGGGAATTAATTCGTAACTTCTATTTTAACTATTATAGAACATATAGTAAATTTTCATATAATACATTAAAAATTTACTTTAAATCTACTTCTTTACCAAAAATTTATGGTAGAGTGAATAGTTGGCAGAAAAAAATTACATTTAATATAGATAGGTTTATTAAAGAATTAGAAACTGAATATTATACACCACTTCGATATTTGACTTAAATCAAATTTATGATATAATATATATGAAAAGAGGGTAAGCTTTGCGGAGCTTACAGAGGATGAAAACCACTCTCGCCAAGATGTTGGTAGCAGCAAACACTTATGCGTAAGTAAAGGCAAACATCATATTTGGGGGATTCGCTAATCGGATTAGCACGCGGCTGTTAACCGCGCTAGAGAGGTTCAACTCCTCTATCCCCCGCCATTCAACCACATAAAGCCTGAATTGACAGGATATGACTGGCCGGTTGAAGTCCGGCGGTATAAGGGGAGGAGTGTCTGTAGATGAACTTCTCAGACTATACTCCATAATCCTTATACGTCTCGTGAGCGACGACAGCTGTGGTGAGGCAGCTATGCCAAAAAAGTGATACTAAAATAGCATCACATAACTAGAGTATGTGATAGATGATGACGCTTATGCTTTGCCAGAATGAAGTGTAAAGTCGAGTCTTGGGGGGTTATGTGGGAACCACAAACTGGCGATAAAAACACTTAGTGTGCGGTAAGGATGGATTCTCACTAAACTACCACCGGCACGATGAATCATTATTGAGGACGTGATATGTGGCTTAGTCATTTAGCAGCACGCTATAATAAAAAGACAACGAAAGTAAGTGATTATTGCGGTTTCGGCCGCACTTTGATGGCCTTAGCTCATCAGGTTAGAGCAGCAGTCTTATAAACTGCAGGTGCTGGGTTCGACTCCCAGAGGGCCTACTTATCAAATATTTAGTGGCGGAATATGTAGACGCTTATAAGGTAAGAGCCACTTGATCCGATACTTGTGAAGGACGTAAGGTGCCTTTAGCTCATGTTTGGTGAAAATCCAGACCTAAATATTTGACTTTTTCTCAAAAATCTGCTATAATATATATGTAAACAAGGAAAGGAGATATTAGGTTAGTAAATTTTGAACCAAGTGAAGATGTGCTAACCACACAGCTTGGGCTATCCGTATAGTAGCTGTCACTGCCCGAAGGATACTTTTGGTTAAACAGCCGCCGAAACAGTAATGTTAGGTGATAAAGGAGAAACTCCAAATACTAAGGATAGGCGCTTGGGTGTTCGCAATTAAAAGCACTCTTCCTCTCGGCTACATAATAGAAAGCTTGTTGAATAGACGAGCCGAATCCAGATAAGGTATTGGGGTGGTAGCCAATACAAACTCTGGAAATACCATAAGTAGCTATCGACGTTGATGAAAGCCAGAAATGGCATATAAGAGAGGTTTAAGGTGGGAGTAGGCCAATTCGACGGGCAAGTAATATGTTAAAAGAATTAGTTCATTCTTATATATTATTGCTGAATGGTTTGGCTGAAACTTGAAGGTAGTCAATCCTTCCTACACATGGCGAAAGCGGACTAAAGAAGTTATAGGGTCGCTACCTATGGCTCAGCCTTTAGTTCTGTAGTGGCTGAATATGATTGAAGAATTACTTGAGTACGGCGAAGGTCGCAAGAGTTTACTAACCTAATATCTCCTTATTCTTTTTTAGGAGGAAAGTATGAAGAAAATTTGGGCGACTATTTTCGTATTAATGTATATTTTTATCCCATTTTCTGCTTTTGCGGAATATACGGAGCCAGATTCACCAACTGAAGTATGGTATTCAACACCTAATTTAAAATTTTGGTTTATGGATACCGATGAATTTAATGAGTATCTCGCTTTAATTTCAGAATATTATGATTTAGAAAGTTTTACTGAAATGGTACTTGGAACTGATGATTATGAGTTGCTAGATATGATTTTAGTAGAACTAGATAAACCATATAATCAAGTAGCATGGTATACGCCTTATAATTTTTATAAAGTTGATAGTTGCGTGTTCATGATTTCTACTGACCTATGGCAAGGCTATGTAATGAATGGTAATTATGATAAACATGGTTCTTTGCTAGTAAATTATAGCGATATTACTCCTGGAAAATACTTCATGGTTATTTATGTGGCTCCATAAGAGCCACTTTTTCTTTTATATTTGACTTTTTTAAAAATTGTAGTATAATATATATGTAAGGTAAGGAAAAAGACTCGCAATCGTCCTTTACAGTTTGCTGCCATCCCAGTTAGGACGTTAAACTGAACTGTTGTAAGACCAGGTAGAGTTAGCGCACTCTTCTAAAATAAAAAGCGCATCATGCCGATATAGCTCAGCAGGTAGAGCACGAACTTGGTAAGTTCGGGGTCCCCAGTTCAAATCTGGGTATCGGCTTGTAGAGAACGGACAAGGCTTGGGCGCATGAAAGATTGATGCATATGGTGCAAAAGTTCCTTTGGGCCACCATTGGTAGGAGCATAAGCGTTATTACTACTAAATCAATCTTAACAAGACGGTGGGATGCGTGTGGTTCTCTTCTTTGTACGGGGCCATAGTGATAATGGTTAGCACTACTGCCTTGCAAGCAGTGAGTCCGAGTTCGATTCTCGGTGGCTCCATTCGTCTGGGTGCGGACCGACGTTAATCAGAGCCGCACGTTACGGGATGTAGCACAGTTGGTTAGTGCAGCGCTCTGATAAGGCGAAGACCGATGGTTCAAGTCCATCCATCCCGACTTTATGCGAGGTTAGCTCAGTTGGGAGAGCATTACGTTTACACCGTAAGGGCCGGCGGTTCAAGCCCGTCACTTCGCACTATATGCTCCCTTGGCGCAATTGGCAGACGCGCTTGATTTAGGATCAAGTATTTGCGGGTTCAAATCCCGTGGGGAGTACCAGGCCATAGTAGCACAAAAAGGCTCCGGAGATGTTCAGTAGGTTGAGCTCCAGAAATCAAACCTGCAGCCACAATAACCGTTGCTACGCGGGAAAATTGGACGCAGAGTTAAAGTTCCCTCGGTAGTTTGGGAAACCTTCGCCACGGCGAAGTAAAATAGCCGTGGGAATGCGCCATTAGTCTAACTGGATAAAACGCTAGGCTACGGACTTAGTGTTGCGGGTCCGAGTCCTGCATGGCGCATTAGGCTCCATTGGCCTATCGGTGGGGCACGACACTTTTAATGTCGGGAGACAGGTTCAATTCCTGTATGGGGCACTTAGGGACGCTTCATCTTGTCAAAGCCGTAATACGTGGCTAAAGTAACGAATGGTGTGAAGCATAGCATAGTTGTTGGGAGAAGGCTTGACTATGCTATTATATGCGTACGATGCTCGTCGGCCGGGCGGCAGCCTGCAAAGCCGCTGTTAGTAGGTTCAACTCCTACCGTATGCTTTCCTGTCATTTCAAAAAGTTTTCCAACAGGAGTCGTTATGGAAAGCCTGTCGCCACGGTTAATGGTTCAAATTCTGCCGGTAATAGCTGACAATAGAAGTCCCGCGTGGTGCAAGCGTTCCAATAGGATGTTCGGCGGCAAGCTTATTCGCCCCATTAGCTCAGCAGTATAGAAGCAACCGCCTTCTAAGCGGTAGGTCACAAGTTAGAATCTTGTATGGGGTGCCACTGAGGTAGCACTGGAGTAATTAACCAGTGAGATAAAGATGCTCCTACATCGGCTCTTATTATTTTATCATAGGAGTGATAGGATGACACGCGAAGAATATAATCAAAATCCCAATTTATGTTTAAACTGCAAACAACCAATTTTCTGTCAAGCGAATGAATCAGTTAGCAGTGTTAAAAGGAAAAAATTTTGTAATCATAGCTGCGCTGCTACATACAATAATCGTCAGCGTCCTAAAAAATAGGTATTCTGTCAGAAATGCGGGAAACTAATTGGTGAAGGATATGCTCTATTTTATAGAAGAAAATACTGCGAAGAATGTAATCCAACCAATGTTGATTGGAAAAATAAAACATATGGTGAACTAAAAGAATTGCGTTCTTATCAGGTTAATAGTCGAATACGAGAATTATCTAGATTACAATATTTAAAGAATCATCCAAATGCAGCTTGTGCAGTCTGTGGATACAATAAACATATAGAAGTTCATCATATAAAAGGAATTTCTACTTTTCCTGACAGCGCAACTATTGATGAAATTAATAATGATAACAATTTAATTGGTTTATGCCCAAATCATCATTGGGAAATTGAAAATGGTATGATTGACATTTCTAATTATTTAGAAAAATAAAATAAAAGAGGTATAAAATTATGAGCAATGCTAGACTAAAGATTCTACCGCCTTGGACTATTGCTATTAGAAAGCTAGAAGCCCTATTTGATGGAGACCCCCAGATCGCTTTTAATTGTGATTTCTCTGGTTCTCATCCTACTGTTGTTCTATCCTGTAATAATGGCGATAAGGTAGCAGCACTACTTCAGATTCTTCCAGAAGAAATTAACTTTGGCAATGTTGGCCTAAAGGTTGTTGTTGATGGCACGCCAAGCAATCGTGCTTTCACCAGCAAGGTCGAGCTATTTGATGTAGCTTTCAAGGGCAATCCCGCTTATGCTTATTCTGTATGCCCTGTTGAAGAAGGTTATCAATGGTTCGACACTACTTATGTAGTATTCAACAACTGCGTAGTACAGTTCGCGGCTGACAACCTAAACGATTGCCACGGCATTATCAGCACTTTATATGAGACTATTGCTGATGAGCTTTTAACTGGTCCTGCTACTGCTGGCGTATTCTTCAACACTAATGTTGAACGTGCTGGCCTTGGTATGCCGCTTGGAGAGTGGCCGTAATTAATTAAATGCGGTGGCGGAATAGGTAAACGCTGCGTCGTGAGACTACGCTAAAAACTTAATTCATGGCCGAGATTAAAAATCGCTGACAGCCACTAATAGGTAGGAATATTAGTAAAGTGAAGAGCGAAAAGACGTATGTCATATGAGGTGCAAATCCTCATCCGCATTGCCTCTTTAGTTTATAGGCAGAACAACGCTTTCGTAAGGCGTGAAGATTGGTTCGATTCCAATAGGAGGCTTTTACGCCGTCGTGGCTCAATGGTAGAGCAGCGCACTTGCTGAGTTAGTTTAAGGTAAAACACCCGAATCACAGGGAAAAGACCGCATGAGAACTAATTAATTGACGAATTAATTAGGCGAAGATATGTGAGTTCGTTACTCACACTCAGCTCCAGTAATGCGCAGGTTGTAGGTTCAAGTCCTATCGGCGGCTCTTTTAAGGAGGATATACTAATGGAAATTAATCGTGAAGAAAACAAGCGTTTATGCGATACTTATCCATTTCTAATTCCATTTAATCGCTTCAGCGGCAAACGCATCAATTGCGGTGAAAAAGGCTTTTGGCCCGATAGCCCAGATGAAATGCCGCCAGAATGGGATTATGAATATACTGAACTTGATGATATGCCAGATGGATGGCGTATTGCGTTTGGCGAACAAATGTGCGCTGAAATTAAGCAAGCTTTACTTGATGAAGGCGGCGAAAAATTACTTGATGAATATCGTGTTGATCAAATTAAGGAAAAGTATGGCTATCTAAGATGGTATGATAATTTCAGTACTGAAAGAACTCGTGCTATTGTAGATAAGTATGAAGTTATAAGTTCTCGTACTTGTATTAAATGTGGCAAACCCGCTACTAAATTAAGTCGTGGATGGATTGCTCCTTGGTGTGATGAATGCGGCAATGGTAATCCAGAAGAATATATGAATTTAGATAAGGCTTTTATTTGACTTTCTATAAAAAATTTGATATAATATATATAGAAAGTGAGGGAAACCTCACTTTAATGGGGCGTAGTTCAATGGCAGAACACCGGTCTCTTAAAATAATTGGACACCTAGATACGAAAGTTCTAGTGTGAATTGTCCCTAATTCGGCGAATATCCTACTAGGACAACGCCGAGCTAAATTAAATAATTGGTGCTACGACAGACTGTGGAAGCCAATTTGATAGTGGCGAGTTCGTATAACGCTGTAGCTAAGTGGAGTTTGATAAACAGCCAATTATTTATAAACGTGTAGAGACTATATAGGACATACCTAAACCATTATGGCAAGGTAAAAACATAGTCCAGACTACAACGCATTATGGCGGCCATAGTAATATGGAGTAGTAAGAAAACCGTTATATCCCTCTGAAGGAGGTAGTCTGGGTTCGAGTCCCAGCGCCCTAGCTCGCGACACTGTAGGCTTGAAAGTAGCCATAAGCTAAAGAGTTTACATGCCTCCATTCGTGCGAAATGTATTATGGGCTACAGGAATTGTCCTATAAGTATGATGTGCGGTGGATAAAAGGTAAGAGTAATTTGGTGTAATAACACAGTCGTATTTAGAAGCGTAAATACGCTTCTTGTATCTGGGTGTAGCGCAGTTGGCAGCGCGGGTGCCTTGGGAGCATCAGGTCGTCAGTTCGAGTCTGACCACCCAGACCATTTAGCGCCGTTGGGAACCTTTTAGGTGGAAGAGCCCTTTCAGAAAGAGGCCGAGTAATATCCGCAACTCTTCCGGCGCATTTTTTCATTGGAGGCTATATGAATAAATTTTATCGAGTAATCACATTCTGTAATTTACCAAAAGAAGATGACAGTTTTCCGCCAAATCATGACACACCAGCCTACTATGAAAATAAGGATGACGCTATTAAGTGCGTGAAAGAAAACTGGTGTGATATTTATGAAGGTAGTTATCCAGCCGCTATGGTAATTGAAACTTCATTTGGCACATTTCCTTATTGTCCAAATAGGTGGTATTTTGAATGGGAAGGCGATTGGAAAACTGGTGGCTATGTTGAAAAGGAAGAACCTAAATCATTGGAGCTTTGGAATATATGAAATTATATACATCATATTGGGCCATGGTTAAGAACTTTCCTAATAATCTTGTAGCACTTTCAACAGTAGTTTGGGAACCGAAATGGTACTCTGTCGGCGGTGTAGATAAAAATGGCGTAATTAGTTTACGTTGCCCGCCTCTACGGCCAGGAAAATCTTGCGATGGACTATGTAACGGAAAATGTAATCCGAAGCATCCACATAATTGTTTATTTTTACAAGAATATCGAAAACAATTAGATCAAATAGATTTTTCTTCATTTTTAGAACATTTACTTGATTTGCGGGCACGTTTACTTGAAGATTTCCCTGACAGAAAAGATTTTGATTTTGCTTTTATTTTCTTTGAAAAATATGACAATCCTTGTAGCGAACGATGGGCGGTACAAGAATGGTTAAGAAGTCATGATGTAAAAATTGAAGAATGGCATATTTGACTTTTTCAAAAATTATAGTATAATATATATGAAAGGAGAGAGGAAGAGATGGATTACTTCCTGTATGTGGATGATATTCGTACTGACGATAAATTTTACCGTAGCTTAACTGTCCAAAGTCAATATGAGCCTCATATTGTCCGCAGTTATGCGGAAGCAATTGATTTCTTTCAAAACCATCCAGACAGCATATTTATTCTTGACCTTGACCACGACCTCGGCTTTGATGAGGAAAGTGACATTGAGCGTACCGGCTATGATATTTGCCGCTATGTGATTGAGAATAATATTCATGTTATCGCCTTTCATATTCATTCTATGAACCCTGTAGGAGCCGCAAATATGCGGCAACTGCTGACACATTATGGAGTAAAGGAGATTTAATTTATGAAAATTATTGACTTCGCACGCAAAGGTAATGTCATCCGTTTCTATCTTGGTGATGATAATCTTAAAGATTGGTGTGGCGATGATTGGAATGATTGCCCTTATGAGCATAATGCGGGTACTGTATACGCCGAATATATTACTGATATTTGGGATGTAGCTATTTCATTTGACTCACTCGTACTTGAACCGCAAGATGACTGGCATAATTATGGAAATAGCGAATATAGCAAGGATGATATGAAGGCACGAAAAGTACCATGTATCATCATCGTGCCGGCGGCTCTTGTAGATTATGGAGAGTGTTTCAGTCATTATGTGGCTATGGACGGCATTAAACGAATCTACCTCGGTGATGATTTTTTTAAAATTAAAGATTTGACTTTTGCTAAAACTGTAGTATAATATAAATATAGAAAAGGAAAGGAGCTTCAATATGGCACCGCAAGCTATTAAGAATCGTATTGAATTTAATCTGTATCCTGATGAGAGGAGCTATCGTAACGCTATTAGCCTAAGTTTTGAGGCAGACCAAGATATGAGCCTTGAGGCTCTTCAGCGAATGTGCCGAGCTTTTGCGCTTTGCCTTGGTTACACTGAAAGTAGCGTTGATAAAGTATTTGGCGAGGATAATTATGACGACTGCTATTGATGTAGAACGATTATTTAAAGACCTAGTAAATTACTGTGGTACTGCTCCGTTTGGCTTCATTATTGCCGCTATGGCTGACGTAGAACAAGCCTGGGAGCAAGAAAATTATGATCGTATCATAGAATGGGCAGTTCAAGAGGGATTTAATTTGGAGGATTATTATGTTTAAGTATAAGGTTCATTATTGGGATGATGTTGAAGATAAAGTGCTAGATGAAACTGGTCTTGTTGCCGCAAAGTCTTGGGGTAAAGCAGTAAATAAAGTACGCGATTATTACGGCGCAAAGAACGTATATGAAGTCACCATTGAAAAGTGGGAAGATGTTGTATGGGCTGAGGCAGCTATTGAAGGACTGACTGAAGAGTAATTGCGGCGAAAGCCGTATATGCGGGTATGGCGGAATAGGCAGACGCCACAGACTTTTGTAAAACAAAGAGCACCAGAATAGGAAACTTTCTGAGTGAATGCTGGCTAATTCGGTGAAAGTCCTTATGGGATAACGCCGAGCTAAATTAAATATGGCGTGTCTAGTATAAGATAGCAGATAATAACTTATCTCTGAAAACATATAAACTGCAGATAGGTATATGTAAGTAAGTAATACAAAAATAGAGGGGCAGTACCTCGGCACGTCGCATATTTATAAATGTGTAGAGACTATATACCAGCCACCTAAGTCGTAAGATAAGGTGAAGACATAGCCCAGACTACAACGCGAAAGCGGCTATGGTAACATAGAGTAGTAAGAAAATCTGTTGCCCTCTGGGCGTGCCGGTTCAAGTCCGGCTACCCGCACCACTATTTTTCTTTTTTCTACGCGGCGTCTCCTTTCCGCCGCATTATGCCCTTGTGCCGCAGCTAGTGAGACGGGGTAGTCTCAAAAACTACTACAATGATACAACGTGAGTGCAAATCTCACCGAGGGCACCAGTGGCTTTTAGAACAAAAGAGGTTAGCCAGCGCAAGAACCCATGTGTCGTTGTGGTGACGTGAAGCCACGCCGGCGCCATTGGTGTAATGGTAGCACGGCTGCCTTCCAAGCAGTCGGTGACAGTTCAAGTCTGTTATGGCGCTCCATTAGGGTTGTGTTTAATGAGCACAGTCTTGGCGCGACAGAGGGCGATCGGCCGTCAGTACCTCGGTAAGCCATGACCAGCGAGTCTAAAAACCGTCTATGGGCTGGGTGAAATGCCCCGGGTCCACCAGAAGGAGAATCAACAGCACGCCGTAAGGGTACTGTCTTCTAGATTATGATTCTCCATCTATGGTTTCTCTTGACCATGGGATGTTCCCTAAACAAGATTATAATCCTTGCCTACCTGAAAGCACGGGTTCAAGGCAGAAAACATGTGGTCCAGCTGGACGCGATGATGGCTAGTTAGGGGTTTTACGCCACAATATATGAGCTGCCGACGCCTCTGCTGACGAGCAAGCGTACCTTCGGGGCATACAAAGGCTCGCCTAATGGCCTCTTCACGAACGAAGAAGTAAGTACTTTGAGCCTTTATTAAAAATCAATAGGAGTCTTGAGCGGCTATTAGACTTAATACTCGGCCAGCCGATCGTACGCGGCAAAACAAATCCTATTGATATTATAATGAGTAGATGTTTATCTACCTAGGACTATTGAGGACGCGAGCGGTGGGAATGTTTGAGCGGCAAGGCCGAAGGTAAATAGTCTAAGTACAGACCACCCGAGTGTGGCCTGAGTATGCAGATGTGGCTGAGTGGTTTAAAGCGGCTTCCTGCTAAGAAGTTGTACGTGATGAGCGTACCGAAGGTTCAAATCCTTCCATCTGCGCTTTAAGGAGACGATTAATTTGGATAACGAAAAGAAAGAAATTGTAAACATGCTTGAAGGCTGGCGTTGCCCATAGTGTGGGGCTGTAATGGCTCCGTTTGTGCGTAGCTGTGTAAATTGTACTGGTAAAACGGTGCCAGTTATTGTATCACCAGATACTACTGCACCAACTCCACTAACAGTACCATATCCGCCAACTACTACACCTATACACGAAGAAGTACCGTGGTGGGTAGAATACAATAGACCGATTACTATTACTTGCGAGACAAAGCCGTATAAATGTTGGCTATAAAGGAGAATTACGATGAATAGAATGCGCATTCGTATTTTAAATCAGAATGACGTTGTACAGCTTGTAAATGCTCTCAATACTTGGACTGATAAGTTTATTCTTGAGAGTGAAGATGGTATGTATAGAGTTAATGCTAAAAGTGTACTTGGAGTATTTTATTTTACTACTGAACACCCACTTGATACATATCTTGTGAATCTAACTAGCGGCGGATACTATCCAGATGGAGCTAAACGCTTTCAGTTTTAAGAAAGTGTATTAATGGGGATTAGCGTAACGGCAAGCGCATTGGACTTTGACTCCAAATGTGATGGTTCGATTCCATCATCCCCAGCCAAAATGGACATGTGGCCGAGTGGCTTAAGGCGGCGGTCCTGAAAACCGTTGATGTGATGAGCATCCGTGGGTTCAAATCCTACCATGTCCGTATTTTTATAAGGTGGTGATAACTATGCGTGAAACTGCCGAAAAGCGTCATAATGATTGGGTAAAAGCTATTCGTAAGCGTAACTTATATCCAGATTATTATGATAATTTACATCAGTATAGCAAGAATAAAATTCACTGTTCTTGCCCTATGTGCGCCCGCAAGCGTAATAATAAAGGTGCTTACGCTTTTTATAATGGGGCACAGAATTTATCTATCGCCGATAGACGGCGACAAGAAGAAATGGATTATGAACTTGAAGATTTGACTTCTGACGAAATTGATGTATAATATAATTGTAGAAAAGAAAGGAGAGCAAAAATGGATCTGAATAAATATACTCAAGAAATGGCAAAATCAATGTGAGACAAAGCGTTTTTCATGGATAAGATTATTGGCGCGAAATGTGTAATTGATTTTGGCTGCGCAGATGGAGCAATGATCCGAACACTCTCTGTTATGTTTCCTGAAATTGAATTTTGGGGTTTTGATATTAACGATGAATTAATTGATATGGCGTGGAAAGCTCATAATGAAAATTTGCTTAAACATAACAATATTAAATTTTTCCGCACACATCGTACCTCTGAATTTACTGAAGATTCATTCACTGATATGCTTCGTATGGCTAAGTATACATTTTGTAATTATGAGATTTGTATTAATTTTTCTTGCGTACTGCATGAAGTATTTTCTTCTTCACCTGAAGGAAAGGAAACAATTAAGCAACTCATTACTGAGCTTAAACCTAAATACATTACCATTCGTGATATGTATTTTGATGGCCCAGACTGTAAGTTTACTTATAAAAGTATGACTGACATTATTAAAAAATTCAATATTGATGAACAATATATTGAAGAATTTGAAACAGCCAATGATACTTCAATTCTCACGAAAAAAGGATTTCTTCATTTTTTAATGAAATATCAATGGAAAGATAATGATTGGGAGCGAGAGTTGAAAGAAGATTATTTCTCATGGACTTTGTTTGATTTGTTCCAATTAACTGGTCCTTATTATCAAATTTTATTTGAAACTCATTATCTATTACCATATTACGCGGAAAAGTGGAAAGATATTATCTTACCTACCACAGACCATACCCATGCTCAATTTATTTTAAGGAGAATATAATGTCTACTCTATATATCATGTGCGGTATTCCTGGCTCTGGAAAAACTTATTTTGCTCATAATTTTCTTCATGCCGATGTCACTGTATCCCGTGATAATATTCGCTTTATGATGCTTGATGATGATGATAATTATTTTGACCATGAACCGGAGGTATTTAAAGAATTTGTAAATACTTTGGTGCATCATTTACGTTATTTTGATACGGTAGTAGCAGATGCTACTCATCTTAATACATGGTCACGTAAGAAGCTTACAAATGCTATTGATAAGTATATTACTGATTATCGCATTGTTTATGTAGTATGTTCTCCTTCTCTTCAGACGTGCCTCTATCGTAATAATAAACGCACTGGCCGCGCTCGTGTGCCAGAAAAAATTGTGAAAGAAATGTATGATAAATTTTGTCCGCCAGTAAATGATGCGTATAAACTGGAAGATCCCCGAGCCGTTGGTGTTTGGTGGATTAATGGTGAACCAAAATGAATATTTTCTTCACTAGTGATACACATTTCTTTCATGAACAATCATTCCTTTACGAACCTCGCAGTTTTACTTCCGCAGACGAAATGAATGAAGCGCTAGTAGAACGATGGAATGAAGTGGTTAAAGAAAATGACATTGTTTATCATCTGGGCGACGTATTAATGGGAAATTATGATGTTAATATTCTCAAACGACTTAATGGGACTATCCATTTAATTCAAGGCAATCACGATACAGATAACAAACTTAGCGACATCTACGCAACTGGGAAGGTAACTAATATTAAACAAACCAGCGAACTTATAAAGTTCGGCAAACTAAAATTTTTTTGTTGCCACTACCCAGTTCTTACTGCTAATTTTGATGATAAACATTTTTCTCAACATATCATTTCATTACATGGGCACACTCATCAAACCTCCAATTGGTTATTTCCAGACAATCCCTTTATTTATCATGTTGGTTTAGATTCACATAATTGTTATCCTGTAAATATAGATACAATTATTGTAGATATTCATAATCGTTGGAACCAATTAGGTCAATTACCGGTTATGTTAAATAATGACCATCATAAAAATTTCACCTCCTAAAAAGTCAAGAAGAAATTCTTGACTTTTTTTAAATTTATAGTATAATATATATGTAAAGAGGAAAGGGGAGATTATAAAATGGCGGTCGCTAAATCTTATGAGAATATGGAAATTATGGGTGAGCCTTACACTCACGAGGGCGATGCTAAAAAGCTTTATGTGCGGGTTAAAGGTCTGTGTCCTCGATGCGGCGGCTCCGGTCATTACTCCTATAACCCAATGGACGGTACTCGTTGCTTTGCTTGCGGCGGCCGCGGCTATGAAATCAAGGAAGTCCGTTGGTATACCGACAAGCAGCGTGAAGCTCTTGATCGTGCGGCTGAAAAACGTGCTGCGGCCAAAGCAGTAAAAGTTGAAGAACGGCGTGTAAAGTTTGCCGCTCGCAACGCCTTTGGTTTTGGTGAGGCTGGTTTCATCACTCTTTTCAAGGGTGATAGCACCATTCTTAATGATTGGGCTCACGAAACCAATCCCTGCCGTGCTCGGTTCAACCTTCTGTTCGGCTGGTTCTGCCCTTCTAAGCTTGAAATTGTTAATCTTCCCGCTGAAATTACTCCTATTGTCCTCAAGTGGGAAGATATTCACAATTCCGACGACCCAGAAGACCTTACTATGCGGGATGAAGCTGAGGTTCGCAAAATCGTTCATGAACTGCTTGATGATCTGAGTAAGAGTGAATATCAGGGCGAAGTAGGTGATTGGCTTGAACGTGAAGTAACCATTAAAAAGAACGTTCCTGTTGATGGTCGCTTCGGCGAAAGTCGCGTCCATATTATGGAGGACAGCGATGGTAATGAATATGTTTGGATTACTGCTTCCAAGAATCTTGAAGTTGGCTTTAAGTGTGTAATGCGTATGAAAGTCAAAGAACACAAAGAATACAACGATGTAAAACAGACTGTTGTTTATTACTGTAAGATGAAAGGATGATGAATATGACTCTGTATTTTGAGAATAGTCGTGGTATATGGCGTCCTATCGCTGATTGTGCCAACAAGATTGATGTTGCTATTGTTATCAAGAAGTTTCTTGATGAACATAATTACAAGAGTTATTATACTCGCACTTGGGATAGTGATGGTTGGCGGCATTATGATGTTGGAAGTCATACTGAGTTCTTTCATTATCAAATGAGTTCGGAGGCTAAGATTCCAGATGGTAACAAAAGCAGCGGTTAAAATCTTTGATAATAAACAGCAAAAAGAAATTATTATCCCATGCCATCGACATTGTGATGCTTTTCAAATTTTACATGATTTTGGATACACTATCAAAGATTTTAAAGAATTAGGACAAGGTTTCTTAAATGAGCATGATGAATATATGAGTCGTTTAGACGCCATGAAAGAAGCTAAACGATGCCGTCAAGTATCAGATTTTAAATTAGTAACTAGTGAATTATATAGTGAGGATTTGTGGTAATGAGTAACGAATATAAGGATTATCTAAGAGATAAAGCCGCAGATTATTTACTAGATTGTCATCTACTTAAACGTATTGAATATTGTGAACCGATGCAGAGTGGTTACATCGTTATCGGCGAAGGATTAGATTGGAAACGGCATATTTTCTTCGTATGGGATGATGATATAGAAGGTTGGAGTTATAAAAGAATATATGTTTGACTTATTATAAAAATTAAAGTATAATATAACAAGAAAGGGTGATATAAATGCTTGATAAAGATGGTATTCGGCAGCTCGCTTACGTGGTAATTATTGACGGTATTGAACCTATCCCCGGATATGATCGGGTTGAGCATGCTATTGTTGGTGGATGGCGAGTTATTGTACAGAAAGGCCAATTTAAAGTTGGCGATCCCGCGATTTATTTTGAAATTGACTCTCGCGTACCCTCTGATAAGGAGTGCTTTGCATTTCTTGAAAAGCGTAATTACAAGGTTAAAACCTTGAAGATGTGCAAAACGATTTCACAGGGTTTGCTTATGCACGCTGAAGATTTTGGTTGGCACATTGCTCCTGCACTTCATATTGAAGGATATAATACTCCTTATATCGTAGATAATGAAGGGCACAATCATAATATAGAAAATGAATCTCGTTTTCTAACCAAGCAGCTTGGTATTACTTACGCTGATGAAGAGGATAACCAGCGTAAAGCTCCTACTGTAGATAAGTATAAAAAAATGGCCGCTCGTCATCCTGAAATCTTCAAGAAATCTTGGGCTAAGTGGATAATGAAACGTAATTTTGGCCGCAAAGTAATGTTCTTCTTCTTCGGTAAAAAGAAGGATAAGAAAAATGGCTGGCCGGCTTGGGTAAAAAAGACTGATGAGGAACGAGTGCAAAATATGCCTTGGATTCTAAATGATGATGGTGACTGGATTGCCACCGAGAAGATTGATGGAACTAGCACTACTTTCTCTATGAAGCGTGGCAAATTTGGGCGCAAATCTTTCTATGTTTGTTCCCGTAATGTATGCTTTGGAGAAGAAAGCAAAGAATGCTATTATGATACCAATGTATATTGGGAAATGGCTAAGCAATATGACATGTTCAAAGTGCTATCTAATTTGATGGCGGCTTATCCTAATGAAGAATGGATTACTATTCAAGGCGAAACTTTTGGCGACGGCATTCAGCAGCGAGATTACTCTCTCTGCGGTGAGCATGATTTTCTAGCATTTAACCTAATTTTCTCATCTCGCGGTCGTGTAGGAACTCTTGAAATGATTGATATTCTAGATCCATATGGAATTGAATGCGTACCTGTACTTAATCGTAAAATGAAAATTAATCAATTTGAAAATGTAGATGCTATTCTTGCTTATGCAGAAGGCAAATCTTGTTTGGATAATTTGCCTCGTGAAGGTATTGTATTCCGCTCTATTGATGGTTCTAAGTCTTTTAAAGCTGTAAGCAATAGTTTTCTTCTAAAGTATCACGTTTAATTTGTAAGTCAAGGATAAAACCTTGACTTTTTTCTAATTTATGATATAATAATTATAGAATAAAGGAGGAAATATGTTTGACGAAGCATTATGGGATGAAGCTTATGAATTAGCAATTCAACGAGGCCATGAAGAAGGTACTTATGGAATTGATTATGGAGAAGAAGATATAGAATATTGGGCAGACGACTATTACAATTATTTAAAGGAGCTTCAAGATGTTACCAAAAATTCATCTAACAATTGAACGCTGGCGAAAAAATAAAGAATATGGTGTATACGTGTCAACTTGCGGGCGAGTTAAATTAATTAAAAATAAAGAAATACTTAATCCGCGTATTAATGAACGAGGTTATTGTACTGTCTTTACAGACAAAGGCGCTGTGATGGTACATAGACTCGTCGCATATACATGGCTGGGCGGCAAACGTAATGCTATGTATAATGTTGACCATATTAATAGTAATAAGCGTGATAATTCAATTAAAAATCTACGCTGGGTCACTATTGAAGTAAATAATCAATATGCACAATATACACAAACTAATATTGTGCCAGCGGCGACTGAAGTAGTAGAAGAAACACCTATTGAAAAAATTGAAGATGAGTTTGCGATTCTTTATTCAAAAGAAGTAGATATTAATGATAAGCTAAAGATATTTGAACAACTGTATAAAGATAAGCGTCTTTATTTAAAATATAATGGACGAGCAATCGTAGAATATTTACAGCTATTTGATATTAAGTTTCCTGGTAATAAGCCAAGAAAAAATGTTTTTCTAGAAAAAGTTATTAATGCTTGTATCAATGGGCAAGAATATGGTGGCTATAAATGGGAACTAATTAAGAAATGAGGTATTAAAATATGAATACAAAATTACTACAATTAAAGTATGAATATAGAATTAAATTACTAATGGCTCGCGATGAAATTGGTAATATAGGAATTATCAATAAGTTGAAGAGAAAATTGAGAAATCTTGAAGCCCGCTGAAAAGCGGGTTTCTTTTTGTTTTGGGGGTGAGAGAATGGCTAAACCCAATCCAAATAATTTTAAAGATTATATTTATTTAAAAGATAGCACATCTTCTTTATATGCAGATGATTTATGGAGTAATATGTGGAAAAATGCGAATGCATCTGTTCAAAGCATTAGCACTCAATTTACTGATATTTCAAATGAATAGGAATCATAGCGTTTAACAAATGCTCTAGCTTTTTTAGAAGCAGCAATTACTATTGAACGAGGAAAAGAGGCTCGTTTTATGGTTATGTTACAAGAACAATTAAATAAAGATTTAACAAAAAATGAACAAGCACGACTTAAAACATATATACAAGAAGAAAATTGGAAAATTTTTATGCAGCAATTTCAACTAGTTATAGGAGAGCGAAAAGATCAATTACAAAATATGCAAAATATAGTAGGTTCTATAGAAGACGTAAGCCAAGCATTACATGTTTAGCGTGATAAACAACAACAATTATCGTCACGAATAATGAAAGATACACTAGAATAGGTGGATTTTAACGAATTGGAGTAGAAAATTATAGACGCTTTAAATGGACCAGAAGTTAATGAAACAATTAAATAGAAGATAGAAGATTTAAGAAATAATAATTTAGAATTAACAGAGTATATTTAGTCTATAATATTTAATGCGATACAAGAATGGATACTGCATACTGATGTTACAGAACGTAATTCTAAAAATCTTATAGCCAATTTATCAAATTATATAGAAGATGTAAATTCTTTTCATTCAATTAATACTTTAGCTTAGCTAGAAAAAGAATTATAGGATGTAGTAGAATAGTTAAATATTACTTAGCTAAGATTTCCTTGGAAAGCACATGATATTGAAGTATTAAAAGAACAAGAATAGAATTTAAAAAATAAATTATCGCACGCAAAAGAAAAAATTGAGTAGTATTCTTTAAGTAGCGACGATCAAATTACTAATATTATTACAACTAGTGTTGCATTAATAAAAGCAGAAGCAGATTTTTCTAGACAAGATGTATTTTCTGAAATATAGGGCGCATTAATGCATAGTAAATTAGCTAGTGCGGCCGCGGCAAAAGTTCTTGGTTCTAAAGGTGGAAAACCAGACGTTTTAATTGGGCATGTCTTTTTAAAAGCACAAAAAACAGTTTAGCGGTTACAAACATAGATTCCTAAAAGATACCAAAATAAAATGAAAGAATTTTTAGAAGAATATAGTAATACATTAGATAAAACTAATACATATGACTACTATAAAAATAGAGCGAGTGAATTACGTGGCTTAGAAAAAAAAATATCTCAATATTTCAATAATCACCAATAGGATGTTAAACAATGGTTTGTTATTGAAGAATCTACAAAAGCATATGAAAGGGTATAGAGTGGCAGTTCATCTGCATTTGGTGGTGGATCTTTAGGCCCTAATTTAATAGACTAGTTAAAGAAAATTAGTACTATTGTTACGGCTTTAGATACTAATACATTAACACCTAATTCTACTAGTATGACAAGTAATATGAATGATTTAGCTTGGTTCTTGGCAAATACACTTGATACGTTAATAGCACAAGGTTTAGAAGATAATTTATTAATTTATTTAAGTGCATTTTTATCAATTTTTTTATTTGATGATTAGGTCTTAATTTGGGAAAGTGCAATTAAAATGAAAATTAATCGAATGACAAGTAGAACAAATGATACACACCGTCTTCATTTATTTGCTCTAAATCAAGAATATTATCCTTTATCATTTATATTATAGATGACTAAAGAACATATAACACAAGCATTACAAAATCATGTAGAAAAAGAAAGTGGAATTGCTAGCAGTGCCGCTTCAGTACGTTTAGAAAAAAATGCTAACATACCAAATGATCCTAAATAGTTTCGTAGAAAAGGCTACCCAACCACTATCGCAAGAAAAATGAAATTACATATTGAATTTGTAACTAGTTTTGCTACTTTAATAAAATCTTTATATAATGTATAAAATAATATATTTATAATTATTATATTACATATATATCGGGGATATGCCCCACGGAGGTGAAATTCAATGAACGAGAATGAAATTCTCAATTGGCTATCTTCCAACATAGTACAAATAATTATTATTCTATCCATTTTCATCCAAATATCCCCGATAAAATGGAATCCAATTACTTCTCTCTTCAACTGGCTAGGAAGGACTATTACTGAAGGGGTTTCAAAGCAAGTTGAAGAAATGAATAAAACAATTGATAACATTCAAAAACAAATCTATACAAACGAAAAAGATCGCATTCGTTGGGAAGTCTTAGACTTTGCACGCTCTTGTCGTAATGGATAGGATCATACTTATGATGAATATAAACATATAATTAAATTAAATGATAAATATCAGGATTTATTAGCTAAAACCGCAGATAAAAATGGCGTGTTTGATAATGAATTTACTTATATTAAAGAACTATTTGCCAAATATAAAGCAGCTAATAAAATCCACGAAGAATAACAAAGGAGTGATTTATATGGAATTTAAAAAATGGTTAGCCGCCGCAGGTATTCGTGCGATTAAAACTATTGCTCAAACCGCTATCGCCACTATTGGTTCTAGCGCTATTATAGCTGATGTAAATTGGGGTATTGTTGCTTCTGCTTCTGCCCTAGCTGGCATTCTCAGTATTCTAACAAGTGTTGCTGGACTACCAGAAGTAAAATTACAAAAGCAGCTTGAAGAAGTAACTGAAGAAAAAGAGTGACCTAAATATTTGCCTTTTCTACTATTTTATGATATAATAAAGTATAAAAGAAAAGGAGAAAATTATGGATAGACGAAGTAAAGAGCGAGTAATTCCATTAGAAATTTATACTGACGGTTCTTGTAAGAAACTTGGAAAAAAGAATTTTGGTGGATGGGCTTACATCGCAGTAGAAGATAGCCAACAAGTCTATTATAAAACTGGCGGAGAACTTGATACGACCAATCAACGAATGGAACTTCAAGCTATCCGCCAGGCCCTCATGTATGCAAAAGAATGCCGTAAGGAAAGTCAAGCTGTAATTATTTATAGCGATTCTGCATACGCCATTAATTGCTATTCTCAACGTTGGTATGAAAACTGGCGACGAAATGGATGGACAAATGCCGCTAAAAAAGAAGTCGCTAATCAAGATTTATGGATTGATATTATTCCATATTTTGAAAATGTATGGTTCTATTTTAAAAAAGTAGAAGGACATAATGGTGTATTCTGGAATGAGAAATGTGATGAACTGGCTCAAAATGAGGCACAAGAATTAAAAATAAATTGGCGAGGATAAGATATGAGAGAAGAATTATATAGTGTAACCCGGGATGAGTATGTAGGCTTTGTCAAATAGCTTATCCCGCAAAATATGCACACAGAGCATATTGAAAATGACGATGAAACCGCAAGTCTCAAAATTTATGCTAATCGTGATGATACGTTACTTGCTGAACAATATTTAAATTCAGATGGTATTTATGAATATTATGTCTATAATATGCCAGCGAATGAAGATAGATGTGCGGCAAAACCGGTTCAAAAAATTGTTCTTGAAACTAAAGAAGAAGTTCAAGCATTTTTTGATATTTTACAAAAGGTAATAGGTAAAAAAAAATGACTGAATTATTCACTAATTTAACAGAATCAGAAAAAGAAATAACAAAACTTGCGGTGAATAGAGCTTTTAATTTCCACGATGTACCAAAAACAATTAAATTCATTGAGGAATATAGAGCAAATTGTACTCCTGCTGTATAGGAGTTTGTAGATTTTTATGTACAGCTTAAATTGGAGGAAATGAAGAATGAAGAAGATAATTCTAATTAGCGGTAAAAGTGGCTCTGGCAAAGATACTTTTGCTAAATTTTTAAAAGATGAATTAGAAAATCGTAATGAACGAGTATTAGTAATTCATTTTGCAGATATGGTTAAAGAATATGCCAAGTTATATTATAAATGGAATGGCGAAAAGGATATTAGCGGCCGCCAGCTACTTCAACAAATGGGTACAAATGAAGTGCGCTCTGTGTTTAAAAATTATTGGGCTGATTTGGTGGCACAGTTCATTAAAGCCACAGAGAATGATTGGGATTATGCGCTTATTCCTGACCTTCGCTTCTTAAATGAATTAAAAAGAGTTAAGAAGTTTAATAAAAATAAATGCGTATCCGTAGGTATTCGTCGCTATACTGATGAAGGCGATATATGGGAAAATCCTCTTTTAACTGAAGAACAACGTAATCATCCATCGGAAGTTGATTTAGATGATTATTGTCTTGACTGGTATGTTGATAATGTAGGAGCTTTTGAAGGTATGAAGACTTCTGCAATTGAGTTTTTAGAAAAAATAGGAGAATAATATGACAGATTTTTTCTCTCTAGGTGTGATGAAATATTGGAGTCCAACTAGTGCTATGTCAACAGAAACCCGGCGCCAGCATTTAGAAGATATGGCGGCCAGCGGCCAGTATATTTGGAGTGAAAAGTTCGATGGCAATTTTAGCCGTGCAGTTATTACTCCAGATAGAAATGCACTACAAACTCGTGGCATCAGTAAAGTAACTGGTACTTATTCTGAATTACAAGATAAAGTATTTTTCTGGGATGATGTACTTAAAGCTTTTCAAAAGACTACAGTAATTTTAGGAGAATTATATTTGCCTGGCGGCATAGACAAAGATGTAGGCAGTATAGCAAGATGCCTAGTTGATAAGGCACGTGCTCGTCAAAAAGATGTTAAACTTGAATGGCGTATTTTTGATATTCTAGCACTTGATGGTGAAGAATTTCTTGATAAACCAATTGAGTATAGAGTACAATTTATTCCAAAGGTTGTTAAACGTATTAATTCTCCATTAGTAAAAGGTATTCCATTTCATCAAATGGATGAAACTTTCTTTGATGAAATTCTAAAAATCTTTGAGCGTAATGGTGAAGGAGCAGTCTGCTATAAAAAAGGCATTCTTTATACTCCCGATAAACGTTCAAGCGCTTGGACAACTTGTAAAGTAAAGCAAGAAATTTCCTCTGATATTGACTGCTTTATCACTGGCGTTGAAAATCCAACAAAGCTTTATACTGGCAAAGAATTAGCTTCTTGGCCCTTTTGGGAAGAAGCTAGAACTGGCAAGCTTGTATATGGTGAATATTTTGGTGAATATCAAACTGGTGGTGCTTACACACCAGTCACTAAAAATTATTATTATAATTATCCGGGTGCAATTTATGTAAGTGTATTTAATCGTAAAGGTGAACCAGTACAGCTTTGTAAAGTAGCTGGTTTAACTGACGAACTTAAAACAGAACTAAGAGATAATTTTGAAGAATGGTATCTGTGCCCGCTAACTATTGGTGGCATGATGGTTTCTACCGCAAATGCAGCCAAAGATGGTACAGGTATTTCAATTCGGCATCCTTATATTAAACGTATTCGTAAAGACGATATTAATCCAGAGGATTGTACACTAGAAAAAATTATCTCATAAATATTATAAGTAACTGTCTCATTGAGAGATAGAAGGAGGGTAATTATGGACCCAGATTTTGGTTTCCTAATCTCAGACGATACGCCTGGATTAGACCCTGTAATGTATCAGTATTATCATCAAATGAATGATAATAGAACGCTTATTTTAAATACTGATATTGATGAGCGTATTGTAGAAATGATTTATTTACCTATGAGAGATTGGGAGAATGATAGCGATACACGCCCCGTAACACTCATACTTAATTCACAGGGTGGGTGCGTATCAGATGGATTCTTTCTTGCTCACTATATTAGCCAATATAAAAAGCCATTGCATATCATTGTTCCTGGATATGCAGCTTCTATGGCAGCTGTAATTTTAGCTGGCAGCGGCAAGAATGAAAATGTAACTCGTTTTTGTTTTCCTAGCACATATGCCCTTATTCATGACGGATATGTAGCTTTAAGCGCCAGTGAAGCTAAGACAGCAAATGATATTATGGCTTTTAACAATAAGGTAGATGAAAGTATCCGACAATTCATTATTGATAATACGAATATTACTGCAGAAGAATATGACGCTCAAGCTAGACATCAATGGTTTTTATCCGCGGATGAAATGAAGAAATATAATCTTGTAGACAAAATTTATGGTGTTGATGCTTAATGAATATTAATTTTTTAGATACTTCTGCAGTACTCAATGGGGCTTATAAAAGATTCCAGAATATATATATTAGTCCTATTGTATTAATGGAACTTGAAAATATAAAAACTTCATAGCAAAAAGATGATAAAACAAAATATCTCGCACGATAGGCTGTGCGAGATATTATTACATCTAGAGATATACATTTTATTACCGCTAATAATCATACTAGAAAAAAATTTAGAAAATATCCAATACTATAGGATATTCATGACCACTGGCTAATTGCTGAAGCTGCCGCATTAAAAAATCATTCAAATGATGTATTTTTTATAACTGCTGATGGCGCTTAGTTTTTAATTGCTAAATAGATTAAGGAATTATAGGCAATATATTTAGATGACAAAGAAGAAAGCCGTATTGAATAGATAGAGTATTGCGGCTGGGGTAAATATTATCCTAATAATTCACAGATGGCCCAATTATATCAGTGCCCAACAATGAATACATTAAAATGTCCCACTAATTCATTCGCTGAAATATTTACAGGTGATGAATTAAAAGATGTATTATTCTGGGATGGACATGAATATAAACCTTTAAATTATAAAGATATTAAAAATATATATACTGGTGAAGTAATTAAACCTCGTAATTTAGAGCAAAAAATGGCTATGCACTTACTTCAAGACTAGGATATCAAGGTTAAATTATTAACTTCTGCCTGGGGCAGTGGAAAAACATTATTAGCTCTAAATTATGCACTAGAACAAGTAGCTCGCGGCCGCCAGCCTAAAATTACTTTTATTCGTAATAATATTATAGTTGCAGACACTAAAGATATTGGTTTTGTGCCAGGTGATGTGCGGCAAAAAATGAGTTTGTGGGGAGGAGTAATTGCCGATCATTTAGGCGGTCAAATGATGCTTGACCAGCTTATTGATGAAGGTGTTATTGAAATATTCCCTATTTCTCATATCAGAGGACGTTCTATAAAAGGTATTATCTTTTGTGATGAATGTGAAAACTTAAATGATAAATTAGTTACATTATTACTTAGCCGCGTAGAAGATGGCGGCGAAATTATATTTTGTGGGGATGTAGCATAGATTGATAACCCTAAATTTGAAAAAAATAATGGCATTAAAGCTATGCTTGATAATTTAGTAGGTGATCCATTATTTGGCACTGTTAAATTACTAAAGTCAGAACGTGGACCAATTCCACAACTCTGTGATAAAATAATTCCTCCAAGATAATTACATGGGGTAAGTCTAATGACTTACCCCACATATTTTTGTTTATAATAATATTTGACATAAATATAAAATTATGATATAATAAAAGAAAAAAGAGGTATTTTTATATGGAACAAAATAAGATTTTTTCACCAATATATGATACTATGATAGAAGAATATTTTAATCGTCATCCAGATGCTGGATTAGCTTGGTGGATGCTTCCAGTTGAGCAACAGCCAGAAGGATTTAAACTAGAAATGTATGATATTCTGTGGGATTTGACACATAAGGAGAATAAGAATGAGTTACTTTGATATATTTGAACGATTATATCACAATCCAGAAACAGCCTGCGGAAAATATGAATAGGGAATCGTCGAAGGAATGACTTATATGGCTGATAAATTAATTTGGGGTGAATAGTATTATATAGATGCTTTTGAAGCCGCTGGTGGTAAAATAACTAAAGAGAATTGGATTACTAGAGCATCTGATATGTATACAATTATTAATGACATTATTCAAAATTTTTGTAGTAAAAATTTAAACGTTAAAAAATTATGGAATAATGATGCCTGGCATTATTATGAACAAAATAAATTTGGAGGAAAATAAATGAATAAAGAACCGCTTGGATACTTAGGCGGCGACATTATGACTTTTGGTTCTAATTTAGCGCGCCAGTATGAGTATGATAAATTTAAAGAAGCGGGTATTCCCGGTTCTGTATATAGTCCCGTAATGAACAAGTCTATTAATGACAAATCTAATATGACAGAAGAAGAAAATAATCATCTAGCAGAAAAAATTTGTGAAGCCGATATTGAGCGACTTTGGAATAGCGATTATACCGTGCTCTGTCCAGAACAAAGTGCCATTGGTACTATGTGCGAAATGGGTGTTTTGTATGGATGGAAGTATATGGCAACCAAATTAATGGAAATTTGGGATAAAGCTTTTAGAGAAGAATTTGTAGATAAAAATAATAAAATAATTCCTATGGATTATGAAGTATTAGCACATAAATTATATGATAAAATTACAGAAATCTATCATAAAAAGAACTATGCTCATTACTTCGACATCCGCACAAATCATCTTAATGAGAAAGACTGGCGGCGAAGTTTCTCAATTAATCAGATGTTATATGGAATGTGCTTGTATGCAACAGCAGATCATGAACTTCACAATTCATTTGATGAAATTATTCCTCTCTTAAAAGAACAATATGGAAGTGAGGCGAATGAATCATCCAGTTCTAATTAATCACAACACTCATATATTAATTGCTACAAAAATAGAACCAATATTAGATCAATATAATAAACCATCGCCATATCATATCCGTCAATTAACATGGAGATATTGGACAAAAGATTAGACTCAGCATTACGATAAAATTGAAATTCAAATTCTTTCAGAAAGAAAAGAATATTTTACTTTCGCCCGCAATTGTCCAGATACCCCTCCATTATTATATGTAAAACAATATAATGAAGAATTTATTATTTCTTCTGGCGATTATCAATGTATATCAATTTATAATTTAACACGAAATGAATTTAAAGAATATGTATATCCACGAGACGAAGAATTAATTCATTATAGAGGATTTTGTCCAAAAGAATATGAATGGCGTGACTTTGATAATACTTTAACAATCGTTGGTCAAGTGCCATATGGTCCAATGGAAATAATGTTAATACATAATATAGATTTAAATAATATAACATTTCAAGAAGTTGATTGGGATGATTATTATGAAGATAAAGGAGAATAAATAATATGCTTTATAATATTAATGATAGACTTCCATTTAAGCGGCTAATTGTTGCCGCATTCCAGCAGGTTATTGCTTGTTTCGTTGCTACTGTTCTTATCCCTTCAATTTGCGGCGTTCCTATTGCCCCGGCAATGGTGGGCGCAGCAATTGGTACTTTGATTTATCAGCTATGTACTCGCGGCCAAAGCCCTATGTTTATCAGTTCTTCAGGTGGATTTGTTGCCGCAGTAATTGGCGCCTTGACACTTGGAACAGCACCTAACTTTACAGCGGTTCTAATCGGTGGCGTTATTGTATGCCTTATCTATTGTATCGTTGGTCTAGTAATTAACAAGTGTGGAACAGCTTGGATTAATAAGCTTCTGCCGCCATATGTTATTGGTCCAGTTGTTATGGTAATTGGTCTAAACCTAGCCACTTTCCTACCAACCTATTTCCAAGTAAATGGCGAATACAGTCTAATTGGATTTGGGCTTGGTATGCTAACTCTAATTATCACTGCACTAATTTCTCACTATGGAAAAGGATTTGTTAAAAATCTACCATTCCTATTTTCAATTTTCATTGTATATGGGCTATCCGTAATTCTTACACTCTGCGGTATTCCAATTGTTAATTTTGAACCTTTCCGTAATCTCCAGATTTTCCAGATGCCAGACTTCGCATTCTTCCATCTTGACTTTGCGAACTTTGATTGGGGATTAATGCCACAGATTCTACTACTATTTGCGCCTCTATCTCTCGTATGCCTATGTGAGCATATTTCAGACCATAAGGCTTTAAGCGCAGTTATTGGTACTGATCTAACTCAAAATCCAGGCGTAGGTCATACTCTAATTGGTGACGGTATTGCTACTGCTTTCGGCACTCTAATTGGCTCTATTCCTAATACTTCTTATGGCGAAAGTGTAGGCACAACTGGCTTCAGTAAAATTTGCTCTAAGTATGTAATTACACTAGCGGCAATTATTATGGGTGTAGCAGCTTTCTTCGGCCCGCTACAGGCTTTGCTTGTATCATTACCTTCAGCTATTTTTGGCGGCTGTGCGGCTATTCTTTATGGATACATCACTCTTTCTGGTATAAGGACTATTAAAGATAGTAATCTTGATCTTAACGATAATAAGGTTGTAACTATTATCGCCTCAATTTTAACCATTGGTGTTTCTGGTGTTGTATGTAATTTTGGGATTATCAGTATCGGTACTACTGCTCTCGCTATGTTTGTAGGTATTATTCTAAATCTAATTCTAAAGAATAAAAAGGAGACTAATCTATGAAATTTTTAGATAAGCATTTTCATATCACTGAACGTGGTTCTACATTTGGCCGCGAGGTTATTGGCGGCCTAGTAACCTTTATGGCAATGGCCTATATTATCTTTGTTAATCCATCCATTCTAGGCGTAACCGGAATGGATTATACTGCTCTAACTCTAGCTACTTGTATTAGTGCGGCAGTAGGTACATTGCTAACTGCCTTTATGGCTAATGTACCATTCGCACAGGCTCCTGGCCTTGGTATTAATGCTTTATTCACTTATACTCTATGTATGAAGATTGGCTATACATGGCAGCAGTGTCTAGCTATTACATTTATCAGCGGCTGCGTTTTCCTTCTTATTACTCTTTCACCACTTCGTCATAAGATTATTGAAGCTATTCCAGCCCAGTTAAAGCGTGCTATTAGTGTAGGCATTGGTCTCTTTATTGCCTTAATTGGTCTTATCAATGCTGGCATTGTTACCGCAAACAACAATCTACTTGACCTTGGCTCAATTACATCGGGAGCACCATTACTCACCCTAATTGGCCTAGCTATTACTGCTATCCTACTTGTATTTAAAGTGCGGGGTGCAATTCTCTATTCTATCATTGCCACTACCCTAATTGGTATTCCTCTTGGTGTAACTAATACAGCTGTATCTTTAAATTTTGAAAATCTCTCACTTGCACCAACATTCTTCCAGCTTTCATTTACTGGACTAACCGCCCTCGGTATTTTCCCGCTAATTACATCTATTTTAACCCTATGTATGTGTGATTGCTTTGATACTGTTGGCACTCTTACTGGATGTGCGGCCGGCTGTGATATGTTAGATGAAAACGGTAATATGAAGAGCAAGGATATGTCTCGTGCTCTTACTGCTGATGCTCTGGCTACCGTTGGTGGATCACTACTTGGTACAAGTACCGTTACTACATTTGTTGAAAGTTCTACTGGTGTTGCCGCTGGTGCTCGTACTGGTCTTGCTTCTGTAGTAACTGGATTACTATTTGCACTAGCTTGTTTATTTGCTCCTATTGCTGGTATTGTTCCATCCGCAGCAACTGCTCCTGCTCTAATTATTGTTGGTATCTTTATGATGAAGAATGTCAAGTATATTGATTGGAACGATATGGAAATTGCTATTCCAGCATTCTTAACAATCGCAATGATGCCGTTCTCTTATTCAATTAGTGATGGTATTGGATTTGGACTAATTTCTTATGTTCTCTTAAAAGCTGTTCGCGGCAAGTTTAAGGAAATTCCAGTTCTAATGTATTTCTTGGCGGCATTATTTGTAGTAATGTATATTGTGGCTTAAAATTGAGGAGTTGAAATTTCAACTCCTCTTATTTGACTTTTTTTAAATTTCAAGTATAATATATATAGAAAGAAAAGAAAGGAGCTTATTATGACAGAACACCAAACATTAATTTATAATTTTCTTAAATATCATCATCTAAAAGAACCCAACTTTTGCCCAATTGGTATGGACAGATTAGAAAATGGTGTATTTCCACATTATAATTGTAAACAGATAGAACTATTTGGAAATATTCATACTACTAAAAGAGAAATGTCCGAAATGGAAAAGCTTGGACTCGTAAAACATTACTGGTTTAAAGACCATGGAAATTGTTACTATGCTATATAAAAAGGAGAAATAAATTATGGGTTTGGATGTACATATCGTAATGGCTAAAAATCGACAGCAGGTTCAGGATGAAAACTTTTGGAATGAGTGCCATACTGGTTGGGTAAAGGATGAAGACGGTTATATTGATTTTACTGTGCCAAGTGAAGTGTACTACGCACGTAAATTCTGGAGTCTTTATACCCCAATGTGTCGGCGGTTTAACCTTGAAAATGGTGATTGGAGTGCCCCGCTAACTAAGGATGATATTGAAGAAATGATTTATATTGCCACTCACGAAAAGGATTATTTCTACTCTTTTGATACTGTTGCAGATTTGTGCGAAATTTTGTATAACTATGATCGAGCAACCGAAGCAGGAATGGTCTTCTTGTTTGGTGGAGATTATTAAAGTTTGACGCTAATGAAATTACCTATCTGTTGAAGATAAGTAATTTCTTTATACAGGAGATGTGTGATTGAATGACACAAACATATAACAATATAAAAGAAATATGTGATAATTTTATTAATTGGATGCGAATTAAAGGATATACGCAGCAAGAAGTCGCAGAGATATTAAATATTTCTCGTTCGCATCTTAATAAAGTTATTAATGGAAAAACCAATCCATCTATTTATTTATTGGAAAAAATAGAAAAACTAATGGAGGAGTAATTATGGCGCTTTATGCTGTATTTAATATGAAAGTAGCAAACGAATTAGAAAAGCAAGGATTTAAAGTTGTGAAAATGGATAAAAACCATAAAGACCCACGATACATGGTATATTACTTTGAAGATAGCGTAGAATTTAGAGAAGCATTACACCCATTAATTACAAAAAAGAAATAATCTAAACATATAAACAAATAAACGAGGTGTATAATATGAATTATGCCAATCAATTAAAATTGGTTTTAACCAATTTAGAACAAATACTTCATAAGGCGGGAAGTAAAAATAGATTTATTCAGCCTATTGATTTTAAATATGAAGCCGCAGCAATGCGTAATCTTAATGGTAATACTTTTAAAGTATGGAGATATTTGCTTCGTTGGTATGGTAAACCCGCTCAGTTCTATTATTCTCCTGCGGCAATTCGTAAAGAGTTAGGCTTGGGAGAAAATGGTGCTACTTCCGCACGAAAAGAATTAGAATCAAAAGGATATATTCAGCCAGTAGAAGGTAAACCTAATGTATATACCTTTACTCCGGTTCTTCCTATTGATTATGAAACATTAAAAAATAAGAACGATTGGGACGAAGGTGAGGATGAATGATGCCACGAAAAAAGTGGCATTGATAGACACGAAAATCGTGGTAGCATGCCACGAAAATCGTGCCATTCGTATAGACAAAAATCGTGGATATGCCACGAAAATCGTGAGATACTCCACGAAAATCGTGTAAGTAATATAAATATAATATAAATATAAATAATAATATAAAATATAAATATTAAATAAAAATATGGTTGGCGGCCGCCAACATAGATAAAAACTTGACAATATAATAGAATTATGATATAATAAAAGAAAAAGGAGTCTATGTATGTTAGAAGGAATTACGATACTTGAAACTTAGCCTATAACAGAGACGAGTATTTGGGGTTTAATTATTGTTTTATTTGCTATAATATGTGTTGTTATAGGAATTACTATTGCAAATGATTATACTATAGGCTGTTATATATTAATTATTGGATGTATAGCATTTATAGTTGCAATTGTTGGAATATTTACATTTTTAGATATACCAACTGGCCACAATAAATACACAGTTCAATTTGATAAATCATATACAGCAACTGAATTATATGATGCTGGTTATCAAATTGAAGAACATTTACCATATAGTGAAGTTTATATTATAAAGGAGATTGAAACAAAATGATTAAAATTATTGGCGCCCGCAATACAGGCAAAACAAAACTATTACTTGAAGCCGCAAATAAAGTTCAAGGAACTGTTCTTGCGGAAAATAAAGAAGCACTTAAAGTGAAGGCAAATGCTTATGGCTTCTATGATGTTAATATTATTGATTATCAAGACCTAATTGATGGCAATTATTATTTTGGGCAGCCATTTTATATTCAAAAAGCTGAGCTGTTTCTTGAAACTTTTTCCAAAAGACAAGGTTTAGATTTACAAGGTATAACATTTACGGAGGATTAATATGATTATTCCTACTCAATATACACCTCAAACATTTGCTCAACAAGTTCAGGAAATTATGGAGCACTATCAGGCTCGTGCAGAACAAGCTGAAAAATTCGCGGCCAAAACGCGAGCAGAAATTGATGCCGCCGCAGAACAAAAAAATCAGGAAGAAATTAAACGATTAAAGAATAATTTTTCACTAGTTTATGGCATGTTTGATTTTCCACAAGAAAAAGAACGATGGCTAGCATTTTGCAAGAAACATGAAAAATGTCGCTTATTAGCAAACGTAGACGGCGGAAAAATGCCATATATAATTCCTTATGGTACAGGCATTGGTTGTTGTTATACTGCTGTATGTCAAGCTTGCGGCGAAAAAGAAAATATTACGTATAGTGAAGGATGGTAATTTATGGGAAAATATGATTATTATACTGCCATGTATGATGATATTGCTGATTATGTAAAAGATAATAATATTGATTTGTCTGAATATGGTGATGATATTGAGGATATTACAGAAAAATTAGAAGAAGAATTATGGAGCGAAGATTCTATAACCGGCAATGGCGGTTTCGGTTATGATACTAATTCTAATTGTGAAGAATATTTGTGTCATAATTTAGATATATTATTTGAAGCAATTTATGACTTTGATTTTGATACTAATTATCATCATTTAGACAAAGAAAATCTACCTAAAACATTAGATAGCTTAATCCGCTGCTATATACTAAATAGCGTATTATATACTTATGTAAAAGATAATTGGAGGAATGAGGAATGAATAAATATCCATATATAAAAATTAATTATACACTCGAAACAGATGTAGAAGCAATTGAGAAAGATGTTGATGAACTAAACAATATTTTAGAACGCTTCTCTGCTGCTATGAATCAAGAAATTATTCTTATTATTGGTAATGAAGTTTATAGAATTGATGAAAGTAAAAAGTCAAGTAATTAAAACTTGACTTTTTTCTAACTTATGGTATAATATAATTATAAGGAAAAGGAGGCTGATAAAGTGGCTTATGATATTAATTCAATTGAAAGTCTTACTTTTAAAGAAGGGGTAAGACAGCGTATTCAGATGTATTTGGGATCAGATGATATTGAAGGCACGTATCAGGCCCTTAAAGAAATCATCAACAATAGTACTGATGAAGCTCTCGCCGGATACGGTAAGAAAATTGAAATTACTCTTGATGAGAGCATGAATAGAGTAGCAGTTCGTGACTATGGCCGCGGCTGCCCGTTTGGTATCCGTGAAAATGGTGAGAATGTACTTGTTTCTATTTATACTCAATCTCATACTGGCGGCAAGTTTTCTCACGATGCTTACAAAAATGCTTCGGGTCTTAATGGCATCGGAGGTAGCTGCGTATGCCTTTCAGCCGCAGAATTTACTGTAAAAAGCTATCGTGACGGAAAGTGCGCGATTGCCTATTTTCAAAAGGGAGACCTTAAAGATTATAAAGAAGTTCGCACTACGGTAAAAACTACCGGAACTTTTATTGAATTTATTCCAGACCCGGAAGTATTTTCTAACGGACCTATTGGTTATTCTTATAGTCGTATTTGCCGTGATATTCAGGATATTTCTTATCTATATCCAGGAATTGAATTTGTAGTTTCTAATGGAAATGATACAAAGACATATTGTGCTAAAAATGGTATTGTAGACTTCGTAGCTGAACAAGTAACGAAGCCTCTTCAAAAGCATATTATCACCAGTTCAGCAACCGATGGTACTGACCAAGTAGAAATTGCTTTTCAATGGGGCAGCCGTCGTGAAATGCCATATGTTTTTGTAAATGGTCTTCGTTGTCCAGAACTTGGAACTCCAGTAACCGGCGCACGTAGTGCTATTACAAAGACATTTAATTCACTATCTGGTCAAGATTTTGATGGTGAATATATTCGTAATAATTTATTTTACGTAATTAATTGTAAAGTAGAAAATCCTTCATTTGCTAACCAAACCAAGACTAAAATTAACAACTCATCACTTCGTACTCTTGCAACTACTGCTTTCACTAACGCTCTAAAGGATATGTATGTAAAATATCCTTCAGAATTTACTACTATTGTAGAAATGCTGAAAAAGGTAGAGAAAGCAGAAGCCGCAGCAGAACGCGCACGTAATGCGGTTCTTAATCTTGAGAAGAAAGAAACTGAGCAGAAGAAACAAAAGATTACTTCTTCTGATAAGTTTAAAGATTGCGAAAAGCACGGCCAAGACTCAATGCTAATTATCTGCGAGGGTAATTCAGCACTTGGCGGCTTAATGCCCGCGCGCGATGTTAATAAGGAAGCACTCTATGCCGTGCGCGGTAAAGTAAAGAATCTTCTAAAACATCCACTTGATGAATGTCTTGAGAACCAAGAAATCAGTGACATCATTATGGCGCTTGGCTGTGGTATTCAAGATAAGTACAATAGCCGAAAGCTTAATTATGGAAAAGTAGCTATCGCAACTGATGGTGATGTTGATGGCTATTCTATTATGTGCCTGATCTCTACAATGTTCTATGTCCTTATGCCAAAATTTATTCTTGAAAATAGACTTTGTTGGCTTCGAGCTCCTCTTTATAAGATTGAGAAGGGTAATAATAAACTATTTGCTTATAATGATGAAGAGCTTGCGAAAATAAGGCAGGGACGAGAGAGTTGGGAGATCACGCGCGCAAAGGGCTTGGGAGAACTCTCCGCGGATGATATGGAACATTCAATGCTTCATCCAACTGAACGGCGTCTTGAAATTCTTTCAATTTACGATGTTGAACTCGCGGCTAAAAGTATTCAAATGCTTATGGGCCCAGAAGTTGAAGGAAGAAGACAGTTCTTGTTTGATAATGTGGACTTTAGTGTTATAAATAGGTAAAATTATGAAACTTATAATTTTAAAAATTACAGAACCACATGGCTGGGTAATAGCTAACACTATTTGTGAAAAATATCCTTCATTTATAAAAGTCAATTATAGTGATGAAATATTTATTAATTCATTAATGATTCCACAAACCACTTCATTAGAAGAGCTAAGTCGGGCCATAGAATATTGGTTTACTATAAGATTTAAAGAAAATAAACATTTATTAATATTAACTAATAAAACAGAAGAAGAGAATACTAAGTTAATTGAAATGTTAGATAATATTAATTTAGATAATTATTGTATATTAATTTGTAATGATTTTATGAAAAAAATTTTTAATAACAATTGACTTATTTCAAAATTTATAATATAATATTTTTATAAAAGGAGAGAAATAAGATGAATAAAAATAATTCTACTAGTGGCGGCATTGGTTTTACTGGCCTACTTACAATAGTTTTTATTGTATTGAAGCTCTGCCATGTTATAGAATGGTCATGGCTTTGGGTGCTTTCACCTATATGGATTTCTCTTGTAATTAGTATTGGTATAATTATTTGGTTTATACATAAATATTGACAATAATTATATTGATTTTAGTATTATAAATAGGTGATATGAAAGGATAAAATTTATGGCTAATAAAAAAACAGATAATCAGTGGTATGGTAAGGGATTTGAACAGGCGATCGTAATGGTTAAAAAACATTTACCAAAGGATAATCCTTATCCAGAACATATTACCGATCTGGATTGGCGTCAAATTTTAACAAATGCGGCTATCTTTATTGAACAATATGAAAAGCGTTATGGTGAAATTATTACTATTACTTGGATTGGTAATAAAACTAATAACGCTGATGGCGACCTTATTATTAATAATGAAATTATTGAAGTAAAATATATAGAAAGTAGCGGAAAAGGGACTTGGTTCAATACAACTTTATTTAATACTAGAGATAGGTATGGATTTGCTAAAACACATAAAGAGTATATGATTGAATATCATTTATATGACATTTTAGTAGAACATTTAGGAGATAAAGTTAGTTATGAAAATGAATCGCCAGTCAGTCAAAAAATAGCTAAATCTATTAACAGTAATGATGCCAAATGGTATAAAGATTATAGTAAGCTTGAAGCAAAAGTACGAATGAAATTCACTAAAGATTTTTTTGAATATTTAAAAAATAATCCTCAAATTGAAAAACAATTTGTTATGGATACTGTTACTAAAGGTATTTGTAATAAACAAATTCCTGATAAATTAATTGTTTTTTGTTATGGCAAAAGTACAATTCAGGATGTTTATACAAAACAAGATTTAATGAATCTTTATGGTGACGGAAAAGTATCAATGACTAAGAGACAAAAATTAGGTATGTACGCAGGAAAGATTAGAATTTCTATTGGATGGCAGAATTGTGGCGGATTAAACAATCCTACTATTCGTGGTTTTATAAAATAAAGGTGATTTTATATGGTGAATTTAGACAAATTTTACACAAAGCCAACTATCGCATATCAATGTTATAATTTTCTCAAACAATATTATCCAGAAATAGATAAAGAATATTTTTTGGAGCCTTCCGCTGGTTCTGGAAATTTTTTGCCCTTTTTGATAAAATATGATGCTTTTGATATTAAACCAGAAGGAGACAATATTAAGTAGGCAGACTTTTTAACATTAGAATTACCTCGTAATGATTATATTACTATTGGCAATCCACCTTTTGGGAAACGATCAAAATTAGCTATTGAATTTTTTAATCATGCAGCAAAATATAGTAAAATTATTGCTTTTATAGTCCCAGTATCATTTATGAAATGGGGTGTACATAAAGAATTAGATTCTAACTTTAATTTACAAGCATATATGTATTTACCCGAAAATAGTTTTACAGATAATGGTAAAGATTTTTCTGTACGATGTGTATTTCAAATTTGGACAAGAGAAAATATTTCAAATAATTTACGTATTTTAAAAGCACCACCCATTAAACATAAAGATTTTAATATTTGGTAGTATAATGCTACGCCTGAAGCCATGAAATATGTAGATGAAAATTGGAAATATGCTTTATATCGACAAGGATATAAAGATTATCATCATTTATTTTTAAAAGATAAAGAATATAGTATAGTAAAAGAACAAATGAAAAATAATATACAATTTTTCTTTGTTGAACCTTTATGTGAACAAGCAGATAGATTTATGCTTGAAGCTGATTTTGAAGGATTGGCAGCAAGAAATACTTCTACACCTGGTTTTGGAAAAGCGGATTTCGTCTCATATTATATTCAATGGCTAAACGAATAATTGACAATAATTAAATTTTATGATATAATAAATATATAAAAAGGAGGATGATAAGCCTTGATTTATGAAACCGATTTTCAAAAATCAATTGAGGATGCTTTTCTTGCTTATGGCGCATCCGTAGCGCAGGAAAGAGCTATTCCCGATGTGCGCGATATGATAAAAATTGGCTTGCGGCAGGGATTGTATGCGCAGTACAGCAATAAGCTAACTTATAAGGATAAATACCAGAAGGCACAAAAGTCTGTAGCCGCCGCAATGAGCCAGTCATACGTTCACGGTGATGCCGCAATGTATGATACTTTTATCCGTGCTGCACGTCCTTGGTCTTATCGTTATCCTCTTGAGGCAGTTCAAGGTAACTTTGGCAATCCTACATCTCCAGATAGTCATGCGGCCGCACGTTATGTAGAAATGAAGGCGGCTGAAATTAGTAATGTGCTATTTGATGGATTAAAGAAGAACGCAATTGGAGACCAGTATTATAATAACTACGATGATACCGAATTAATTCCTTCTGTATTCCCATCTATTGGCTTTTGGAATATTGTAAATGGATGCTCTGGTATCGCAGTTGCGTTAGCAACAAGCGTACCAACATTCAATCTAAAAGAAGTTAATAATGCTCTTGTTACTCTTATTAGGAATCCAGACGCAACATTTGATGAAATTTATTGTGCTCCGGACTTCCCATGCGGCGGAACCATTACAAATGCGGCCGCAGTTAAGGAATCATTAAGGGTTGGAAAAGGTGAGTCAGCTCGTATTCGTGCTCATCTCGAATATATTCCAGACCAGAATATGATTAGAGCAACCGAACTGCCATACAGTGTCTTCACAAATACAGTAATTGATCAACTCGCTGAAATTACTTCTGAACATCCAGACTATGGAATTGAACGTGTAGTAGACCACACCAAAAAGGAAGCAGACATTAGGATTTATCTTACGAAAGGAGTAAATCCTAATCGTATGATGGAGAAGTTATATAAAGACACTTCTCTTGAAAATTGGTTTTCGATTAATATGGTTCTACTAGACCAAGGCCGTTTTCCAAAGGTATTTGGATGGAGAGCAGCGTGTGAAGCGTATATTGCTCATATTAGACAGTGTAAGCGCAATATTATTCAATATGATTTGGATAAAGCTCTCGCACGGAAAAATATTGTAGATGGTCTAATTAAGGCATACTCAATTATTGATGAGATTGTAGCACTCATTAGAGCTTCTTCTAATCCAGCTGAGGCTTCAGAAAAACTTATTTCTATATATGAATTTAATGAAGAGCAAGCAAAAGCAATTCTAGCAATGAAGCTTTCATCTTTAACAAAGCTAGATATTGTAAAATTAACTAATGAGCAGGCACAACTTATACAAGATATTGAGAAGTATCAGCACTTATTAAATACCCCATCTGCGCTGGATGAAGAACTAATTAAAGCACTAGAAGAAGTCGTCAATAAATATGGTGATGCTAGACGTACTCAATTATCAAATACTATTGCCACTGATGAGGAAGTAGAACTTCCAGAAGAAAAAGAAGTAGGCATTATGCTGTTTGATAATGATATTATTAGAATTGTAGAAAAAGACGAGCTTCAGGGTGGTAAACGTGGACGTAAAGGCGTAAATATCAAACCGCCTAAAAACGCTAATCTTATGAATACACTTTACACCACCAATCTTGGTAATGTATTAGCATTTACAACTAGCGGCCGAATGTATAATTTCTCAATTAGTGATTTAAATCTAAATAAAGATTATTCTATTTACGAAATGATTACGCCGCAAGACAATGAAAAAGTTATTCTTCTAATTGATGGCACTTCATTCTATGCTTATCATCATCTAGTGACAGTAAGCAAGAATGGATATATTAAGAAAAGCCATACAGAAGAATATCGTGTTCGCGCAAAGAAAGGCACTTCCGCAGTCAAACTTGAAGACGGTGATAAACTAATTGGCGCTTATTTATCTATGGACGACAGCGACAGAATGTTTATTGTGTCTAGTAGCGGTAATTATAACTTCTATGGTCTAACTGAAATTAGTGCTACTGGCCGCACAACCAAGGGTGTCCGCGCCATCAAGTTGGATAAAAATGAAAGTATTCAAACAGCAACTATTATTAGAAATGGTATTACTTATAAAGGTATTCTTTCCATTACTACTAATGGTAAAGGCAAAATTACTTCAATAGAAGACTTCCCAATGACCTCGAAAGGCATCAAAGGTAATCAAGTTATGTCTCTCAAAAATGAAGTAATTGCGCTAGTATATGCTGTTCCCGATGCGCAAGAACGACTCTTCATTTCCGCAAACAACAAAGCAGTAATGATTGAAGTTAGCTCAATTCCAACTCAAAATAGAATGACTAGCGGCTCACTAATTATTGATGCTCGCAATTCTAATACAACAATTGAAATTATGTGAGGAATAGTTATGAATAAGGAATATTAGAACCTATTTAAAGAGCTTGCTCACGCAGTTGAATTACTCGCTGAGCAGGTTATGGAATATGACCATAATCACAATGATGATAAGGGCGAAAAGACCGCACAGATTATGCGAGATGATTTTGCCGCCCTCACTGATAAATTAAGTGCCGAAGAATTTGTACTAGAACGTAATGATTATATTAAATTGCTTACAGGCACTTATATTATCATTAATAATCTAGAAGATAAAATCACTAATATTAGAAATACTATTAATGGTTATAAGACAAATGTTAATGCGAAATTACAACGCATTATGAATGAAACCAAAACAAATGAAGAGGCAAATATTTTAGCAAACGAACTGTTTAATATTTGACTTTTCTTAAAATTATGTTATAATATAATTGTCAAAAGGAAAAGAGGCTCTAAAAAATTATTGAGCATTTGATGAAGATAAATATTTGACAAATAAAATAAAGTTTGATATAATATATATATAAGATAGGGAACAAAGAATTAGCTACTCTTTGAGATAATGTCGCTCCGAAGGCAAGCTATCCTATAATTACAATCCACGGAGGGATTAGTATGGGATATATTTATAAAATTGTAAATGATGTAAATGATAAAATTTACATTGGATAGACCCGAAATGAAATAAAGTATAGATGGCAACATCATTTATGGAAAGGTCATCATCCAGAAAAATTAGATACCGATTATCCGCTCTATCGTTCGATGCGAAAATATGGATTTGAACATTTCCATATAGAAGTAATAGAAAAGATTGAAAATGATAATTTAAATGAGCGAGAAAAATATTGGATACAGTATTTTGATTGTGTTACTCCAAAAGGATATAATTGTTCTTTTGGCGGAGATGGAGTAGAAAAATTTAATTCAAATGAAATCTTAGCATTCTTTAATTCTACTGGTAAGAAGAATGCTTCTGAAACGGCACGACAATTTGGGTGCTCAATTTAGACAGTATTGAAAATTTTAGAAGCTAATGATTTATCTGGCCAAGGACAATATCAACCAGTCTATCAAATTGATAGAAATACAGGTGAAATTATTGAAGAATTTTCTTCATTAAAGGAAGCTCAAGAAGCAGTACATATTGGTAGAACCCAACTATGGAGTGCTGTTAATGGCGAAGCAAAGACGGCTGGCGGGTATATCTGGTGTAAGATTTAGGATTATGATAATTTCAATATAGATAATTATATTGATAATAAAAATTTAGCTATTCGTTGTATTGAAGAAAATAAAACTTTTCCAACAATATCAGCGGCAGTAAAATGGCTAAAAGAGACCGGTCGAGCGGCAAAAGCATATAATGCTAATATTAGTAAAGTATGTGATATACCAAATCGGACCGCCTATAAATTTCATTGGTCAAGCATTTGACAAAAATAAAAAATTTTGATATAATAAATATATAAAGAGGAAAAGGAGAAAAACCTTACCGCTTATAAATTATATAATATATATAAATAAAAGGAGATTGATAATTATGACCGCAAATAGTGAGTTAGTATTGAATTTTTTGAAGAAGAATTATGGTAAGGAATTTAGCAAGGCTGAAATTGCTGAGGCTCTAGGCATTTCTATCCCCGCCGTAACCGGCACTATGAATGCTCTAGTTAAGAATAAGCTAGCTGAGAATACCCGTGAGGAAACCGTTGAGGTAACCCCTGCTACTGAGACTCGTAAGGCCGTAACCAAGGTTGTAAAGTATCATACGCTAACTGAAGCTGGTCTAGCTTATGATCCTGTTGCTGCTGAGGCTGAAAAGCTAGCCGCTAAGGAAGCCGCAAAGGCTGAACGTGCTGCTGCTCGTGCTGCTGCTACGGCCGCAAAGGAAGCCGCTGGCGAGTAATTTTGAAATAAAGCGGCGGTTCCTAAATTGGAACCGTCGTTTTTATATCTTGACTTTTTGTCAAATTTATAATATAATAAAATTGTAAAGAAAAAATACACATTAAAAAGAAAGAGGTAAAAGTTTATGAGTAAAAATATTATGACAGAAGCTAATAACAAGGTAAATATCGTCGGTAAGCTAATGGACGTTACGCTAGGTAGCGGAACTCTTAGTGATGGTCGCAAGTATGAGCGTGCATCTCTAACTGTTCGTGTAAATCAGACTTTTGGTGGACGTGAAGAGATTAGCGAAATTCCGCTAAGTATGTTTGCGACTCAGTATACAAAGACTAATAAGGTAAATCCTGCGTATGAGCAGATTCAGAATCTTAAGAAGATGAAGACCGCGCAGAATGTAGGCATTGATGAGGCTGATACAGTCCGTGTAAGTGGCGCAACCCTTCGTGAGAACAACTTCGTATCTAAGAGCGGCCAGCTAATTAATGGTTGGCAGATTAATACTTCTTTCATTGGAACTACTAATGCAAGTGATGTTGCAACTTTCCAGGAAGAACTTTTCATTATGGATATGCACGATGAGGTTGATCGTGAAGGCGATCCTACCGGTCGTCTTGTAATTAAGGGTGGCATTGTTCAGTATGGCGGCAAGCTTGATGTCCTTGAATTTATTGTAGAGCAGCCCGAAGCGGTTGAATTTATTAGCCGTAATTGGAACGTCAATGATACGATTGGCACCGTTGGTCGCATTCGTGTAACTTCTCAGGAAGAGAAGTCCAGCGGTAAGACTAGTTCTTGGGGTGAGGATATTCCCGAGACTACTACTCGTTTTGTCCGTGAGCTTATTATCACCAAGGGTGACGATGAGGGACATGAGGAAGAGTTCGCATATGATCCTACTGATATTAAGAAGGCATTCAATGTGCGTAAGGCTCTAATTGAGCAGATGCAGACTGAGGCAACTCAGACTAAGCCTGCGGCAACCACAGCATCCGCTTCTAAGTATAGTTGGGAGTAATCCTAACTATACTTTAAGAGGAGTGTGATGATTTATGGATTTAGATATTTTTTCTCTTGAACCATCTAAGATTTCTCGTGACTTAAAGGGTAAATATATTCTCATTTATGGCCAGCCTAAAACTGGTAAGTCTACATTTGGTAGTCAATTGCCGCGTGGGCTGTTCCTAAATTTTGAACAAGGCACTAATGCATTAGCTGGTATCCGTAGTGTGCCGATCTTGCGGTGGTCAGATTTTAAGAAGGTTCTTTCCCAGTTACGTAAGCCGCAGGCTCGTGAAATGTATGATACAATTGTAGTTGATACTGCCTCTATTGCTTGGCAGCTATGTGAAAAGTATGTTTGCCAGCGAGAGGGCGTCGAAAGTATCCGTGAAATACCTTGGGGACAAGGTTGGGGTATGCTTCGTAATGAGTTTGCTGAGTGTTGGCGTGAAATTACTCTTCTTGGATTTGGTATCCTCTTTATCGCTCATAGTAAAGAAAAGCCTACAGAAATGCAAGATGAAGATGGTAATACCATTACCGCGGTCGCACCTGATCTTCCCAATCAGTGTTATACAATTATCAACTCTATCGTTGATATTATTGGTTATCTTCAGGTTCAAATGAATAACGATGGTACTTCTGAACGATTCCTATATACACGTTCAACTCCTACAGTATTTGCTGGTAGCCGTTATCAGTATCTTGCACCAAAAATAAAGTTTGGTTATCAAGAACTCGTAGATGCAATTGGCAATGCCATTGATATGGCAGTTGAGCGTGATGGAGCACAGGTAACAGACCATACAGAAATTGCTCAGATTAAAGACCGTCCCTTCCCAGAAATTATGGATGAAGCTAAAAATATTTGGATGACATATCTTAATAATACTACTACTGATGAAGAAAAAGATCAGCATCTTAATATTATGCGTGATATTATTCGCAAAGTGTTCGGTACAGAAGACTTCAAGTTAAGTCAGGCAGTGCCTTCACAAGCAGACTTGTTAGAACTCTTCATCTCAGAAATGAAAGACTTGTTATAAAAACTAGGCCCGTAAGGGCCTTTTTATTTGACAATTTTTCAAAATTATGATATAATAATTATAGACTATTAGAAGGAGATGTTTATATGGCAAAACTTACAAAGAAATGCTTCGGGTGTAAGCAAGAGTTTAGAAACGAAGAGTTGGTGTATTATGCCTCTCCAACTGCAAATACTGGCTATAATTATTGTCCAAAATGTTTAGCTGAAAAGCAAGCACGAGAACGTTTTAGTTATAAAGTATGTAATATTTTTGGATTAAAAGCACCAGGACCGCGCATTTGGACTGAACGTAAGCGGCTACAAGAAAAATATGGATACACAGATGATATAATTGTAGATTGTTTAGATTATATTTATAATGTAGAGCATAAAAAGAAAATAGCAGAATCTCTTTGTTTAGTAAATCCAATGACAGTAGAAAAAATGAAAAGATATAAATCAGCGGAAGAATATAATGCACAAAAGATTATTGATGCTATGAGCCAAAAAATTCAAAAATATGTAGTGCCGATAAAAGAAAATAAAAAAGAAAATAAAAACGCTATTAATCTTGATGAATGGCTAGAAGATTAAGGCGGTGGTATAATTGGTTTTATCAGATAAAAGAGCATATCAAAATGTAATAGGCTGTTTGATGCTAAATCCATCTCTACTATTAGAATATACTGATATTAATGCACGAGATTTTGATGTGAAATGCGCAAGATACAGTTTTGCGATTATTAAGTTATTGTATGAGTCTGGCGCACAAGTGCTTACTCCAATGGATGTAGATATGGAAATGGAGAAGCATAGCGCAAGTTATATTACATATCAGAAAGAGCATGGATTAGAGTTCCTTAAAGAGAGTTATGAAAATGCTCAGCCTGGTAATTTTCAATCATCATATAATAATCTAAAAAAATATTCATTATTGCGGCGGCTTCGTGAAGAAAAATATGATATTAGTGAGTATTATTTAGAGGATAAGGATATACAAAATCCTATTCAAGAAATTGAAGTTCAGCAGCATTTTGATGAATCAAGTTTGGAAGATATTTTAAACACAATTGAAAGTAAATATAATGTCATTAGGAATGATTATCTTAATGGCGGGCATTTAAAAGGAGACCCAGCAGAAGGATTGGCAGAATTAATTGATGAATTAAAAACAAGTCCCAGTATTGGACCCAGTTTGGAGGGTTCAATTTTTAGTACTGTTTGCCGCGGAGCTCGTGAAGGATGCTTTTATTTGAAGTCAAGTTCAAGTGGTTCTGGTAAAACGAGAACATCAGTATTTGATGCATGTCATATCGCATTTCCAGAACGATGGTCTGTTGAAGATGAATGTTTTGTTGAAGAAGTAGATTATAATGGCGAGTTTAGACAGCCGCGAAAGACATTATTCATCGTAACCGAGATGGATAAGGAAGAACTTCAAACAATTATGTTGGCATATTTATCTGGCGTAAATGAAGATCATATTCTCACTGGTAGATATGAATGGGATGAAGAAAGAAGAGTACGATACGCGGCAAAAATTATTAATAAGTATCGTGAATATTTTATCATTGAAGAGATAAGTGAACCAAACTTGGTTAATGTGCAAGCAACAATTAAAAAATATGCAACGCTGGAACATGTAAAATATGTATTCTTTGATTATATTCATTCTACTGCAAGTATGATTAGTCAATTCGCACATAATAATTTAAGAGAAGACGTGGTACTAATGCTATTAGCAAATGAATTAAAACAACTTGCAAAGGATTATCATCTTTTTATTTTTTCTGCAACTCAGGTAAACATGAATGCGATGGATGATGATGGTAGTTTTAAAAACGAAATGAGTATTCGTGCATCCAAAGCTATTGTTGATAAGGCAGATATGGGATATGTAATGACTAAAATCGGCCCAAAAACTTGGAATAGTTTAGTTCCAACTTTAAAAGTTGCTGCACGTCAAGGACTTATTCCAGCAGAATATATAGATGATGAAACTCAACAGCCAACTCATATTCTTGATATTTATAAAATGCGACGTGGCCGTTATAAGAATGTTCGTATTTGGATTAATCTTAATTTGGGAACTGGACAAAGAAAAGATTTATTTATTACAACCGCAGATAATCAGCCGTTAATGAACGTAATTGATATATTTGAAGATTGTAAATTTATTAAAGTAGAAGATTGGCGGGGAAAATAAATGATTACAACATTACGCAATTTGGATACAGAATTAGATAAAATAAATCTAACTACATATGATATTATTAATTCTCTTACATTAAAAGATGTAGAGTATTTTTTAACAAGTCTAGGTGTAGATCAAATTGTTGTTAATCAAGAACGTGAATATATTATTTGTCCAACTATTTGTCATAATCCATTACACGAAACCGCAAGTATGAAGTTGTATTGGTATCACGATCATAAGATTTTTAGATGTTATACTGAGTGTAATGAAGCAATGTCCATCTTTAGGCTCTATCAAAAGTTCTGTGCGTTGAACTTTAATAGAGAAGTAAATGATATAGAGGCAAAAGAATATGTATTATCGTGTATTAAACATGATATAGTCCATATTGATTATGATGAAAGCGAATATACATTAGATTTAGATAAATATAAATATACAAATAATATTCCAGAGCTGCCAGAGTATCCAGCGGAAACAATTAATTATTTTACAAAGTATTATCATCCCAGCTGGCTGGCAGATGGTATTTTGCCGCAAGCTATGGATAAGTTCAATATTCGTTTCTCAATTGGACAAAATAAAATTATTATCCCCCATTATGATATAAATGGACGATTAATTGGTATTCGCGGCCGAGCTCTAGAACAAGCTGAAATAGATAATTATGGTAAATATCGTCCAGTTCAAATTGGTAAAACAATGTACTCTCATCAGCTTCAATTTAACTTATATGGTATTTATGAACATAAAGAAGCGATAAAGAAGCGGCGAGTAGCCGTCATTGCGGAAGCAGAAAAATCTGTATTATTAGATGATGGTTATTATGGTGAATGGAGCAATTGTGTTGCGTGTTGTGGCTCCAATATAAATAAATATCATATTAGTTTATTAACAAATCAATTAGGAGTAAATGAAATTATTATCGCTCTTGATAAAGAATATACAGAAAGCTATGATGAAAAAGGTAAGGCTTATCGCCGCAAGTTAGAAGAAATTTGTAAGAAATATAACACGCAAGCATCATTTTCATATATATGGGATTATGAAAATTTATTAGAGGAGAAAGATTCTCCGTTTGATAAGGGCCGAGATATATATGAATATTTATTAAAGAATAGAGTAAAGGTAAGGTAATGCGTATGAGATATAAGTTAAGAAATCATTTTACAACAGACCCAAATCATGCCCTAGAAGAAATTCTTCGTAATAGAGGAGTAGAGGATATTGATAACTTTGTGGCACCAACTTTTTCCTGTGAATTAAACCCATATGATTTAGAAAATATTGAAGCAGGTGCCGATATGTTATTAAAGCATCTGCTAGCATATCATAATATTCTCTTCATTGTAGATCAAGACGCTGATGGTTTTACGAGTTCTAGCATTTTATGGCTCTATATTAAGAAAGTTTTTCCAGATGCTAAACTTAGCTTTATGATTCATGAACATAAACAACACGGTTTAAGTGATGTAATTGATAAGATTGAAATTAATCCTATTTATGATTTAGTTATTTGCCCTGATTCAGCGAGCTATGATGTGGAAGAACATCGTCGTTTAAAAGAACTAAATATGGATTGTCTTGTGTTAGACCATCACGAACAACTTTATAATGATAACGGCGAACCTATTATCAGCAATGAGCCGAATACAATTATAATTAATAATCAGTTATCTCCTAGGTATAAGAATAAATCATTATGCGGAGCTGGTGTTGTATATAAATTCTGTGAAGTATTAGATGATACATTAGAATTGGTAGAACCGCTAGCTACTAATTATTTGGATTTAGTAGCACTTGGCGAAATTGCGGATGTAATGGATAGAACTAATGTAGAAACTAATTATCTAATGCTTACTGGTTTAGCTAATATTAAAAACAAGGGTATTAGCACATTAGTAGAATCACAGTCGTTCTCATTAAAAGATAAAGCAGTATATCCATATGTAGGCTTAACTCCTATTGATATTGCTTTCTATATTGCTCCACTAATTAACGCTATTACTCGCGTAGGCAGTATGACAGAAAAAGAAACAATGTTCTATTGTTTTATTGAGCCAGATAGGCCCTGCCAGAGTACAAAACGTGGTGCGAAGGCTGGTGAAATTGAGACAGCCGCAGAACAGACCGCCCGCGTTGGAAAAAACGCTAAGTCACGGCAAGATAAGTTAAAGGAGAAAGCAATTGAGTTAATTGATTTTAAGATTCAAAAGAATGATTTACTTTCTAATAACATTATTATCGTGGAAGTTGATGAAGAAGATAACATTCCGCAAGAACTAACTGGTTTAATTGCGATGGCAATTGTATCTAAGTATCACAAACCTTGTATGATTGGTCGTCGCAATGAATTAAATAAAGTCCAGGGAAGCATTAGAAGCGATAGCAATTTTAATGGTTTACCAAGTTTTAAGGCATTCCTAGAACAGAGCAGCCTAATTGATTACGCGGCCGGCCATGATAATGCTTGTGGCTTTGGCATTAGCGGTAATAAAATTGATCAATTAGTTCAATATGCTAATTCTACATTAAAAGCTGAGGACTTTGAAAATTGCTATGTAGTTGATTATATTTTAAATGCTAATGATAATAATGTTGATTTAATGGCTACATTAGCCTCGCACCCTGAGTTCTTTGGAAACCATATTGATGAGATTAAGTTTGTGGTAGAAAATATTCCGATTTCATCAGTATTCCTAATGGGTGCTAATAAAGATAGCGTAAAGATTTCATACAATGGAATTGATTATGTGCGTTTTAAAGATCCGGACTTTGCTATGGAAGTATTAGAAGATAAAACTAAACTACTTACAGCATATGGCCGTGCTAATCTTAATAGTTGGGGCGGCCGCACTACAGTTCAATTATTCATTGATGATTATGAATTAAAGGATGATGAGCATAAATATGACTTTTGATGATGTTATATTAATATTAGATTTAAGTTTATTTTTCATCATACTAAAGCTGTATTTATACATCGAGGCAAATAATATTGACAAAAAATAAAAATTATATTATAATATAATTAGAAGGAGGAGTGGTAAAGTGAGTTTATATCCTATGAGCTTGCATAATCATACTGATTATAGTAATGAAACTTTACGTGATTGTATTAATACTGTTCAAAGTCTTATGGACTTAGCGGTAGAATTAGGTCATGAAGGTGTGGCAATTACAGACCATGAAACTATTTCTAGTTATATTAAAGCTGAACAATATTATAAGAAAATTAAAGAAAAGCATCCAGATTTTAAACTTATTCGCGGCAATGAGATTTATCTTACACGAAATGGTTTAAATGCGAAGAATTTTGATAGAACAAAAGATAGATATTTTCACTTTATTCTTCTTTGTAAAGATTTAGTTGGTTATCATCAAATCTGCGAACTATCAACTCGTGCATGGATGCGTTCATATATGAGCCGCAGACTTCGCAGACGGCCAACTTATTATCAAGATTTAAAAGAAATCGTAAAGCCGAATCAAGGGCATTTAATTGCATCAAGTGCCTGTCTTGGTTCTCAACTTGATAGATTTCTACTTCAATATATGGATACTGGCGATGAAGAGTTTTATAATACAGCTAAACGTTGGTGTTTATATATTGAAGATATTTTTGGGCATGGTAATTTCTATCTTGAAATGCAACCTTCCAATAACAAAGAACAAATCTTTGTTAATAAACATCTTCTCAAAATTGCTGAAGAATTAAATCTTCCATATATTATTACAACAGATAGTCATTATGGTAGGCCAGAGGATGCTCCAATCCACGAAGCTTTTCTTAATGCGCAGGAAGGCGAACGTGAGGTAAGAAGTTTCTATGCGACCACTTATATGATGAAGGATGAAGAAATTAGAAGTTTCTTCCCATATTTAAGTGCAGAAGAAATTGAAACGGCATATTATTGGATTCGTCATATTAAAGATGAATGTGAAGATTTTAGTATCTTGCGGCCGCTAGAGATTCCTCAACTTCCTTGGAGAAAATTTGCACAGCGGCAACCTGATGAAGTATTTGCATTTACGAGATTAATGCCAGCATTGGAAAAGTTCGTCAAATCTCCGCATTATGCTGATAATCAATTAGTGATTGCTCTAATTGAAGGCATTCATAAGCATGAAGATTTACAAAATGAACAAGCTTATAATGCTTTAAATGAATGCCTTGAAATGACTTGGGAATCTAGTGAAGTAAATAATGCTAGATGGTCAGCATACTTTTTGAACCTTCAAAAGATTATAGATGAATGCTGGAATGCAGGAAGTATTGTTCTTCCAGCCCGAGGCTCAGGTATGGGATTTGTTCTTCTATATGCATTAGACATTATTCAAATTAATTGTTTAAGAGAGAATACGAAAACTTATCCTTGGAGGTTCTTGAATCCAGCTCGTGTATCTGTCCTTGATATTGATGTAGACATTGAGGGTTCAAAACGTGGGCAGGTATTAGCACATTTAAGAAAAGTATATGGTGCCAATCGTGTATCAAATGTAGCGACATTTAGAGTTGAAAAATCTAAGTCGGCTGTTCAAACTGCGGCACGTGGCTTAGGTATTGATGTCGATGAAGCACAATATGTATCAAATCTTATTAGTGCAGAACGTGGAGCAACTTATACATTATCTCAAATGTATTATGGAGATCCAGAAAATGGAATTGAACCAAATCAGACATTTATTAATGAAATTAATAAGTATGATAGATGGTGGGAAGTTGCTAGTAAAATTGAAGGATTAATTTGTGGTGTCGGCATTCACGCTGGTGGAGTAGTATTTAAAGATAAAGACTTTACAGAAGCTAGTGCATTAATGAGAGCGCCTGACGGAACTGTTATTACACAGTTTGAGCTTCATAATTTGGAAGCAGTTAGTGAGATTAAAATGGACTTGCTTTCAGTTGAAGCAGCGGATAAAATTCATACTTGTTTGGATTTGCTAGTAGAACAAGGATATATACCAGCCGGTAGGAACTTGCGCGAAACATACATGAATGCACTTAATGTGTATAAAATTGAACGAACTGATAATAAGATGTGGGACATGGTTCAGAATCACGAAATTGTATCATTGTTCCAGATGGAACAGCAAAGCGGTGTTCGTGGTATTGCTCTTACTCATCCAAGAACAGTTGATGAATTAGCTATCTTAAATTCAGTTATTCGTCTAATGGCAACTGAAAAAGGAGCTGAGTCCCCGCTAGATAAATATACTCGTTTCAGGAATATTCCTGATGCATGGGATAGAGAAATGAAGATGTATGGTTTAACTGATGAAGAACGAGCAATTCTTCATAGAGAACTAGACATTTCAAATGGTTTATCTATTACACAGGAACAGTTTATGCAACTGGTCCAATTGCCAGAATGCGGCGGCTGGGACTTACAGTTCGCTGATAAATTGAGAAAATCAATTGCCAAAAAGAATCCAAAAGAATATGAAGAACTTGAAGTAAAGTTTTTTGAACGAGTTAAAGAGCAGCATTTAAGTGAAAAGTTTTGTAATTACGTATGGAAGGTAGAAATCGCGTTGAGCCGCGGATATGGGTTCAATGCGGCGCATACATTTTCATATTCAATGGTTGCCTTACAAGAAATGAATCTAGCATATGAATATCCAATAATTTTCTGGAATACCGCAAATTTAATTGTTGATAGCGGCGGAACTGCAGAAATTGAATATGATGAAGATGGAGAAGCTTCATTAATTGTTGAAAATGAAAAAGATGAAGATGAAGATGAAGAAGATCTTGAAGAATGGGAAGAAGAAAACGATATTGATGAAGATGTAAAAGAAGAAAAGAAAAAAGAAAAAACAAAAACAGTTGATTATGGTAAGGTCGCGGCAGCTATTGGTAAATTTGGAAACTATGGTATTAAAGTAGCCGCGCCAAATATCAATTCTTCTTCATTTACTTTTACACCAGTTGTAAAGGATAACACTATTCTTTATGGATTACGCGGCATTACAAGATTATCCGCATCAACAATTAAGGATATAATGGCTGGCCGTCCATATAGTTCAATGGAAGATTTTCTTTCAAGGGTAAAAATTAATAAGGTACAAATGATAAACCTTATTAAGTGTGGAGCATTTGATACATTGGAGAATCTTCCAAGAGAAGAAATTATGAAAAAGTATCTTATAAACATTGCTGACAAGAAGCAGCGGCTAACGCTTCAAAATATGCAGATGTTGATTACAAAAGAACTTATTCCAGATGAAATGAGTTATTATGCGAAATTATTCTTATTTAATAAGTTCTTAAAGTCTCAAAAAGCAAAAGTTGAATATCAATTAAATGAAAGTGCAATTAATTTTATCTCTAATCATTTCTCCGCAGATTACATTGATAATGGTGTGAGTATTGGAGTAAAGACTTGGGATAATCTGTATAGTCGTGGGATGGAGCCAATGAGAGCATATTTGAAAGAGCATAAAGATGAAATGTTAAAGGCTCTTAATGATTCTTTGTATAAAGAAGTAGAAGACAAGTATGCACAAGGCAATATTAGTCATTGGGAAATGGAATCAGTTTCGTTCTATTCTCATGAGCATGAGCTTGCGGCCGCCAGTAAATATTATGATGATTTCTTTGAACTTCCAGAGGAACCAGAGATTGATAATATTTTCACAAGCAAAACTGGTGATGAAATTAAAACTTATAAATTAGCATGTATTATTGGAACTGTAATTGATAAGAGTAAGATGAAGAATACAGTAACGCTTTTAACTCCAACTGGTGTTGTTAGTGTTAAAGTATATAAAAATCAATTTGCTTTATATGACAAGCAAATTTCTCAAATTGGAGAAGATGGTAAAAAACACGTTATTGAAAAAAGTTGGTTTTCACGCGGTACATTATTAATGATTCAAGGCATTAGACGTGGAGCAGACTTTATTCCGAAAAAATATCGTTCATCTTCATTTCCAGTAATCTCAAAGATTACAGAAGTTTCTAAAGATGGGCAATTAAAATTCCAGTTTGACCGTAAGGAGGGATGATATGATAGGTTTGGTAGATTTAGATTTATAGACCACAAAATCTACAAGTCTATGCCCTCCTAATGTAGAAATAATGAAATTGGCAAGTTATTACAGAACAGAAGAAAATCTGTTCTGTAATCTTGTCTCTTTAAAAGATACAATAATGGAAGGTTATGATATAATATATTGTTTTAGTGAAACATTTGATCCAGTAATTCCTGATATATTAAAACGTCAATCTAATATTATTTATGGTGGCACAGGATTTACAAATGGTGAATATATTCCATTTCAAAATTCAATTATTGACTTTACATTACCTAAAACTTGGATTTATAAAAACTTCTTAAAAGAAAAATATGATGAAGGCATTAAAACAAATATTATAAATCAATTATTAGATAATACATATTATCGCCGATATGCAGGTGAAGAAAAATTACCGATGCCTTCTATCAAATCAAATAAACTTTTATATCTATATGATACTGATTTTTTTTCTTATGATTGGGAAGATACAATACAAGAGGCAATAGATAGAAAAGTAAGAGGTATTCATAGTATTCATCCTATTGTTTGTAAAACACTATCACAATATTTTAAATTAAGAACCTACCCTAAAATTACTCGTTCTAATGATATTTTATTAGATACCGAAGTACCATTAAACGAAGTGAACTATATGCTAAAAAAATATCAAAATATGTTTTTAGCAGATATTACTAAAAATACTGCGGTTTATATTCCTATTGGTGGAACTTTTCAAACTAATTTACAGTATTATAAGGATCTAATTTATAAATTAAATATTTTATATTCATTCTGGTCTTATAAAATACCGATTAAATTAAAATACATACCTTCTAAAATTGGAATAACAAGTAATATTATAAATTTATTAAAACTTATAGCTACTTGGAGTCAACTAAATAATCCCGGAATTAGCATAAACGATAGATTACTACGTAAAATGGCGGTAATAGAAGAAAAGAAAATACTACTGAAATTTCACCCTTCTGCCGCTGATTTATTTACACAAACTTATAATGATTTATCAAAAAGAGGAGTGTGGAGAGCATGACGATGGATGAAATTATTTTAAAACACGAGAACCTAAACTAGCGGCTAAAAATTGCTGCTGCTAATATGGTTTTAAATGAAGATGTAAAAAATATCTTCAATGAATTAAAAGAATTACAAGAGCAATGCCCGCATTTTAGTGCTAAACATAATTTTGTAATGGTAGATAGTAAATGTCCATATTGTGGAAAGAATTTGGAGTGATATTATATGATACAATTATATACGAGCCCTACTTGTGGTATCTGTAAAATGATTAAAATGAAGCTTAATAAAAAGAATATTAAGTTTAGTGAAACACATGACATTCAGCCGCTAATTGAAAAAAATATTCAACGTCTTCCAGTAATGCAATTAGAAGATGGCACAATGTTCACTTCTCCGACTGAAATGAATGAATGGATTAAAGCACAGCCGGAGGGATAAATATGGATATTAAGGTTAGATTAAATAAGAATTTCCAGACTGCTTATAACCGAATGAGCGAAAAGTATGGAGAAGAAATGGCTTATCTAAATGGTTTTGGTGATAAGCAGTTATCATATACTGACTTTATTGATAACTTTATTGATAAAGATACAGTCGCTGATGTTTCTGTTGATGGTAACTCAAATGTTGGCAATAAAGACATGCGGACGCTGATGAATGAAATGCCAAAACCACATCGTAAGCTACTAGCTTTCAATAAAATTTATTATGAAATGAATAAACGCTATGGTTTCCAAGCCGCGAATGAATGGCTTGAGAAGGAGTGGACTAAAGCTTTATATATGCACGATGCTGATACTTCGACATATATTCATTATTGCTTTGCTTATGATTTAAAGGATGTGGCAGAGAAGGGCCTATTCTTCCTAAATAATTTCAACGCCGAGCCTCCAAAGCACTTATCTACCTTTGTAGATTTTGTAAAAGAATTTATTAGCTTTGCGGCCAATCGTAGCTCCGGTGCTGTCGGCTTGCCCAATCTTATTCCATATATGTATTATTTCTGGAAGAAAGATTGTGAGAATGGATACGCCACAAAGTCTCCTGAATATTACGCTCGCCAGCAAATCCAGCGTTTTGTATATGCTGTTAATCAACCATATGTAAGGGATGGTATGCAAAGTGCTTTCACAAACTGTTCTGTATTTGATATGGCTTATCTTGAAGCTTTATTTGGAGGTTCAATGTTCCCAGATGAAACCTTTATGATTGATGAATTACAAGGTATTCAAGATTTCCAAAAGGTCTTTATGGAAACAATTGCTGAAATTAGACAACATAATATGTTTACTTTCCCTGTATTAACAATTAGCCTTCTTCGCAAGAATGGTAAATTCGCGGATGAAGCTTTCGCCCGCTGGGGAATTGAGCATAATCGTATATGGAGTGATAGTAATCTCTTTATTGATGATAGTGTTAATTCATTAAGTAATTGTTGCCGCTTAAAAAGTAATATTGAAGACTTGGGGTATTTTAATAGTATAGGCGGAACGGCTCTCAAAGTAGGCTCTGTGAAAGTTTCTACCGTTAATCTCGCACGAATCGCATTAGAAGCAGAAAATGAAGAAGATTATTTAATTAGATTGCGAGACCTTGTAGAACTAGATTGTAAAGCTTTGGATTGTGTTCGCCATATCATTCGTCGTAATGTAGAGAAAGGCTTACTGCCAAATTTCTCGAAGGGCATAGTTGATTTTGAACATCTATATAATACAGTAGGTATTATTGGTATTTATGAAACTATGAAAACTTTTGGCTATACACGCGAAGATGAATTAGGCAATGTCTATTATACTGAGCGCGCTGATGCTTTCGGAAAAAGAATCTTCCAAACCTTACATAGAGTAAAGGATGAGTTTGCTGCTGATAAAGATTATAAAATTAATGTAGAGCAAATTCCGGGAGAATCTGCGGCCGCTAAGATGCAATTAGCTGATGAGTTTTTATTCCCTGAAACAGTAGTAAAAGACTTGCCGCTATATGGCAATCAGTTTATCCCACTTGGTATTAAAACTACAATGGCTGAACGCATTCGTATTGCTTCTCTATTTGATAGCTATTGCAATGGTGGCAGCATTGCCCATTTAAATATTGATGCACCATTTGATAGTTTTGAAAAAGCTTGGGAAGCAGTAAATTATATAGCTGACCAAGGGCTTACTTATTTTGCTTTTAATACAAAGATTCAAGCTTGCGAGCATAACCATGCTTTTTATGGAACTAAGTGCCCGATTTGTGGTGGCGATGTAGTAACTGAATATACGCGAATTGTAGGCTTTTATACGCCGATTAAGACCTGGAGTAAAGAACGCAAGGCTGAATTTAAAATGAGACAATGGGAGCATTTGAATGATAAGAATTGAATACAATATAGGATTACCTAAAGATTGCTATGCTTGCCCATTAATTGATGATGAGTTCGATTATTGCCATGGGCATTTAGAAGCAAAAGCTTGGGAATTAAGTGACACTATTAATGACCATAAACGTCCAGATTGGTGTCCTTTAATAGAAGTAAGAAAAAGTTGTAACGAATGCATGTTGGGTGCACCTTTTGAAACTTGCTGGAGGACTTAGTGTTCTAATTATCCAATAAAAAAAGAAAAAGAAGAGCAATGGAAAAATCAAGTAAAAATATGTCTTGAACATATGGAGAAAAAATATGAAACTTAAAGGTATTATAGATTGTGATTTCACTAACTACAAAGAGCCAGTAATGACACTAGAATTTCCCACTTGCGATTTTAAATGTGATAAACTTAATGGTTGCCAAGTTTGCTAGAACAGCAAACTAGCGGCCGAACCTGATATTGATGTTAGTGAATATACTATTTGGGATATGTATAAAGCTAATCCATTAACCAAGGGTTTTTGCCTACAAGGATTAGAACCATTTGATTCAGAGCCGACACTTCTTAATTTTATTGATTTTATTCGTGCTGGCATGAACTGCGATGATGTGATAGTTATTTATACTGGTTATAATAAAGATGAAATCGAATGTTTGGATATTATTCAAGAATATAAAAATATCATAATTAAATATGGTCGCTATATTATGGGGCAAGAGCCACATTATGATGAAGTATTAGGAGTTAATTTAGCTTCTGATAATCAATACGCTGAATGGGTAGGATAAGAAATTATCCTACCCAACATTTGACTTTTCTGAAACTTTATGTTATAATAAAGTATAAAAGAAAAGAGGTGGCGAATGTGTAGTGCTGTATGGTATAATTGGAGCACTGTGTGTTATCATAATTGTTTTAATTATTAAGCTTAGCCGCAAGGTTAAGAGTGATAGATTTAATATAGAACAAGAACGCAAAGAATTAGAAGAATTAAATACACATTTATATAGTGCTAAACTATAGTGTAATAAATTAGAGTAGGAAGAAGTTTCGCGGCGAAACGCATTACAAAAACTTCAAACTGATACTGCCGCCGCATAGGATGCGTATCGTGAAGCTCTATATCAAAGCACAATTGAAATATCTAATTATATTGAAGAATAGCGTACTACACGGCTAGATGCTTTAGAACATGAAATGAATAATAAAAAAGAAGTCTATGAGAAAACTTTACAAGAGATATTAAAGAATTGTGAAGAACAAACAGAGTAGGCTAAAAATGCTACCGCAGAAGTTGTAAAAGAATTACAAGATAAAATAAAATCTTGTGAAAATGCGGCCGCATATGAGTAGCAAAAATATGAAGCATTGTTAGAACCACTAAAATAGTATGAAAAAGATAAATAGTAGAAACTATTCTATACAATTTATCTTCCAGAAGAATTTAGAGAGGATATTGATTTCTTGCTTAATACAGTTGCTAAAAAGGTTTAGCATCCAGACATTATTAGCAAATTAGTTTGGGCTGAATATGTTAAGCCATATTTAGATGAAACAATTAAGCGAGTTGGTATCAAGGCTGAACCTGGCATCTATAAATTGACAAATATAGATAGCGGAAAAGCATATATAGGAAAAAGCACAGATATTAAGAAACGTATTCAAGACCACTTCAAATCAAGTGTTGGCATCAAATCAATAGCTGATTAGTATGTTCATCACGAAATATTACGCACTGGTTTCTGGAATTGGTCTATTGAATATATTACATATTGCGATAAAGATGATTTGAGTGATTTAGAGAAATATTATATAGACTTCTTTAAGACACAAGAATTTGGATATAATCGCAAGGAAGGTGGTTAAAATGGCAGAAGAAAATGAACTACTAATGGATGAAGCAATAGTAGATGATAAAAACGCCATTGATAATTTAAAAGATTTTCTTGGAGAAAAAATTGGCATTAAACTAAATAGAGCCTCGCGGCGAAAGCTAGCTAAAAAGGGCGGTAAGAAAGGCCGCCAGCAACTTGATTCAATAACAGATACAGCAAAGAAACTAAATTATATTGATTTAATTGAAAAGTTAAGAATATTAAATGAGAAAAAGGAGAAAGAAAATTATGAAGATGCTGATGAAGACAACTGATGTTTATAGAGTAAATGATGAAGATGAAGCTATGCGGCTGATTGATGATTTCAAGAGCAGCCAGAATGCTGAAGGTTACACGCTTACAAAGTCTGGATACGTTCTAAAAACTAAGAAACAGAAGGGCGAAATCATTGACAGCTGGGCCGTTGTAACTGTAGAAAAAACTTTTGAGTGAGGCGATAAAAATGAGTGAAGTAAGAAATCCACCATTTGATATTGACAGTCCTATTTCTGACCTATTCACTTAGGTAATGGAATTACCTGATGATGGTTTAACAGAGGATATCGTTGAATCATTAAGTGGTATGATTGAAGGTTCAATTACTAATAATATAAGAGCAAAGTCAATTAAAGATATAATTGACACATTTGAGGCCCAAAATTATACTCGCGATTTTGTTCAATCAATTGTTGAAAAAAATCGTGAAGATTTGGAAGCATATGTAGAAGATTTACAGCCTAGTGCTGGAAAGAAATTATTGCTAGATAAATTAATAGAAATCTTCTGTGGTATCTTTGAAGAAGCACTAGATAAATATCATAGCTATGATTTTGAATTACCGATCAAGCTTGATGAAGATGCTAAAGAGCCATCATATGCTCATGATACAGATGCGGCTGCGGATGTTTATGCTCTAGAAGATACGACATTACCGCCCCATTCACTATCAAACGTTGTTCGCACAGGTTTGAGAATTGCTTTACCTGAACGCTGGGTAGCTTATATTCTACCTCGTTCTAGTATAGGAATGAAGACTGGTTTGCGACTAAGCAATAGTGTTGGCGTAATTGATAGTGGCTATCGCGGCGAAATTGGCGTAATGTATGATAATCATTCTGATTCTGAATATGTCATTCATAAGGGCGATCGTATCGCACAAATGATTATTGCTCCTGTACATCAATTTAAACCTGTTCAGGTTGATATTCTTGGCCCATCTGACCGCGGAGAAGGCGGCTTTGGGAGCACTGGTAAGTAATGCCAATAAATATTTATACAGTAAAAAATCATTTAGAATCAGAACATTGGGTTTTAGTATCGAATACATACAAGAATCTTAATACAGAACTTGAAATGATTTGCCCGCAAGGTCATCGTTAGTTTCAAACCTACGCTAACTGGCGAAAGCATATGCTATGCGAATAGTGCCTTGCGGGAGATCCCTTCAAGGGTAAAAAAAATAAAGTGCCCGCTAAACAAGCGAACACGCAAAGAATATTAGCATTAGACGCCGCAACTAATATTACTGGCTATGCTATCTATGATAATAAAGTGTTAGTAAGTTATGGTACTTTTAAAACCGAAGCCGAAGATAATGCCACAAGTCGTATTAACGAAGTAAAACATTGGCTTTTAGCCGCTATCGACTAGTGGGAACCAGACTTCGTTGGCGTTGAACACATTTAGCTTCAATCTTATGGCGGTAATTCTGCATTTCAAGTTGAAACTTATCGCGTGCTTGCTAATTTACAAGGCGTGATAATGGATACATTATTTGAAAAAAGTATTGATGGCGATTTAGTCTATCCCAGCGAATGGCGTAAATATTGCGGCATTAGTGGCGGCGATTCACATCGTGAAAATAAGAAAAAAGCCGCATAGGATAAAGTTATGTTATGGTATGGTGAAAAATGTACACAAGATGAGGCTGATGCGATATGCATTGGGAAATACTGGTGTGGTAAAATAAAAAATAATAAGTTAAAATGGGGAGAAGATATATGATTGAATTAACTGTTCAGGAAATGATTGATAGCATTCCTACTTTGAGAGAATTATCTAATAAGCAGCTAAAGAGTAAGGTAGCTTTTAGAGTCGCAAGACTACTTCGTGAAGTTCAAGCTGAAAGCGAGACTTTTGAGACTGCACGTATTAATCTAGTGAAGCTTTATGGTGCCAAGGATGAAAATGGCGAACTAAAGGCTGATGAAAATGGAAATACTTATATTGAACAGGAGCATGTTGCTGAGTTCAATAGTGAGCTAACTGATTTACTTAATAACAAAATTACAATTAATGGCGATAAGCTAAACCTAGATGATTTAGGCGATGAAACATTCACACCTCAGCAAATGCTTAGCTTTAGTGCTTTCCTAGAGGAATAAAAATAAGGCCCCTCCCGTAATGGGAGGGGCTTATTTTTTTATGACCAAGAAATTGTAGTACTACCGCTAATTGATTTACCATTTTCAAGATTAACCGTATAAGTTAGAATACCAGAATTACTACCATTGCGTAAAATTGAAAAAGACGTGCTGCTCGCAGAGTCAACGCTACTTCGTCCAACATTATATCCATTGGTATAAATGTCAGTTACGTCACACGACAATGTAGTATCAGCTAAATTACCATTTGTAGGAGTTATGGTAAAAAGATATTGAGTATTACTATTTTTACTTTTAACAGTAAGACTAGCTGGCTTTTCTTCATTAATTCCATTTGTATGCCCATCAGTATAAATTGTACCTACACCACAAGAAAGTGTGGTCGTTAAATTATCATTTGAAGTGATAGTAAAATTATAATTAGTATTAGTATTCTTACTACCAACACTTATTGATTTTGGTGTTGCATCATCATAACCTTCCTCATACCAAGTCTGATAAGCATCCGTACATCCAATAGGTACATTTTCCATTTTAGTCCAATCAGAATAAACACCTTTAATATACTACGCTACATATACGGTCGCGGTTACTCCACTAACAGAATCTCCACCATTTCCCTGCGGAACAGGAGTTTCAATAACAGCTCGTTCTAGACTAATAGAAGTATTTAATGATAGAGTTTTACTAGTCTATTTTCCAAATAAAGATAATGTGGCGACAAATGTATTGCCGTTCCAACGGCCACTTGTGCATGAAACGGCATTAGAAAAAGAATCTGAAAAATCTACATCTACATAAGCAGTTTGTGTTAAACCATCATTAGATGTAATAATATCCGAATGTGTTCCAGTAATAGGCCAACTAGGCCAGTTTTCTGTAGTACTATTTCTTGAACGACTATCTAGTACCATTAAAGAATTTAAATAAACACTACCATTACGTTTAACTCTAAATGGAGCACTATTACTAGCTGAATTACCTGCCCAAATAGCATAATTTTCATTATTAGTACCGCTATCTAAAACAACTGAATTAGTACTATTACCACTAGAAAGCTAATGTTCTGTTAATAACCATCCAGATATCTAAGCAAATAATTCATTATTTGTATTTTTAGCAATATTAATATAATTAATTGGATTAACTGCGGCTCCATCAGTTAATTTAAAAATAGATTGTTCGCTATCGGCATTAGTATTAATTATCACATTATTAGTATTTACATTTAAAGCTCCAGTAGATGAAATTTCTACACTACTATCAGTTAATTTAATACTAGTAGCATTTGTATTAGTATAATTTTTTACTCCTAACCAAATTGCTTCATCGTTAATACTAGCATTGAGCCAATCATCAGCAGACTAATTACCAATAGTTAAACTAGTAGCAGTAATTGCACCGCTAATAATTGCGTCACTGGCTCTTAATTGGCCTGCTTTACTAACGCTAAAAGGAGCATATGTAGTATTGTTATTATCAGTTGTTTCAGCATTAGTAGCTCCTGCCCAAATAGCATACGTATTTGTACTATCACTATTTAAGGCTACATAGCTATTATTATCCCCAGAATATAGCTAGTTTGTTCCAATGGTCCAGCCGCCAATATTGCCATTAGTAGCATTTACAGTGCCATTAAACGTACCATTATTAGCGGTAATATCGCCTATAAGCACTAAATCGCCAGTGTCTGGATTGGCATAAAATACTCGTTGGCCCGCCCAATTTCTTAAAGTCAAGCCATCCCAACTAATGGCAACACGCTCTAATGAGCCATCTTTATGATTATGTAATCCTACATTACCCGCATAAGTTGTTGGCTTCTCTTCCTCATCTATTTCGGCGGTGTTCAAAAATTCATTATCTTTATATTGAGCACCATTTTCAGCAATTAAGAATAAACCGCTAGCATCATGTACCACATATTGCTTATAATCCACTATATCATCAGTTTTAACTTCGCCGTCCCATCCTGTCTTATAAGCAAACAATCCATCTGCATTGAGCTATAATCTTAACTCATCGCCAGCATATACTTTAATTCTATTAGTATCTAATTGTCCAGTAGTAATCAAGTCAGCATTAATTCCTTCAGGAGTAAAACCGGTATTCCAATGCCAACTTCCATCCGGATTTTTCTGGGTCGCGGAAAAAATACCGCCGCCGCGAATAGCTACAACACCACTATCACTACTAGCCCACAAGCCTTCTGCGTCATTCCAAGTAAGCGTGCCTTTATTGAACGCCTCACTTAAATCTAATTTATTAATTCCTTTCTCAATTGAGCTAGGGATTAAATCACCTTTGGCATCAAATAATGCTCCAACATTACCAATCGTAGTAGAATTTTTCTACATTTGTTCAGTTTGAGCAACAATAGAAGTAAATAAATCTTCAAATTTGGTTTTATAATTTTTAATTGTTACTTCATCTTCCCAAGCCTTATCTAACTTTAAATGAAGTTCAGACACATAGCCCTATACATTTTCAAACTTTAAATCAGTATCATTAATATGAGCTATATATCCTAAATAATTATAATCCTCTTCAATGAAATCTTTATTTATAGCATTTACTGTAACACTATATTCAACTTTTGGCTAAGAATTTTCTTTACTGACTTGAAGGGCATCTAAGTATATCATAGTATTAGCATTAGATACAATATACTAAATCTAGCCGCTCCCAGAAAAACCATAACGAGCAAAAATTTCTGACTTTAAATTGATATAATAGCTATTATCACGAATTAATAATTGATAATCTTCATAATTCTCTAAATTATGCCCATTATACTTTACTAATATTTCATCATTATCTGTTCTAATATTAAGACTAGTGATTTGAATACGAGGGTAAGCCATAACGGTTTCTCCAAACTAATCATAATTAGGCTCAGTTCCAGGATTTAACCAGTCATTTTCTGTAACAGCCTATGTTGCCCCTGTTATTTCAGCTGTAATAGGATCAATTATAGCTAAACATGGTTCAGCATCATCATTGCCTTCCGGCCGGCCAATCATAGCTTTTAATATGCGGCTAGTTAAATAATCATTAATAGCCCCAGTAATCATAATAACAGGAATTATAGTGCCATTATTCTTCATAAAAGCGTACTAGCATTGTGAGCCAATATGATATATTTTTCTATATTTATTTGTTCTATGATTAGGATCTAAATCTGTTACATCATAAAATATAAAGCTAAAATCATCTGGATGCTCCTAAATAAAAGTGGCTATCTCGTTTTCTATTTTTATACAAGGATAATTAATAGTAGTATCCTAATTATCAATGGTAAATGAATCCATGTAGCCTTTTTGTTCCTCATCAAAAGGAACAGTATCATAGATAAATTTAGATTCTACTTTAGCATCTTTTAAATCATTTAAATATCCATGTTTATTATTATTAGCGTCAATATAAGCAATAGCAGTATTACTAATAGTATATTGATCTAAATGCTTATCGCCATAATCATTATAATCTTCTGGCTGCCAGTAACCTTCACGTAAAGCAGCACCCATAACTCTCTCTAAGCGAGAAATAGCTAAATTTTTTTCTTCAATTAAAGCATCTCGTTTTTCATAATATCCTTTATGATATACTTCTTCATCATCTTTATAACCATTTAATAAATGATCAATTTCTTTCAAACGATCCTCAGCATTCTATAACTCTATAGTATCATTTTTCATTCGTTGCTGCCATATTTGTATTACTCTTTCATAATACAAATCTGGTGTATATTGATAAGTCATATAAATACGAGGCGAATCATTTTCTTCTAATGGTAGGTTAGAGTCCTTTAATTTAAAGTCCTTTAATTGGACTAGGTTCTAAAATTCATCAAATACAGGAGTAAATGAATAATCATCGCTTAATTCATGAGTGCCAGAATTATAATTTTTATATACTTTTAAAGTTTTAATATCAATGCCCAATTCAGTAATATTAGCATAAGTTTCTTTAGAACCATCCGTCTTTTTAGAAGTAATAATTATTCCTGTTTTAGGGTTCAAATTAGTAACTTCTAATATACCAGTATTATCTGTTAAGGCATTTAGCAAATCATCCGCCGCGGACATACGTTCCTAATCTAATGTAATGGAATTTTTACGAATTGTTACTTTTGCTTCTAATTCGGGTTTTTCCGCTTCTAAAGCAATAATCTAATTCTAAATTGGAATCAACTCATTATTAATACGATATATATCAATTTCAAACTACCTTGCGGCCGCATACTACTCTTGTGTAATAGCACCAGTACGCCATAAATAATCAAAATTTAATATATAATCTTCTCTTGTTTTATTAGCGGAAGAATTAGTGATAGTAATAGGCTCACCATCATTATTGCTGCCATCAGTTTGAACATATAATTTAGTAACTAAATCAGTACTATCACTAGTGCGGCTAATAACACTAGTATCATATGGATAAGTGATGTCTAATGCTCCGAGTGATTCAAGCAAGAAATTATTATAATATATTACCTTGCGACCGCATATATGATAATTTTCATCATGCTCATATTCATAACGGCAAAATACGCCGAACGTCTTTGCTAAATCTTGTGTTAAATTATAAACATTACTTTCTTTTAAATCTACAACACGCTCTTTTTCGGCATTATCAACATATGCTTGTGCTACTACCATCTCACTCTTAGAATCATAATCCCAAGATGAAACATAAGCATCTTCATATACTTTACTACTATCTAAATTTTTACCAGGATTATTATTATAATCCATCTAAACTTCATATGTCCAATTCCATTTCCAATCGCCGCTAGCTAATTTAAATACCTTATCATTCCAATATTGTAAAGTGCCACGAGGCTGATCAATTGGATATAATTTACCATCTTCTCCATGAACACCAATAGGTAAAAATTGATATTCATAATTTTTATCATAATTAATAAAAATAGCCTCTGCCGCTTTAGCCGCTAAATTCTCATCACCAGTTTCAATAAACTTCAATTTATAAAAATGCTTAGCTTCTTGTATAATATATAAATCTTGCTAATCATCTAATATATGTGCATTTTTAGCGGCAGTGTAATATGCCTTCCAAGCATTAGTTAAAGTTTCAGTTTCTTCTCCATCATTCGGCCATTCTAATTGACCTTTAAACCACTAATAATTTTCTTCAATCAAATCATCAGTTTCAAGAGCAATTTTATAACCAAGCTTCCCAAGCTCATGAAAGGCTAATCCTTCACAAGAAACTTCACACATAAGCTAATCTTTATCATGTGATTCAGTTACTTTAGTAATCATTAATTCAATTACTTTTTCACCTTGCTAATGCTTCTTAAAAATAATTTTGATCTTTCTCATATTGGCGACAATTATTCCATTGATTACATTATTCCATAATGGATTTTTTAGCCGCTCACCATTTAAAGTATAATACATTGGTAAATTGAAGGTAAATTCAATTGTGCCATCATCTACTATCTTTAAATCAGGCTCTTGCAACTAACCTTTTAGCTCTATACCATAGGGCTTCAGGACAGTTATAAAACTGTCCTGAAGCGTCCATATAGAGACTTCATAATCACGTATAATTCTCATTATTTAGTCTCCTCCTTTTACTCATTATAAATACATATGTTTATACTAAATATCAAAATTCTATAATGTAGTTGGATAATCAGTAGTGATTGGAGTACATTCATTCTCTGTTATTCTACCTTCATCATTATAGATATTTTTTTCGTCTAAATATAAGTATTTATTATATACCATATCTCCAACATTTTCTTTAACTAGGATTCCATCACTTAAACCTATCGTTATTGTGTCATTTTCTTTATTTTCAACATATTGATAAATTGTAAATGTTCCAATAGCCTCACCAGTTTTTGAATTAAAACTAAATGTTGCGGCGTTAGGAGTCTATTTATCTTCGCCAGTTAAAAACTTCTACATCTATGTCGCAAATGAAGTTGAAAAACCTTCTTGAATATTGGCATTACTATTTATATTTGTCGCTTGCTTCTATAAATAATTTAAAGTGCCTAAAGCAAAAGCTCTACTATAATATTCATTTACGCCTTCAATTAATTTAATTTTAATATCCACTAATGATTCCCCTAGCTCACAATGACTAATAATTTTTAATGCCTGATTATATCCAGTATAAATACTTGGAGTAGTAAATTTAAATTCTTGACGGCCAACAATTATTTTATTATAATTGTTGTTTCCAGTATTCTAAATCTCATTATAAATTTTATTTAATGGAGTGCTAATATAATGATCAGTAAGCTCGGGAGTTAAACTAAATGTTAATACTGTTGGAGCAGGAGCAGAACCAGTATAATACAAGTATGCCGATCCATTAGAACTAATAGAAAGACTCGCACTTCCAATCCGCATTCCTACTTTAGCATTACCTAAATTATCATCAACTGTGCCATAAACTCGTAATGTCTCACTATTATATTTTTCATTACCAGTAATAATATTACCATCAATCATTTCTCTTGTTGGCACGCCATCTTCTAAAATAATTTTAAGATAATCTTTATTTGACAATAATGAATTAGCGGCCGCGTCCTAGCTATCACTTCCATCTACACCAAGCGTTCTAAACCAATCTTCAGCACCATCTTGGCCATAGGAGGGTAGCACATTATAAATAGAATACCAGAATGGATCATCCATTATAAATTCAATATCAATATTGCCGCGATATACAGTAGTGCTTACTTCATAAGGCATTCCCGCAAACATTTTAGTGACACGTTTTTCAAAAGGCAGCATATGATATTGTGGCGTGCTGCCAATACGTGCCATAATAGCACGATTAGGATTTTCTGATAAAACCAATTCTTTAGCTGGCCCAGGTTTAAACCAAGCTTTAAAATCCTATAATTGCTATTCAGTCATCTCATCGGTAGATAACTATAAATTTAATTTATTATTAACAAAATGAGTCCCCCAATAAAATTGCCCATCTAATACATCATAAGTAGATGTATTATCACTAAATTCACCATACAATGAACGTTCCATCATATTACCACTTATGGTAGCTATTAAATTGAAATCTTCAATATTAACACGCTTTCCAGTATTATCTTTACCATAAGTAAAACTAATAAAAGAACGCTCACGGTGGGGCAGACGTTTGTCTGCCCCATCATGAGTTGCTAGGTAAACTTGAGTGCGAGGTTTGGCATTAGAAGGAACTTCTTGTCCCAATAATCTCTAATAATATTCACTCATACTCCATTACCTCCTTGCTTGTTGTGCGGTTGTTTTGCGTGCAATACGCACCATTTCATCCATTACGTTGTCCGCCGCACGACGAGCATCGTAGTCATTGGATATTGTAGCATTCATATTTACTACTGCGTTTTCAATATTAATTCCTTCACCAGTGCCAATGCTAGAATAGCTTTCAGAATTAACCATTCCAGAAACCATATTCTAGAAATCAAGTAGCATTGAAGTGAGAGAACCGCTATTGCCGCTAAGTATCTTATCACGCCACATATGAGTTTCTTCAGCATTTAAGAATGCTTCAGGATCTTGCTTTGATCCGTGAACCATTGCGAGACCAGTGTAATTAGCAAGACCGCCAGACGAATAACCAGCTACTATCTGTTTTGTTCTTAATAGATATTCAGCTTTTGTCTCTTGTTTAGGCTATTCATTAGTTATAATTACAGGTTTATTATATATTAAGAATAAATGAGTTGTTTTTCCAGCAATAATTTTTGCACCATCGTTTTCAGTTTTAGAATAGACATAACCAGAAATATTTTTAACATAATTACTGCCATATACTTTTTGTCCAGCTGGCAATTTAGTATAGGTATCGACTCTCGCAATTTCTGTATTTCCATATCTATAATGTACTTTTAAATTACCAGTAGCCTTTGTACCAACTCCTGCACCATTACTACCACCAGATTGATTATTTGATGTTGCAGGATTTGCTGTACTATCAAATGCCTATGTTCCAGGTCTTGGGCCTCTATATTTTTCAAATACTTCATCAGCCGCTCTCGCCGCATAATTTTCATCACCAGTTTCAGCATATTTAGCTTCATAAGCCTATTTAGCTTCACTAATTATTCCCGCATCTTTCTCTTCATCTAAATGATAAAGATTAGAAGCTGCTTCATAATAAGTATTCCAGTTATGCTATGGTTCATTTCCAACAACATCTTCGCTGTCATCTCTACGAGACACCCATTGTTCAATTTCAGACTTTACGGTTCTTAAATCTTCCGCTATCTAAAGTGTTGATTTACTTTCAAAATCTTTAGAATTTACTAATATAAAGTTTTCAATTTCTTCCGGAGTCATAGCCATTACTTCATAAACTTGATTCCATAATAAACCATGTTCTTTTTCATAAGCTAACTATTCTTCCATTATAGAAATCTAATGATCTAAACGTTCCATTTCAGCATCAGAAGCAGCTTGAATAGCATCAATTTGATTCTATTGAGCTTCAAAATAACTATCCTATTCTCGTGCGGCAATATCTTGTTGTAATGAACGAATCTATGAAGCAGAACCGCCAGAACGCTGTAATATTGCTAACTAACGACGCATTCTATTAAGCTCATTATCACCCTAACTAGTTTCATACATTTTACGTTCTTTATCAAGTGAATCATTCAACCCATCAAGGAATTTTTCAGCAGATTCTTGGATAACATCTTTTTCATCTTTAGCATTATCAATTTCACGCTAACGAGCATCTTCAATAGCTTTTTCTATACGATTTTCTAGAGAAATCTAATTATCTACCATCTATTGTAAGAGTTCATTATACTAAATCTCTAAATCAAGTATGTCTTTCTAATAATCTTGGAAACCGTCATACAAATCATCCAATTCTTCCTTCCATCCATCAACTTTATCCCAGAATGCTTGAACAGCACTAGCGTATCCTTCATCCTTTGACATATCAATTTCTTTACCAGAAGAATCATATTTTAAGTCTGCGGCAAAGCCCCAAGCTTTTAGCATTTCATACTATTCTTTTGCCGTATATACAGGTGATTTATCAGCATTTTGAGCATTAAGTTTAGCAAGACCACGTAAGCCGCCAGCTGATTCATATTTAGTTCCCTTACCTAAAATAGCTTCATCGTTATAAATCATAGTTCCTTTTTCATCAAAAGTAAAGAACTATGAATATTCAGAATCTTTTAAGTCTTGACGACGAGCATCATAATAACTCTTTTGAAGATTTACTAACTCATGCTTTTTAGATATTTCATCTTCCAATAATTTAATAGATTCTTTTTGACTATTATAATAAGCTCTACCATCAATGATGCGGTCGGCTTCCAATTTTTTACGTAAAGTTTCTTGATGTGTAATTTCTTTTTCAAGAGTACTTATCTAACGAAGTAATGTGTACCAACGTTCAAGATCAGCGATATAGCCGGCATTATTTTTATCGCCGCCGCCTCCGCCACCTCCAGCTTGCTGTGCAAGTTCTGACAATCCATTTTCTGCTAAGTTCTTCCACATATTACGTAATGCTTTAAGAGTAGATAAAGCATTAGAAGGACTTGCTAATGCTGGACCAGAAACATTACCTTTAGCAAATGAGGTAGCTTTTCGTTCATTAGTAATTGGAACTCCGCGGCCACCACGACCGCTATTTAATAAACGTTGAGTTTGTAAATGATTAAATACAATAGCATCAGGATCAAGATTAACAAATTCAGCACCATTTTGACCTGCTATGAAATACCGGCCGCCAGATACAACCATTTCTGGACCAAGTTCGCCCATAAGAGTTCCTTGACCCGCAGCTAAAGCATTACCTTTAGCCATACTCATTGTTAATTGACTATTACCAGTTACTTCTGCATTTTCAGAAGCTGATTCAAATCTAACATACACTGTTGTATTTTTAACTGAAGGAATAGAAATAAATTTTTTATTTAATTTTTCAAGAGCCTAGATCGCGACGGATGGATCTATATTAGCTAAAGCAGTATTAATTACTTTAGGTACTTCTTCTATATTTTCAAGAGACAATTCTTGAATTGCAGATTGTAAATTCATTAATGCTGTCAACTAACTTTCTGGAGTCTTTGCCGCAGCTAATTGTGATAAAGCATCCTTAACTTCAGTAATACTAGATATATTACTATCTAAATCTTCTTTCTATGGAGTAATATTAACTTCAGTTGCTGACTGCATTAATTTTAAATCTGTTAATGTATCACTAAACCACTGCTCATCAGGGAATGCTTCAGTTAAAGCTTCAAAAAATTCTACTGTACGGTCCGTATTCATAAAAGACAATGTATTCGTATCTAATGATGCAAACCACTGTCGTACCATATCCCGAGCAACATCGGGAGCATAATTACCAGCTTTAAATTCTTGAGCCTATTCTTTAATATCAATATCATCATTTTTTAAAAGCCATCTACTAAAAATAGCATCCCATGATTCTAATTCTGGCTCAAAAATTTCATCATTAAGACCAATACCTTCTGAATTATATCCAGTTTGAGTTAATAATGTATGTAATACATCACTATAATTTAAATTTCTACCAGCAGCATACTAAGCTAAAGTATAAGCATCATAAGTGGCCATATGACCTATATATTTATCTTCTAAATGATTACCATAAGGAACTTGGGTGCCCTTTTCGTTTTCGGTTGAGTCTGGAATTAAATCAATTTTACTTAAATCATCTATTTTTAAAATCTTTTCAGCTAATTTTTTTCTAGCTTCTACAGAATTAGGATCTAAACCCTCATCTTGTGCGATTTTATTGATAGAATTATTCATTTCAAATCCTATAGGACCAGTTAAACCAACTTTAGTTAAATCTAAAGATAGAATTGGAAACTTATTAATATTATTTGGCTCTTCCTGTAAATCTTCTACAGTTGACTAATTTTCTTCGATAGTATTTCTTGTATCAGTGTTCTCTTTATTTTTGAATTCCTGAGCCTATTTTTTAGTCATCCATTGACCATTATATTTAGTCCATGTGACTCCATTATATATAATATCTTTTTCATTTAAAATGTTCTATGCGTATTCACCAACATTACCGCCAGTATCCTAAATTAAGTCTAATAAATCATCATTTTCTGATGATAATATACCTTTATCTACAACTTCCTAATACTTTTTCTTTAATGCCTATTCCTTTTCAAATGCTATTTGTTTATTTTTAAGCTCTACTTCCGCAGCCTAACGTTCTGCCTCGGTAATTGCATCTTGAGTTTCCTAATCATCAAGATCAACAACTTCATTAATTGTATCAAAATCTATAGTAAGCGGGATTTCATCTTCTAATTCAGTATTGGTATTATCAGCATTATTATTACTACTATTATTATTAATAGTAGTAGGAGGAGTGTTTTTATTAATTGCAATAGTTAATTCCTATAATGCTGTAATTAATCCATCAACAGAAGGAACAACAGTAGCTGATACATCTATTGTTTTACTAGTATCACCAGATAAAATTGCTTCTAGATAAGATAATGCAGCCAAAACCTCTGGTGATAACCCATTAAGGTTTATTCCTAAATCTCCTTTATTAGGGTCGGTAGAATTTAAATACTATAAAACTTCTAAAAGATTTGATGGAGGATTTTCAGCGTCTGGTCCATAATTAATAGGAATACTATGCTCCTATCCATTTGGATAATCTTGAATAATTAAACTCTAACCATCTTCATTATATCTTACTCCAATGGTTGGATCTTCTGTTCCATTCTAATATAAAGTAAGTGTCAATGGTTTGCCTTCTTCATTATATCCTACCTCAACCATTCCGCCATCAGGCTACTATAACTTTACAATTGTTAATTTTTCTGCAGTTTCTTCATTATCTTTATATGAAACAGAAATTTCCTTATTTTCCATAGAGAAATTTAAAGCAACTGCAAGATCATTAAAATTAAAATCATCTGAAATTGTAAAATCATATTTTTTTAATTTGTCTTTAGCACTCTATAAAGCTTTGTCAGAACCGTCTATCCACAATTTATATAATTGTTCTCTTAAATTATTACTTGCCGCATTAACATTAGATTGATTTAATTCTACACTATATAATTCATCTATACCTAATTCCTATTGCCATGCACGATCAAATTTGAACGATTTAGCTGTAGGAGTCTTACTTAAAGACCATCCTTGTTCCCATTTTTTCTATAAAAGTTCATCTAATGATGATGCAGTTAAATTTCCAGAAGTATATTCAATATTATTATCTTTATCTAATCTAACTTGATATTGCCAATTGTTAGTTCCAACTTCAGCATTAACATAATAATCTTTACCATCAATCTAAATTTCATCTGTTGTTTTATTTTTAGTAAAATTAGTTAATAAACCGACCGCGGCCTAAGCTCTAATAAAATCACTATCAGGCTCCTTGCCTGTTTTAGGATTCCATTCAGCAACCTATTGACCATTAATCATAATGGCATATGTGCCATCATCTTTTAAATCAATTAATTTCTTTTCATGTAACCAATATGTATATTGAATAGGATCTTTAGAAACTTCTTCCTAAGTTTTAGTAAGAGCACTTAAAATTTCATCTACTTCTTTATCAGTAAGACGTGCAGCTTCTTCTACAGAATCCATATCTACAGTAGCAATACCATTACTATCCACAACATATGTAATTCCATCAACATTTAATTTAACTGCTAATCCTTCTATTTGATTATCTGCATATAATTGTAAAAGTTGCTATAGAGCTGACATTGGGTCTTCCCAATTTAATGATGATGACTTACTTAACCAATCTATAATAGCTAATGCTTCCTTCTATGTTATATCTTTTCCAAGAAGGTTCTGTAATTCAGTCCATTCACCGCCATCAGCAATACTTTTAATTATTTCAAATAAATTAGTTTTACCAATCTAAAATTCTTCTAAACCTTTTTTTAATTCTTTATCTTTTTCAGCAGCCTCTTGAGTTCCTTGCATAAGTTTTTGAATATCTTCATTATACTCATCAGTGGCTACATCGCCTTTCACCTTAAAGACTTCACTTAAATCTAAAGTTTCATTACCATTAACATCTAAATCAGCAAGTTTTTCCATCTATGCCATAACTTCTAAAACAGCAATAATAGAATCAAGCATATCCACTTGTTTCTAGGCATATTCTTTAATAGCAGCTTCATTATCCCCATATTGAGCTAATGCAGCAGAAACATCAAATTGAATTCCACTATTAGCAGAAATATCAACAATTGTTTTTCCATCTTCAGTAAATGAAATTGAAGCCTTTTCCATTAAATCAGCATATGTCTATCCAGCTTCATCAAATGTAATACCACAAGATACTATATCATGTCCTACTGATTTTGCCATCTCGGTCATACCACGAGCCCAAGTTTCAAAATCGGTCCATTCCATGTATCCATTTTTGCCAGCCTCATTTAAAGTTTTATTAAGAGGCCCAAACTAACTAATAAAATTAGTAAATCCTTGTACTCCACTATATGCATTACCCGACTCAAACATTTTATATGATTCAGGCTAATTTAATTGCATATAGCGAGCCATTTCTTTATATAATTCCGCTTGTTCTTTTATAGCTTCAACTTTACTATTTTCTAGTTCACGTATTTTTTGCAATACGCCAGCCATAGTTTTCATTTCACTATTAGCACTCTAAATATTCTTAGCCCATTCATCAAATATAGTTTTTGCCGCTAAAGCATTTACATTTTGTACTGTTTTATAAATCTAATATAATGATTGTTCAGTTAGCTATGCCCCTTCAGAAGTAGGCATAAACTATAATGTACCTTTAAAACCAAAAGATTTAGCAAACTCGGCTAAATTTAATTTATCTACATTAGATAAACTACCAGAAATACCTTTTTTAATTAAATCTGTATAATTGCTTAAAATAGATACTAATGCATCTTGCAATTCAGCTAACTGTTCTGGCAAAATACTTTCATATTGCTAAGCAGTGATAGTAATAGTCTAAATTATACCATAAATATTAGCATTGTCGGTAATATTTAATATACCGTCTTGTAAATATGCTCCATATTTTAATAATTCTTCTTCTAATAACTTAAAAGCTTTATTTTTAGTATTATCAGCCATAGCTTCAATTGCTTCTTCGCTAAAAGATGAATACCGTTCATATAAATCATTTTTTATTTTTTCTTCATTAATAATATTACTTAAAAGATATGTTAAATTTAACTATTTTCCAGGTTTAATTTCTATTAAATTTTTAAGTTCATTATCAACAGCATTTTTAGTCGCTTCATTCATCTAAATTAAAGCATCATTATAAGCACTCAATCCAGCAACATATTCAGATGATCCAAAATCATATCCAGCTATTTTTGCAAACTCTTTCCAATTAGTAATAGCAATTTTATTGCCACCTATAGCTTTCAATATACCCGCTTCTTTAAGAGTCTCCATAGTAGCTTCACTAAATTCCCATCCTATAGATGTAAAGAATTCAGCAAGTTCCTAATAAGTAATGCCAGTAGCTTTAGATAGTATATCAATCGCAGCCTGTTCTCCACGACCCCATTGATCACTATTTTCTAAAACTTTAACAGCAGCTTCATTAATTTCTTTTAATGTAGCTTCTCCAGAATTAATTAATTTTTCATAATATGCCTTATACGCATCGGCGACCTTGCCCATCTAAGTAATAAGATAAATGCCCTCATCGGCTAAAGTCTTATCAAATGAATATCCTTCAATATTTTTTAATATATTATAAGTCTATTCATCAACTAAATCATTAACAGTAGCAGTAAGCTATTCAGAAACTGATTCAGTAAGATGAGTTATGCCGGAACGATAAACCGCTTTCATGTCAGCAAGAGATAAATTTTTACCCGCAGTTTTATATAAATTTGAAACTAATAATACTGCCGCTGTATTACCATCTTCTATTAACGTTTTTAACTATTCAGCTGTATAATTAGGAATATTAATTAATTGTGACTCTAATTGTTGTATTTTTTGTAAATTATCTGCGACATTAATACGTTTATTTTCAACTTTAGCATAATAATCAACATTCGTTATTTCATCTTTTAAATCATTAATCTAATCATTAATTGCTGTATTTAAAGCTCCAATATATTCTATATAACTATCATAAGCAGTATTTAACTTTTCCCAATCTAATTCAGTTCTATCCGAAGATAAATATTCAATAATATCTACATTTTCAGCAAAGGTTTTTACACTATTCTATAATAGCTACTAAGCCGCAATTTTTTGATCTTCAGACATATTTTTCAAATTTTCATAAAAATAGCTAACCTATGCTAATAAACCAGTAGTAGAATATATATAAGCATTTAAACTTTCTGACCATTTAAATATTCCATTTTCACCAAACATGGTAAAAACCGTATTAAATAAGCCACTATCATTAAGCATATCTACATATCTCTACATATCAGTTGTTTTAGTAAAACCATTAGTAAAAGATCCTGGAAGATTAGTAACTTCTGAAATAATATTATCATAAAGTTCATTTAATTTTTTCTAAATAGATAGAGGTACTTCTTTTCTTATAGCATCATAACTAAATTTAATTAAATTTTGTAATTCTTTTAATGAAGCTTTAAATGTACCGTCATCATTTTTTTCAATATTAAAAGTTTCTGCTAATGCTTCATAGTTCTGTCCAGTCTATTCTCCTAACCTTGCCATTATTTCTGCGGTAATTGACTAATAATTTTTTATTATATCTCCAACTATATTAGTTAATGACAATTCTTGAGTATGTTCATCTAATTTAGCTAATTGCTTCTAGTATTTTAATGGATCTTTATTAGTAATCTAACTACGTAACCATTCAGCATTAACTTTATAAGTGCCAAGAGCAATATCATAAGTAATATTCCCCGCTTCTTCTAAAGCTTCAATAGTGGTATTAAAACCTTTTGCTAAAGAAACAACAACTTCATAAGTTAAAGATTCATAATTATCCACAACATTATTTAAAACATTGGCAAGACTTCTTTCACTAATAGCTTTCTAAACTGCTACAATAGTATCTATACGTTCTTTTCCTTTTAAATTAGAAGACTGTACTCTTTCTAAAAATTTTTGTAGCTCTTCTTCACTAGCTTCTGTTAAATCTAAATATGCTTCAGCGGTTGCTTCTGTAATATCTTCTCCTGACAAAGTTTTTGCAAAACCAGTTAAAATATCACGATTCCATTCATTAATTTTTATTTTCTGTTTTCCATCAGTAATCGCTGCGGCGAATAGAGAAGTAGATTCTTTAAGTAAATTCTAAGAATTTTCATAAAAATAGTCAACATATTTAAGTAATTCTTCATAAATTTCTTCATCACCAGAACTTTCTAACATCTCTTTTACTCTTTGGAAATCTCCTAAACGTAAAGCTTTTAGAATACCGGCTCTGGTATCTCCCATTTCTATATCTTTTAAGAATGTATTATTATCCCACCATTCTTCTAACTTATTTGCAGTAATAAACATTCCCGCAGTATATTTATCTATTTCATTCTAAATCCAATCCCACTATTCAGAATAACTTGCTAATGCTATTTTGGCATATTCAATAAATCCCTAATCATTAAAACCTTCTTTTGTTTTAGCATTAGTATATTCAACATATAAAGTATTTAAATCATCGCGTAATTGTGTCGCCTCATCTTTATTAGGTAAACCAAACATCGCGGCAACTGCATCAGTCTATGCATCTATATCAACATTAGAAAAAATGCTATTCCACATTTTTTCAGAATCATTAATCCAGGTATAAAAAGATCCAATATCACTTTTATCTTTAATATTATCATAAAAATTCTAAAGATAATCTAATGACTAACCAAGTTCTTCATTCTATGCTCCTAAAATATCTTTCCAACTATTACCTTCACTTATTTCTGGTGCATAATGTTTAATCGTTTCTTGTAAATTAAAGCCATTATACATAAAATCACTATTAAGTGATAATAATCCATTACCATTACTTTTTAATAATTCTAAAGCCTTATCAGCACCTTTAAAAATAAAATCAATATCTTTATATATAGAGTCTTGAATACTCTTTAATACAATATTATAATCTTTAAAATAGTATTTACCATCTTTAAACTCAATATTATCATTTGTAAAATCTATATCTAATTGCTATGCCTAAGACAATATTTCATTTAAATTCATACCATCTAAGGCTGTCTTTAAAGTACTTTCTAATGTTTTAATTTTTTCACTTAAAGTAGAAAAATAAGTGTTTACTTCTGATGGAATATTAATATTTAAATGACTTTGTATATATGATAAATCCTAAATTATTGGTAAAGCTTCAGGAGCACCTATTTTCTAAAGTTCTTCGATTGCATTAGTAATATCAGAAAAACTTGTTTTATCAGTTGAAGTTAAAATATTAGCAATCTATTCTTTCTATTTACTTGAAGCAAAATTAGTATTTATAAAATTATCATATAAAGTATTCCAAGCATTCAAATAATCTACTTTATCCTTAGCTGACAATGCTGCATTATTTTCTAAATCAGTATATTCAGCTGTAATATTATTAAGCTATTCAGGAGTAAAACCGTCTTTCCAAATATTAATCTAGTCTTTATTTAAAATTGCATTTTCTGACATAGCATCTTTAAAACGCGTATAAATATCCTTAATAATATTTTGACGATGCTCTTGAATAAGATTCAATAATTCTTGATCTTCTATCCCTAATGTATCTAAAATAATTTGATATTCTTCTTCATTATATTGTGAAATACTATTCCACAATTCGGTTAAATTAGCTTTTTTAGACTTAGATAATGTTTTAATTGCACTATCTGCTAATACAGAACTGATACCATATACATCTGTATCATAATAAATTCCATCTGCTATCTACTTAAATAATATAGAAGGATCAATATTTTCATTTTCAATTTTATCTTTTGCTTGTTTTTTTAACAGTTCTGAATAAATAGATAATTCAATACCAGAATATTCGTCATTATCAGCGTAAACATCGCGGATATAAGTTTCAATCTAATTATTAGTGCGTTTTTCAACAATTTCCTAAGAATCTAATTTTGAATTATATGCACCAAAAAAATTGCTAAGAAAATCTTCATCAACCCAATATGCATCCCAATTAAATATTTTGCTGTCTTTAGCTCGTGCTTTTATATTTTCTGCAGTTACTTCAATTCCATAAGTCTAAATTTCTTTTGCTAATAATTCTGTCGCTTCCCAAGCTGCTTGATCATTAACGACTACCTTATTGTTAGCATCTCTAATAAACATTTCATTCGCCATATCCTGCCCAAATAAAATCTAAGCATACTATGTATTAATTTCTTCATTTGGCTTTAGTCCTACGGCGTCTTTTAATGCATGAGCAGTGCTTCCTATCATTATTTTTGCTAATTCTGAACCAGTATATCCCTCTCCGATCCCTCTTATTAAAGACTCATACGCCTATCCTAATACATATTTACGATCGCTTTCTGCACTATCTAAAAGAGATCCACTCCAAGCAGGAGCTTCTATTTTTTTAATATTCATAGATTCAGCTACACTACCAGGATCAGTAGTAAATGCTAATTCTGCGGCGAGAGCTTCTTTTTCATCTAATAAATACATTCTACGCTTAGATTCATATAATGTATCATAAGCAGTAGTCATATTTATTATTGCATTACCTTCAGAAGTATATCCTTCAACTAATTCGGAATGTGTCTATGCAATTTGATTACATAATTCCTGATATTTTAACATTGATTCATTATTAGTATTACGACTCTTTTTCAAATCATCATATGACTATTTTAATTTCTTTAAATCATTTAATTCACTTTTAGACTCTAATGCTTTATTATTGGCTTCTTCATATTTTGTCTTTAATTTATTTAAACGTTCGACAGTACTTTCAAAAATAGTTTCTGCAGAATTACTTATAGAAGTCGCAAATCCAACTAATCCACCGATAATAGCACCAGCTGCCATCCCATAAGGACCGAATGCTGAGCCCATAGAAAGTCCTGTGCCTATTCCACTTAAAGTACTACCAGTTCTAATTGATGAAGCTTTTTTATTTCGTTCATCCTATGAATCTTCACTCATTTTCGCCGCGTTTGCACTAACAGCGGTGCCTGCAATTGATAATCCAGCTCCTGCAAGAGCACCTACTGTTCTTGTAATTGCTGCGCCTTTAGAATTTCCCCAGCCCCAACCTGTTTTAAGCTTTCTTCCATCAGCACTGCTACCTTTCACAAGAAAAAAGCTAGTACTTTTCTATCGCTATGCCTATCCATATCCTGTAGCAGCACGCTATGCCTCTGCTATATTCTAATTTGCTTCATCAGTTGCACCAGCCTTTCGTTTTTCAGCCTCTGCTAAAGCGTCAGTGGTCATCTATACCTATGCCTATCTAGAATGATTTATTACAACTGCTCTTATAACTCTATAAATTGAAGACAGAGCAGTTGCAATTGAAGTAAATTGCAATATAATATTCGCAGCAAAATTAAAACTACTAACTTGGCTCATACGTGCATAAAATTTACCTATAGCCGCTTCAAAATCATACCAACCTTTAATTATATCCTGCAATCCCTAAGAATTATAAATTTCTTGCATAGCTGTTTTAGCTTGCTATGCCTTACTTTCAATACTATCTAATGTTTTTAAAGTCTATAATTGTCCAGTTCCTTCTGAATCATTTGCTATTTCAGTTAATTGCTATAGACGCTCGCCGCTACTAACTAATGCTAAGAAACGAGACTGCTATCTATTACCAGCCATAACAGTAGCAATATAACGTTGTGTATTATTACTTAAAGTATCCCATACACCGGCTAATTCATTAATAACTTCAGTGAATGATCTAAATTGTCCTTGTTCATCTTGTAATGAAATACCAACAGACTATAAGGCTTTATCAACCTTATTCAAACTCATTTCTTGTCCTTCAGAATCGACCATTGCCGTTGGATCAGCTTTCATTTCACCATAACGAGAAATGATTGACTTCATAGCAGAACCAATATTCTCAGGAGCTTCACGAGTAGCTTCAATCATAACAGCCATCATAGCCGCAGTTTCTTGCATTGTAGAACCTACAGCCTGTGCTGAAGATGCTGTTTTACTCATAGCAGTTGCTAATTCTTCTACGCTAGAAGCAGATGCCGCCGCCAATGCTGCATAAGCATCGGTAACTACATTTGCATCACTTAATTCCATCTTAAATGAACGCACTGCATTTGTCATATAGTTAGTAGCAGTACTATAATCTAATCCAGAAATTTTAGCTAATTTTAATGTTTCTGCCGTTAGTCCAGTTACTTCTACTGTCTATAAACCCTATTGATAATACAATTGTGAAACTTCATATACACCAGAAATTGCTACACCATACTATTTAGCCATTGCAGTATACTATGGAATCTAATTCCATAGTTCATCCATACTCATATTAGTAACAATAGAAATTTGATTAATTGTATGATCTAACTAAGTAATATCTGCAACCATTGATTTAATTGCTTGACGAACCATTCTAATGGCGCCATAAAGACTAAACCAACGAGTTAAAAGACTCTATAAGCTTCCTAAAGCCTATTCAGCAGAAGCAATTTTATTTAATTCTTTGTGATAATTTTCTGCTGCAGAAGATGCAGTCTAAAAATTATCTTGAGCATGCTCAAGTCCACTAGCTCCAGCAGAAGTTACCTCGTCATGCGTTCCTTTAGCCTATTCATCACGTTCTTTTTCCAAAGCAGCAATTCTATCTTGTAACTATTTAATCTAGTTACGAAAACTTTCCATAACACTTGCATATTGCTAGCTTGCAGTGGTTATGCCAGCTCTTTTACTCTCTACTACTTCTAATTTTTTCTTACTTTCAATAAGTGTTTGTTCTGTCTTTTGCTTACTTGTTTCTATTTGTTTTCCTTCTTTTTCAAATGCTTCTCGTGCTGCTTTTAATCCTTTAGCAATAATTTCTCCAATTTTACCAAAATCGCCATTCTCAATTTTCTCTCCAATTTGCATAAACATTTCAGGAGATAAATACTAGCTTAATTCTGTTGCTAAATTCATTGCTTTTTCTTTAGCATCATTTATAGCATTTGTATCAAAAAACTATTCTAATATCTAACGAATAGAAGTATTTCTATTAAATCCTTCTCCTAAGACGCCAGACTTAGTTAGACCTTTAGTATTTCTAATAACATCAAAAATTTGTTGAAATCTTTCTCTAAACTACTCAGGATTAAAGTTTTTTTCAGAAAAAGCTTCAGTAATCTATTTCTATAAATTTTCAACTGTACTCTTTAATGCTTCATTTACATGTCCATCTTTACTAGAATTTTTTAAAGCCACAGCTAAATTATTATTAAACTAATTAATTAACTCTTTAGCTCTTTCTGGATTAAAAACATTTTCTGGCATTTTAATAGACGAAATTTTTTCTAATTGTTTTGTATAAGCTTTATCATCTATTAGAAAATCAGGAGCATTTTTCTATCTTTCTTCTTGCTATTTTCCAAGATGCTCTAAAGTACTTTCTGCTTCTGCAATCTTATTTTTATATTCATCAGCCTAAGCAGTAGCTTTAGCCATACCATTTGTTAATATACGTTCAACATCTTTAAAATTAGCAGTATCAATATTAATACCTAATTTACTTAATGTATCCGCGAGTTCTGGAGCATCTTTAAGAATATTCTATAAATTTGTTTTTGATAATAAATCTAACTAAGCATTTGCTTCCTATATAGACTTAATAACTGTCTATATATTGCCCTCCATTGTAGAGAAATTTAAATCTCCTACTTTTATATTAGCTAAATTATTACCAATATTAACAGCTAATTTATCAACATTTTCTAATTTTTCAAAAAAGTTATCTATCTACTTATCTGAAAAAAATCTTGGCTATACATTTTTCCCAATAGCATTAATGCGGCGTTCATAATCATCAATCATTTTGATTAATGATTTACCCATTGAACTGCCAGGATCTACTTTCTATACTGCCGCTTTAAACTTATTTAAATCAGCCTCATATCCTTTTATCCGTGCAGTAACATCAATGACCACGCCAGTCTAACTATTATTCGCCATATATTTCACCTCTCCTTTATCGCCAAATAAAAAAAGAGCCGTTTCCTAATTGCTTAGGAAACGGCATTACTCAATATCACTATCCAATCTAGTGATTTGTAAAATTAATCCTTTCTTATTCCCGCCCATATTCTCTGGCATACCAATAATGTTGAATACGGACATAGTTGGATTAGCCCTTTCTCCCAAGCGTAAGTTAATATCACTCACAACTCTTACTTTTGGCATATAAATTATATTAGTATAATTTTTGCCTTCGTTTTCATCCTTGGAGTAAAATTTACCCTCAAGAGTGAATAATCCATTAAAACGCTCTTTCTATATTAAATAGATCAGTGCGTCATTCTCATATTCATAGTAGTAATCCACTAAACATTGTTTGGCTTGTTGTGCCGGATGATTATGTTCTTTATCTTCATATAAATCAACTATATAATTACCAAGACTATCTTGTTCTTGCTATAATTGACCATATAATTTTCTTTGCGGCATATTTCTATCCCAGTCAAAAATAAAAGCTTTTTTCTCAGGATACAAAATTGGTAATTTTTCTAATCTAATAAAGGCTTGCGGCTGAATATCATTTTCAATTTCTTCTAAAGTTTGCGGATGATATTCTACTTCTAATGGCCCTTCTCTTTTATTAACATATAATTTCTAATTTTCTTCTGGCTAGCATACTTTAGCATTAAAAAGTATACCCATACTTAAATTAGAAAGTATACCTTCTTGTAACTAAAAAGTTACATCATTTCTATCTTCCCATATAACATGCGGCAAGTTAGACCAACCGCCGCGAGCCATAATGGGTCGGCTATCTTCGTTTAAAACAGACATAGTTACATTTTCAAAATATAATACTGGTTCGTCTGCTTCAATATTACGTTCGCCAAATTTCATAGGTGTTTTCGCACGCAATACAACTTCATAAAGTTCTTTTACGCCAAAATATTGATCCATCATACACATCACCTATACAAAAAAATTGGGGAGCATTGCTGCTCCCCTAATTAATTAGCTATTATATTAGCCGCCACTACCAGTCTTGACAGAGCCTACGTCATCTTCGCTCTCGCCAGATTCAGAATCTTCAAAAGCATAGCGGACTAGCTTCATCATCTCATTCTGGCCCTGATCATTAGTAGAACGTAATACAGTTAGAGTCATTTCAAAGGTAGAAGGATCGCCCTCAGCCTCTAGAGTGATAGTAACCTCAGACTGAACCTTAGCCTTACCAATTACAAACTGGAATGGCTCGTCCTTACCAGTCTTCTCAGAACGCATGAAGGTATCGCCAACTACACGATAGGTGCCAGGGAAGGTAGAAGGAGAAATAGTTACTTCAATAGCGGTTTCGCCATCAGTAGCCTGCTTAACTTCCTCTTCCCAGAAAATACGAATGTGATCGCCTTTCTTAGAATCAACATCGGTTTCACCAATCATAGCAGGATTGTGGAAAGTAATAACCTTAGTGCCATCAATTTTGTCGCCAGTATTATTTAGCTGAGTACGAGCACCAGTGGTTAAATTGATAAGACGAATTGGATGTCCTTGAGAATAAGTAGGAGTTAATTCCTTATCAGTTAGATGGTCCTTTGGCTTTGGTACTACGCCGCCATTGCCAGCTACAACTTCCTCAGTATGACGAACTACAACAGTTTCATCCTTATCAGAACGACGAATAGCGCCACCAAGCATGAAACGAAGAGATTCAAGAGACATAAGAGCATCTTCTAGGGTAACGGTAATTTCCTTACCATAGTCCCAAGAAATTAGCTTAGGATTGCCCCAACCACCAGTAGCATCAGTGGTCTCAGCGGTTGTCTCAATGGTAGAAACCTTTAAAGTGTCTAGGAATAGAACGATATCACCAGCATATACGCCAGCGGCAGGATCGTCGTCTAGAGCTTCAAAATATACGTTAGCAACTTCTTTTATGCCATACTTATCAAAAATATTTACAGCCATATGAGTTACCCCCTTTATAATTATTTATCATTTGATGCAATTGAACGCATCCAGTGCTTCAATTGCTCCTTTTTAATTTTGGCGCCGGCCATTGCGGCTCTATTATTAATATCAAACTAATCACGCCAACCCATTCGTTTAAGTTGATCGTGAAAAGCATAATAGGTAATATTCCAAATATTATCCATATTTAAGCCGCAATTATTGATAGTTACACTACCAAGTAAATCTGAAAATTTTAAATCTGATTTTTCTCGTGCAGCTTTACGTGCCTTGGCCTGACGTACTTTTTCTCTATTAGCACGCATCTACATCTTTAATTTTTTAGTAGCGGGAGAATCGTTTTGATTAATAATAATCTCTTCGCCTTCTTGTTCTATGAAGTACATTCTCCTAATAATACGCTAAAAATCAGAAAATTTTTCTTCAGTTAATATGTGTTTTTCTTCTATTGGTCCTACTATGATTTGCGGCGGGTCTAATATAAAAGTTGCTTCTTCATGAGTAAAAAATCTAAAAGCTGACTTTAATAAAGTATTTGTTGTTTTGTCTAAAGATGACATTAAAAGTAAATACTAAAAATCTGTAATATTTTCTAATAAAGAAGCCATTTCTTGATTATCACCTTTCGCAGTAGGCTTTTCTGCAATTATTATTCCTAAATATTTCTAAAATTCATCATATCCAATATCTATTATTTCTCCAAGTTTAGCAGGATAAATAGCACATATATCTTCAAGAAATATAGGAGTTCCGCGTTGAAACTTTAAGATTTCATTATCAGTTAAATTCATTAATTTTATACCTCATTGAATAACCACCAATCCAAGGTGATAATGTTAAAGTATCAGCTCTCCAAAATTGAAGAGTGCCTATTCCCGCTAATTGCTGTTCATTAAATAAAATATCAATTTCTTGCATAATTAAATATGGACGCAAAGACTTATCATCTAACATCCATTCATCATATGGACAAGCAATATCAAAACGAACAGTTGAAGTTTTAAATTCTGGATTTAATTGATTAACTACAAAGTCATCAAATACAGAAACAATATACGACATTTTTTCTACACTATCATCATATATTTTAGGAACAATTAATAATTGTCTATTAATTAAGTCCGCACCGTCTACATCTGGTTGCGGCTTTTTTGTAACAGGATCTATATCAACAAATGGATTGCGTGTTTGATATTTTAAAAGACGACAAATACGCTAATTAGTCATTAATTTATTAGCAATCTTAAAAGTATTAAGCCCCATTACAGCGAAACGACGCTATCCAGCAACATAAGGTTCAGCCATATATATCACCTTACCATATTGGAATGATTTGAATTGATTTTGTATATTGCTATTCATTAATATTAGCTGTTAGTATACACTCACCTAAAACATTTCTTTCATTTGCTTCAATAATACATTCATTAGCAGTGCTAGAAATAATTTCAGCTAAATCATTATTAAGTGAAAATATTACATTTGTTGCTTCACTTTCACTTGAAGACTTCAATATATATGTAGCCTTACGATTAAGTCTAATTTTATCTGGGCCTTCAATATAATACGAAACAACTTCCTCTTCAGCGGATACCTCAATTGTAAAAGTTAAAGAATTTTTCTATTCTTCAGTTTCAGGCAAGTCAGGGAAATAAATATAAATTTCTGCTTCACCTTCGCTTATCGCCATTAATGTTCCATTAATCACTTTAGCAACTGCATTATTTTTGCTTCTTAATTCATAATTAAGATTATCTAATACCAGCGGCTGACCATTTTTTATAATGGTCAAGGTAGGATTAATTGGGCTACCAATAGCAAACTTTTCTACAATTGGCGGCGTTACGACTTGATATACTGCACGCTTATCAACATCAGCAATATCATTATCCAAATCATCATAAATTAAATTGACTTTGTTTTCAGTCAATGATATATAAATAGTTCCTGGAACACTTGTAAAATCACATTCAATAGTATGCCAAGACTCATCCTATACTATAAAATTAGTAGCACGGTCTATTGGATAATAAGGCATTAAAATTTCCGCATACTTATTTGGCTATGGTGTTATCATAGCATTCCAAGTTCTATAATTACCTTTAATTTTACTATCAACAGAACTTACAACATAAGCCCAAGATTGTAATAAATGACCACTATTATCAATCCATTTTAATAGATAATTGCATCTAATTATCCAGAACGTTCTATACGTTCCATTTACTTTTTTCTCCTCTTGTACAATAATCCATTTTTCAATAGACTTGTCATCAAGAGTCCAGTTCATAATATCTCCAACTTTGAGTGGAATATCATTAGCTACATTTAAGAACATTATTTTTTCGTATTCTTTATCCTTATTAGTTAAAATAATACCGTCAAAATAAATGCCGCGTTCAACTGATAAGTTCCTTACTGTATGTGGAGATTCCGCCATCCATTTATTAAATGATCTAATACCACCATTACGTATTCGTTCAGCAGTAGATTCTCCAAGATGATTTATTCTAGACTAATAAACGCTATAATAATTACTCATCTTCAAGATTCCTTGTCTGCTCAAGCCCGCCAATTAAATTCATACATTCAAATATAGTCTTACGAAAGTAATCATAAGATAAATGATGTAATGAATTTAACTTGCCGATTAAAGCCCAATAATTGATGGAATTTGGGCCAAGCCCTTCTAGTTCAATAATAATTGAATCAAGAAATTTTTCCCACTCTCCATCTTTTTCTTTTTCACAAAGCAATCCATAAAGTCTTCCTTTAAGTTTATCCTTATAGCCCTGAAATGTTACATCATACGACATTCTTTTTACCCGCCAACTTCTTAAATAAATCAGCTGGCCGTTTATTACGAGAGCGGTCATAAATACCTTCGGCTTTATGAATCTCTAACGCAATGGCTGCTTCTAATTTATTTAATTTATCTAAATGATTTGCTTGTGAAAAATCTTTATCGGCATATAACTGACGAATATTTTCCCAACTAGCGACACAACGCTTAACCCACTCATGCTTCATATATAAAGCTAAAAGTTGAATTTCATCATTGCCTAAATCGCCTTTAAATTGCTTGGGTGGTGGTAATCCTTCCTCTGTAGATTCTCCAACTTCTTCAATTGTTAAATCAACACGAGGATATTTAAAACGGAACACTGCCTTATTTAGGAGCTCTTGCCAATCCCGCTCTACAATTGCTAACTCCTCTTCCAGTGTCCATTCATCAGCTGTAATACTAGCCAAAAAGGCATCATATATTTTCAAAAAGGGAGTAGCCATTTATTACTTCTCTTCAGCTTGATGCTTAATCGCAATTGCGTTGATAACATCTACGCCGCAATATTTCTTAATTAGAGCGGTAAAAGCATTATCAGTTACATTACTATCTACAGCATACTTTACTACAGTTTCTTTTTCTGCCATTGTAGCATTAGGAATAAACTTAGCAAATGCTGTAATATCACGATCATCAATCATTTTTTCAATTTCTTTATACTCTAGCACGTCGTCAACAACTACAGTTTCTTCATCTTCTGGAACACCATCAAAACGGATATATCCAGCATGAAGTAAATTTTGAATACCGGTATCAAACATCATTTCTTCATAAATGTCTTTTTCTACCGTTACGATGCGCCCGGGTGCTAAAGTGCGATTAAAACGAATATCAGGTAAGCTCACAACTACTGTTGCAGAACTTACGTTCTTAAGTGTAATTTTATCCATAATAATATTCCTCCTTTTAACTCAAAGCTCGGGCGGGAATTAATCCCGCCCGATTATATAATTATTATTAGTTCTTACCAGCAGCAGTCTTTTCAGCGGCAGAAAGTAGGCTCATATTATAAGCTTCCCACTCACCAGCATCAATAGCAGCATTGTAATAAATTCCCCAATAGTTAGGAGTACCAACTACAGCAACGCCGCACTTTACATAACCCTGTAGGTCAATGCTATTGTCGCCTTCATGGTCATCCCATTCACGGAAGTAAGGAGAACCTTCAAAACCTAGCTTTACTATCTTATTGTTTTGGCCAGTAGGCATAACATAAGCGAAAGAAGGATTCATAACAGTCTTGGTATTAAATTCATCAGTGAAGGACTGTGGTAGTACAACTACTGGTACGCCACGGAACTTGCCGATGTAGCCGCGATCACGAACTTCCTGCATATCGACATCAGAAATCTTTACGCCAACAGCAGAAGGATTGGAGCTAGCATATACGATAGCATTGGTCATTTCAGCAGCGAACTCAGGAGTGCAATAGATAACTGGAGCACCATAAGCAGCAACGGTATTGCAAAGCTTTACCATAGCGGCTGGGTCAAAGTTAGTAGCAACAACCTTGTTAGCGGCAGGACGGCCAGCTAGATTCCAAGTCTGTAGTAGAGCTTCCTGAACCATTTCAAAGATACGGTCAACAATACCCTGTTGAATTACTTCATAAATATCAGACATATTTTCAACGCCATCAAGATAACGCTCGAAATCAACATATCCGGCACCACCAATAGCCTGGGTCCAGATGTCGAAACGATCACGATCAAGACGGAAAGTCTCATAGTTGCCAGACTCGGTAGCACGAGTTACGAACTGGCGACCACGCTGCTTGCCCTTGGTTACACGGAACTCAAGACGATCGCCCTGTCCTACGTGAATAATCTCGCAGAACATATCTAGGGCAGAACCAACGCTGCGTGGGAGTACTTCTTCTAGATTCTGTTCTAGAAGTTCAAATAGTTCAACCTTATTACGACGATACTTAGAACGGCTAAACTTGCCCTTATCGTCACAAAGAAGCTTTACTAGCTCATCATGTAGAGCAGCTTCATAATCATAGTCGGCGGCAGCGAACTCAGCAGGAACCTTGCGGCCGAATACACCATTCATTAAAATTTGTAGATTATTCATAGTTCGCACCTCCCATTATACTCTTACCATCTGATACTTAACGCCCTTTTCGCCGTTAGGTACAGTGTAATATTTTACGACTCTGCCATAAGCACCAGCATAATTCTGTGGTAGAGCCTTTACAAGTGTAGGAACAGCAGCTTTTGCACCAGTTGTAACATCAATAATTACATAAGCAGGAGCAGTAGTTAAATCGCCCTTTAGATATGTATCTAGAGCAGCATCATCAGCAAATACAGAAGTACTATATTGTAAGCAATTAGTAGTTACAGTATCACCAATACCTAAAATACCTACACGAGGATAATCGCCAGCAATCTTGCGGCCGAAGGTCTTTAGACCATAATGGAAAATGTCATATTCTTTCTCAGCAGTATATACAATACCAATTGGCTTGTCAGTAGCAGCGGCAGGAGCATTAATAGCACCAGCAGCCTTGTCAGCTACAACCCACATACCATTCTCGCAAGGAGCATCCTTGGTGAAAGCAGTGCCAAGTGGAGTCTGAGAAACTACCATGCCAGTCTTTGGGAAAGCTACCTGATTTAGCTCAAGAGTGGCATACTGTTCAACAGGAAATCTATTGTAATCAGCCATAACTTATTCCCTCCTTAATTTTTACGATATTTCTTCATAAGTAAGGCGAATTGAGATTCTTCTGGCTCTAAGAGTGGAACCACCGGGCTTTCTTCCACACTATTGAGCTGTTTGTTAGCAAATGTAATTGCCAACTTACTTTCCAATTCATCATAGGAGAAGTCATTAGTCTTGTTCTTAATTTCACTAATTTCTTCCTCTCCGATAATTTTTTCATATTTTTCTACTAAAGCATTTTTACGAGCATTTTCAGAGGCAATTGCCTGTGCTTGATAGTTAGATAAAGATGCCTGTAAATTCGCGATAGTGTTATTTAAAGTTTCAATTTCGGCCGCATGCGCAGTTTCTAATTCTGTTACCCGATTTTGTGCGGCTTCATAATTGGTATTTAACTCATTAAATTGCTCTTGAAGCTGATTAAATTGAGATTGTAGTGCTTCAAATTCAGTAGGCTCAGCCGCAGGCTCTTCTTCGTCTTCAGCGGGAGTTTCCTCAACCTCTGCAACGGGCTCTTCCACGGGCTCAACAACTTCTTCTTCATTGTTTTCAAATTCAACTACGGGTTCTTCCGCAGGAGTTTCAACATTTTCTTCTACAACTTCAACTTCAACTTCTTGATTTTCTAAAGTTGGATCCATAATTTGTTCTCCTCCTTTTGCATTATTATCAGCCTCTTCAACTCGTTCCTTTAAAGATGACAAAAGTGAAGAAAACTTATCAAATTGATTCGCGTATGCTTCATCATTTTTAGAAAAGAATGAAGATACAGAAAAACAAGGTTCGTGCTCACCAATTATACAAAAACCTAACATCTTGGCGGTTTTATATATATAATAATATTCACCGGATATTTCTCCCCAATCTCCAGTAATACTATTAGGATCAAGTTCCATTGATTGATGTTGTCCCAAAATTTTTTGTGCCTCTGCAAAATATTCTGTAAATAAAACTACAGAAAAGATTGCATAATCACGAGTTACACCATCGGTATCTGTTAAAGGTTCCCACCCAAGAAACTCTTCAACATAACCATATCCATTAGCTAAAGTAGGACCAGTATGACTAGCCCAACTTTGTGTTTCTGGATCAAAGAAACCTACAACAGGAGTGTTGCCGCGAGTGGCACTCGCAATAAGCTATTCAGCAACAGCATCAGTAATATATGATCCATTGCGGTTAGCGTATTTAGTGAACACAGCAACCTTCAATCGCCCTAAATTAGGTTCAGTACTGGAAATCGCGGTTATTGGTGAGTTCATAACCTAGACATCAAAATAAACTGGTATTTTTCTATCCATAATTATCCCTCTTATCCAGCGGCCGCAATATTTGCCTGAGTTTTTTCTGATTTTTTATCGTCAGGAAGTTCAGGGCGACCACCTGTATTATTAGTGTTGTCACTTGACTTCTATGTTATAGTATTTTGTGCTGATGAAGAAGAATTTCCTGTCTATTGACCAGGAATACCAGATGTAGTGTAAGAAGATTGTAAAGGAATCATTTTAATAGACATTTCAAGAATATCATTCTCAAAGTGCATTAAGCTTAATTGATCACGCTGCTTTACACCCATAGCTACACCCGCAAGCATCTTTGAATAGCCATATTGGGCTCCACGGAAATATACACCTTGCATTTCTTCTCGATTAAATACTGTAATTGGTAAAATTTCAAAGTCAAACGTAAGATTGGTACGTGCAAATTTATCATTAATATGAAATTTAATCCAAGTTTCATACTAATTTAAATATCCATTCATAAGACTCTCATCTTTTTTAATAGCATAATCTAATGCAGCACTGCCATCTGGATTAAATAAAATATGACTACGACCAAGAGCATCCCAAGCATTATTTTTATATTTTTCAATTCTATCCGCAGACTATGTAGCAGCCGAACTGTCTTGGACACTTTCAAGTTTTGCTTCTCCAAATGTAGTTAATACATCAACAGTATCTAAATCCTCTAACATAGAAGCAACAGATGAATGTATATCTGCTACTTCTTCTAATTCAAATACTAATTGACCATTACTATCAATTGGCATTTCTTGAATTAATAATTTATGTAATTCATTTTCATCACGCTTTTCTTCGCGTTTAATAGCATCGGCAAGTTTTTTTAGTTCTGGAATACTACCAATTAAAGGAGGCACGCCATCTGTTGTAAAACTGAAACATACCCCTCCGCCGCCAGCTTCTATCATTACCCAAGGATCGGTTTGTTTCTTTCCGCGATTCCATTGTTTCCAAGCTGTCTAAACGACCTCTGGGAAAGTAGAAACTACTTCATTTCTGGTTTTCTCATCGGTAAATTTCATAAAATAATTTAAATTAAATTCTAGTATATTTAAATTATTGAAATCCTTAAACCGAGTGCGGCAATATTGTAGCGGTAAATCCTAAATTGTTACTTTATCTTTTGAAGTTCTTAATATCCCATAATATACGCCATTAATTAACCATTCAGTAGTAATATGAGAAAGAGCATTAGGTAAATCTAAATTTTCTACAAATTCGCAAGCATTATAGAATGCCTTCATCATCTATGTTTCAGAGCCCTTGCCAGGCTAATATACTGGAATTACGGCAGTATCATATAATGGTAAATGAGCTAGGAAATCAATGTTATTTCTATAACTACTATTAGTTCTATAATAAAAACGAGAGAGCTCACGCAAATGTATCGTATCACCTGAACAAATAATTTCTTCAATTTCTTCAATATTGAAGTCTCTTGATACTGATTCTGCATTTTTATACCAACCTCTAGAATACGAACGCTCATTTAATGGCGCTCTTTCTGCTATTAATTTTTTATAGGACTTAAAGTTCCTTTTTTCATCGCCCAAATTACTCACCCCCTCTTATGTGAAGTAAAGAAAGTAAAATCTGATATATGTTTCCGCATTTTTCGCTTTGCCGCTTTATCTTCATAATACTTTATTCTGTAAAGTCCATACTCCATCGCGGAAAAACGGTCCTTTTCAATAGACTTAGAAATGCGTTCTACTTTAAATTGATTCTAAATACCAGTAGGCTTCAACCGCAAATTATTACATTCATCTACTAGCCGCGAAGTCATTTCATATGGCATTAAATAAACTCGTCTATCATACAATGACATACGCTAGCCTTTTTTAGTCTAGACTAATTTATCTTTTACAATACGTTCATTTGCTAATAATGATACTGTACCATTATTAATTTGTGAAAAGAAATTAGAATGAATTAAGTCATCATTAGATGAACCAGCCTTAATGTCATAAATAATGGCTCTATACTCTGGTTTGGGTTCTTCTGATTCTACTTTCATTTCTGGTGGCAAATGATGATCGTTATTAAAAACATAATATGCGGGGAATTGTTCTCCTGTTTTAGCATCAAATGACGGAACAACCATAGCATCTAATAAACCAATACCAGGGCCATTACCGTCGATAACAATTTCTCTTGGCTAAAATAGAGAAATTAATTTTTTAAGACGGGGTGCCTAATCAGTTATATAGTTAGCGCCGTGTATTACTTCGGTATAAATTAAGTTTTTCTTAAAGCCTTCAGATTGCGGCAAAACTTTAAAAACCATAATAGCCGTATTCGCGGAATATCTAGCTACGTCAACCCCTATTATATAAAAAGTATTGGGGTTAGGCGGATTCTCCTATGCTTTACGTTCACATTTTAATAAAGTACGACGCTTATTAAGTCTGCGAGAATCCAACCACGCATCTTTATTATTACCAGTCCAAATTGATAAATTTTCACGAGAAAATGATTCTTCACTCACCGTAGAAGAATAACGCTGGTCTAATAAGGTTGCTTTATCTAAAAGCCCATAATGTAAGGGGACCTCATATGATAGGCCCCAAGAAAAATACTCATCTGGCCGCAAGACAGCATTAATGGTTATTTCTATAAGTTTCTAATACATAAATACTGTACGTTCGGCACTAGTAGTAATAAATATTTGAGCCGCAGATGGTTCTTCTGGATTTAAAGTGCCATCAACTTCTCTTCTTTTAATATTCATTTGCGGTAGTAGAACTTCATTATATGGGACTTCTTCAATAAGAGCGGCTTCTTCAAGAATCGCAGCAGTAGCTCTTAAACCACGAGAAGTGTCTTTGGATACAACAGAAATCATTGAACCATTCTTAAACCACAATTCATAGTAGTTGCCGCTAGCCTTTTGACCTGTTTTACCATCCTCAGCTCTAACAGTTAATTCTTTACGCAATAAAGGCCAATGTTTGAATATTTCTTCAAACTTAGCCTAAGCAATTTTAATAACTGTTCCTTTTACATCAGAAGCAATCATTATAGTTGAATTAGGTAATAACACTGCGCGCACAACCGCACTTAAATATGCTGTAAAAGATTTAGAAGTAGCACGTGTCGCGGTCCAGAAATGATAACGATAACGCATTGAAGCACGAAGTGAAATACGCTAAAAAGGCAGTAAATGAAAGTGTTTAGCATCATCTGAATCCTATATAGCATCTAAAAATAAATCTGGATAAAGTAACCAATAATTTAGATAATTAGTAAAAAGTTCCTAATTAGCGTCTAAAAATTCACGAGTAAGAACTACGCCTTTCTCAATTGGAATACCATCTCTATAACAAACATCAGTATTCTCATTCATTTAAATCACCGACGAGTTCATCTTCGCCCTCATATTCTATATCAGCAGTATCATCAAATTCAACTGCTTCATTTTCAATTTCTTCTAGACGCTCAGTCATATTATAACGAGCTTTTTTATCTTCTACTTGTTCAGCAAAATTACCTTCATTTATAACTAGCCGCTTTAAGTAGTTCTAAATATTCTACATCATAAAATCCATTGAATCTTGCGGTTCTGTGTGCCATTTTGGATGCCAGCCCTTTTTTCCATAATAAACCATAAGTTCTCCAACGGATTCAAAGTCGGCCGCATTTTTAGCATTATTAGCCTCAAACTTACAATCCTTAATTATAGCCGCGATAGCGTCCATATCCTTTTTTACATCTAAGCCTTCGCGCATAGCTTTTTTCGCACGCAATGTTAATTCACAAAGATCACGGGCACGTGATTTTAAGATTGGAGTTGAAACATTCTAAGTGGCAATAATCTAATTATAATAATCTTCTAAAAATAATAGTTCATCTTTAGTATATGATGGAGACCAATCTTTTTTTAGTCTCTTCAACTTAGATTCAGAAATTTTATCTATTTCATCATCTATAGTGCCTTCTTCACGGGCTAGCCGCCAGCGCTCATTTTCATCGGCCCAGCTTATGGCCGCATACCTATCATCAAGCAATGTATTAAAATAAGCTGATAATGTATGATCTTTATGTATATCATACAGCTAAGTCCATTTATTAAGATCCAGCGGCAAGTCTAAATAGCGGCAAAGCGCATCAACTTCATTTAAATTATCCTAATGTATTAACGTTTCCAAACAGCTTGTACAAATAAGAGAACGATGGCCCGGAAAGAATGGAGATTTAGTAGGCTAAAACGCATGTTCAGGTTTTTCCTATTTGCATTTTAAGCACTTGCGTTTCTTTATTTCGCTAGTCATCTACACTTTGACCTCCTCTTTCAATACGATGTAATTTCTCACATTCTTTACAATTAGATGAGAAACCATCCTTTCTGTTTTTATTACACACAAAGAAGAGTTTGTGTCGTGGTAGCTTGCGGCCGCACGTATAACATTCTTTTAACTCGTCTTCGGGTGTCTCAACAATAAGGCGCCATTTCTATGCTGTTTGTGCTATTTTTTCTGGTATTTCTTTTGATAAAATTGTGCATAAATAATTTTCAGTATATTTTAGTCCATAAGTTTTTTGTAATAACTCAACTATTTCACTATAAGGAGTGCGATGAATTTTTAGTTCTAAAATAAAATTTCTTACTTCTGAAAAATTGGCCATTTTACGATAGCGTTCAAAGTCCCATATTAAGGTGCGGCCATAAGTATCTAATTTTTCATATAGCTAATCATACAATGGTTCATACCAATTTATTAAAGCCTTTACATGTGCGGGGTTTTCCCAATCAAAATGGTGTTCGCGTACAACCCACTTAATTTCTTCTTTTCCAGTATAAGGATTAATGCGTTTCTCATAGTCATCAATGTTTTTGGAAATATAATGTACTAATGAATTGTCAACCTTTTTTTGCCACTCGTCACGTGAAATCCAGTAAAATGCATCAGAGGTCCAATCGTAAAATTGGGGCTTTGGATGATCCATACCTAAAAAGTGTAATTCAGGTTTATATACATCCTTCAAATAATATTGGTGGCGCCGTAAGTCAATTAGCCAATGCTTTAACTAATAAAGGCGATAATCATCTTTAAGAATGGGAGTAGTATCGTCGGCCGCAATTTTCCCCTCATTTACCGCAACGGTATGTTCCATTCTATTAATAGAGTCCCATAGTTCTTTCATGTACGGAATGTCGGAATCGCCAGGGTCTATTAGGGCCCCCGTCTTTTTATCATATTTCGGCATATCAATATGCGGCTTTGGCTTTTTGTAAACTGAGGGTTTATATCTTTGCTCCAAAATTTGATGATCTGCCATTGGATTATCTAATATTTCATCCAATGAAAGAAGTTTGTCATCCATAGTTTTAAAGGAGCCGTATCTCTTGTTGGAGTCAGTTATTTCTTTTCTTTGTACCGTATTCTAATCATTTTCATCTTTACCATAAAGTATGTAGTTGGCCATTTGTTCAAGTTCTGTATTACTTGGCACTTTGTCCAAACGATCAAGTATATCATAGATAGCGGCGGTACGGTCTGTATCGCGTTCTATTGAATAATCAAGGGAATAAGCTTTTTTCATTTGTTTCAACACCTCTTTGCCTTGATTAAATTATAACATATCGGGCTTGGCATTGTCAAGTGTTTGAGTATTAGTTTTGAAGGTTATTTTTAAAAGTTGGTGGTTTAAGTTATTTTTTAAAAAAGTTGGTGGAATTTGGGCACGCCCCTAGTTAGTCTAGACTAACTTTTCAAAAAATCCCGAAAGCTAGCCCCCGGGGTCTGGAAAATGCTGGAAGCTAGCACCTGGAAGCTAGGGTAGGTCCGAATTTGTTACAAAAATGTTACAAAATTTCACTGTGGGGTGTAACAATTATAAATCCTTTTCCGCGGGCGGGGGTATGCTTATTTTGAAAAATAAAACGCGAACAAGAACCACCCTCCACCTTTCAAATATTATGGATTTATAACGATACCGGCCGACTAAGCAGGATTTTAATTTGTTACAAAAGTGTTACAGGTGCCTCCACTTTAACACATTAAAGTGCTAAACCATAAAGGTGGGCCGCTTGTTAAAAATTTAACAATATAGCATCGAGCGAGTTAGTTATAACTAAATAAGTATTCTGCCGCAGACCCACTTTAATGCATTAAAGTATTGAAGAAAACATGAGGGTGGGGCGATTGTTAAAAATTTAACAACTCTTTAACGCATTAAAGCGTGTAAATTGACGCGAATAGTTTTCCTCCACTTCATTGCATTAAAGCATTAAAGTCGAGCGAGTTAGTGATAACTAAGTAACTATTATGAAAAAATAAAAAAAGAAGGTTGCCACTCAGGCGGCAACCGTCAGGGCTTTGCGGAGGGATTTTTCATTCACCAGTTCCGCACCGTCAAACTTGACTTGTACCTGTTCGCCGTTGATTTCAAGGTCTCCAGCGACCCAAAAGGGGTCAGAGTTTTTCGCCCACTGAATGCCGTTCAGTTCAGCAATCAGCTTCTCAAAGTTGTCGCCTTTGTTATAACGGGGGTCGGCGGCAAGTGCTTCGATGGTGGCAAGGGCTTTGACTTTGCCTTGTGCCTTGAGGGCAAGCTTTAAGTCCTTATTAAAGCGAATGCGGATTTTCGCCGCGCCGCCGCGGGCGGTGCTTTCGTGGTCAAGTTTCAGGGCGGCGGTGGGAATTTCGGTGAAATAGCCACCGTAGACGGTGCCGGAGAGGACGAAGCCGATAAAGTAGATGGTGGCGGCAGTCAGCTTGTTGTAGGCGGTCAGCAGAGTGTTCATCATGGTGATGTCCCCTTTCCTTATCTTCACCCTGATTATACACCTTGCCGGTAAACTTGTCAAGCCCTTTTTTGCATTTTTACGAAAAAAGTTTTTGCCCATAGTCCACAAAGATCAAAGATAGTCAAAAATAAAAATGGGCAGGTCCGCCGTTGGTCCGAAGCGTTTTCCCTTCCTCTGATGATAGTATAGCACAGACCGGCAGACTTGTCAAGCACTTTTTACAAAAAAAGAAAAGGCGAAGGGTTTTCACTCTTCGCACATATCCCACGCCCACGCGAGCAACACGGGCACGGTTTCGCCCATGATTTCAGTGGTGGCGGTCAGGTCAATGCCGTTTTCCACTGCCCACATAGTGAAGTCGTCGAAGTCCTCTTCCATGCAGTGGTAGATAGTCCGCTCATAGTCGGCGGCGTCCTCAAAATCCTCGGTGGCATAGATAGTGTCGAAGTATTCGCGGATAGTCATTTTTGAAGTCCCCTTTTCTTTCTATTCGGCTTCGGTCTCCCTCCACCGTGATTAAAGTATAGCACACAATGCCGGACTTGTCAAGCACTTTTTCATTTTTCAAAAATTTTTTTTGAGCCTCCACCAGTGCCGAAAAGGTAATTAGTTATAACTAACTCATGTCTTCACTCTCCCCTGTCTCTCCGTTCCGGTGCATCTTTATTATACATTATGCCGGCGATTTTGTCAAGCCCTTTTTTCTTATTATTTGCCGGTAGACTTTTCGGAGCAGAATCCTCCACCTATTACAAAATTATTACTTGACTTTTACAAAATTTCTGATATAATATAGGTGAAACCAAAGGAAAGAAGGGGCTAAAATGATGGGCTATCTCGGCGTCTTCCTCAGCACTATTTGCGGGCTTATGTGCTATCTGTCTCGGTGTGATTGGTGGCTTATAGGTGTTGTGATCGGCTTCATCATGCAGGCGTTTGCCCTTGCCCTTGCCAATGACAAGGCAAAAGAGTAACCATGTAGTGGTTACTCTTTTTTAATGCCGGCAAGCGAGTTAGTTATGACTAACCGTACTATTATAAAAAAAGAACCTTGTCACAGGCTCTTCAAGACTTCCATAATGTGGCAAGGTTCAAAGGCGTCGTTTTTCCAATCCTTGCGGTTTTTCTCTTCATCGTCGAATAAGATTCCTTCACCGCAGGCTTGCCATTTATTCACACCATAGGAGACGATGCGGATCTCATCAAAGGCCACGCTTGCCAAGTGCTCAGCCAGCCAAGCACGCTTTGCCAAGGTCACGGCGTTGTCATATTCGGCAGTGCTGTTTTTGCTCAGCCAAGAGATGATACCAACCTTGTAACCTTGCTTACGTAAAGCGTTCAGCTTGCGAGCAAGCACGTTCATATTGACAAGAGGCTTTGCAACCTTGTAAGGTGTAGCATCGTGGGCAAGCAGATAGTCAAGCCAGTTGTTCACACCATACAGGTCAGCGATTGTGCCATCCATGTCGAACCAGATCGTCATTGTGAGCACTTCCTTTCTACATCTTAATTATACAGGATAAGGTGTATTTTGTCAAGTACTTTTTTTCGAGATTGCGAAGGACTTACCAGTCCTCCACCTGCCCGAGCATATACTGGACGATGCCCCACAGTTCCTCCATGGTGTAGGCCGTAGCCCATTCATCCATTGTCATGTCACCGAGGTCAAAGCCATTTTCCACGAGATAACCAAGGATTTCGTACTTTCCAGAATTTTCAGTCAGCATCTTGCGTTCCTCCTTATCTTCCAGGGTTCCTCCCTGTGACTATATATTAGCATATCTTGCCGGAATTGTCAAGAGGTTTTTTCATTTTCCGCAAACTTTTTCGCCGGCAATTTAGTTAGTTATGACTAACTTATATAGTTGGGCCCTCCTCCACCATCCTTATTATAGCATGATATGTCAAGTCTGTCAAGCCCTTTTTGCAATTTTTCCAAACTTTTTTCATGCCGGCGATCCGGGCAAAAAAAGACCCGCGGCGGGTCAGGCCGCGGGGTTCTCCACGGGGAGGCCGTCCACCATCGCGGCCACCTCGCGAGCGCGGGCGAGCGTGTCATACGCGCCATAGAACCAGTACTCGCCGTCCGCCTCGCGCACCACCCAATAGGGATGGCCGTAGGCGTAGGTCGGGACGTTGCGGATTTCTTCGGTGTTCAGCATTTGTGTTTCCTCCTTGCTTCTCTTTACAGTCTTATTATAGCGCATTGCGGCCGGTTTGTCAAGAGGTTTTTGTGTACCAAGGGAAGAAAGTTTCGTCTGTTTGGTAGAGAGTTTTGATTTTACTTCACCAAGTTATGCGCTTGGGAGAGGTTGTTTTCTTCTTCTCTCTTCCCTTGGTACATCTTAATCTTACCACACTTTCGCGGGTTTGTCAAGAGGTTTTTGAAAGTTTTTTAAAAACTTTTTTCAGCCGAGCGCCAGGGCAACATACTCCGGTTAGTTATAACTAACCGCCGATCCGAATCAGTTAGTCATAACTAACTTTTGTGCCGGCATAAAAAACGGCGCCGGTGGATCCGGTGCCGGGGTGGAGGCTCAGGCCTCCACCCAGTCGCGGGACACGACCACGCCGCCGATATCCCACGCCGCGGCCTGCGCGGCCTCGCGGGAGTCCCAAGACCCCCAGAACCACAGCTCGCCATCAACCTCACGGGCGACAATCCAAGCGCGGAAGGTGTGGGGCAGGTTGTTGATGTGAGTCATTTTCGTTTCCTCCTTTATCTTCCGGGGTCCCTCCCGGTGACTATATATTAACATATTCCCGATTATTTGTCAAGCACTTTTTCAAAACTTTTTCAAAGAAATTTTTCCGGCCTACTGCTCAGCAGTAGACAAGTCCCATATCATGCCAGCGCAGGACGGAAATCTGCTTGCACTTGCGGCCGATCTCCATGGCCTCACGTTTCGTGCTCACGCGGTGGCTTTTGTCAATGTAGTAGATACCGCCAGCGTACCACACGCCGCAAGTGCCGTTATACTGCTTAATCGCACGCATGGCATCCTTCGGACTTACACATTCCACGCCTTCGGTGGCTACTTGCCAGCCGCTTTTATAAGTGATCATCTCGCCGTTTTTCAGGGTCATGCCGTCGTTTTCTTTCAGGGTCAGCAGATGACGCATGGTGATCATTTTGTGATCCTCCTTTTGTTCTTCCCTTGGTACGATCTAAGTATAGCACAGGTTGCCGGATTTGTCAAGTACTTTTTTACTTGATAATGTATTGATGGGTCAGGCACTTAAAGAAGATTGAAGGACGAACAATCAATTTGAAATTCCAAACCATTTCAATCACGTAAGAGTGATTTTCTTCCATGTACCAACTGGGAAATTTGGGAGTTTTTCCGAAATGATACAAGGTCAATTCTGTCTGATAGATACCCTCGTCACTTTCATCACTGATAATCCAAGTAGTTTTGTACATTGTTCCTACTTCCTTTCTATCTCTTTGGTACATCTTGATTATAACAGACGGTCAATGTTTTGTCAAGAGGTTTTACAGAAGATTAAAATATTCTTTTTCATGCCATACAATATGACCATCCTCGTCCATCTCCGCGGTCTGAATCGCGGTCTGCCAATACAGCTTGCCATCCTTCACCACATAACGGAAACCATGAGCCTCTACCCAGCTAATTTCAACCTCGAAACTCTTCATCATTTCTTCCTCCTTGCTTCTCTTTACATCTTGATTATAACATACTTGTCCGGACTTGTCAAGCACTTTTTTCAAAATCTTGCCGGCAAAATTTTTTCAAAAAATTTTTGAAAACCTCTTGACATTTTTCCATAGTGTGCTATACTATAACCAGAGGAGCGGAGAACCGGTCGGACCCACGGCGAGGGTGCGATTTTTTAAGTTAGTTATAACTAACTAACTATTTTCGCGGAGTTAGTTATGACTAAATAAGTATTATAAGAGTTAGTTATGACTAACCAGATTAGTTGTCACTAACTACTTTGCCGGCAATACCTCACCTGCCGAAGTACCTCCACCGTGGGATACCTCACCTGCCGAGGTATCTCCGCTTTAACACGTTAAAGCACGAAACTATTACAAAAGTATTACGAAAAGTCTATAAAATCTTAACAGAAATGTAATAACTTTTTTCAAAAAACCTCTTGACAAAATCGGTCCGGCACTGTATAATCTACTTGTAAGATGAAAGCAAGGGAGGCCACCACGATGACCCGCGAAGAGATGCTGAACACCTACGAAGCCCATTCTGCCGCTGATGCTTATGTCCTCGGCTTTGTCCACCACGGCGAACTGTTCGCCGCCGAGCTGCCCGAGCTGCCTGACGCCGTGCTGAAGCTGGACCACGCTTCCAGCAAGCGGGGCGGCATGGCCAAGATTCGCATCCGCGTCGCGAAAGCTGACAAGCTGGCCCTGATTGCCAAGGGGCTGGCCAAGATCATCGGCAAGGCCGAGGATCTGGAAGCTGACACCCACCACAACAAGGGCGAGAACTTTGAGCGGATCATCACCGAGCTGGCTGGTCAGCACTGGGTCAAGGATAGCGTTCCCTTCTGGGTGGCCGGAGACCTGAGCCTGAACGGGCGGGAGCTCCAAATCAAGTTTGACGGAGCTGAACTGACCAACGAAAAGACGCTGGCGGGGCTGGCGGTGGCGTAAGCCGCTGTCAGTTTTTTTATCGGCAAAGTTAGCTGCGACTAACTTTTCTGCCGGCATAATTACGAGAGTTAGCTGAAACTAACTCTTTTGCCGGCGGCCGAGTTAGCTATAACTAACTAACAACATTGTTAAAAACTTTACAAAACTTTTTGCGAAAAACACTTGACAGAAACCTAAATCCGAGTATAATATAAAGTGTCGGGAGGACAGAGGGGCACCACCCGAAAGAATGCGGCAAGATGGACTGCTCTCCCAAGATTCCAAAGGCCACGGAAATCTTGCCGCAAACGAAAAAAAAGTTTCAAAAAACACTTGACAAGACCTCAAAACTGTGGTATAATCAAGATGTAAAGAGGACAAGGAAAAGTCCTAAAAACCAGAAAGGATATCACTATGAAGAAGACCACTATGCAGTCCCTTGTTTCCTTCCTTGAGAACGTGCCTGAGATGGCGGATGCCCGTGCGGAGCTGATGCGGGAGCTGAATCGCAATGCCGAGAAGGCTGCTGCGAATCGGGAGCTGTATGAATCGGCCCGCGAGCTGGTGCTTGGACAGCTGAAGCTGGCTACTGATGGAGCTACGCTGTCGGAGCTGATGGAGAGCTGTGGCGATACTCTGCCCAATGGCATGACCAAGGGTAAGGTACAGTATGCTCTCCTGCACTACTGGAACGATGCTGTGAGCGTTGAGCAGACCAAGGGCGGTAATGTGTATCGCCTGCGGTGAGTAAAAGACCCTTCGGGGTCTTTTTTCTTTTGACGCATACAATAGTTATTTAGTCATTACTAACTTTCGTGCCGGCAGTGCATAATTATACAAAAAATTTATAAATATTCATAGAAAAAAATACTTGACAAAAATCAAATTTTGAGTATAATAATAATTGTCAAGAGGATGAGGGACACCTCCTCACGATGATAAAAAATTCCTCTTGACAAAACCTCCACTCTGTAGTATAATCAAGACATAAGAGAAGGAAACTCTTAAAAACCAGAAAGGAAATGCTTATGGCTATGACTAAGACTGCTATCGAATCCGCTCTCCGTGCTTCCTTCCTTGACAAGTTCATCGGGCTTCTGTCTGATGAAGAAGTCCTCCGCGTGAGTTCCAATGAAATTGCCCTGCCTTGCGTTGACGCTGAGGGCGATGATGCGTGGATTGTGGTAAAAGTTTCTACTCCTCGCGGTACTCGAAACGGTAAAGGTGGCTACAATGCCTACGATGGCTACGCCGCCGCGGATGGCTACGCTCGCGAATGTGCCGAAAAGGCCGAGAAGCACAAGGTCGCCGAGGAAAAGAAAGCCGCGAAGATCGCGGCTGACGCCAAGCGGCGTGCCGAAAAGGCCGCGAAGAAGGCCGAAAAGGATGGGGAGTAATCCCCATTTTTTTATATATAATAGTTAGTCATAACTAACCTCGCCGGCCAAAAAGTTAGGCTTGACAAACTCGCACAAATATGATACAATCATCATTGAAAAGAGGAAGGACACCTCCCAAACCAGAAAGGCTTTCTAAAATGGGCAATAAAATGGTCGTGGACACTGAAACCGCAAACACTTATAAAATTAATGGTAAACTATTTTCAGATGATGGGCAGGTTTATGACGCTTGCTTCCGCGTCATTAATGACGAGGGCAAGACCCTTGAAGTTGTGCCCGTGATCAATCGTGATGTTTTCATCTCTATGCCCGAGACGATGAAAGATGCTTATTTTGCGGATAAGATTCCGCAGTATTGGCGGGACATTTGGGACAAAAAATATACAGTCACGGATAGTTGGGGAATGTATAAGATTTTCCGAGACTTGTGCGACAAGTGGCATGTTGAAGCTATCATCGCTCACAATGCGTCTTTCGATATTCGAGTACTCAATGCTACTATGCGTTATCAAACTAAAAGCAAAAAACGTTATTTCATCCCGTACAATATGCCTGTAATTGATACCATGAAACTGGCACGAAATACCATTTGTAAAACTGATGAATATATAACCTTTTGTAAAGAAAATGGTTTGATGACCAACCACGCCATCCCGAGACCGCGAGCAACAGCGGAAGCAATTTGGAGATTCCTTACTCAAAATACTGATTTTGAGGAGGAGCATACTGGCGTTGGCGATACTGAAATTGAAGCCCGCATTTATGCCACTTGTCTCAACTGGGATGCGTAAAAAATTACGCATCCTTTTTGGCCAGCCGAAAATTTCCTCTTGACAAAATGCTTTGACTATGATATAATCAAAATGTACCAAGAAGGAGGCAATGAAAATGAAGCGTAAGGCTCAGGTTAAATCCCAATTTGAAATTGTCCGCTCTATCCGCGGTGACTGGGGTTCCATTTCCCCTGTGACTAAAATTATCCCCGATAAACGGCGGAAGCCCCCAAAGCACAAAGGGCGTCAGTATGATGACTGACGCCAATTATGCCGGCGGCTTGTTAAAAAGTTGTCAATCTTTTTGCTCTTAAATGCTTGACACAATTTAAAATCTGAGTATAATAGAATATGTCAGGAGGGGAAAGCAAGCCGAGGGCAGGATGCCCACCCCAAAAAAAGTTTGAAAAACCTCTTGACAAACACCGCAAGGTGTGATACAATAAAGATGTTCCAAGAGGAACACAAAAAAAAGATTGCGGAACGACACCGCGTAAACAAACGAGAAAGGAAGGTTCTATATGAAGAACATCACTCTGTCCACCATCGCTTCTGTCCTGTCCACTGTTGACTTCGAAAACAAGGATGCCATTCTCGCTGAGGTTAACGCCGAACTCCATCGCGGTGATGCCGCAAAGGCCGCGAAGGCTCAGGTTTACGCGGACAACTGGAACGCGGTTCGTGAGGTTCTCGCTACTGCGACCGAAGGCGCCACCGTTGCCGAAATCTTTGACAGCCTTGATGGCAAGGTCGGTTCTGACTTCACCAAGGGCAAGCTGACCTATGCCCTCGGTCACCAGTGGGCTGACCGCGTGATTAAGACCACTGGCAAGGTGAACACCTACACCCTCAAGGTGTAAGGCTCACCTGAAATGCCACCCCTATCGGGTGGCATTTTATTTTGTTTTCATAATAGTTAGTTAGTTATGACTAACCTGCCGGCATTTTAAAATCGTGCCGGCACGAAAATTTCTTGCTCTTTTTTTCAAAAACCCCTTGACATTTGTACCCCGTTATTGTATAATCAAGATGTACCGAATGAAAGGGGACATCAAGATGAAGAACACTTACGAAGTTCGTGCCGCTAAATTCGCCGCTCTGCTCGTCCGCCTGTTCTCTGCATGCTCTACCCTTGCTGATTTTGAAGAAGCTATTAAAGATTACAATTCTACCCATAGTCGTCCGCTTAACTATGCTCACGGCGTGTCCCGTATTGCCATTATGCGTGCAGATTATGTCATCAAGTTTGACCTTACTCCCGCGGAAGATTGGCTTGATGATTTCGGTGGTTGCCGTGCGGGTGATAACTCTACCGAGCAGGAAGTCTATGCCCGTGCGGTTGATGCGGGTTATGCCTATCTGCTCGCCAAAACTACCGTGATGGCGATCGGTGGCCGCATCGTGTCCATTATGCCGCGTATCAATGGCGTTGGTGACGAATGGCGGTATTGGGGCGATTATGTGACCGATGAAGAATATGACTGGCTCACGGAGAACATTTGCGACCTCCACGAGTTCAATGTGGGCTATTACAAGGGCAAGCCCGTAGTGATTGACTACGGGTGGGATGCGGAAATGTAATTTTCGCATTTTTCGCCGGCCGAAAATTTGAAAAAAGTTTGAAAAAACTCTTGACAAAGCCCCTCCCCTAATGTATAATAAGACTGTACCGAATGAAAGGGGTAAGACGAAATGAAGGAACTGTATCTTGTGTTTGATGGCGAGACTTGCAACACTCCCAAGGATGAGAAGGGTCAGCTTGACCTCACGAGCGGTCAAGTGTATGATAGCGGTTGGGCTATCGTAGATAATGAAGGAAAGGTATATTGCGAACGTTCGTTCGTGAATAGCGATGTGTTCTACGAAATGCCGCAGGCTATGAATGAAGCATTCTTTGCTGATAAAATCCCGCAGTACAAGCAGGACATCCGCGAGGGCAAGCGTATTGTCCGCAACACTTGGGGCATTTGGCGTCAGCTTCGGCAAGATTGTGAAGACTACAAAGTTAAGGCTATCCTTGCCCACAATGCACGGTTTGATGTGCGGACAATGAACACCACTATGCGGTATCAGACCAAGAGCAAGCGGCGGTACTTCTTCCCCTATGGTTTGCCTGTGTGGGACACTATGAAGATGGCCACGGATACCATTTGCAAGCGTGCTGATTATGTGGCTTTCTGCAAGGAAAATGGTTATATGACCAAGCATAAGGTCCCGCAGGTTCGCAAGACCGCCGAAATTCTGTGGCGATTCCTCACTGGCGACAATAACTTCACTGAATCACACACTGGTCTTGAAGATGTACAGATTGAAGCACAAATTTTCGCGGCGTGCGTGCGGATGCACAAGGCAATGGAACGCGAAGCAGAACTTGAACCCGATGACATCGAACAGCGGTGGGCTCTTTGAGCCTGCCGCCTCGGCGCCGGCAGAAAAGTTAGGCTTGACTAACTACTACCAATATGATATAATAAGGATGAAAGGAAGGTGCCAAGAATGAAAGTTTATCTCCGTAATTGCAAAGGACAGCAGACAATCCGCGAACTGAAATTGAGTCAAATTATTCGCATTTGGCTTTATCAAATTGCCCACGTTCGGAAAGAAGAAAGATGCGTAATCAAAATTCTTTCTTAAAACCCCTTGACAAAATCTAAAAATAGAGTATAATATAATTACACCAAGAAAGGAAGGTGTCAGAAATGACTATTTGGTTCGACATGGACGGAACGATTGCTGACCTCTACGGCGTGGAAGGGTGGCTTGAAAATCTTATCAATGAAGATACTCGTCCCTACGACATCGCGAAGCCCCTTGTGAATATGGCATATCTCGCTCGGCTTCTTCACAGGGTACAGGCGAATGGTTATGAAATCGGTATCATCTCGTGGACTTCCCGTGGTGGCTCTGATCTCTACAATGGCGAGATTGCCCTTGCTAAAATGGTATGGCTTCATAAGCATCTGCCTTCTGTGGAATGGGACGAAATCAAGATTGTCCGCTATGGTACTGACAAGCGCACCGCTTGCGGTGGTGGCATCCTATTCGATGATGAGGAACCGAACCGCAAGGCATGGGGCGATGGCGCTTTCACCCCTAACGAAATCATCCGCGTACTGAAAGGAGTAATAAAATGAAAATTGCAATTGCCATCGTGCTTACTCTTGTCTGGATAGTATATACCGCTAATGCTTGCCGCAAAGATGATAAACCTATAATTCTTCACTACTTTTTGGGGCTTCTTCTCGCGGCTTTCTGGTGTAGGATTCTGTAAAGAAGGGTATCTAATTACCCTTTTTTCGTGCCGGCGCGGCGGTTAGTTATGACTACATAACCATCAATTGTCAAAAATTTATCAAAGAAATTTTCAAAAAATGCTTGACAAAAATCAAAATTAGAGTATAATTAATATTGTCAGGTGAGGGAGTCACACTGACAAGTCAAGGTGGTTGCCGAAAGTCAACAGAGACAAAACGCATGGAAACAGAAACATTTGGCCACCAGCAAACATAATGGGCGAAAAAAGTTTGCGAAACCCCTTGACAAACTCCCAAATCCATGATATAATAAAGACATCAAGTGAAGGAAAACACTTAAAAACCAGAAAGGAAATTGCCCTATGAAGAATGCTACTCTGAATGCCATCTACACTGCTCTGACCAACTACAACTACGACAACGCCGAGGTTATGGACGAACTGAACCGCGAAATTCATCGCGGCGATGCGGTAAAGGTTGCTAAGGCCGCAATCTACGAAGCCGCTAAGCCCATCGTGTTCGCTCAGTTTGGGCTGACTGAGGCTCCGCTGACTGTGGCTGAACTGTGGGAAGCCATCGAGGGTGAGGTTCCCGAGGACTTCACCAAGTCCAAGCTGTCCTACGCTCTGACCCACCAGTGGGCGGGCGAGGTCGTCAAGGTTGAGGGTAAGGTCAACGCCTATCGGAAGGCGTAAGCCTCCCGCAAGGTTGCCACTATCTCTGGCGTCGCGTAATTGGTGAGAAATAACCCATCCTTGCCACCCTTCGGGGTGGTTTTCTTTTTTTATCATAATAGTTATTTAGTCATAACTAACTGTCGCCGGCATAAAAATTAGGCTTGACTAACCTCACATTATATGCTATAATCAAGATGTCAAGAGGAAGAGAACCCCACTGCAAGAGGATGAGCGGGTAGCCCCGATTGAGTGGCGGACTTCAAAATTGACTCTTGACAAAAATCAAAAATTAGTATATAATATAGATGAACAAAAGGGAAGGGGAAATCCAGATGCGTAAGTTCTTTAATCTTTATGCCCCTTATAAACTTGAATGGCAGGACTTGCGTGCTGCGGGCATGGTTCTCAATGTTGTTCTCATCATCACTTGCGGTTTCGGCTCTGCTTGGTTCGGCCTTGGCATTGCTCTTATTGGTATCTTTAAGGACTTTACTAACCAGAACCGCCATGTAAATGACTTCTTGCTTCATTTTTCCAGCATTGTCCTCAACCTCTACTTTCTGTCTCAACTCTATGCGGGTTGAGACAGCCGCCGGCAAAGTTATACTTGACTAACTCTATTGTGCGTGATATAATACGGGTGTAAGGAGTGATAAAGATGATGCAGATTCAATTAATCCGCGAGTTTGCAAGCAAGGCCATTGGCGACCGCGTAACAATCGCACGCAAGCGAATGAGCAATAATTGGGGAATGGATATTAATAACAAGCCAAACCCGCGTTTGCTTGTGCCCTCTGTTATTAATTACATACCCGAAGAAGAGGACGTTGCATTTCGTGAAGATTTTGTCAATCGTTGTCCTCTCGCAAATAATTTCTCTGACATTACTCTTGCTATCCTCCACGAGTTAGGACATTGGGCAACCCGCAAAGAAATTGATTGGATTGAGGATGACGAGATTAAGCGTGACGCGGCTTTCAGTGTATACTTTGACATTCCTTCTGAATATATAGCCACTGAATGGGCTATTAATTGGCTTGCCACCTATGAACACCGCAAACTTGCCCGTGACTTTGAAGCACAGTTGTTTAGTCATAACTAACTATTATGCCGGCCCCGCTTGTGAAAAACTTAACAAAAGAAAATCGCACAAACTACTTGACAAAAGTCTTGGCATCAGGTATAATCAATAATGTCAAGAGGATGTGACGACCATCCCGAAGAAATCTTCGGTGGGGCGGTAAAGAAACGCACGTGCATAAGCACCCCAGAGGGTTGGCTTATGCGGAGAGGACACAAAAATTTTCAGAAACTTCTGAAAAATCTCTTGACAATAATCAAAATGTGTGATATAATCTAACTGTAATCAAGGGAAGGACACCCTACAAACCGAAAGGAGAATCTCTATGGCGAAGATTGCGAAGACTGTTGTTGATGCTGACCTCCGTGACCGTATCTTCACTGAAATTTTTGACCTGGACTCTGCTTCTGTTAATGGTGTTAAACCCAATGCCTTTTGGACAGATAATGCAGAGTATCGCAGAATCAATGATAGACAGTGGGGTTGCATTCTGACCGATAAAAATGGCGTCGAACGCTATTGCCGCGTAGGCGTCATCGTAGCAGAGGAACGCGAAGACATGACTGCCCGCGAACTGATGCAGAACGAAATCAATGCTTACAACACCAAGCAGGCTGAGAAAGCCGAAAAGGTCAAGGCAAAGGAAGAGAAGATCGCCCGCGACAAGGCTAAGCGTGAAGCCAAGGAAAAGGAAAAGGAGGCACAGGAAAATGCGTAAAAATTTTGACAAAGAGGCTTGCCCCGTGTGTGGTTCGGAAGATTATACCATTGAAGATTACGGTGATGATTTTAGCGGACTGGATGGTGCCGCACAGTGGTGGTCATGTCGTTGTGATAAATGCGGCTGTCGGTTTGATATTGAGCGTTCTTATGAACTGGTAGACCTTTCTGTCAGTCGTGCGAATGGGAACTAATGTTCCCATTTGCCGCCGGCAAGAAAATTAGTCTTGACTAACTGTCTACTTTATGATATAATCAAACTGTAAGAAGAAATAACTAAGGAGGAATCACGATGGATGAATTTGAAATGAGCCTGCGTATTAGCGAATTGGAAGAGGAACTTGACCAGTTACGTCTTGAAAATGATTCTTTGCGTCAGCAGCTTCGTGATAAGAAGCATCGGTATCAAATGATTACGGTATACGGCCAGAACGGTAAGAGTGAATGCGGTGACGATATTATTGCTTTACTTCAAGCCGCCGCTATCTATCTATATGACAAAGACTGCACTATGATTTCTATCTATGACTTTAAGGAAGGTCGTGACATCCTTAATTATAGCCGTTAAGGTGCCGGCGAAAAAATTAGGCTTGACTAACTTTCCTATGTATGCTATAATAGGCATGTAAGGAGGGATAATAAATGCGTAAGAACGAGCATAAATATCATGATGAACTTGCAGCTTGGGATTTGAATACAGGGTGTCGTCAATGGATAGATCAAAGCACTCCCGCACGTCGTCGCTTAAAGAAAAAACTTCGTAAAACCGCAAGAAAAACTCTTGACAAATGGTATAAACAATGCTATAATGAGAGCGTAAAGGAGGAAGAACAATGACCACCATTATAAATACGATCATCAAGTTTCTCTGTAAGCATTGCCATGCTATCTATGTTGATACTTTCTATCAGGTTTGTGAAGGTTTTTCAAAAATACAATATCCTGAAAAAGTAGTCTTCTATGCTAAAATTTGGAGAAATCATAAAATGAAAATGGAGGAAAAGAAAAATGCGTGATGTGAAAAAGGGAACCTACAATGGCGACTATACCTACTGCCCCGTGAATGCCTATGGCGATTGCCCCTACTGCGACCAGATGGGTATTTGTCACATTGATGACCCGATGGAAGATTGCGATGACTGGGGTGCATTCTGGGAGAGTTGGGAAGATTGGCTCGCCGCAGATGATGTTGACCCCGATGCCCCTACGGATTTTGCAGAAGATGAAATTCGGTGGGCAGGCGATGTATACGGATATGAAGATACGATGGAGGATAATAGTGATGATGAATGAAAAACAGTTACAGCGACAAATCGAAGCCATATATAAAGAGGAATTAACAATAAAAGTATTAAATGAATACCTTGCTAAATGTATCCAAAATAATCATCATTGTGCCCATTGTTATCTCAACCATCATGGTATTTGCTTTTTCGCAAAAGAGTGCTTTGAGGACAATCAAAAATATTATAAAGAGGAAGAAGAAGAGTTAGAGTAATCTAACTTTTTTGCCGGTCACGGGTTGTTAAAAACTTAGCAATCTTTTTTTTCAAAACCACTTGACAATTCTCAAAATTGCGGTATAATGTAATTGTTCCAAGGGGAGAGGAAAACGGAACGAGGCCCCTGATAAGTCATTCGGGGTAAGGCATCCTCACAGACAACCTCACTTGCAAGTCCCTATACGGAACTGTGAAGAATGATACAAGGCACCCGAGGGACAGCCAAAATTCTTCACAATTAAAAGAGAAGTGGCTCACTGGTAACAGCAGATACCCGAAAGGTGTCGTAGGGCGTTCGATTCGCCGTAGGTTGTGGTAAACCAAGGGAGGTTCGATTCCTCCCCTTCTCTTTGCTCTTATGTTAGTTGTATCTAACTGAGCCGGCCTGTTAATATAATTGTAATAAAATCTTAACACTTTTGTAATTGACTTTCTGGCAAATTATGATATAATATAATTGTTCCAAGGGAGAGAGTGCTCCATCTGGTGATGGTGACGCCCAGTCAAACCTACAATACCGTTCAACTTGGTTCTCCTCTCTCTGCTACTCCTTCGGTTGGTAATTGGAAATGGCGTAAGAGTAGTTCGAGCCCACAAGTAGCAAACCTTGAAACAAAAAATCTTCAAAAAGCCCTTGACAAACAGCAAATCCTGTGCTATAATAAGGATGTAAGCGGTGGCATTAGTTGGGCGGTAATGCGTAATTGGGACTGTTAAACCTTCCGCAACTTCCTAAAAAATGCTTGACATTCTCCACGAAATGTGGTAGAATATAAATGAAAAGACAAGGACAGTCTCAAAAACCAGAAAGGGTATCTACTATGCGTATTGCCACCATCAAGTCTCTCGTTTCCTTCCTCAATGGTGAGACCGTGACCAATATTGACGAAATCAAGACCGAACTCGAAGCCGAACTGAATAAGGGTGCAGTCGCCAAGGCCGAGAAGGACGCGGGCTATGAGACCGCGTGGGACATCGTCCGCGGTGTCTTCGCCCTCACGACTGCCCCGCTGACCGTGGCGGAGATCTTCGAGCAGGTTGAGGCTAATCTGCCTGAGGGTTTCACCAAGGGTAAGATCCAGTACGGTCTGACCCACAACTGGGCTGATCGCATCGTCAAGATTGAGGGCAAGCCCAACACCTACCGCCTCGCGTGAGGCAGAGGGCTTCGGCCCTCTTTTCTTTTTGCCGCAAGTTAGTTATGACTAACTTGGCCGGCATAAAATTTAGTTGCCGCTAACTCAAAAAACTCTTGACTTTTTTCTAATCTGTGGTATAATTTACTTGTAAAAAGGAAAGGAAAATCCTTAACACCAGAAAGGACAAAACAATGGAAAATATCACCAAGACTGTCACCCTGACCATCACGCCTGACGACATTGACACTATTGTTGAGAACTTGCTTGAACAGAATGATATTTATAACCCGTGGGACAGTAAATTCTTGCGTAATCTTCATGAAGATCTTCATGTATATTATAGCGATGACTATGCCATTGAAACTTTTCTCAGCGACCCCGCAACTTCGCTCAAACTTATCAAGGCTGTAGCGGCTCGTCTGGGTGAAAGATATAAAGAAGCGGTAGATAATGCTATTGCCGCATTGCTATAATAAAAAGAGTTAGATTTATCTAACTCTTTGGCCGGCACATTTTTCAAAAAAACACTTGACATTCTTAAAATTTATGGTATAATCTAATTGTAATCAAGAGAAGGAAAACTCTAAACCAGAAAGGAATGTACATATGTATCAGCAAGTAAAATTTGAAGTCATCAATCCTGACTTCATCAATGAAGGTGAAACCAACATCTTCGGTGGCATTGCTATCATTGGTGGCGATGGTGAAACTATCACGAACGTAATTTGTGGTTGTTGCGGAGGCGTATTTGAACCCACAGACGTTAAGATTCTTGAACGTTATGATGATTGGATGGATTTGACAGAAGCAATCGTTGGCGATTAACCTAATCAGAAAGGAGAAATAAAATGAAAATCCTTCAGCATGGTAAAAAACAAAATAATCTTGTCAAAATTTGCACAATCAAATGTGCGTGTGGGTGTGTCTTTGAATTTACCGCAGATGATCCGCAAATTCATTGGAAAAAAGATACACGCAATCATATTGATTATTATATCAAGTGTCCAGATTGTAATACTTCTTTTCCCTTAAAACTTTCATTTATCTTAGGTTTCTAATCAGTTGTTAGAAAGGAGAAATAAAAAATGTACACAATCTATTATATTCTCAATAACCGCATGGACTTTGCTCGTGCCGCAACCATTGAAGAAGCACGCAAGCGTCAGAATGAACTCATCATGGCGGGTGCCTTTATCCAGTGCGTTAAAGACCAGAATGGTGAAATGGTGATTCTGTAAGGGTAGAAAACTGCCCTTTTTACGCCGGCAAAAATTTCAAAAAAGGTATTGACAAATAAAATAAAGTGAGTATAATAGAAGATGAAAGAGGAAGGAAACCTCACAAACCGAAAGGAGCAATCATATGAATAAAATCCGCAAGCAAATTGAAGCCTACGAAAAACATCCCTCTTATGTTCGCGTAACCGTTACAGGCGTAGGTACTATCTATTTCAAAAATGATACTCCTATCATTCAAGGCACACGAATCACAGAATGGCGTGCTCATGAAATGATGGAATGTCCTCCTCTCGCCTGTAATCGTATAACCCATATTGACAAACTTCCTTCTTACGCAGATACAAACAAATGGTATAAAAATGAAAAAGAGATTTGTTAATAGTGCCTATGATATTGAAGTTGAACCATAAGGGTAGGAAACTACCCTTTTTTCGTGCCGGCATAAAATTTTTTCAAAAAGGTATTGACAAATAAAATAAAATGAATATAATAAAAGATGAAAGAGGACAAGGACAGTCCTTAAAACCAGAAAGGATTCATTATGAAATTTGTTCTCACTCGCACCTCTTCTGATTACTACATGGGAATAAAGAATTTCTCTACCGTTGAAGAATTGGTAAATTTTATGCACAAGCAAAAGCATCCCTTGATTATTGGAAGAAACTTTGCTTTCAATGAAGACATTGAAATTACTCAAGGATGTTGTGCTCATGATGTAGACGCACATGAAGTTGTGGCTATTCCTTACAGTATTGAAATCTATGATGACTATCGCGAATAAGGGTAGGAAACTACCCTTTTTTTCTTTGCCGACATAAAAATCATGCCGGCACAAAATTCTGCCGGCGCCGCCAGATACTCTCCCACCTCTACCATTATATCACATTCGTGTCAAGTTGTCAAGCCCCAAATAAAAAAATTTTTTAGGAGTTAGTTATGACTAACTAACTATTTTTGTCAAGTGTTTGACACAAGTCAAATATTTGCCGGCAGCCAAATTTTTACAAATTTATAAAAATTTTCCAGGCGGAGCCAGCCCGCAGGAGCTGGGTCAGAAGCTGGGAGCTGGGCTTATGGGAGCTGGGTGGAGCTGGAAAATTTTACCAACGTGGAGGAGCTGGGATGCAAAGGTGGAGAAGCTGGAAAATTTTTCCATTTATTTAATTATTGACAAATAATTAAATTTATTTTATAATATAATGGGAAAGTATTTTTTTTAAAAAAAAGAAGTATAGATTTTTGACTACCTCCTTAAAAAATCAAAAATCTATACTTTTTATTTATTCATCTATGCATCTACAAGTGCGAGGAAATTATTATCTTTTAATTCAACATCATGCCATTCACCAGTTATAAAATAGCATTGCTATACCTTACCATTTAAACTTTTTCGCTTACCTTCAACCGTATAGCCAATCATAGGCAGACAATCTTTTAACTTATTCCAAGTCATGATACGATTGCTGTTTTTATTAGTCTTATCTAATTCAGGCACCGCCATATACTCAGCTAATTCTCTACACTTATCTACAGGTAGCCACACGCCAAGAAATTCTGACGGGACCTCAGGAGCAAAAGCTTTTAAATGCCGCTAATAAGTAAAAGTCTAACGAGCTGCTTGTTCACGTTCAGCCGCGTCATAGCTATCAATGATTACATTATCAAAGCGTTTATCTATTATAGTTATGCCGCGTTCCATAGCTTTATTAACGACAATAAAATTGTATTCCAAAGGCACCATCCCCGTAGTGACGATAGTGTTATATACCCGCATCTATTCGTCTGTCATTGGCTTATCTCTATTGTTAAGCGAATGTAGCTCAATTGCGTTGAAGCCATTGGCTTTCGCAATAGCTACGATGCCCTGGTTAGGTTCAATATACGGTGAATAACACCAATATCCGCGATCAGGAGCTGGACTAAGCTTTCGCACATGGTCAGCCAAGTTATAGAAGTAAATGTCATTGGCCATACGATAGCCCATCTCTAACTTACCTTCATAACTAGCACTTACTAATGAATAGTAAAAAGCTTTAGCTCGCTCCGGAGTAGCGGAGAGGCCAATACACATAATGCGGCCTTCAAGTATAATCTGTTCCCATTCACCGAGAAGAACCAGTGGCATATACTCACGCTTGGTTGAGAAGCTTTGTATTGCCGCAAGCACTTCCGCATTACTCATAGTTTTGCGGGCGAAGTCTGTATTCCTAGCTTTGGCAAACGCTTGCGTCGCAAAGTTAAATATACTATCACATTCGTCCCAACATATAACATCAATGTCTTCAAGAAAAGCTAGGTTTTCGCGCATAGCCCGCTAGCCAAGGCCCTAGTAGCACATTACTCCAATCTTATTTTTCTACTCGCCCCAACCACTTTTATTTTCCCAAAACACATCAACATCAGCACAATTATCATACTCCTAAATAATCTAATCTTTAAGAGCTGTAGTATCTGTAAGAAACAAAATACGATTTAACTAACCATCGCGTGTAAATTGAGTTAAGTTATTAACGGCCCAATAGGTTTTACCGGTGCGGACGCCGCAGTCGAGTATATTATAGTAGCCGCGGCGAAAAAATAATTTATTCTAATCCTATAAATCGCTGACTGTCTAAGTTATTAAATCACTCATACGCCTCCCTCCTTCTTTGGTTATATTATAACACAAATTTTAGAAAAAGTCAAGTAGTTGATTTTCGCGCAAAGTTGAGTGAAAAATAACAAGCATGTATTGTCATTTTTCATTACAATATAAATTGATTTGTAGCAAATAAATTCTTGTCGATTTTTGACCACCCCCCTCCCCCTGTATAAGGTGGTCAAAAAAAAGCAATAAATTTTCTATTATATATATAAGTAGTAAATTTTACTTGGAGTAATCCCGCGAAGCGGGATTACGGAAAGTAAAATTTACTACGCCGTGCCGCGAAGCGGCTCCCTAGCCAGTTGTGCGGAGAGCTGGATAAATTTGTCAAAAATGGTAAATTTTGGCACCAAATTTCACAGAAAAATATTTGACAAAAGTCAAAATTTGAGGCACTACCCCAAAATCAACCACTATCTAATCGAAAATGACCACACCCAATTTTTGCCACCTACTTTAAATTCGCAAAGGTTCCGCCCTACCTCAATACGATGGCTATTTTCTCTTACCTTTCGTATCTTTTTTGTACATTAGAGGTTTCTCACTTAACTAAATTATTTGACTTTTTCAAAAATTGTAGTATAATATTTTTAGAAAGAAAGAAAGGAGTTCCTTCTATGTGGAAAGATCAAGTTCGGTGCATTACGAAACAAGCAAGAACTCAACTTCATGGCGTGAGTATTCATGGACTAATAATGTGGGAACGCACTTATGTGCGGCGGCTAATAGAACTTGAAGCCGCAGATGGCAATTACGCTGTTCATATTGATGCATTGTGGCAAGCTAATGTTGAGTGGTTGAGAGAAGAGCACTTTATGGTGCTTGGCAATGACGATGTTGGTTATGATGTGAGCTGGGGAAGGAGCTATGAGTACCTTGAATAAGACTTTTCAGCATTTCATTTCCATTTTGGATCAGATGATTGAGGATAATAAGTTTTTCGCATTTTATTTTCAGAGCCCCTTCTCTTTGGAGGATGAGGACTCGTTGAGTTATGGGTATAACGCACCCCGCAATATTTCGATGCATTGCGGTGCTACCCGTGGTGTAATTGCGGATTCGGAATGGGATGAAGTTGTTAAGTTTGATTTGGATGGGTATGAGGATGAGGTAAGTCCTTGTGCGGCTGAAGTTAGCATTTATGAAGCGGCTATTGCGGCTAACCTTAGCAAGTGTTTTGTTAAGCCGTATTATTTAGGCACTTATGTGAAGACTATTAAGGCTTATCCTACCTCTCTTATTTATGAGAATGATGATGAAGATGCTTGCTACGATATGAGTGAAAGTAGCTTTTGCCGCATGGTAAATGAAATGGGTTTAAATGAAGAGGATATGCGGGAAGTTACTATTAAGTTGCCGCTGTATGCTTATGAGAAAGCCAACAATGTTGGTTGGACTTGTGATGAGTATGAAGATGAAGAGGGTGAAATTGCGAAATCGTATGATAGCCCCCTTATGGAACGTGCGGAAGAAGTTGCCGCTAGCTTTGTTCATGAGTATGGTGAAGTTGTGTATGCGGAGCTTAGTAGCTTTTTAAATGAATGGTGCGTCAATGATTTACATTGCAACAACGTGGGCTGGATTGGTGGTAGGCTTGTGCTGATTGACTATGCTGGCTACCATGCGTAATTTCATTTTAGAATATAAAGGATGAATGTAGATGAGTAATGTGATGAAGTATTTTGGTCATAGACCCCGCTATTACTTGCGGCATCCATTTGAATGGATTGGGGATAAGTGGAAATGTTTGAAGTGGGCTAGGCAGCGTGTTGTTAGAGGATATGCTGACTGTGATGTATGGAATTTGGATAATTGGTTTTCTGATGTAATGTCTGAAGCACTTAAACATTTAGCAGATCATCATAGCGGCTGGCCGGATAGTTTGTTTAAAACGCCAGAAGAATGGACTGCGTGGCTGAATAAGGCTGCGGCCGCTATTAAGATGATGAATGAGGAAGAGCAGGACAAAGTTAATAAATATTGGCCGCTATATAGGGATGAGCTTGATAACTGGCAGGTTGGCGGCTATAAGGGATCATCACAGGCTTTTGAAAATTATTATAATGAGGCACAGAAGATTGCGGCCGAAGCCCAGAAAAATTTTGAAGCTGTGATGAGTGAGCTGAGCCAATATTTTTCTGCTTTATGGGATTAAGAAAATGGTACAGGTTATATTAAAAAATAGACCAGCTTTCTTATGGACTTGCTCTAACTGTAACGCATTACTTACCTATCAAACTAACGACATATATGAAGACCACTTTATTTATTGCCCCATCTGTAAAAGTAAGGAGCATGTATTATTTGAATTAAATTATGATGGGGTGATTAAAAATGAAAAGCAAACTACTACTGGCACTTAAATGCTTTCTCAACTCTTGGCGTAATTCTCGCAACTATTGTGCCAATTGCCCTTTTGGTTATGCTATACCAATTGATGATGGCTCTAATGAGCCGTCGTATGTATGCGATGATTTGCGGCTGTTTAATGATGTATATTAGTATTTAGAGGCTACTAGTTAGCATTTATTAAGTAAAGATGAAGTGCGTGAAAAGGCACTAAAAGGAGCACCATTATGGTTTGAGCCGCTAGATAATTCGCCGCTGGCTTGCGGCTGGGTCTTATCAAAAATATATCCCCCATTTATTAATGAGGTATATTTGCGTGATAATAATTCGCGATTACATTGGTATAGTTTGAAGATGTATGGTAAGACGTGGCGATGCTGGGCGTAGCCGCTAGATAAGGAGACAGACGTTGATTTGGAGTAGAGAGGAACTAATTGAGATTATGAAGATAAAGGGTATGAGTGAAGAGGAAGCGGCAATTAAGGTAGATAAGTGCTTGGCACAGATTAAGAAAGAACCTGTGCTTGAACTGATGTATCTTCACGATATGCTTGGTCTTAATTTAAGGGTGGATGATGAGTATGTAGAAACATGATATTGTTAAGATTCTAATGAAGCGTGACCATATGACACTTGATGATGCTTGGGATCTTATTAAGCGGACGCAAGAAGAAGTAGATGATTATACTAGCGGCCTTATACCTATGGTTGAGGAAGCCGAAGACGTTATTAGGCGCAATTTGAAGTTAGGACCTGAATATTTAGATGCGTTTTTTCAGTGGTAAAGGAGAATAATATGAGAGAGATTATTGAGATTCTTATGCGGCGTGACGGAATTAGTTGGCTTGAAGCCGCAAATATTGTGGAAGAGTGCCAGAACGAGATTTCTGAGGCAATGGCTGATAATGCGTCGTATGATGATATTGCGGACATCATTGCAGATGTGCTCGGGCTTGAACCTGATTATATGGATTGCTTTATGATGTAAGGAGTGAACGCAAATGGTTGATTTGTATTGGGAAGATGACACTCATAAGCGTTATGGCGTGCTTGTTTCCGCAGGCTTTGGTGCAGGATGGAGCTCATGGAGTGATGAAGCTCTGGCTTACGACCGCAAGGTAATTGAGTATTGGCTTGAACATAAGTATAGCCATCTTGATGAGGTTAAGGAGTGGCTGGCGGCAAATGGTTATCCGCACACTTATGTTTCAGAGACTAATTGGCGTACTTTACAATTGGAGTGGGTCAGTGCAGGTGCTTATTGGCGTATTCATGAGTATGATGGTGCTGAGTCTATTGAATTTCTAAACCTTGATAACTGGATTCATTTTGGCTAATTATTTGACTTCTATTAAAATTATGTTATAATATATATAGAAAGAAGAAAGGAGATACTAGGTATGAAGTATCGTAAGATTCCGGTAACTATTGAGGCTATTCGTTGGACTGGTGAGAATATTAAGGAAGTCAAGGAGTTCGCAGGTCCCAATGCACTGATTCATTATCAGTATAATGGGATTGCTCCGGACCTGCCTAATGTGGTGCTGGTGCTGAATACCCTTGAAGGCGAGATGCACGTTAATAAGGGTTATTACATTGTCAAGGGCGTTGATGGAGAGATTTATGGCTGCCGCCCTGACATTTTTGAGAAAACTTATGAGGAAGTAAATGAGGATGGAAATTAAGTGTCCTACTTGCGGTGCTAGTTATTATCAGGAACGCTATACTGTTAGTACCGCTCTGTATAGTCCTGTTGTTTACAAGAATGGGGAAATCGTAAGCAAAGATCCTAATTGGCATACAACATATTGCCTATGTCTTAATTGCGGTGCTGATTTCTACATTCGACAGCGTGAAGATGAAGTTAAAGTTTGTAAGGGGTGATATGATGACTATTTTGTATGAAGGGTTTAAAGGAGACGAACCTAGTATTTTTCTAGGTGTAGTCTTGTGCGTTTTTGGTGTAGTATGTTTAGGTTTATTTCTTTTAGCTTTAAAGGATAGTGAGGCAGTAGCCGCAGTTCTATGTTTTGTCGGAATCATCGTAGCAACTGCTGGTGCATTAGCCACCTTTACATCCCATCGTTATCCGATTGTTCGTGCCACAGTTAGTGACACAATGCCGTTTAAGGAAGTATATGAGAATTATGAACTGATTGACGTTGAAGGCGATATTTATACCTTTAAGGTAAAAGAAGATAAAGGAGAGTGATATAAATGTCCAAGTTTATCTTCTTGGACGTTTAGTTGATGGCGTCCTAAACTCAACTAACTTTAATGAGTATTGTACTAACAATGGTTTCAAGGAATGGTGGACCTATGGGCTACTTGACCAGGATTGTATTATGCGGCTGAAACGTCTTGTAAAACAGACTGGAGCACGTATTGTGTTGTGCTCATCTTGGCGTACTGGTTGTTCAAATATAGCTTGGCTTGAACAGCAACTTGCTCTGTATGGGCTATATATTTATGGTACGACTAATGATAACGCAAGAATGGGCCGCGGCCAGCAGATTATGGAATGGGTACATAACCATGAAAATTGCGATAATTTTGTTATTTTTGACGATGATAATGATATTCGTGATTACCCGCCCGAGACCAAAGTAACGGCACATTTGGTGGTGCCGCTGTATAGTGAAGGATTGAGAGACGTGGATATTGAGGAAGGATATAAAATTTTAATGGGGCAGGGATGATCTGCCCTTTTATTTTTAACTAGCAAAAAGTGATAGAGAAAAGACAAAAAAGTCCAATGTTTGGACAATTTGTCTTATGAATTGAAAAATTTTTCTATAATTTTGTAGAAAATAGTATAGAGTAATGGTAAGGCCGCAACTAAATATATGAGGTGATGAATATGTTTCAAGAATTAGAAATTTTAAAACGGCTAGTAAATGAAGGCCATGTTCAGTTAAATGTTCTAGCAGAAATGTGTCATTGTTCTGTTGGAAGTATTTTTAATTATATTAATGACGTATCAATGCCTTCAGGTAGTAAATTACTTAACTTGCGCGAAGGACTTAAACAATATAAAGAAATGATAAACAACATTATTCAATTCTAAGGAGACTGATACCAATGAAACTATATCCAATTTTTTCTCGCCGTATCGCCTATAAGTTAGAAAAGGCAGGCTTTAAGGTTGTAAAGATTGAGAAAAATTATAAACATCCTGAATTAAATGTTTATTATTTTGAAGAGACAGTTGAATTGCGTGAAAAGGCACGCGAATTTATTAGTGAAAAACACTAATCTTTTATTCCAATGAAATACAGGGGTTGATATTATGGCGAATTACGCTAATCAGAAATTAGTTTATATTACAAATGTAAAACAAATACATAGTGATGAACCGCAAAATAAAGGAGAACAGTTTTTATATTCTACTAGTTGGAAATATATTATGGCTGCTAGTAAAATATTATCACATACTGCTTTTAAAGTATGGTTATATTTTTTAAAGTGGGATGGCAAAGGGCAAGTTGAGTTCTCACCAGTAGATATATATGAAAGTTTTGGAGTTAGTGAAACTAGTGCCAGAAGAGCTTTTACTGAATTAGAAGAATGTGGGTATTTAAATAAAGTAGAAGATAAAAAGAATGTATATAATTTTACTCCTATTGCCACCAAGGCAGTTACTGAAACCGCCAAATTGGAGGTTTGAATGAAGGCACCAAAATGGTGGTTTCCATTGCATTCAAATTGGCGTTTTGAACCAGCCAAAATGGTAGTTTCAGCCACCATTTTGGTGGTTTCATTTTTCAAACCACCATTTTGGTAGTTTCATCCGCCATTTTGGTAAGAGTAATAAATATATATAAATATATGTATATAATAAATATAAAATAAAAATAAAAAATAAAAATATGGCGGCTCCGCCGCGAAATATTTGACTTTTCTTAAAATTAGAGTATAATATAAGTATAAGAATGAAAGGAGCAATCCGTATGCTAAATGCTAAGGAAGCTTACAACATTACTAAACCCACGTATGATAAATTATGTGAGCGGCGGCTTAACTTTATTCTAAGGCAAATTGAAGCACATGCCAAACAGGGTGAATTTTCTTATATTGCTGGAGTTATATATCCTGAAAACGAAGCTGAACTTAAAAAACTTGGTTATAGCGTAACACAAGAATTTAGTATGGCTCGTGGCAGGTATACTGTTATTAATTGGAGGAATGTATAATGGAAATGTTTATGAGAGCAAGTCAGGCTCATGAAGAAACTAAGGAAGTTGTGTCTACCAAAGTTGATCCCATCATTGAGATCGTTAAAAATGCTATTTTAGCCGCTATTAAGGAAGGCGAATATCAGTGCGTTGTAATGGATGATATTCCTCGCAGCGTCCGCACCATGCTTGGCGGCAGTGGCTATGCCGTTTCTAAGTATGTTGATGCAACACACGAACCTGTACGTCAGGGATGGAAAATCAGTTGGGAGGATGACTGATGGATACTGAACGTGTTAATGATGCTATGGATAAGTTTGAAAAGGCTTATACACAGCTAAATGGATACAATACTGATGAAGAGTATTTACAGTTCAGCCGCTTTATTCAAGGACTATTCATTAGTAAAAATGGATGGATTACTGATACTGGTAATTTTCAAACTGTAAATTATGCTCTTATGAAGGACGTTTATTATAAAGTAAAGAAGCATCCTTGGTTGTGGAAGCTATTCTTTATGATAGCATAAGGAGTTTAAAATGGAAGATAAAGTAAAGCCGCGCAAGTGGATTGAAACTATCCCCGGTATGTGGATGTGCGGCAACTGCGGCCGCCATGTAACTGTGTTTGATACTAAATGCCCTCAGTGCGGCAAGGAGATTGATTGGGATGACAGACCAAAGAATGATTCAGATACTGTGGTATCTGATTGACCTAGCAGATGAGTACAAAGTTCCTTGGTATGATTATTTTTCTGATGAGTATGAAGAATATAGAGAAGAAGTAGATAATATGAAGTATTGGGATGGGCTAGTTTTTATGGTTGATAAGCGACTTGCGGCCGAAGGTAATTTATGAATGAATTGTATGAGCTTATAAATAAAACAACCGATGAGCTATTAAAGTTACGTATTAAGTATCCTTTTTGTAGCATTTGCGGCAAGCCTACCAGAGAATTATTTATTTATACTCTTCCTGAAAAAGACCACTATTGGGCAAGATGGGTCTGTTATGAGTGTTTTGAACAATTGGAGTGCGGCTATGAAATTTGAGTGCGGCCATAGGCAAGTGAAACTTATAGAGGTAGCGAACTGACATTACTTATACTATAAATTACAACGGAGTGATAAAAAATGTTGTGTCCTTTGGCCGCAATATGTGATAAATATTCTTCTGTCGCTTGTGAAATTAATCCACCTGAAAAATGTGGTTCTTATACTTTCTTCATGAATATTGTAAATGCCAAAAATCATGAAGAATGCGAAGACTGCGACCGCATAGGCTTTGGTTGCTCTACTTGCGGTATACGTTTTGAAAAAGAATATGATTGGGAGTATTAATATGGGCACAAATATTGAGACAATTTTTGATGTATTAAATACGCTTCATAATATTGATGAATTAACACATTTTGCTTATTCAACATTATATGATGAAATTACTCTTTTTGCAACGCCGCAGAAAATGTGGCTATGTAATGGAGAACTCTGTTGTCCACAATGCGGTGCTATATGTAAAAGCTATTATCATTACTGTAATGAATGTGGACAGGCGGTAAAGTGGAATAAGCTGGAGGATTAAACGATGTCAGACGTAATTGAGGCCAAGAAGATTGTTGTTATGCGGGAATGTATTGTTGGTAAGAAATGCGATGTTTGTGGAAAAGAGATTCTGCCGACTACCAATCCGCACAAATGTGGAGAGCCAATTTATGACTATTATGAAGTCACAACGCATCATAATGATTGGGGAAATGATAGCGTGGATAGCTACGAGCACTTTGATGCCTGTTCGCCGGATTGTGCTTATAAACTATGGGAAGAGTACATTCATGATTCTGCGGGACCATGGAACACAAAATGCATTGAAGTTGAGCATGTAAATTGCTGGACGTTGAAAGATACGGAGGTAAGTGGCGATGCCTGATTGGTTCAATAATTGGGTCGGCCCGATCATGTTTACGATTATAATGTTGGCTTGTGCAGTGGCGATTGTAGCATTGATTGTGTGGATGTTTAAAAACTGAGCGGGACATTTGAAAAACCGAAGGAGATAAGTGGGATGAGGTTGAAGGTTCCAAATAATTGTGGAGAATGCTTTTATGCGAAACGAGTGTTTGATGTTCCGGTATGCACGAATCCGGCGATACCAGAAGACTGGAAGCAATTGGATATTAGATCGTTCATAGTAGATTTGGACAAAAACCCTCCTAAGTGGTGTCCATACATACTGACAAACAAATATTTGGAAGTAATGCCAAAGAGAAAACAAGATGCTATTTCAAATTTGATGAGCTCTCTAAAGGTGTTGCTTGGATGTGATGAGGTGCGCGAGGATGTCTGATTGTATGAGTTTCCCTGATAACATTATGGATTTCATTGATGACTATAGTTTTGAAGATAGTGACTATGTATATACAAATGGGAGCAAATTAATCTCATCATTTAGAGTAAAGCAGGCAGTAGAACACTATTTCCGGGAGCAAGAACCTGTGGAGCCTGTAATGGATATAGACACATGGAAGTGCGGAAACTGCGGTTACCGTCTGGAACATCAGGAAATGCTCGGTGATAATGTGCTGTTCCATGGACAGTACAATTACTGCCCAAATTGCGGAAAGGCGGTAAAATGGAATGTGGAAGTATGAAAAACCATCGCGATGGTATCGGTTCAAAGAATGGTGCTATTACAACGATTTTTGGCAGAAAGTCTGCGAGGCAATCGTATTCATTGCTATAATTGGCGGCTTTATACTCTTGATTTCTTGGGCGGCTGAGCCTGAATCCGGTGACTTAATTACGGAGGGCGTGATTATTGACATGGGTCGCTATACTCCGGGCCGTTATGCGAGACAATACGCATGTTGGATAAAGATTCAATCAAATGACTGCATAGTAGGTACATGGGATGTGTCAGACACTGTATATGAAACAATGTCTATAGGTGATTGGGTGGAGAAAAAAGAAGTTAAGCCATGACGATACGAAAGGTGAGCAGAATGCCCGATAGAGAAAGAGTTATTAAAGGAATGATACATCATAAGAACGGTTGTATAATAAATGGCGATTTATGTCCTTATTGGACGTATGAACAATGTAGTCGGCTTTTATTTAATGATGTCCTTACTTTGCTCCAAGAGCGGGATAATTGTGAAAACTGCGCTATTGCTATTGAAGATAGACAACTTGTTGTTCGGTGTAAGGACTGTAAATACTGGCATGATCCAATTAACTGCCAATTGGAATCAGAGGGGATGAAAACTTCTGGTGATTGGTTCTGTGCTGATGCGAAAAGGTGGTAAAGTGGAATGACTGATAAAGAAAAAATCTCAATACTAATTGACGAGATGATTAAGGAAGCACAAGAAGAACCGCAGTGGAAAGCTGAATTAGCATTGAGATGTCTTAAAAAAGAACTGCTGGAAGAGAAGGAGCCTGTGATACCGAAGAAAGCGTTCTGGATACATCCATCATATGATGATTGTCATTGTTCCATATGTAAAAGGCAACCGGAGCATGAACTGGATGAAGATGCTCCGCTATATCCGTACTGCCCATATTGCGGTGCGAAGATGGAGGTGAAGTGGGATGACACTTGAAGAAGTTGCAGAGAATCATGGGCTGACCCCAGAGGGCGTTAATTATGCTTTAACGCAGTATCAGATTGTGATATGTGAGATCACACAAGGTATGATGAGCAAGTTGTCGTATGATGCCAAGGATATTCTTCGTATGGCACAAAAGCGTTGGTGTGATGTGTGTGAGTTGAAAGAGCCTGTGGAACCAGATTATAATGTTAATGGAACTACTTGTGGGAATTGCGGCGATTTGATTTGTCGATTTGATACATATTGCTCTACTTGTGGAAGGAAAATAAAATGGTGAAGAGGATTATAATTGCCGTTATCCTGTCTATCTGCGTATTACTTTTAACGGCATGTAAAAGTAGTATTGATTACGGTACAGTTACCGATAAGCAGTATACTCCGGCACGGCAAGTATATTCGCCGCTTATTACGATTGTGAACAAACAGACAAGAATTATTCCCCGATACATTCATCATCCGCAGATGTGGCGTATATATGTTCAAAATGAAAACGGCGGCGAATGGTGGAACGTAACGGAAGACTATTATAACAGCGTGGAGATTGGAGACTTTGTAGACAGGAGTGAGAAGGATGAATGATTTCAGAAAGGCGTGGAGACATTTTAAGACCATTTGTAAGCACAAGGCTGTCGTTTATCAGGAATGTAAAGCGTGCGGCATTTGGTGGCAAGGTGTTGTACATGATTTGTCAAAATTTAGTGTAGCAGAATTTATACCATCCGCGCGATATTTTCAAGGAGACAGAAGCCCAATTGAAGCAGAAAAGGAAGCAGTAGGGTATTCTAATGCTTGGCTTCATCACAAATCACATAACAAACACCACTGGGAATATTGGTGTGATTATGATAATGAAACAGGCGAAGTCTTCCCGCATGAGATTCCAGTCAAGTATGTAATTGAAATGGTATGTGACTGGATTGGGGCCGGAAAGGTATACAGCGGCGAAAAGTGGACACAAGAAGCGCCGCTGGACTATTATAATAAGGTCAGAAAAGGACGGCACTTTCACCCTGAGACGGAGCAACTGATTGTTGAATTACTTGAAACAATTCGTTCAGATGGGCTTGCGAAGTTTCACGGCGTGTGTCGTTCTATGTTAATGAAATAATAAGGAGAATGAAAATGGAACTTAATGTTGCGGAAAAAATTATGGAAAGTGAAAAGAATCGTTGTCTGGACGAGTTTATAGATTATAGTAATGTAACTGAAGCATATAAGATAGCAATTGAATCTATTCGGCGGCGTATCGCCAAGCCGCTAATCCACGCTTATATGGGTGAAGGGGTTCTTCTATTTCTATGCCCGGAATGTAAAGCTCTTGCTATGAATGGTCAGCGTTTTTGTAATACATGTGGACAGAGGTTGAATTGGAATGAAGTGGGAAGATTTTAAAGAAATGTATCCAAATACATCTGCTTTTACTAATTTGGTACGAACAGATATTGAATGCCCTAAATGCGGCAAACCATTATTTGAAAGAACTGATATAGTTCTAACTTCTTGGCCCGCGCAGTATCAATATGAGTGCACGTGCGGCTTTGTGGGTTATGCACATGCCGATTGGGAAGCAAGATTAGATTGAGGAAGTAATAAATGGATAATACAAAGGACTGTCTGTTTATTATGCTAACAGAGCGAAATGAAGAGCGTAAGCGTATTATAAAGTGGCTAGGTAAATTCTGTTCTCATGTAGATAATGATTTTAGGCCGCTGCCAGATGATGAAAATACATTGTTCTTTCAAGAAAAAATGAATGCACAGTTTGGGTGGGATGTTGATGTAGATGCCAACTAAAGAAAGAATTATCGAAATATTAGAAAATGAAATTAATAACTATACAGAATTAGGCCCAGATGGATTAGATACTACAAATGTAGATACACAGATTTTGCGGCTTGCGATTCTTTATCTTAAGGAAAAAGAAAATACTGTAGAATGGTGAAAAATAATGAATGATTTAGACGCAATTTATAATGAAGTCGTACAATTAGAAGACTTTGATTCTTATACTCCTTATCAGCAACGTTGTGATAAAATTTTACAAATGATTGATGATTTTAAAAAGAATAATACAATTGTAGATTATCATCTTATATGTAAACTATTTAATGAATTACATAAAGAAGAAAAACAATTAGAAGATTTTTTTACTAGTATTATGGAACATGAACAGTGGGTATCAAAATATAAATGGCTTGTAAAAGCAGGATTTGAAGTCACTCTTAAAGTATTATTACAGGAGATTGATAAACAAAATGGAACTGATTGACCGTGATGAATTACTAATAGAAGTTATGGGTATAACTGATGGATGGCTTCGGCCGCCAAAGCATTGGAAGTCTTATGAAGATTCAATTAGAAATGCACCACGAGCATCTTGTGCTAATTGTAAATGGTATAGTGGCGAAGTCTGCGTCAATTCTGATTCAGACTGGTGCGGTGACTTTAGAACACTAGATAAATTATGTGAATGTTGGGGGTTCTGTAATGATTAAAATTAATAAGCCAATACCGCAGTGTTGCGATGATTGTTTTGCTTGTGATGAAATGGGTGACTATCCTTATTGTCGGATTTCACACCATTCTGCTGGATACACTTTTGATTCGGCACATCGTCGTATGTCTGACTGCCCTTTAATTGAAGAAGATTCTATACCAGAAGCTAGATGTACAGCAAGGCCCAAAATGGATATTTCTAGATATTATGGCGAAAAAAATACAGTTATGTGTACCCCTACTTTTTATTGCCCAGTGTGTCAAACTGAAGTTAACTGGCACGCATCAAATTGTTATGTTTGCGGCACGGCATTAAATTGGGAGGCGTTATATGACAATGCTTGAACACACAGTTGATTTAAAATGGGAACACGGATACCCTGTAATTACCTTATGCGGCAGTACCCGCTTCAAACCTTACTTTGAAGAAGCTAATCGCATTCTTACACTCAAAGGATGTATTGTAATTAGCGTAGGATGTTTTGGCCACGCAGGTGATGTATTTACAGACGAGCAGAAAGAAATGCTCGACGACATTCATAAGAGAAAGATTGATATGGCGGATGCAATTTATGTTATTAACAAAGATGGTTATATTGGTGCGTCAACTAAATCGGAAATTGCGTATGCTAAGGAGCATGGTAAAGGCGTATATTATATGGAGGAAATGGGAGAATGAATAATAGATATGGTTGGATTTGTCCACAGTGCGGCCGCGTATGGGCACCGACGGTAAGTAAATGCGGTCCTTGTGAAATAGTGGCAACCGGCGGCCATGGTATTAAGTACAATTGGTCCTCGGTTGAAGATGATGATGAGACAAAATATACTAATGAAGTGAATTGCAAAGACATGCTAGATAAATATGAGGCATATAATAGCGATTGGAGGTAAATTAATATGGAAGAAAATACTTATACTATTAAATGTGAACATGAAATTGTGGCTAAGAATGTACCAGAATATTACGTTTGTATAATTGTTCAGTCTATTATGACTCGTTTTAGTAAATCTGCGGCCGCCGGTGACTTAAGGATTACTATTGAAGCTGAAAGTCATACTATGGCTGCTCCATTTTAAGGGAGGATAATATGGAACGCAGAGATAAAATAATTATTATTGTATCATTTGTGGCAATATGCGTTGGCGTTGTATTTCTACTATGTGGATGCGAAGAGCATACTACTGGTAATCGCGTAACTTATGGCAAAGACGTACAAACGTTTAACTATGCCTATATTAAACTAGATGGGCAGGAAATTGCTAGTGGCTATGTTACACAGTGGCGTGATTATGATGAAAGCGATGTCGTTCAAGTACTAATCGGCGGTAAGTATTATCTTACTCATTATGCTAATGTTGTACTAGTTGCTGATCCTGAAATTGGAAGCATTGGCTATGATAGCGGTCTTGTAGACCATAATTAAGGAGAATAAAAATGGAGATTATTCGTGAGGGCGACCGTGGTACGGCTTATCGTGAAGAACGCCACATTGTTCAGTTCTTCTGTGATAGGTGCGGCTGTATTTGGAATGCCGAGGAAACTGAATACCATATGATGTCAACTGCTTATAATGAAGTTTATGCTGTGTGTAATTGCCCGACTTGCGGCGAAAAGGATTATGAAAAAATATGTATGGCTACTTGATTAAAAATAATTCGGGCTATGTTTGCTCTAATTGTCGTATGCGGCAACCCTCTGTTACAGAGGTTTGCTATTTTTGCTCTACTCCATTCTCCAATTATGAAGATATAATTTTAGAATTATATAATGATTTGACTTATGGTGAAATTTCTGGTATAATAAATACAGAAAGTGAGGGAAAGAGTGAGTATGGGAAGAACGTAAACGTACTAGGGTCGAAGGTGGATAATAAGAGAAATCACGACTGATGGAGGAATTATGAGTCGAATCATTTTATATGCTTGGAATGATGGAATGGGAACTTTCGTGCCGTATCGTAAGTCATATAAGAAGTCTAGATACAAGAACTATATGAGTAGACATCATTCGTTTTATAAGGAACAAAGAGAGAGGAAGAAGAAGAAGTGAATGACTCTCACCTGTTTAAGGCCGCACGCAAAGCAAGTAAGAATGCCGATTACACTGGAGCTAATGGCGTTCAGATTGGGTGTGTGGCCGTTTACAAAGGGACTATTTTGGCTAAGGGATGTAACAGTGACAGAACGCATCCTATGCAGGAGCGATACAATCGTTTCAGGTACAAGAACGTAGGCAACCGATACTTGCCCGCTAAATCACATAGTGAGTTGCGTACCGTAGAAAAGCTAAAATTTCTTGATTTGGACTTTTCTAAAGTTCATATTTATGTTTATCGTGAATTTAAGAATGGGAAACTGGGGCCATCTAAACCCTGTCCTTCCTGTATGGAATATTTGAAAAACATGGGTATTAAACACATTCATTATACCGATGTTGATGGTTATTATCATTTAAAACTCGTATAAGGAGAACTAATATGGATCTTTACGCATATGCATTTAGCAAGAATGAACGTGTAAATGATTATATTCAAGAGCACTATGGCCCTATTCCTCGGCCTCGTGGTGTGCGTTTTATGCGTTATGAGACGCCTGAAAGTTGCGAAGGCGATGGGCCACAGGCAGCACTATGGAGAACTTATTGCGGCCGCGATGTAATTTATATTCATACGCGGTGCGGCGGTGGCTATGATGAAACTGATCCAGACAGCAACTACATTGCTTGCGGCGGCAAGGAATGGGAAGAAGCTCATAAGGACCTTTTTATCTGTTCTGTGGATGATGAATTTGACTGTACCTATCGTGACCACTACTTTACCGCAGTACTCGATGATAATTATGATAAAATCTGTCAGCTAATTGAATCTGACGAAGTAATTGATTAAAAGGAGATAATTAACAAATGTTTTATAATGAGGGCGCAGATGCTATCTTTGCTTACGGAGACGATGATGCTAAACCGATTAACTGGGATGGTGAGCCCTTTACTTTTTGGAATCTTGTTGAAGAGCGTGGTGAGCATTACGCACGCATTAATCCTGCGGCCGTGGTTGAAGCTATGGAGCAGTATCATTTCTTTTATAACGCCAAGACTAATGACAGGGCGAGCATTAATAAATTTTGGTCGCTGTCTCATGAAGAGCGTGTAAATATTCTTTATGATTATTTTAATGAAGATATTGCCTATTGGCAGAAGGAACTTGAAAAGGAGTAATTAATAATGAAGTACGAAGCTAAGTATTATGTGAATAGGGAAAAGCGGACGGTTGTTTGCACTATTGAGTGCAGTGAGTGGGATGCGTTTGATTATCTTGAAAATAGCGACATTGTAATTTCTGCTCCTGGCCAGAGTAGGGTTCTATATACACATGGCAAGATGCCGACTAAGTTTGTCGGTATTGCTAAGTGTGCACCTAATGACATGTTTGACGAGCATATTGGCCGTCTACTAGCTTTTAATCGTGCAAAGGGTAAGTATGACCATGCATTTATGACACGAGTTATGTATCTGGTAAATCAGTGTGATACCCGACTGCAGGATGTGCTAGAACGATTACTACATTACAATAAGAAGGCCGCATATCACCAGAATCGGCGTGGTAAGGAAATTGAAGCATATCTAAATGCGTAAAAAAATAAAGAGGGAGCCATTAGGCTCCCTCATTTTTTATTTTCATTTCAAGTTTATCAACTCTATTTGCTAGCTCTGTTAATAAAACTTTAATGTTATTTAGTTCTTCTTCAATCAATGTATTGTCATTGTCATCATCGTCAGGCTCTTCAATAATTACAGGCTTTTCATCCGCAGGCTTAACTCTACTTTCAAGTAAAGTCCAAGTTTGCTTGCCGACTATACCATCTACTAATAAGCCTTCCTTTTGTTGGAAAGCACGAACGGCTGCGTCAGTTTTTGTACCAAAAGCACCGTCTGCTAAACCGCAATCATAGCCTAACGCTTTTAACATAGTTTGAAGTTGCTGAACATCAGTTCCCTTAGAACCTTTCTTTACTGTTCTCATAACTTTTACCTCCCCGGCATTTTTAATTTCTTTATCATCATATAGTCCAACTGGAATAGCATAGTGTGTCCAAGCTTTATCAGATACAGAACCAGTCTATACATTTACAGAACAATGGATAATATCACCATCGCCTATATGTAAGCCAGTATGTGCCATTTTACCAGTTGATTTATTATATTGGAATACACAACATACAACATTAGGCATATCTTTAATCTCGCCTTTCTAAACCCAGTTGGGATTATGATTATATTGCGAAGTGCATCCGCCGCCAGCTAAAGTAACGGCTCCAGCTTCTTTTAGACAATCATATGTAAAGCCGCGGCAATCAAATATTTTTGTATCATTCCATTTACATTTTTCGCATGCTCCACCTTTTGTACCATTAAGTACCTAACATTTACTAATAATAGTTGGATGATTACTTCTTGCTCTGCGTTTGCGATTAGCTGGTGTACAAGCTTCACCCCACGCACCGAATACATATGGATAGCCTAGATAGCTTTTAGCAAGTTCTACAACTTTCTTTGCTTTCTCACTCATTACCCTCACCTCTGTTGTTCCATATTCACTCATAAGAGTGGTGTTTGGATAATAAAAATCTAATATCTATCTATAATCAAAACCTTGGCTGGCCGCATATTTAGCACCCCGCTAGCTCATACCTACACCATGTCCAGTTTTTCCAGTGCCTGCGGCCGCATCCCAAGGGTCGGGATATGATAGTAAATAACCTCTTACACCGCCCCAACGTTCTTGGCTTGATACAGTATGGCCGCCATTACTTGCGGAAAATACTGTATTAGCGGGTTTGCCACCATAAAATAGTACTTGGCCCGCCGTTGCCTTAGTCGCATCAATGCATTTCTAATATTTATTACTATAACGTGGGGCTCTATAAGCTTGTGCCTTTGATGAGGCGTCTGAAATTGGCTTACCATCTAATACTCCACGCGCCATAGCGAATGTGCGGCTGGCTACTGCTTGGGCTTTTAGTGCCTCTGGGCCGCCAGAAGCAAACTCTGATGCCACTACTGCCGCGACATATTCTTCAAATTCAACTTCTACAATATCATCAATGTTACAGCCGAAGAAATTAGCATTCTCCGTTCTAGTTATTTTTACCTAAATTAGCATATTTCTTCACCTCTTATAAAAGAGTGGCATAAATACAAATTATAATTATTATTTTCTGCGATGGCAAGAAAAAAGTATAGGTCGTTATAGGACCTATTACACATACAATGAAATGAGATACTATCTCATAAGGGAGTACGCATCTTATGATGCGATTTTATAAGGAGGTAAAGGTTTATGGCTGAGATTGAAGAATTAAAAGTTTTAAGTTATTCTAGGGCTGGTACTGGCGATCCTGAAGGCGACCTTCAGAATGAAGAAAGCGGTACTTGGGTGCCTGGTGAAAAACTTACGATAAAGAAATTAAATCATATAGACACCGGTATCATTAATGCCACTGAAGGAGTAAAAACATTAGCACGAGCCATAGATGATTTAGACGTTCCTAACATTACTGGATTAACTCAAGATATGACAAATGTTAAAAGCATGCTTGATACTGCCAAAGGTAGTCATGAAAGTATGTTAGCACGTTTAAATAGTATGGAAGGTAGTATTCCTACTGCACAATCATTGACTACACAAATCAATACAGCGATTGGCGCAGATGCTACTATTTCTAGTTTATCTAGTGAAATACAAAACGCTCACAGAACTGGTTCTGAACTAGTAAATCCAGCAAATGACTATGTTGATTCATTAGATTCTAGATTTGATGCTATTGAAGCTGTTTTACGTTCTAGAAATAATAACTCTAATGGCATTAATTTAAATGATCGTTTCATTGCACTTGAAGCCGCGATTGAGACTATTACTGGTAGTGATGTTGATAGTGGTTCATTGACTGCTCTAGCTGCTCGTATTGCAGTTTTAGAAAACGCTTTAAAGAGTGCATTAGACAGTGATGAAGATAATGTTTGGGAGACATTAGAAGACTATTTAAGCGATTTAGAACAAGATGTTGCTGATTTAAAAGCAGAAGTAGGTCAGCTTGATTCTAGCCGTATTGATACACTTGAAACTGCTATTTCTCATACAAAAGATGAAAACGATGAAAATGATAAGGGCGGTTTAACACAGCGTATTGATGCATTAGAAACTTCTATTGGCGATAATGAAGGTAATTCATTAAGTGGCCGTGTTGCGGCATTAGAGGGTATTGATGCTGATAATAGATTAAATGATCTTGAAGATATTGCCACAGAAGTTGTAACTGCTCGTGGTGAAAGTGCTAATCTAGACGCTCGTTTAGACACTTTAGCAGTTGCTGAAACTGTTAATAGTGCTTTAGCAACTAAGGCTGCGGCAGCAGATTTAACTGCTTTAACTGGAAGAGTAACTACATTAGAAGGTAAAGATACTATTGTAGTTGATAAACCAGCAACTGGTAGCAATTATACTAATGACATTCCAAATATTGAATCACCATCTGCAAATGCTGATTATTTAATTCAAGCTGATGATGATAAATATTATTATTGGCGCTATATTAATAATAATTGGGAATTAATTAGCGGTGCTGGTGGCGGCGGTACTGGTAATAATAGCGCTGAAATTGTAAATGTATTGCCGCAGGCTGCGGACGCTTCAGAAGAAATGGATTATTATTTATTTAATTCTACTATAGGGGCGTATGAACATTATCGCTATATACGTGGTCAGTTTTATAAAATTGGCGGCGATAGATACTCTAATACACAAATTAATAATTTAATTGATACTGCAGTTGCTGGACTTGGCGCAGATGATAAGAGATATTATGCTACTTATGGAAAAGTAACCGAAACAATTAACAATGAAGAAGTTACACAAGAAAATATGTTCTCTTTATATGAAGTTGATAAGACTGATACAGACCACAGTAACCCGATTCTTGTTAGTCGTTTTTAGATTATGGGCGGCGGTGGCGGACAAAGTGCGACTTCTAATTTGACTGTTACACCAATTACAAAATCACCAGTAATTGCCCTAAGTGAAGATAAATTAGAGATTACAGTAGAATATAATTCTACTGATGAAGATACTGGTAGTAGCTATTCTGGTACTTATGCGTGGCGTATTGGAGGATCTACCGTAGAAACTGGTAATATTTATAACGGGCTTAAAACATTTGATTTAACTAATTATTGCCCAGTTGGTACTTAGCGTAGTGCTACATTAAGTGTTACTGATGAGACTGGTACATTAGTAACTCGTACTTGGACAATACAACGTGTTAATATTAGTATGACATCTAACTTTAATGAAAGTTATGCTTATACTGCGAATGACACTGTTAATTTTGTATACAGTACTACTGGCAGTATTTCTAAAACCGTACATGTTATTTTAGATGGTACAGCTCTACCCACAGTTACTTCTGATAGTGCTGGCACTAATATTCCATATCAATTACCTGCAAAACCACATGGCACTTATTTATTAGAAGCATACTTAACAGCTACTGCTGGTGGAAAGGAATTAGAAACTCCAATTCCACATATTTATAAAGATGTTATGTATGTAGATGAGAATTCAACTACGCCATTACTTGGGTGTTCTTATCGTTATGGTCAAATTAATGTGACATAGTATGGCGTTTTAAATATTCCATATACAGTATATGATCCAGTTAATAAATATCCAACGATTACATTAAAACGCAATGATTAGGTTATTAGTACATTTACTGTAGATAAAATGGATAATATTTGGGCTTATCGTGCGACAACTGTAGGAACAGAAACATTATCTATTGAATGCGGAAGTGCTAAAGTAACAATTAGTCTTAATGTTACTGAATTGCCTGAAGAAATTGCTCCAATTACTGACAATTTAGCTTTTGATTTTAATCCGGCTGGGCGTTCTAATACAGAAATAAATACTAATGTTGCCGCGGGAGAATCAGTAGTAGCTTGGACATCGGGCACTACGTCTATAACACTATCTAAGGGTTTTGATTTAAACAATGGCGGCTACTAGATTGACGCAGATGGCAATACTTACTTTTGTGTAAAAGCCGGTAATCGTGCAACCGTTAACTTTAATTTATTCGGCTTAGACAGTGCGAATACTGGTGCAAACTTTAAGTGTATTTTTAAAGTATCACAAGTCCGTAATGTTAATGCCTAGATTTTAAGTTGTATTTCAGAAAATAATGGTACTCCGATTGGTATTGATATGCGGGCACATGAAGCAAAAATTTATACTTCTGCTGATAGTTTAATGTAGCCATACAGTGAAGACGACCGTATCGAATTTGAATATAATATTAGTCCGCTCACTGGCGATTCTATCATTATGACATATGAAGATGGCGTTGGAGCCAGACCATTACTCTATAATAGCGATCATATTTTAACACAGTCTGAACCAGTACCAATCACTATTGGTTCTGATGATTGTGATGTAGCAATTTATAGATTGAAGGTGTATCGTGCGGCATTAACTGACGCTAATATTTTAAAGAATTTCTATGCTGATGCTGTCACTCCTGAAGAGATGCTTGATCGTTATAATCGTAATCAAATTTATGACACAGAAGGTAAATTAACTCCAGAATCGGTAGTCGCGGCTTGCCCAGATTTGAAAGTAATTTGTATTGAAGCTCCTTATTTTACCAATGATAAGGCAGATTATGTGAAGAATACTACTGTAACATGTCGTCAAGGTAATGGACGTTCACATGATAACTGGACTTTTACAAATGGTTTCCATGTAGGACAAGGTACTAGTTCTAATCGTTATGGTGCTGCGGGCCGTAATATTGATATTATTTTTGGTTTTGATGGTACACATACAGTTGTAAGTAAAATACCAGAAAATACAGTACAAGGTTACGTTTCAAGGGTTGAATTTGCTGACGGTACTATTCTTACTGGAGCAGACGCAAAAATTAATTTAAGTGATACATCAGTAGAAAATAGTTGGTTTAATATTAAAGTTAATATTGCTTCTTCTGAAAATGCTAATAATGCACTTTTATAGAAGCGTTATAATCGTTATTTGCCATATAAAACTCCCGCACAGCGTAGGGATTCGCGTGTAAAGAATAGCATGGAGTTCTAGAATTGTGTTATTTTCATAAAGGAAAGTAGCCAAGATATGTCTGCGCACAGAGAGTTCTTAGACAATGAGTGGCATTTCTATGGTATTGGTAATATTGGCGATTCTAAAAAGACCGACAATACTCGTGTTAATGATCCAACTGATTTGAACGAGTTTGTTGTGGAAATTTCTGATAATAATTTACCAAACTCTATGTTCTAGACTGGTGTATATTGGACTGATGATACGCATACTACCACTACTTATGAAAACTTAGGTATGGAGTATATGAAGTATCCTATTACTGCTGATGAATGGAATAATGAGAACAATCTTGCTCGTAAATCTTTAAGCGTTGATGGATACGTGTCAGGAACTAAAATTGATAAAGACACCGGTGAAGAGAAAGATGTAATTACCAATTGGGATTCTTCTTTTGAGTTCCGATATGACATGGGAACAAAAGATGGTGAAACTATGGATAAGGCGGAAATTAAAGCTTAGCAACGTCTTAACAAAGAAAAATGGATTGAGATGTATACATGGTTTGTAACTTGTCCAGACGATCGTTTTGCCGCAGAATTAGGTAACTGGTTTATTGTTGAATCTCCATTGTATTGGTATGTCTTTACAGAACGTTATAGTATGATTGATAATCGTGCGAAAAACTCATTCTGGCACTTTGGTAAAACATATATTACTGAAGCTGAGGCAGAAGAGATGGGGGCTGATGCAGAAAATTATACTATTAATAATGCGGCAGCCGCAATCAATAATGGCTATCGTTTTGATTTATGGGATTATGATAATGATACTGCATTGGGTATTGATAACTCTGGTATTTTAAATATTACATATGGTAAAGAAGATATTGACTTTATTGAAGGATCAAGTGCTTTACTTTATAATGCCGGCCGCAGTGTTTTCTGGCGCCGCATTAGAGGACTTATGGGCACTCAATTAGCTAATATGTATTCATCTACTGTTAGTGTTCAGGCATGGAATGCTCAAAATTTAATTGATGAGTTTGACACTTGGCAAAATCAGTTCCCAGAAGAATTATGGCGTCTAGATATTGAACGTAAATATATTAGACCATATCGTGATGGTAGCTATAATCCTACAACTCAAGAATACGTAAAAAATGTTACATTCTTACGAGACATGGCTAATGGACGCAAACGTTATCAACGCCGTCAGTTTGAACGTGATATGGAAATTTATATGGCTACTAAATATCTATAGGCGGCTGTCTTGGAAGACACAATTGACTTACGTTTGGGCGTACCTAGCGCAGCTTCGGCCGCGGTTGTTCCTGCAAATTATACGCTAAAAATTGTTCCATATTCTGACATGTATTTACGTGTTATGTATGGTAATGTAGCACCAACTTCTCAAAGGGTTAAAGCAGGACAAGAGTATGATATTACGCCTCCTGCTACTATTGATGACCCAAGTACACTATAGATTGTTATTTATGGTGCTTCTCGTATTCAAGAATTGAGCGATTTATCAGCATGTTATATTCGTGATAATAACTTTAGTAAAGCACGTAAACTACGCAAATTAGTGCTTGGCAATAATACTGCCGGATATGAAAATGCGGTTATCGCAAGTGTTGGTTTAGGAAATAACCCATTACTTGAAGAATTAAATCTTCGTAATTGTACAGGATTAACTAGTAATCTTGATTTAAGTTCTTGTATTAATTTACAAAAGCTTTATGCTGAAAATACTGGATTACGTGGTGTTACTTTTGCTACCAATGGTAAGTTAATTGAAGCTATTTTGCCTAATACATTAACATCTTTGGGTCTACGTAATTTATATGATTTAACTAATTTAACTCTTGCTGGTAATGATTATATCAGTAGTTTTGTATGTGAAAATACAAATGGAATTGATTCTAAGAGTATAGTTGAAGATATTGTAGATACGTTAAATGCTACTTCTTTGCTTGGAATTAATTGGGAGTTAAATTCTACTACTATTTTACAAGAATTGCTTAAGAAGCGTAATAATGGAAAAGATATTGAAATTACTGGTAAAATTAAAATCAATGGTGCTTTAGGTAGCCAAGAAATTAAGAATTATCGTAATGCTTGGCCTGGCGTTGACTGGGATACTTCTAATGCAAATATCTTTAATCAAAGTCATATTATATATAAATATGCTGATATAATAGATGATGAAACTGGTGATGTTGTTACTAAAGGAGCGCAAATTTATGAGACTTATATTAATAGCGGCACTGCGTTCCCTGATCCATGGAATAGTGATCCAGAATATTAGTTAATTGAAGCCGCGCCAACTAAAGAACCTAATATTCGTAGTAAATATATCTTTGGTACTTTACTTTCTGGCGGCACTTATCAACGCAACTCTGGTTGGACTATTGAAGGTCATACGTCTTCTATTGCTGCAGAAAATGCGGTAGCCTCTCGTGATGACTATCCAGTAAATGACGAAGAATTAACTGTTATTGCGACATTTAGTACCGAACCTCAATTATACAAAATTAGATGGTTCTTGGAGCCAGAGGATGCGAATGCGGTTGCTGAAACTACTGATGAATAGGCGCAGCCTTATGGCGGTGGAGCAAATATTGTAGCTCCAACAATTCGTGAAATGCGCACCGCAGGATATGAGACAGTTCGTGGATTTAGCGCTAATACTGTAGCTAAAACATGTTCTTATCGTATCTTTGACGGCTGGACGGTTTCACCAACTAATATTGCGCCTACAGAAATTGGCGGCACATATGATATTTATGGCCATTGGCTACAACGTTCTAATATTAACTACATGAATGAAATGGCTAATGATGATTTCCCAGTTGAAGAAAAACTATTTTTAGCATCTCGTTTAGCTGATATTCGTGGGTCTGAAGCATTTGGTCTTATGGATAGATTTGCATTATAGATGGGTTATAATGGCCCTGATGCAACATGGTCATTAAGTAGCATGAGAACATTTGATGCGAATACAGCCGCAGTTTATCGTACTGGTATTAAGCCTTTCGCAGATTCAGAGAAAGGATTTACATTAATGCTAGATTATAAGTTAGGAACACGTAGCTCTGAAAGCGCAATTGAAGCCATATTGGCCTCCTGTTTAGCCACTATTAATGGTACAACGGTTGGCTTTAAGCTATATTATGATCCTCGTGAGGAAGGAACATCACGTGTACCACGTGTTGGTTTTGGTGATACTGATTCTACTACTAGTTCATCTATGAATATTTGTGTGATAAATAATAATACCGAATATCGGCATATTGTTGTATTACGACATGAGGCTGGCAGTAAAAACTTATATGTATATAGCGGTTCTGACGCTAGTGGATTTAAGGTTGATATGAACGCCGCAGTAAACACACTTTATTGGCAAGCAGGCGATTTAACCTCTGACGCGGAATTAGTATTAGGCGGTTTAATTAATCCAGATAATACGCATATTAATGCTTATGGTACAATCTATGCGGCTTCTTATTGGGATAAAGATTTGGGCCGTAGCGAATGCTAGCGCTTAGCCAACTGGTGTCATGAGACTATGACTTTTGCAGTAGCAGACTATTCTGAAAATACTACGGCGCACAGTACTAATATTGATAATATTGCGCTAACAGCATTAAATGCTTCCGATGCAGGTATGTTTACAGAACCAATGAGATCTTCTTTTACACCAAATGTTACAACTATTAGTTGGGAAAATTCTACATTGCGGAAATTCTATAATACTCGTATTTTTGATAGTCTCCCGGTTATTTTATAGTCTGCAATGACATTAAAGACGGTTCACTATCGTGAAGCATTATATTAGAATGTAAATATGACCACTGGCTTTAATATCACAACGCAAGATAAAACTAGTTAGGACTTTATCTTTGCGCCAACTTTCCGTGAATTACGCGAGACTTCTGAAACAGCAAGTAATTATGGTTCAGAAGCAAATGGTCCATTCCCATGGTATAAAGCTTCTACATTTACAGTTCTTGATGGCGCAAGCTCTACTTTTGAGACTATTACTGGAAATGCGCAATATGCTAATATTCGTTTCCCGCATATTCCATTAATCTTTAATTAGAAAATTGTAGCGAATTTTACCGCTACTACGGAAAATGCTTATTCAGTACTTGCGGGTCAAAACAAGGCTTTACGCCGCGGTGATATTTTGATTGTCGTTAATTCTGACAGCGCGTCTTATCCATTTATGTATGTAGATAGTACTGATGTAAATACTGGTATCACATTAGCAACTGATACTTCTACAAATTATCCTGCGTTGAAATTACCGACAGGTAATACTGGTGGATGGGTTGCCGCAACTGGATGGTGGACTCGTTCAATTCTATCCGGAAGTCAGCAAACACGTTTCAAATTTATTCAAGTCAGCTCCAATGGTAACGTTAATAGCACTAATCGTGGTACTAGTGCTACTAGCAGTATCGTATATAGCTTGGCTATATGATGGAGGTTGAGATTATGCGTTATTTTAAAATTATATTAAATAATGAGATAGTTGGAGTCGCTACTGACTCTAACTTCTCGCGCTTCTTTTCTAGACATAATATATTAATTACAGCGGATGTAGAAACTGGTGAATATATAGAACTTAATGGCAGTTTATATAGAGATAGTTGGATGCGTCCTCTGATGACAGATAGCTATACTTTTATAAATGCTAATATTCGTGAAATTGATGAAGTAGAATATAATGTATTGAAATAGAGTCTAGAAACTAATGAAGTTTATGTAGTAGAGGAAGATGTGCCGGATGTTTAGCCAGTAGAAAATATTGATGCTGACGCCGCAATGACTATTGACTTCGTTCGCACTTCAAAAATAAACGAAATGTCCCGCACCTGCAATCAAGTAATTGAAGCAGGTTTTGACATTGAACTCGGCGGCAAGGTAGAACATTTCTCCCTTACCACTCAAGACCAACTAAATCTTATCTCCTTATCCTCAATGGCGGCAAATGGTATGGAAGCAATTCCATACCATGCCGACGGCGAGATTTGCCGCTTCTATTCTAACGCAGAAATGCAAGCAATAGTGACGCAAGCTACGGCATTTAAGATTTATCATACTACATACTATAATGCACTTAAAAATTATATCAATTCATTAGATACGATTGAAGAGATAGCGGCAGTAACCTATGGTATGCCCCTACCTGAAGAATATCAATCTGATGTTTTGAAGTCATTACAGCAATGAAGAATTTTTTAAAAAATAGCGCCATTTTTGTAATATTTGGCGCTATTTATTTTTTTCTTGAATGGATCTGGAAAGGCCATCCAACTCATTGGACAATGTATGTACTCGGCGGCGCGCTTGGGCTAATCATTGGAAACTTTAATGAAGTTATTCCGTGGGAATGGTCTTTCCGTAAATAGTGTATTTGTGGTATGTGCTTGGTAACAATGGCAGAAGGACTTGCGGGAGTGCTATTAAATAAAATATTACAATTGAATATATGGGATTACAGCCATACATGGGGTCATTTCTTCTTTGACCAATGCTGTATTCCATTTAGCCTTGCGTGGCTAGTATTATCTGCCGTATGTATTTTACTTGATGATTTACTGCGGTGGAAATTCTTTGGCGAAGAGAAACCTCATTACAAGTTTTGAAAGAAAATATCATAACTTTTTGTTATGGCTATCACTTTCAATTTAGAGGTCTCTGATGACTGAAAATGTTAGAGGATGTGCTTATAGTACATCCCCATTTTTTTAATAATAAATAATAAGGTCGGGTGATAGCTATGATAAGGCTGATACAGCGACGCTTAATTATTCCACGCGGTGATACGGGAACTTTTACCGTGCCTTTACTAGCCACGGCCTAGACTGGTGATGTATCAGTATTTACAATCTTTGATTAGAAAACATAGAAGAAAGTTTTTGAAAAGATTGTAACTATTGAAGGTGAGGCATTATAGATTGAGTTCTCTCATGCTGACACAGTTAATCTACCAGTCGGTGATTACGTATGGGATATTAAGTTTTATAAAGACCCTGTAATTGTTGATGATAAATTAATAGATGGAACAGAAATTGATTCTTATTATGCGGCTTTTAAACTACCTGTTTGTGAAATTAGATAGACAGGTGATGCGTTATTGACGGCGGATGATGCACCTACCTCTACTATGGCGCCGGAGCAGTTGAATATTGTGTTGGCGGCAATGAGCGAGACTAATGCGGCTAAGGCAGATGCGGCAAATAGTGCCACCGCGGCTGAAGCATCGGCACAAAGTGCTAGTGCAGTGGCAACTGCGGCTAATGCTGATGCGGGTCGAGCAGAAGACGCGGCAACAAGTGCCAGCACAAGTGCTTCTGCCGCCAGCGATTCTGCGACTGCTGCTGATAGTGCTAAGGCTGGCGCAATTAGTGCGATGAATAGCGCTATTGCGGCTAATACAGCGGCGTAGACGGCGCTGAGTGGTGCTTAGGCGGCAGCAACTACGGCAACTAACAAGGCTGCTGAAGCGACCGCAAGTGCGGCGGCAGCTAGCGATAGCGCTACTGTGGCTTCAAATAGTGCTTCGGCCGCCAGCTCATCAGCGAATAGTGCGGCATCAAGTGCTAATAGTGCTGCGGCATCTGTTATTTAGATGGATGCATTGGTAAGAACTATTCCTACTAATGTAAGTGAATTTGAAAATGATGCTGGTTATATTACTGATGACGATGTGCCTGTGAAGGATGTACAGGTCAATGGAACAAGTATTTTAGGGCAAGATGGTACAGCGAATATACCGATCGCATCTTCATCTAGTTTTGGTGTTGTAACTATCGGTAATGGCGGTTTACAGATGATAAACAATATGTTTTTGTCCACAAAATCTGCTTCTAGTTTACAGATAAAGAATGGATCAGAACAATATAGACCAATTGTTTCTTATAATGAACATGAAGCGACTTTCTATGGCCTAGCTAAAGCCGCTGGTGATTCAACGCAATCTGCGTCTGATAACGCAGTCGGCACATATACAAATGAAGCCAAACAAGCCATCCAAACAATGCTTGATGTACCATCAAACGCAACCGTTACTAGTGCTATTAGCACAGCAATTGGTAATATCAACTCTTTTGATATGGCAGTTGTTCAATCACTTCCAACATAGGATATTAATACTCATACTATTTATTTAGTTCCTAAAACTGGAGAAACCAATGATGTGTATGATGAGTATGTATATATTAATAATAACTGGGAAATGGTTGGTAATACGCAGATTGATTTAAGTGATTATGCTCTTAAAAGTGAATTACCAACTAAGGTAAGTGAATTAAATAATGATAGTGGCTACTTAACTTCTTATACAGAAACAGATCCAACAGTTCCACAATGGGCGAAAGCAGCCACAAAGCCAAGTTATACTGCGGTGGAAGTTGGAGCATTACCAAGTGATACACATATTCCAAGTACAACCGCGGAATTGACTAATGATGCGGGTTTTATTACTGTTAATGAAGTACCTGAAGTTCCGGTGCAGGATGTGCAGGTCAACGGCGTGAGCGTGTTGCAGAACGGCGTGGCGAATGTGCCGAAAGCCACTCTGTCCTCTGTCGGAGTAGTTAAGCCGCACCGTTCTTATGGTATTGACATTTTTTCATCCGACGGAAGTCTCTGCATATACGCATCGAACTCTAATGGCGTAAAAACTGGAACGAACGGCTCGCAACCAATAGTGCCGAAACATCAGCACGAAGCCACCTTCTACGGCCTCGCCAAAGCCGCGGGAGCCGACATGAAAGACATTGCAAACACAACAGTTGGCACCTACCCCGATGCTCAAAAAGAAGCAATTCAATCCATGCTCGGCATATCCCAAATGCTTGCACCTACTAACCCCAACATGACCGCGGCACAGGCTTATGGAATTGGCGAAGTGTTCGCGGCAAATGGTAAGTTATATAAAGCAACCGCCGCGATAGCACAAGATGCCGCGATTATTACGGATGGGGCGAATGCGAATTGTGAAGAAACGAATGTTGGAGAGGGATTCCCACATGATGTACAGATGAATGGGACATCTGTAATTAGCGATGGCATAGCAGAGATTCCAAGATTAGGCGCATCAGGGTCTGGAAACTATGGCGTTTGTAGAGTCAACCAATCGTTTGGCGTAACACAAAATGGAGATAGCGGGTATCTTATTTTGTCACAAATCAATGATGCGACAGTTAAAGCCGGAGATAACCAATATATCGCTTTAACACCAAGATACCAGCATAAAGCAGTTTTTTATGGTTTGGCTAAAGCAGCCGGTGATACGACAATGACAAGCAGCTCCAACGCAGTTGGTACTTATACCGACTCCGCCAAAGCCTCCATCAAATCCATGCTCGGCATTCAAGATGGTTCCACCGGCACCGTCAATGTTAGTGGCACAACCCCAACAATTACGGCAGTTGAGAACACACGCTACGTTTGCGGCGAAGTTACTTCGTTGAACTTCACGCCGCCAGCTAGTGGCATTTCAATTGTTCGCTTTACTAGCGGCAGCACCGTAACTGTTTTAACTATACCTTCAACTGTAAAGTTCCCCGAGTGGTTTGACCCAACCTCACTTGAAACTAACAAAATATATGAAATTTGTGTAACTGATGGTATTTATGGGGCGGTGATGTCATGGGCACTGTAAAATATAGCGGGCCTGTGGCATCATTCCATTGTCCGACTGAAGCCACGATTAGGAGCTTGAAAGTTCATTTTAGCCCGAAGCAGTTGGGCGAAGGCGACCCTAGTCCGAAAAATGTGAGAGAGATTGTGGGATGGGATGGAGTGGAAGTTGAGTAGAGTCAAAGCAATTTGTTCAACGAAAACTCTATAATATATTCTTGCTGGACTAATGGTAGTGGCAATGTTGATACTGGTGCTAAATATGGTTGCATTTCTGAGAAAATTAGAGTAAACAGCACATCGTTTACGCTTATTGCAATGGCTGAGCGGCCTAATAGTATGAGTATTATTGAATACGATGCAAATGGAAACTTTCTTAGAAGAACTCATGGCAATCAAGTTCAATATGTAAAAGTCAATGCGACTTGGTCTTCTACTGCGTATATTGCTGTCCAGATTAGTAATTCAAACGGCGGCACAACAATTACACCAGAATATGTTACTCAACGTAAGATGATGCTTATAGAAGGCACGGATAATCCGATTGCCTACGAACCCTACCACGGCTCCACAACAGACTACGAGTTCGGAGTATTGGGGAAGAATAAGTTTGATAAAAGCACCGTTACTAATTATCGGCGCATTAATGGCTCCGGAGAATTAACGGCTCAATCAGGCATGAGCGTAAGTGATTATATCGAAGTAATCCCAAATCAAACTTACACTATAACTACAACCGGTGATATTTCTGGCAATAAAAGACATGCTTATTATGATATAAATAAAGAATATCTTGGTGTTTTTCCTGGCGCTTCAACT
>Ga0247610_10000054_pt1 | contig 180579 bp, 263 predicted proteins | sample 174DNAGHGhighgp2_FD_193483 | JGI IMG/M metagenome (GOLD analysis project Ga0247610, IMG submission 193483) | Sheep rumen microbial communities from Palmerston North, Manawatu-Wanganui, New Zealand - 1742 DNA GHGhigh gp2 | ecosystem: Host-associated > Mammals > Digestive system > Stomach >... | reverse complement strand
AATCTATGCTATAATATATACATAAGGTGAAGGGAAACAGGAAACGAAAATTCACCGAGTAAGAATTTAAATTATCAATGTCAGGTTCAAGACGTTAAAACCGGAAGGAAGTTATTATTATGACACTTAGAGCTTTTTATTCAGAGGTAGCCGCAAATGCAACAATTTCAGCAGAAGCTAAGGAAATTGCTGGAAAGTACCTTGCTAAGTTTGCGGAGGAAGATAAGGAAAAGGATTCCAAGAGAGCCGCAAATGTGGCACTTGGCGAGGAAATTATTGCCAAGATGGAAAAGGGTAAGAAGTATCTTAACTCCGACATTGTGGCAATGTTTGGAGGCAAGTACAATTCAAGCAAGATTGGTTATGTCCTTAGAGAAATCTTAAAGGATAAGGTAGTGGCAGACGATTCCAGTCCAAAGCAGTATTCATTAAAGTGATACCAAAACTGCCACAGTTTGGAAGTCGCTCTCGAAAGAGGGCGGCTTTCATTTTAACCCATTACTGGAAAATTTTTCCATTTCGCCCGGGCACTTTGCCAGATTTTTCCAATTCTTCCATAAAAAACTTTTTTAAATTTTTTAGAAAAACTATTGACATTCTAATAAATCTATGTTATAATATATACATAAGGTGAGGGGATAAAGAAAACCCCTTAAAAACAATTTAAGTCACGTTATAAGACTATAAAACGGAAAGGAATTTTAATTATGACACTTAGAGCTTTTTATTCAGAGGTAGCCGCAAATGCAACAATTTCAGCAGAAGCTAAGGAAATTGCTGGAAAGTACCTTGCTAAGTTTGCGGAGGAAGATAAGGCAAAGGACAGCAAGCGTGAAGCTAACGTTGCTCTCGGCGAGGAAATCCTCGCCAAGATGGAGGCTGGAAAGAAGTACCTTAACTCTGACATCGTTGCTATGTTCTCAGGCAAGTACAACTCCTCAAAGATTGGTTACGTTCTCCGTGAAATCTTAAAGGATAAGGTTGTATCAGATGATTCGTCACCTAAGCAGTACAGCAAGAAGTGATAACCAAAAACGGCAGAAACTGGAAGCCGCTCTCGAAAGAGGGCGGTTTTCTTTTATTTCCACCATTGGAAAATTTTGGCGAAACGCCCGGGCATTTTGCCAATTCTTACCAATCTTACCATATTTCGCCGCGAAAAATAAATTTAAAAAATTTTCAAAAAACTATTGACAAGTATCCTATTCTATGCTATAATATATACATAAGATAAAACAAAACAAACAGACAGGTTCAAGTCTATAAAACCGGAAAGGAATTTAACTATGGAAAATCTTACATTCTCAACATGGACTCTCTCACAGATGCATTCATTCATTATTGCTATGGCAAATGCAACGGTAAATAGTGGTCAGGTAGGCTTTCCAATGGATTTTGATGATGTAATGACAGAAGTTTACAGAACTTTTGAACGCCAGGACTATGCCTATGGAGGCGCCGACAGCTTTACCTTTGGTAATTATGTGGTTACTGTTAACACGAAGGCACGTAAAATAGGTCTTCTTAATACTCGTAGCGGTAAGTTTGTGGAAACTTATTGTAATAAAAAGGATAAGTTTAAAGTCTTTACTGGTTTAGGTGTACTTTGGGCAAAGTATAACCACGTTGAGCGCCCTAAATTTGAAGTAAAGAAAAAGTTATCAGAACTTAAACCACATGACATTTTTCGTTGGGGTTGTAACAGATATGAATTTATCGGCACTACTAATAATAGAAGAAAAGACGGTAAAAAGTATATCATACTTAGATTATCGGATGATACAATTTGTCAGTTCTATGAAGATACGGTAACAGTAGAGGAATAAGGAGGGTTTTACCATGACACAGAGAGAATTTTATAATGCGGTTATTGCCGCAAATCTTAGCGACGAAATTACAGAAAAAGCAAAGGCACTTCTTGCCAGTGTTGACAGTAAAAACGCAAGGTCGGCAAAAAATTCCGCAGAAAAGAGAGAACAGAACACAGAAATTGGTAAGAAAATGGTAGCGGGTTTAAACAAAGGTCTGATTTATACCATGGACGAAATATGGAAGAAACAGGCAACAGTCATCGGTGAACTTGAAAAGGAATATGACTTTAAAATGAACTCGTCAAAGTTTACAGCGATTATGAGAAACTTACAGAATGCCGATATAGTTGACATTCAGAAGGGTACTCCGAATAAATACATCGTAAAGTAATAATTTGCCGCTCTCGAAAGAGGGCGGTTTTTGTTTATGGTAGAAATGGTAAATTTTGGCGAAACGCCCGGGCAATTTGGTAGGAATTGGTAAAAAATTTTTTTGAAAAAGGTGTTGACAATCGCGGCGAAATATGATATAATAAGAATATAGAAAGAGAGGTTACAACTCTATAAAACCGGAAGGATAAACTATATGTCAGAAAAGGAAAGAAATTTAAACATTTTTAATTTATGGAGTATGATAATACACATAATGAATATTGCTTTTACTATTTTTAGCATTTTAATGTTATCTCGCCTTTTAGGCACCTCAGATTTATTCACTCCCTTATTTTTTATATTTATAACTCGCTTTTTTGTAATAATGGTAGTGTGGATAGATATTGGTATCAGTTATGATTTCTCAACAAAACCGAGAAAACTGTCTACGCTTGAAAAAGCACAAAGGGTAATTAACAAAGGAGAATACAAAAAGCAATTAAAGGAAGATAAAGAGGAACTTAGACGACGTAAAGGAATATCAAAGGAACTTAAATACATAGAACGTGTGATTGTTTTAGATGCTAAATGTGGTCATCGTGAAACTACTTATGACCTTCCAATTGAATATTGTGTAAAAGATGTTGAACTTTATTTACAAAATCATGGTTTTAATGCTGAAATTAAAAAAGGTATATTAATTTATAACTCTATGTTGCGTCCTTGTTATCCATTATATATCAATTGGTAACTTATGCCACCCTTCGGGGTGGTTTCTTTTTTGTCCTATTACTGGTAAAATCTTCCAAACTGCCCGGGCATTTTACCACAAATTCCCAATAAAAATTTTTTAAAAACACTTGACAACTCATCGCAAATATGATATAATATAAACATAAGATAAGTCAGGAAAGACTCTAAAACCGGAAGGACTTTTTACCATGAAGATAAGAGATATTGAAGTATTTATGATATTCTGCTGTGCTATCGCGGCAGGATTATGCTATGCTGGAAGTAATTGGGCAGCACCTTGTTTCATAGTGTCGTCAAGTGCTGGTCTTCTTGATAGTATAAGACATAAGGCATTGGTAGGAGCTATCATTAATGGAATTTTCTTGACATTAAACATAGCTTTGTTTGTAAAGGAGGTATAATATGTATATTAAGGTTTGTAAAAATGATGCAATAAGTTTAAATTTTAAGATAATTGAATACAAAGTTCCGGAATTTGAAATAATTGAAGGGGAAAGAGATGATGAAGTAAGCGAAGTAATAAGTTTAATAGCCGAATGTGGTTATCCCTTCCAAGTAATGGGACTTTCAGAAAAGGAAAAAGATTACATGGTTCGATACTTTCATGAGGCTTTTACTGATGTAAATTATGGCATTTTAGCAAGATGTTTGGAGGTTCCATGGAAAAATTCATGGTTTATTGCTCGTGAAGACGGTCACGTAGTGCGTATAACAGATTACTTAGAACAAGCAGAACTTATGGTTAATTGGACGGAAAAATGTATTGAGTTTCTTAAAGAAAAGGGGTATAACAAATGAAAGAAATATATGTAGTGCATAGTATGGGTTGTGCAATATGTGCGTATACCGAATATTCCTCCGCACTTGAAGACGTTTTGTCAACAATCGCAGATTTAACAGGTGAACCGTATACAGGAAATACAGAAATTGACTTAAATACGTATCTTGATGACAATTGTGATGTCGCAAGTATTGAAGCACTTAATTTATACGATGATTAATCTATGCCGCCCTTCGGGGCGGTTTTCTTATACCATGTTACTGGAAATTTTTACCTTTTTGCCCGGGCGTTTTTCCAGATTTTTCCAATTCTACCATAAAAAACTTTTTAAAAAATTTTTCTAAAACTATTGACAAAACCGAAAAGATGTGCTATAATATTAACATAAGGTGAAGGGAAGAAAACACCTAAAAACCATACTATCAATTTATGTCAGGTTATAAGACGTTAAAACCGGAAGGAAAAGATTATGGAACAGGCAGAATTTGTAAGTTTAAAGGAAAAAGAAGTAAAAAGTCAGAAAATGGATAACATCTTTAGAGCAACCCTTTTTGATGTTATCGTCAAGGCTATGATTGAAGCATACGGAGAGGAAAATGTTTCCATTGTAGGTGCCAGTGAGGTTGCCGTTGCCATTGGAGAGGTAGAACTGGAAGACACTGGTAAGAGGGTTGAACGTTGTGCGGTAATATCTCCAACTTTATGCAAGTATAAGGACTACAGAACGGAAAAAAGAAAATTTGAAAAATATAATAGATGGGAGGAAGAAAAGAAGTATAAAAACACATTAAAGGAAAAAGAGGAAAAGAAGAAAAAGACAGCAGAAAAGGCAGAAAAAGACAAGGCAAAAAGAGAACAGGAAAAGGCGGAAAATAAGGCAGAATAATCCAGCGAGGACTGAACTTCGGTTCAGCCCTCTTTTATTTTTTATCCAAAACTGGAAAATTTTGGCAAAATGCCCGGGCGACTTTCCAGCATTTTCCAGCGCTACCATATTTCGCCGCGAAAAAATTTTTTAAAAACACTTGACAAACAACCGCAAATGTGATATAATAATAACATAATAAATCGACAGGTCATAAGTCGTTAAAACCGGAAAGGAATTACCAAAAAATGAGAGGTCGTCCAAAGGAAAAGTTTTTAGTGTTAGACGTGGAAGGAAATTCCACTTGCCTACCCTACAATATTGGTTATATTGTAGCAGATAATGCCGGCAATATTTACCAAAAGAGGTCAATTGCGCTACCTTATGCGGTGTGGCAAAATCTGATAAATTCTTTAGAAACTGGCTTATGTAAGGAAATGCACTTAAAAAACACTAAAGACATTTTAACAGACTATGAGAATAGTGCTAAAAACAGGAAGTACAAGTGCATAAGTATTGAAAGTTTTTGGATATTATTTACAAGTGATATTCAGAAATACAAAATCAAAAAACTGTATGCTTATAATGTAGCTTTTGACAATTCCGCTTTATCCCGTCTTTTAGGCGCAAGGTATGAAATGTTAGAATTGGAAATACGTGACATTATGAGTGCGGTTGTTCATAGTAGACTACTTGACCCGAAATATTTACAGTTCTGTGATAGACATGGTTATCTGACAGAAAAAGGTAATTATCGTTATAGTGCCGAGATAGTCTATAGATATTTAAAGGGTGAAAGTTATGCTGATTTTGAAGAAGAACATACAGGTTTAAGTGATGTTATGATAGAGTATGAAATTTTGCTATGGGCGTTAAAATCTGGTAAAAAACAAGTATGGAATTGTATTTGTGCTTGGAAAACATTTCAAAAATTTGTGGAAGAAACTGGATACGAAAGATGGCTTCCATTTTAATGGTAAGGGCGGTAACTCTTGGAAAAGGGTTGCCGCCCCATTTTTATGGTATAACTGGAAAATTTTGACAGAATGCCCGGGCATTTTGGTAGGAACTGGAAATAAAAAATTTTTAAAAACTATTGACAACCGCCTATAAATATGTTATAATAGAAACATAGAAAAGAGGTGTTTAAATGACCGCATTGATGCTTATAGGTTTAACTCTCTTTGCAGTTATTTTAATGTTTATTGATTAAGAAAGGACTAAATTATGGAAAAAGAAATAGTATTTGACATGGACGGAACTTTAAATAACTTCTATGAAGTTGAAGGTTGGTTGGAAGATTTGAGAAATTATTCCGTAAGACCATACAAGGATGCTAAGGCACGACTTAACTTGTCAAGGCTTGCCAAACTTCTCAACAAATTACAGAAGGAATTAGACTTTACTCTGAAAATCGTTTCATGGTGCTCAAAGGAAAGTACACCGGAATTTGACAAGCGCACAAAGGAAGCCAAATTACAGTGGCTTAGGAAACATCTTCCATCTGTGGAATGGGATGAGATTTGTATTGTACCATACGGCACGCCAAAGCACAGCCTTGGTAAAGGTATCCTTTTTGATGATAATAAGGAAATTAGGGAAGAATGGGGAAAAGGTGCTTACTCCGAAAAGGAAATCTTTGACATCTTAAATGCCGTGTTAAGAATGTGAGGTAAGAAAAATGAAATTGTGGGAAAGTGGATTTTATGACAAGGATGGTAAAAAAATGGAAACAGATGCGGTACTTGCCGCACTGTTCTCCAAAATAATCCAGTTAGAAAAGCGAATAGAGAAGTTAGAGGAAGAAAATACCATTCTGAGAAATATTGGTATGTTTGATTTTGATAAAGAGGAGGATATTTACAATGACATAGTGGATGTAAAAGGTCCGGACTGGGCAGGAAGTGACAATTTTACAGTTAATAGTAAAGATTGTAATATGCCTTATCTTTTATATTATATAAGTCAATATATACGGGACAATAGGTCAGACTGGTAAATTTCGCCGCTCTCGAAAGAGGGCGGTTTCTTTATATGCCATAATTGGTAAATTTTGGCAGAATGCCCGGGCGTTTTGGCAGTTTTTGGCGGCGAAAAAATTTTTAAAAACACTTGACAAGCGCCTTAAACTGTGCTATAATATATACATAAGATAAAACAAAACACGACAGGTTATAAGTCGTTAAAACCGGAAAGGATTTTCTATTATGAAAAAAGTTTTATTAACATTTATCGCTGTTGTTGCTATTATGGCAATTTGTTATGGTTTTTCAATTCTTCTTGTAGGATTTGGACTGTGGGCACTTTGTAAGTTAGGTGTAATTGCGACATGGACTTGGAAACAGGCGGCACTATGGGCGATTGTACTTTCAATCATTGGCAGTTTCTTTAAGACAACATCAAAGAAGGATTAATTATGACAACTATTATTTTAACTATAATCATCACAATTATTGCTTATCAGCTTATTATTTTTATCGTTTCTCTTGCGAACTTATATGATAATGAAAAAATACAATACGCTTTATGCGGTGTTTGGACGCTTATTGTGTTCATTTTCATTCGTCCTATCGTCAAATTCTATCGAAAATGTCAACTCCTTTGGTTTAATACGCATTATACAAAATGTGTATTCCATACTAAAAGAGAGGACAAAACGGATTTACCTTTTTATTTCTATGTAAAGAATACAGAGATAGATAAACTAAATCAAGATAAAAATAGAACTAACTATGTTGAACTTAAACCTAAAGAAAAAGCAAAAAGTTTATATGGTATACATATTAAAATAAATAAGGGTAGCGGTTTTTTAACTGATTTATCTAATCCCCCTATCCGTAGTGGTTATACAAGCGAATATATAGCAAAATGGTTGAAGTAAACACGCCGCCCATTTATTGGGCGGTTTTCATTTATTATGCCATTACCACATTTTTCCTTTTCGCCCGGGCATTTTACCATTTATTGCCGCGAAAATTTTTCTTCAAAACTACTTGACAATCGCGGCGGAATATGTTATAATATATACATAAGATAAGTCAGGAAAGACTCTAAAACCGGAAAGGATAACCAATATGAAAAAAAAGGACAAAGCCAATATGAAAAAAGGGAACAAAACCAATATGAAAAAGTGTTGCTTTAAGTGTAATGACTTTGAAACAAGTTCATTAAGATTAATGGTAAATTATATGTTAGACCAAAGTTCTGCCGAAGACATTATAACAACTTGGTATAATTTGACAGATTATTGTTTTACCCTTCATGCAGAAACTATTTATGACACAGATGAAACAATCGGAGACTTTCATTTAAGTGATATACTTCTTTTGTACAGAAATCGTATACTTTCAAGAGAAATGTATGATGCGGCAAATACATTTGTTGATAATTTTTTAACCAATATATTACAAGAAGCGTACAATAGACACTGGGAAATGGTGGACATGACAGTAAATATTAACAGTTTTCACATTGATTTAATTTGGGAGGATTAACTATGATAGTAATTGTATACAGAATGTACCATGAAAGAGATTGTTATGAATTAACACTTTCTGACAACTGTGAGGATTTTATACAGGACAAAAACTATGAAAATCTTATCAATGCCATTGATGACGGTTACCCCTTTGAAATTATAAAATGTACTGAAACTGAATTTGATGTCTTTAAAGAAGTTTTAACTGGCGTTTTTGATATTTTTAATACCGATGAAGTAGCAGAAGACAGAATAATAGTCAAAAGGTATGAAGAAGTGTTACATTATGAAGATGCGGCGGATTTGTGCCATAATGAGATAAAAGAGTTACAAGATAAAATACGGTTATTACAGTATGATATGGAAATATATGACAACATTTACTATGATAAGTATGCAAGCCATATTACGGAAAAATACAACGACTAATACTTCGCCCTTCGGGGCGATTTATTTTACCCCTTAAATGGTAAATTCTGCCTTTTCGCCCGGGCGATTTGGTAGATTTTGGCAGCGAAAAATTTTTAGAAAAACACTTGACAACTGCCCTATTCTATGTTATAATATATACATAAGATAAAACAACAAAGGACAGGTAATAAGTCCCTAAAACCGGAAGGATAATAACTATGTACAAAGTAATTTACGAAGGACACTGCCCATCATTTTACTCAAATCTTACAGATTTAACCAGCGCCTTAAAGAACGACTTTTCAGACAGAATTGTTAACGAAGTTGAAAAGGTTATGCAGAATTGTGACCGCTATAACGGCAGATTTTTCGACGTTGAACATTATACCGGCTACATCTACAATGGCACTTCATATATTTCATTGTGGAATTTAGCACAGGCACTTGCCGAAGAGGTTGACCGTGATACAAAAATTGAATGGTTTATACAGAATGTAGGTATTTGCGCACGTAAAGATAACGATGATGAAATTGAGTTACCGTGGTATGATATGATTTACGATGATTATGACCATGAAGCATATGACAATGCTTTATCATCAGAAATTGACTACCATACTGCAAAAGAAATTAACAAGGCACTGGAAGCACTTGCGCCGGAAAGTGGTAGTTTTGTTCTCAGTTTTTGGGAGTCCAGTTTTAACATTGAAGTTGAAGAAGAGGATTGTTTTGACATGGCAGATAATGACAATGAAGATGAAGACTTGGATGAAGAGGAGGAAGATTAATGTATTTTAAAGGCACGTATACTTGTGGTTACTGCGGTTGTGACGATACGCTTTATTTTAAGGCAAATGGTGAAGAGGAAGTTAACGATTATATGTTAGACGGAATTTATGACTATGCCGCAAGCAATATAGATGTTGCATACACAGATGGTTACACAGATGAAGAATTTGATGACTTTTTGGAAGATTGTTATATCGACATTGAAGAAGTCACAGACATGGACGATTTGGAGGGCGAAGACATCATCGACCTTACCATGTAAAATATTGCCACTCCTTCGGGAGTGGTTTTATTTTGCCATTTGATTGGTAAAATTTGGCATTCTGCCCGGGCCTTTTACCACTTATTGCCAATTTGCCCGGGCAATTTACCACATTCTTCCATTTCTAACGAAATTTTCCAATCTCGCCATCTTTCCCTCAATTCCCCCATTTCCACCCACTCCCCACGGCACACCACGTATTTACGCCCCTTAAAGGAGCTGCGAAGGAGCTGCATCCCGCCCACATTTATTCGCGCCGCCAAGCCACCCATTTACGTCGTCCGTCAGCCCCATAAAATCGCGGCACATCCGGGCGGATAGGGAGCGGTCTCCCCGGGCGCGGCGTTATAGGGGTCTTATAGGAGCTGCGAAGGAGCTGCGTCGGACGCACACAAATAAAAAAGCCCTAGGAGCTGTCCTAGAGCTGGAAAATTTTTACATTTCTGGATTTTCTTGGAGAATTCGTTCTAACATTTGATGAGTTTTAGCATCATCTATGTCATCTTTTAAAACTTCTTTAATATTTTGCGGCAAAACAGTACAAATTTTTTCAATTTTAAATTTTCTGCATGTTAATCCGCTATTATTTATAACGCAATCTTCCCATTCACCATTTAATAATTCTGTTCCAATAAAAATACTGAGAAGAATGTAATATTTAGGAGTCATATTTCCATAACTACTGTTCTTTTCATAAACTTTTGCAAGCAATGACGGAGTAATATAAGGCACCATATAATTTTTATGAGCTTCATCATAGAACTTACATAATAAACAATAAACAGAAATTACATGTTTAAGGTCTTCTTTAAGAGAGGAAGCAATTACAGTAAGAAATTTAATGAGGTCTATATCTAACCCCACATATGGCGTCATATATGGATGAATTACATACCACTTTCCCGGCGTTAAGGAACCATCTAGGTCAACTTCACTGATGTAGTGTTTTTCATCGAGTTTTTTGAGAGCTGTTGATACGGTAGGTCTAGATATTTTTAAATCTGCCGCGATTTTTGTTTGAGGTATATCAGATTTAAATACTTTGTAAATTTTTAAATCAGGGTCAAACACAGATTTACTAAGTAGATAGTGATAAACGAGCTGCTAAGTTTTAGTAATATCAGGCTTATGAGTATCATCAAAGGTTTTTATATTTCGTTTGGTCATATTATCATCTCCTTGCCGCGACCATCGGCATTAATAATGTAGAAAATGTAAAAGAAAATCAAAAATTTTCATACCGGGCAAGAGTGTAAAAATTTAAACCATCTGGGTGTAAAAATTTAAACCAACTGGTTGTAAAAATTTAAACTGACAACCCGCCCGAATGTCAAAATTTAAACCAACTGGGTGTAAAAATTTAAACCATCTGCTGTAAAAATTTAAACCAACTGGGTGTAAAAATTTAAACCAACTGTAATATAATAAAAGAATTGGCGAAAACTAACTTTTCTGACGAAAAGATTAGTTTTCTTGGGGCGTAAATTCCGCCCCTTTTGACCCCCTATCCCCCTAAAAGGGGAGAACGCAATCTTTTCTTCTCGACCCCTTTTTCGCCGCGAAAACAATACCTACTCCCCTAAAATCGCGGCGAAATTTCATTAACGCTATGCTAGGCTGCGCTAGCAAAATTTACCAAACTAAAACCATTCCCAAAGAACTAAGAAAAACTTAAACTTCACCACGGAGGGTAACGGACGAAACCGCTAAAAAACGGTTTGGAACGGTAAGCACGAGTTAGATGGCTTTAGCGAGAAAGTTAAGTTGCACAATATAATATATATTATTACTACTCCTACACCCCCCCATTCTCCCCTTTTATTTCCCCCTTTTTTCTTCTCTTCTACTGTTAAAGTTAAACTCCACTATATAATATATAATAATTATATACTTACCCTCCCCCTTTTTTCTTCTTTTTTTCTTTCCCCTTATCAAACTAAGTTAAGTTGCACTATTAATATATATAATTATATTATCCCTACCCTACCCCTATCATTTCTCCCCTATTTCCCCTACTACTCTCCCCTACTGTTAAAGTTAACTTGCACTATATAATATAATATATTTATTACCCTACCCCTACCCCTCCAGCTTCGCCGTTTAGATTTTTCTTCCTCCTTTCGCCGCGATTACCGCAATTAAGTTAACTTGCACTATATAATATAATTATATTATTACTACTACCCCTACCCTACCACTCTACTACCATTACCGTTAAAGTTAAACTCCACTATATTATATATAATAATTATACTACTACCCTTACCCCTCCATTCTCACTCCAAAAAAAGTTAATCCCCACTATATATAATATATACAGCTAACTCGCGCTACGCGCTCGCACGCTGCTTCCCCTCTAATACTATTCGCTTCGCTCATAGTATTAGAGTATGTGCTATTTTACTTTCTCTGTTATTTCGCCGCGGAATTAAATCCTAAAAATCTTGCCGCGAAACCCATGCTCTACTCCTATAACGCAAAAAATGGCCAGGTGCTAACACCCAGCCGCGATTTTAGAAACCTACCATACCGTCAAAGCGGCTTGTATAGGTCTTGTAATTGCCATTGTAGAAGTCTACTATTGCTTCGTTATTGAAACGTGGAAGATTGCCTTTAATTCTGAGATAAAGATTTTCAATTTTTCTTGCGCGGCTTAAACCAACGTAAAGAAGTGTGCGGTTTTCATTGGCGCCATCGAAGAAACCTTTGTCATAAAGGAAGTTTACCTTATCGAAAGTCTGACCCTGGGACTTATGCACTGTAATTGCCCAAGCGAGTTTAAGTGGTAACTGTTTGATACCCCCGATTGTCTGAGTTTCACCGTCCTCAAAAATTTGGGTTTTAAAGTCATACTGAGGAACATCTACCGTTTCACCGCTATCTAACTTAACCCTAACCCCCGTAATATTCATTTCTGTGATGTTGCCCATGTCGCCATTACAGTAGCCATCTGCTGGATTGTTAATTGTGAGCATAACTCTCGCGCCGATTTTCAGTTTAAGTATCTTTGGGATTTCTTTATCATACTCGCCCCAATAGAGAGCTTTGTAGACTTTTTCCGGCGAATCTATTTTATCGAGTTCCTGAGAATTGATAGCGTTTACAACCTTATTTGTACAAGCGAGGATTATAGCACCCTTCATTGGAGAGTTTTTCTGTGATTGTGAGAGATAAGCAAGGTCATTGTTTGTAAGAGTATTGCGGCTGAGATTGTAGAGTGCTGTGCTAAATGCCTGGTCGTCCTGTCTCATTGCCTGTGTGAGGATACAAGTTTGGAAGTTGAAATCCCTCCAAATGTGCGAGTGAAAGCAATGATACTGACTACGGTCAATCTGGTCTGAATAGCCGCGATGGTCAGCGATTTTAACTGTTTCCTCAGTTACAACAGGTGGTAACTGAAAGAAATCACCGATAAGAATAATCTGACAGTTTGGATTGAACTCCTTAATTTCATTGCCGATTGTGTTGAAGATAAGGTAATCCATCATGGAGGCTTCATCAATGATAAGACTATCAGCATCCTTTAACCAATCATTGTCCTGAGTTGCTGTGCCATCGGTTACGGAGAGATGGAACTGGTGATGAAGTGTAAACCCCCCTATACTTCTTGCCGCAACACCAGTAGTTGCACAAACTATACTGGTTTTGCCGCGACGTTCAAATGCTTTGATTATGCGATTAACGAGAAATGTTTTTCCTGTGCCGGCTGGACCGGTAATGAACATATTCTTGCCGCTCATTGCCATATCGAAAAACTGTTTCTGCTTTTCATTGAGGGTATTGTAGTCTTCCTGTTCTTCAAGTTTATCGTTTTCTGTAAGTTCTATCATTCATCTTCCTCCATTGGTCTGCCAAATTCATTAAAGAGATAAGTGTTCTTTTGAACTTGGGTTATGTATTCGTATTTTTCGAGTTCTTTCATGGCATCTCGATAACTGGCTTCTGAAATGCCGATACATTGTTTGATATATGCCGGGCCTATCGCCATATCTCTTGTTCCATAAGAACACAAAAACATCCATAGTTTAAAAGCGGAATAGGTTAATCTTTTCGCCGCGATAATCCAGTTTGTTCTATCTATAGCCATGAAGTTTTTGTGAGGAAGAGTGCGGCGAATTTGGATTGTTTTCTGATTTGGGAATAGTGCCACTTAACTCACCTCAGATAACTAAGAAACATCTAACGCCCGCAACACCATCACATGAGGTAACTGAAATTACCATTGGGTCTGTTTCGTCGATGTAGTAGTTTGTTTTGTAGGTTTCATAAATGAAATTGCGGGCATCTACAATTGACGGGAATTCATCAACTCGCTTCCCATACAAAACTGGCTGTGACTGCTTGCCGCAAAGTCTGTGGTAGAAATAACGTTCGAGTTTCATGTGGTAGCCCCCTTATGCAAGTTCAGCATAGAAGCAAAGCACAACATCTTCGACAGCAAATCCTTCGAATGTTGGGTCATCAGCACTTTCGTCCAGCATATCAAAGGCATTAACATCGAATCCATATTCATCGAGATAGGCAATTGCCGCGTCTTTCGCTTCGTCAAATGTATTGAATAATTTTGCTGGTGTTTCATCAATTAAAAATTCTACAACGTACATGGTTTAATTCCTCCTTAATCATTTTCACTTTCATTTACTTCCCATACATCAACTACTTCAACCTTTGATGCATCAACCCCAAATTCCAAAGCAAAATTACGTTTTGCAGCTTCGATGTTGAGGAGTGTGTTGCCGCCCATGAAGTAGGTCTTTGTGATGTCCGGCTTGTAGTTATCGGAAAAGCCGGCTTTTGACAGGGTTGTAAGAGTTATTTTAAATTCTTTCATTTGTGGTCCTCCTTAGACATTGGATACGGAAAGTAAGTTTTCGTTTGTGTCATACATTTCAATGGTTTCGCCATTTACTTTCATGATGCGGTCTACTCCACCGCCATTAACTATTTCTGATACCTGATACCAAATATTCATCTGTTCTGCCGCGAAAACCATAGCAACCAAGCCCCTGTATGAAAGTTTGTAAAACCTTTTGTGGTCTCTGTCATCAAACACAAATACTCTTTCTTCTGTCATATTTATCAGTTCCTTTCTTAACTTTCTATATATATTATAACACAAGTTAAGGTAAAAGTCAATGTCTACCAGATATTTCCATTAACAAATACTCTATTCAAGCAGGCCTTCAGTTGGTTTGGAGCTAATAACTACGCCCGCAAAAATTACCGAACCATCACGGTCAGCCATAAATTTGAGTCTATTTTTAATGTAGGTAGGGATGCTATCAGAGAAATCTGGCGCGCAATCACCATAAGGGAAAAGAAGATTACCTAATTCTCCATGTAAAAAGTCAGGCATTTCATAGACACAACCGTTAAAGAAATCTCTCGCCGCACTTTCATAAAGACAATAATTGCGAATGTAGTTAAACAGTTCATCAAATGGACCGGACATTCCGAGGATACCATTCTGATAGAGGTAATATTCCTCACACTCTTCAACTATTAAGTCGTTTATAAGAAAATTAACTCCATTGGTCTTTAAATACATTTCAATAAGTTCATTTTTCTTTTCTTCGAGCCACTTGTTAATAATCCACTGGTTTGCTTCGGAATTTGCCGCCACAACCATTGCATCATTAACTTCAATGTCGAATAAGACTTCATCTAACTTATCGAATATAATGTTGTTTTTACTTACGGTAACAACATATTCCATAGCTTCTTCAAGGGTTTTTGCTTCTGAACGTGGACATGTAGCCTTATGTCCACAAATTGCGTTGTATATCTTATACTTCTTCATAAGCGTCTTCCTCCTCAGGTTCTGAAATCTCATAGTCGCCCCAGTCACATGTACCATAGTGTTCAATTTCATAGATGAGGTTATCAGTTTCATAATCAATTTCATCGTTTAAGAGCATATCTAAGTCATCGTCTGAAGCTAAGTTCTTAACGATAGTTGATATATGCATTTTACCGACAATTGGTAAATCTACTGGTTCATAGATGTCATCAAGGCTTTCAATAACATCATCTATAGTCATATATTCCTCTACAAAATCTCTAAGGTCATCGTAGTAGGAAATTATGTTTTCTTTGGTATCTATTACTTTATACATATTAAAAGTCCTCCTGTGGTATTGTAAGGTCAAATAAGGTGCCGTCATATGGCGCCAAGGATATGTGTGAAAGATTGGTAAGGTTCTGTTTAGTCATTACGCCATGAAATTCCCAGCCATTATCGAAAACTACGGTAATGTGAATTAACTCACCAATGACTTCATAGATTTCCTCTGTGATTAGAGAGAAAGGAAGCGCACTGAAATCTAAGACTATTTTCTTCTCCATTAATCATACCTCCCAATCGTCTTAATAGAAATGAATTCGTGACAGTCTTCACCAATGTAAATGCTTAATTCCTCGCCGCACTTCTTAAATGCACTTTCATCTGCCGGGATATTTGAAAGAGAAGCGCCAGTGCCGGCTTCAATGTAGAACTGAGAGTAAAGCTCAAAGCCAGTTCTTATATCTCTGTTGCCATAATCATCACGGTCAGAATCTAAGAATGCATCCATGAAGATTTCTCCTAGTCTACTAAGCAAATCGCGGCGAGCATCCTTATACTGCGAGTAAATCTGTGGGTTAATAATTTCCAGTCCCTCAAATGTTGAAATTTTCTGCACAAGATACATATGTACCCCTCCTTATTTCCAGTTGTTTATGTCGATTAGTTTAAGTAAGTCATTAAGAAACTGAATTGTCTTCTGACGATTGAGATTTTTGCCTTTTTCTATAGGATAGAGGAACTGTTGAATCAGCGAGTTTGCATCGTCAATTGTGTTGCGCATTTCTTCGTTTTCTAACTCATAGAACTTAGCATCCGAATCAATTTCCTCTATCATTGCTTCTTTCGTAAGGTCTGCTTCATTGAGCATTTCCTCTATTTCCGCCGCGAAATCTGGAGAAACCTTTTCAGATATAACATCAAGATAATCGCGGCGAGTAGTCAAATGAAGATATTTGTTATCTCCGATATTTGTCATTAGATAAGCCCCCTGTCTTTAGCATCGAGTGGATACTGTCTGATGTATGCTTCCTTGTTCTCTCTGATTTTGCCGGCTCTTAACATTCTGCCAAATCTCTTTGCCGCTCTACCAACAATGAGTGGGTGGCGGTAAGAGTTTCTGAACATTCTCATTGAATCAGCGATAAAGCAGTGTCCGTAGTTTATGTATTCAATCTGTCTGTCGCACATTTCGCGAGCCTGAGCGCTCCATGACTTTGGTCTGTAGTTTTTCATAGTTCATTCGTCCTTTCTAATTTTTTATCTCTCTCTTAACTTTCTATATATATTATAGCATAGTTTTTAGAAAAAGTAAAGGCCTACCAGATATTTCCAGTAGGTCTAATATTTAATAGCACACTGAGATTTTATTGAGTGCTCTTGCCTTGTCATATTCAATTTTATATCCAACTTCGAGCTTTTCCCAATCTTTTCGAGTGATTTCATACCAACGGTTTTCTGATTTTTCTGTTTTAACTTCGTATTTTTCAGCTCTGTTGCCACGCTTTCTATCACCAATATGTGGATTAGAAATATCAAATGGAAGGTCTTTATCTTCGCCCTCATAAGGTTTGTTATCTAAGCCAGTGGTTGTACAATCTTTACTCCATTCCCATTCGTCTATGTCATAGCTATATTTTACAACAGTTTTTGTTTTTGTGGTTTTAGTAGCCGCATCATAGTAAGTTGTTGTAGAAGTATGCCTATGAACATTATAAGCGCCACTTTCTTTGTGAGAACGATAAGATTTGTGGTTGGTTACGTAAGTATAAGTTGGGAACTCCCATGTCCATGACTTATAGAGAATTGTGTCGTCTGTGGTTCTTACTGGAGTAAAAGCGTACCAGCAAAGGCCGATGATTATTGCTATAATAATTACTGCCCCTAAACTTTTCTTCCAGTTCCAGCCTTCAAAAAATTCCATACTGATTCTTTCCTTTCCTCTTTAAAATCAGAAGCTTTCTAATGTGATAAGGCCTTTTTCATTAACTTTTTGAGCAATCCATTCTTTTGCCGCTTTTCCCTCAGTAGGAACCTTTTCCATAGAAGTAAATTCTCCCACTATTATATAAACCTCTGGACCATCAGTTTTGATTATATGGCCCACAGAAAATTCAAATTTTTCCTTAGGTCCATACCCAGCAGGTAAAACCTCTCTTTCTTGTTCCATGATTTCTACTTTATGTAAAATATAATGTTTCTTAATAAAGGGACGAATCTCTACCTTGAAGTGACCGTTGTAAATAATGGATGGCCTGTCCCAAGTTTTTGGGTAAAACTCTTGTATCCATATATTATCATACTCGTTTTCAAATTGAAGTTTAAGATTTTCGGCATCTTCTTCAGTAGGACAAACACCAATGACAATACGAGTTCCTCTCTCTTCATTCCAGTCTTCTCCACTTACTACCCATACTTTATTTTCTGTTTCCATATTATCAGTTCTCCTTACTTTAAATTCTTTCGCCGCGATAATGAATTAACTATCTTTCCTGAAAAAGATACATTGGATATTCGTTGAGATAATCAGCATGTGTAAAATCTCTTCCGGAAGAAGTACACATGCAAAAACCATATTTCACAACAAAGGTATCATGTAATGTTTTGTATGTAATTTTCTTATAAGCCTCAGGGGAAAGAACAAAATTATTTGCCACGCCAACGGATGATTTATATGAATTGCTAATTTTGTCTAAGAGTTTTTCTACACATTCTTGCTCTTTTGTTTCTTTAAGGTTTTCAAAATAATTTGCCGGATATTTATCTTCTTTTGTTTTAACCTTTGGCTTTTCATCAGTTTTAATTGCTGGCTTTTCGTTTGGTTTGCACATCGAAGCCACAATCGCAGATACACCAATTGTATTTATAATCAGCCAATAAGCAATAGCAATTCCTATCATATTAATCACTCCTTACCACCAAAGGTGAACAACGAACTCCCTTGGAATTTCTTCTTTAACCATCATTTCAAACAGTCTATAACATACCTTATCATATGAATCATCCGGGCTTGAATAAGCAAGTATTTCTTCATCTGAGATATTCTCATCATCACCTAAATACTCAGAAGCCGATTTGTATAAGTTATCAGCAATCCAATCATCACCAATTTCAAGATACGACTCATTACTGCCGCCATAACAGTGCATATCTTGGAACACACGGAAAACGCGGTCTACCCCCTCAATTTCTCCCATTGCATTGATGAGGTCATGAATATCAATAACATATTTTGTTTTTACTATATCAAGCATTGTTATCTGCTCCTCTCTTAGTGGTCAGTACCATGGCCGCAAAGTACAACCTGACCATAGTCATCAGTAAATTCAATAACACATCCCGGCTTCCAGCCACGATAGAAGATTTCTCTCATTGTGCCATATTCTGTGATTTCGTAGATTTCATAGGATTCGTCGTGGATGTCATCCATGTCAACATAGTTAATAAGTTCATTTGCTGTCATAATAGTGTTGATGCAAAGACCTTCATCTAAATGACCGCCTGACCTTCTTACGAGAAATTCGCGGCGGTCTGTCATCGATTCTCTATAAAACCAATAGCCGCCATCTTTGGATGGGTTTTTCATGTCGATATAATCAGAAGAACAAAAGCGGTCGTCCTGAGAACCAAGGTCTCGTCCATAGCACTTCCATTCAGCGCCATCAAAAAGATAACGATAATCGCTTTCCTCACTTGTATTGCCGCTGATGAAGTCCTTTAAAGAGCATTTCAGTTCTTCTTTTCTCTTATCCCATAATGGCTCACAGTCATGAGTTGTATGGGGTTCGCAATCATTGGTTATGAAACCGAGTATACGTTCATTAATGATTCTTTTCGTAAGAAAATCACCATTAATAATGTGTCTTAAAATAGGAACCATATGGCCCGGATAACCGTGGTGAAGACAATAAGCATAGTAAACTGTATTTCCAAAAGCATAGCCGATTAAACATTTTGTACCCATAATTTCTAGTCCTTTCTGAATTTCTTTCTCTCTCTTAACTTTCTATATATATTATAACACACTTTTAAATAAAAGTAAAGGCCTACCAGATATTTCCAGTAGACCTTTCGCCGCGAAATTAAATAAGATTTTCAATCTCTGCCTTTGTACAAGTTCTTATAAAGTCTTCTCCTATGTTAATAATCTCTTTAGCCTTTATCTTATAGGCCTTCTCGTCGTCCTTTAAGGCAACAAGATTGGCTTCTTTAAGCGCACTACGATATTCCTCAAAAAGGTCTATGTTTGCGGCCTTTAAGGTTTCTCCTATTTTTAATATTTTTTCCTTAATGGCATCTTCTGATTCTCCAAGGCCACCGCCTGCGTTAAAATATACATTATTTTTTTCTTTTTCTAATAGATAACCCTTTTCCATAAGTTCTTCTCTCGCTCTTCTAAAGGTTCTATCAGAAATATCATAGGTTTTACAAAAGTCTGCGGAACTAAAATAGAAATTGTAGCCATCTTGATTTTTGGCTAAATATAAATATAATTTCATGCCATTTGCTGTTAATTCTTTTGATGCTTTTAACACATCTGCCCATCTTACCATAAAATAAACATCTCCTTTGTCATTAGATATTACTTTCGCTATGTGATAATAGCTTTGGTTTGGAAAGCTCATATTTTCACCACCTGTCATTTTGTCCATGAATATGGACAATCTTTGTAGAAGTTTGGACAAAATCCGCCGCCCCTCTTTTATAATGTAGAAACATGGACAGAGTTGTCAAAGAAAAAGGACAACTTTTGTAAGAACTCGGACAAAATTCGCCGCGGACAATTTTGACCGCGGACAAAAAATGTTTTAAGTTGGACAAAATCCGCCGGATTTCGGCTAAAACTGCCTGTGTTCCGGCGGATTCTGACCGAAATTCGGTCAAATCTGCTAAGAGAAATAATAAAAAAGAAAAAGAAAATTAAAAATTATAGAAAAATTTCGCGGCGAAATTATTACTGCTTTTTAATTTCTGCAAATTCAATATCAAATGGAGTTTTACCGTTAAATTTTTCTAATATCATATTTGCCAATGATACTTCATTTTCGAGATAACCAAGATATTCGGCTATGCTTATTACAACTTCGCAGCAGAATCTAAAACTACTAAAATCATAATCATCTACACTTACACTATAACTTATTGTATCTACTGGCTTCTCAGTTGTATCACTGTGAACAACTCCATCATCTAAAATGATTAACTTATGCTCACCATCTGGTCTAGCACAAACCGGCACCAACTCGCCGTAATCAAGAACGGAAATAAACAGTCTAACGTTTTGTTCATAGCTTTTTATGAAAAGACTATTGCCAAGGTAAAGTTGAATATCCCACTTAACCATGTTTTCACAAAGTTCATGAACATAGTTATTAATATTATCTTCAAGGTCTACTATTGTAAGACTGTTATATTCCAATTCAGTATCATACTTACGCTTATACCATTTTTCAAAAAATTCAAGCTGAAGATATTTACGGATATAAGATTCAAGTTCACATTCTTCTATGTTGCTTTCTATAATACGGTTTTCCTTGCCGCCAATTTCTTTAATTACTTTATATTTCTTCAAAATTCATTACCTCTTTCAAAAACAATAGCAAATTTAGTTTCTTCTAAATACTCATTAAATTTATCACGGAAAATCGTTTCCAAAGAACATTTACCCGATGCCATATTCTCAGCAGCACGATTCCATTCTTCTTCTGTAAGTATAACATAACCCTCAAAATAAACATCAGAAAGGCCACCATCTTTAATGTGAGTTAAATCATAACCAAAAGGCTTGTCGTCATATAACGCACCAATTTTTTCCTCATGAACTTTCGTCCAGTCGGTAATTAACAGAATTTTGGAGTTTTGAATAAATGCCTCGGAGTCTTCCAATATAAGTTTATGTTTTACTTCTTTGTAGGTAATACTGAATTTTTCTTCTCCCATTTTAACAGCTTCTACTATGTCATCCACATATTCTTCAAAGCACTCTTCCATTTCTGAGAGAGTTAAATCAGTTCTTGCTTCTTCATAATCTCTACAGAAATTATCTTCTCTGGTTTGGGTATAAGGCTCGCCCATTTTTATTGCCACATCATCCCATTCAACAGTATCTTTTATATATTTTCTTATTTCATCTTCTGTTTTTAAGTTATCATACAAGAAAAAATTTTTCATTACTTTGTCCTCCTTACGTATAGATTAATATGAGGGTCTTCATCCGCCGCAAAATTATTAAAACATCTTTCAAAAACACCAGTAATATCACCTGTAATCAAGCCATCACCCACAGTCAAATCATCAATGTCTATGTAAACCTAAGCACTAAAGAATTTACCTCTTGGACTACCCTCTATATCAAAGTCATAACGACTTTCGCGGCTCTTGGGCATTTCACTTAATATAAGTTTTGAATTAAAATCTATATCACTGTTGTCGTTAAGAAAGACATCAATGTTGCCAGAATCTCCCTCTGTAAAATCCCATTTAGCTTTCTCAAAACTTGCAAGTATTACTGCCATACTAATCTCTCCTTTTATTAAACATTACCGTGAGAACGTGTTAAATAAAGTATCTTACTCATCTCATAGTCTTTTAATGTAAAAGGGTTTGAAGACGAATTTGTTGCACAAAAACCATAGTCACCTAAAGCCTTCATTAACACATCATAAGAAATTTTCTGATAATTATGAGAACTAATTTCTATTGCCGCGCCAAAAGTATCCATCATTTTATAACACTCGCCAACTCTTTTCATAAAGATTTTAAGATTTTCCTCTTCACTCTCAATCTCATATTCATGAGTCAGAAAAGTAATACCAAATCCTTGTACTACCACACTAAGTAAAAACAGTAAACCTATTTTCCCTTTTGTTACAAGGAAAAATGTCATGAGAAGAAAATTTAAAATCATACTGATAAAACCCAATGCACAAACTGTATTTTCCCAATCTTCTATTCTCTTCTTATACCAAGCCTTTAGCCTTTTTATCTCATTCATACTATGCCTTCTTTCTTAATGTCCAGCCATGACCCAAATACCACATATTTTCGGTAAGAAGTTGAAACTTATCTCTACAATAACTCATTACAAGATAGTCAAAGGTTTTCTCAGTAAGTTCATCTGCCACATTCTTTGAATCGAACATACTACCAACTGTTTCACGAGTAAAAATACATTTTCCCATTACAGTATTTAAACAATCCACAACAAAATCAATCGTGCTTATAGAAAGCACATATTCAAAGGCTTCATAATAATTATCAAAGGATTTCTCGTTGCCGCCCCTTAAACTAACTATATAAGTGTATTTAGGTATTCCCATTATAATGCCTCCTTAATCTCTTTAAGAGTATCAACTACCATTGTGAAGAATTTCAGTTCTTCTTCCCAGTATTCCGGTCTATCCCAATAAACTATAACTATACGAGGGAAATTACCCTTTTCAAGTGTTTCTCTGATAAATCCCACCTTCTCCTCAAAGTTAGCAATGTGCTCATCTATGTTCTTTAAGGTAAGAACAATAGTCATATCGCACCAATTTGCAAATCGAATCTGAGCTTCTTCACTAACTCCACTGTCTTTACCATCTATGAAGTAATGACGTTCATAGCATGGTTCATAACCAAGAGTGTCAGGGTTTGGATAAACGCAATCAATGAAATCCTTTTCACTTAAAATATGTACATTACAACTTGGAATACCACCGTAATATTCTTTAACTCTCTCAAAAACAATAGCGTTCATAATTTTAGTCCTTTCTATCTTATCTCTCTCTTAACTTTCTATATATATTATATCATACTTTTTAAGAAAAGTAAATGTCTACCAGATATTTCCTTTCGCCGCGAAAATCTATTCATTTGTATGACAATCTCAGAAGGCAAATTATGCCTTCCTAAATCCTCTAACTTTTTTTAATAACCTTATCTTAAAAATTACCTAGAGGAGAAAAATCACCCTCTTTTCGCGGCGAATTTTAGTCGAATCTCAAAAAATTTTTTTGAAAAAATGAAAAAGGAGTAGGAAAATTTTTCCTACTCCCTTTATATTATCTATATCTTACTGGTGGAAGATTTGACCTTGACTTCTGCCTTGGGGCGTTCTGTCTGTCCTCAATATCATCCCATCTCTTAATGAAGTCTGCCGCGAAGCTAACTTCCTTACCTGTCCATCCGGAGAGGATAGCAGTTCTGTAAGAGTATTCTGGTAAGATTACGTTGTTGTAGCCGGCAGTCTGCACCATGAAGACATTGACCTTTGGGTTTACCTTCTGACGGTATTCCTTAACTAACTTGTAAACGTCGATATAACGTCCACCATCAACACCATACTTGCTGCTGTATCTGCTCATCTGAACCGATGTGCCGTAAAGGCCACCGTGTCCAGCCTGCATATCAGAGAAGATAAAGATATTATCGTAGAACTCACCATCATTGATTGCGTTGATAAGGAACTCCCAAATGCCGCCTTCAGTAGAACCACCAACATCGTGAGACTTATCTCTGCTGATTTCCTTTGCCTGAATTAAGCATCCATTTCTCTTGGAAACTGGGAAGACCTTTAACTTATCACCGAACTTACCAACATAACCTTCGTCTGAGAGCTTTCCAGCAATTACAGAAGAAAGGTTGTCGATTTCGGCGACTACAACGCTACCATACTCTGATGTGATACCGCCCCAAGCAGAACCACTGTTATCAGATAAGCACATTGTCTTACCCTTTAACTTTGGCATATTGTCGATAGCAATATCCATACATTCTTCAAGAGTATCGAGGATAAGGGACTTGTAGTTAACTCTTGATGCTTCGATAACACCCATTGCTGTGTAGTATCTGAATGGGAACTGCTTGCCGCGAAGTACACCATCCTTTAACTTCTTAAGGTATTTCTTAGCGAAGTTAATATCTTCAACTTCCTCGAAAACGTTTCTAAGGTTTCTTAAAAGTGCCATGTGTCCCATGTTTGTTGAGTTGAAGATTTCCTTCCAACCCATGCCGCGTGAGCGCTTCTGTTCCCATGTTTCGTCGGCATCTGAAACCTTTAAATTGTCATTTAAGAGGTCATCTAACACTGGAGAATTTGCGTGTGTAAGACGAACGGCATTTATCATGCCGATTTCAGCATTTTTATACTTATTAACCGCATATGCATCGAGCTTTGAGAGCTTATCAGCAATGCTTCTCTTTAATACAGATGGGAGCTTTGACTTGCCGCCGTTCTTGTAGATGTAATATGCAAGCTGAGTTGCTGGTTCATCTGCTCTTGCCATTACCTTATCATTTATTGCCGCGAAAAGACCAGGGTTTTCAGATGTGAACTTTGCTCTACCCTCGTGGATTGCGGCACGAACCATGATTACCTGTGGGTTTAATCTCATATTATAGGTATTTCTAAGTTCTGCGGCAAATTCGAGTGTTGCGCCGAAATCATAAGAAAGAGCATTGTCAATTACATCTTCAAAGATTTCTGTTGTTGTCTTACCAATGTAATCTGGAAAGAAGTTTTCAACCAGTCTGTCGCAACGGTATCTTGCTTCTCTTACATTTGAACGGTAATAAGATGGTTCACCAAAGATTGATGAAGCCGCAACTAATTTAAGCGTATCAATCGGATTAATTGTATAAGACTTGCCGCCCATAAAGTTTGTTACTGTGTTCTTTGTCTTGTTTTCTGCCTTAATTTCTCTTGCTATTCTGCTCATAATATCGTCCTCCTTAATTATCTTGCGGATGTTGTCTTAAATCTCTTTGCCGCACGTTCTTGTCTTATTTTCTTAGCTTCTGCCTTATTTGGGATGTGAGGTCTTGTTTTGAGAATTGTGTAAATTCTCATTGCCATTTCGCGGCGAAGAGCCTTACAAGCCTTTTGGCATCTGCAATTGCTCCAATAGCAGTCATATGTGTAATCGGGGCGAATATAATCATAAACTCTCATAAGGTCTATAAGATTTTTCGTGGGCATTAATCTGAGTTTTTCTTCTGAGATTATTTCAAAACATTGTGGTGTTGTCATACTCACTTTTCCTCTCTTAACTTTCTATAATTATTATAACATAATTTCTTTTAAAAGTAAAGAATAAAAAAGACCGGACAGTTAAACTATCCGGTCATTATTTAAGCTCCCACTCGGACTCGGACCGAGAACCTCGAAATTACAAGTTTCGCGCACTACCAATTGTGCTACAGGAGCATATAGTCGAGAAAATTATATACGGAAGGTATCAATTACAGGTTAACAGGCTGTCGAAGTAACCGTATATATTGCATCGACTTAAAACTAATGACCGAGAAAGGTGAAAACGGGTTAAACGGACTCGAACCGCACTATTTCTGAGCAAAGAAATTTTCAAACCAATTGAAGTAACCGTTTTCTAATGCTTCGGCTAAAGCAGATAATGAGAATCGGACTCATATTTTCCGGGTGGAGGCCGGAGGTTTTACCATTAAACTACATCTGCTGAGGACAGAGAATATAACGAACACGACTAAAAATCAGATTGCATGTCTAATGAAGTAAGTGTTCATACTGCTTCTGTCAATTTTAAAAAATAACTGTTGAGAATGTCTTAATGAGAAGTAAATGCCCAATTTCTGCCTTGGGCTAGCCGCGATTTCTTGACGAGAAATCAAATATAATAGAATGTGTCATCCTTAAATTCTGTTATGAAGTATCTCATTAAACTGCTTCAACATAATGGACAAGGAAGGACTCGAACCTTCGGTGTTTCTAATGTCACGGATTTACAGTCCGCTGGTTTCGCCGCTTTCCACACTTGTCCATAAATTTGGATGGAATTCTTGTTCACGATGACTCCATCCCGCCAACGACCACACACTGAGCAGTGCTCCGCTCCCTACTAACGTTACGGTGCTAGTGGGAAAACCGGAACGTCCTCTCTCCTCGTTCAGCAGTAGGCTCTCTTTGGTCTACCTGTCAACCATGTATTTTTGTAAGAAACATGATAAAAAACTTCCAACCCACTCTTCTACTGTGTCTGGTAGAGTATGATGGACTATGTAGAAGACCATTCACCATCTACACTCTAAATTGGTTAATAGCAACCAATACTTGGTCTGCGACGACCGATTGCGGCGGTAGGAATCGAACCTACTATCTCCGACTTATGAGGACGGCGACTTTCCATTTGTCCTCGCCGCGAAAGAAGCGATGGGAATCGAACCCACTCCTTTTAGTTTGTAACTAAATGACTTACCATTTGCCCTCACTTCATACGATAGAAGATGTCAGATTTGAACTGCTCCCCTTCACCCCAAATGAAGTATGCTCCCATTACACCACATCCTCTATATAAATTAAATTAATGGATTAGTAGAGCCGTCCGTCGTAATTTGTGGAATTGGCTTGGAATACGTCCAAGTAACGAATCGGATACTAAGCGGTCCATAGGGGAATCGAACCCCTATCTGCCGATAGACAGTCGGCCGTCCTACCGTTGAACGAATAGACCATAGCGGGAGATATAGGATTTGAACCTATGACCGTAACCTTAACAGGGTTCCGCTCTGACCAGCTGAGCTAATCTCCCATAAAGATTGAGAATATGTATGACGCTGATTTTTTCTGTATAAGTACCCAAAAACTTACGAAGTAAGCGTCAAGTCTGCTTCAATCTGATGACCCTACCCAGAATCGAACTGGGGTTTTCAGCGTGAAAAGCTGACGTCCTAACCGCTAGACGATAGGGCCAAGAAAGGACGGTGAATTCAAAGGCTTCACCAAGCCGGATGATAAGTGGAGCGCCTGGAAATCGAATCCAGCTGATTTTCTGTTTGCAAGACAGATGACCACCCCTTGCAGTCCCGCGCCCCGTATATTTGTTGGGAATAATTTATCCCCAACTCCACTTGTATCCATAAGCACTTTTCCTTTTACCTCTACAAACTGAAGAGATTTGAGAAGAAGCACCTTTAGATGTTGGAGTTATTTTCCCTAAAGCTCTTGCCGCCGCTAAAGCTGACGGAAAAGATTGTATATATTCACCATCAAGAGAATATTGATTTACAACTTTACCATTAACTCTTTGGCTAACTAGAGTAGAGGGAATTGTGTCTACATCTTTTTCTTTAAGAATTAAACTAACGCTATCAGTAGAAATATTCATAATTCTTGCAACCTCTGCCTGATTTAATGTAGCTTTATAAGTGGCAACTACCAAATCTCTATCTATATAAGGTTTCCCGTCACCGCCTATTGTTGCATTATAACCATTTTTGAAAGAACCATAATATTCAATCCAATATTTTTCTCTCTCCTCTGGAACAGAAGTTTCCTCAATTAATTCTATTGTGAAATTTTCAGTTCCATATTTTCTCATGGCACTATATAAAGGTCTTTTTTCGCATCGTTCTCTTTGACTATCTTTACAATGCTCTTTAAATCTTTCCTAAATAGAATTATAAGTTTTACCTATATAAAGTTTGCCATTGATAAGATTTGTGATTTTATAAATGTATGCCAAAACTAATCAGCTCCTTTTTATTTATTGTTTTGTATTTATTATGTATTAATTATAACATAATCTTCAAAGAAAGTCAAGCCTTTCACTTTTTAAGTTTTCGATTTGAACTTTCTTTGTATTTATTATGTATTAATTATAACATAACTTTCAAGAAAAGTCAAGCCTTTCACTTTAACCGATTTCATTTTCACAAACCGGACAAATGAATGTCTTATTTTCGCGGCAAAAATCTAAGATTGGATAATCTTCTCTGAGAATTGGGTCTTCGCATTCCGGACAAATGAATTCGTCCTCATCTTCATCAACCAAACTCCAGCCACTACCGTAAACTTCATCAACAATCTCTTTTGCCTTTTCCCAAGAAATCTGTTCCATTTGTTTTCTCCTCTCTTAACTTTCTATATTTATTATAACATAAATTTCAGATTTTGTAAAGTCTTTCACTTTTTCAATCTTCAAACTCTATATCTCTAATAATTATAGAAATGTAATTTGAAACATAGAATTCAATATAACCAAAGTCTTCATCAAGCTCTTTTGGTAACATATCTAATCTTGCGCCATCCTTACCAATAAGGTAATAAACTTCATCATCAAGATTATCCTTTAATCGAACGCCGTCACAATCGTTTGCGGTATCTCCATAGAGAATTTCCTCGGTAAGTATTTCAAGCATTTTATCCTTAAAAAATCTCCATGCTTCGCCGCGATTTCTGAAAAGATAAGTTTCTAATGGAGAACCAATAGAATCAATATATTCAAGAGTTATTAAATACATATTATCTCTCCTTACTAATAGATGGCTCATTCATTGATGCCAAAATACATCTTACCCTTTCCTGAGAAGTTGAAGAAACGGTTTTAACACCGACAACCTTAACTCTCGTGCCATTACATACCTTTTTAGTCATGTCTTCTGAAACCATTCGGATAACTGAACCCATTTTAGGAACGCCACCGACAACTTCAAAATCATACTCTTTGCCGGAAAAATCATTGAATTTGTTTCTAAACTGTACTGAAATATACATTAAAATCTTCCTTTCTTGATTTTCTATATATATTATAACATAAGTTTTGGAAAAAGTCAAGTTTTCCTAATTTTTTGGAAAAGCAATTTTTACGAACCGTTATAAGAAGCTTCAAAGTCTTCAATAAATTCAGTTTTTGATAATGATTTGGGGCCAACAGCATTTTCTGCCCTTTCGTGTGCAAGATTATTAAGAAAATCAATGAAGTCCTCATCATTCATTGAAGTTTTATTGATTATAAAATAATTACTTTGTTCTGAATATTCTAAGTTTTTACTTGCTTTCCCGGCTGAAGCTCCAACCCTTCTTACTGAACAAGTTGCTTTACTTTTGTCTTTTGTAAAATCAAAGTATTTAGAAACAATTTTCCCCTTTACTTTTTTACGAGGAACCTCTTCCTTTTTCCAGACTTGAAAAGTGCAATTGACACCATAATCTTTTCCATTAAAGATAAAGCTTTTTTCGGGAATGTCAATTTCTCCAATTAACTTGAAATAAGGGTCAAGTTGATTTTGAATAGAAGGCTTTCTAAAAGATTTTGGAAGTATAAAAGCAATATAGTCCGCTTCTTTTGACGCATTAAAAAATTTAATCGCCATATTGCCTTGGACTCCAAAAGGCGGATTGCCAATGATTATGTTTAGATAATCATCGCTATACAATTTTGTCTTATCAAGTTTAAGCCAATCAGCCTTAATTATATTATCAGAGGCTGGAAGAATATCAAAAGCATCATATTTATTAAGATAAGGTAAAAATGCTCCCGCCCCTGCACTTGGTTCTATAAAATGGGCATTTGTTGTATCAACCAATGTGTTTAAATAATCTACACACTGTTTGGCTACTGAATCTTTCGTATAAAAGCGGTCTGCTAAATCTTTTTGACCAAGACTTTTGGTCTCTCCACTCATATTTGGTTCACCTCATATTTTGGAATAAAATAATTATAAAAGTCTTTATTATTAATCGCACACTGTATTCTTTTTTGAGTCTTGTGGTCACGCTTAAAACGTGGACGAATAAGATTTGGAGTAGAGTCTTTCCATTCTCTTTTTAAGATTGAAATTTCTTTTTTCCATTTTTCATCATCGCCGTGGTCATTGGTAATACTATTAAGTAAGGTTTTAAATTTATAACTCATTTCCTTATTAAACAAACTTGCATATTCATTGCAGTCAACGTGAAGCAAAAATTCATCAGTGACATTATCTTTTGTTCCGTCCCAAAACCCAACAAGTAAATAGAAATTGCTATCTATATCCATGTTTCTAAATATATCTGCCATTTCTATATCGCTACCCTTTTTCTCAATTTTAATTGAGATTGGTTCTCCACAATATAAGCCATCCCATTTTCCAGTATAATCACTGTTTAATTCAATTCCATATTTCTTTGTGGCATATTGTTCAAAAGAGAATCCGTGCGCTTGCCTTTCCATTAAAATCTTCCTTTCTTGATTTTCTATATATATTATAACATAGTTTTTAGTAAAAGTCAATATTTTATAAATTTTTCCAAAGTGCGCCCACCCAGAGTTGAACTGGGATAGACGGTTTAGCGCGAAAAATGAGAATCGAACTCATATTTCAAACCATTCGGTTCAAAGTTTTACATTAAACTATTTTCACAAAGACCGCTATTCTACCATTGAATTATAGGCACATATCCGTGTGTGAGCCTGATGCATCTCTAACGACAACACGGTGCCGGGATATTCCATAACATCAGTTTTGCATGTCCTCGGTACTTATAGGCCGCGACCTATAAGACTTACTCGCTCTCCGCCCTTCTGGCTGTATCATCAAAGGGACTTTCACCATATTTCTATGGCTCGAACCATATTAAGCATTAATATGGCAGCAATGCACTTACTGGACTAGCGCTTTTAAGTCCGGTCCACCCAAAGCGGATTTGAACCGCTGTTTCCAAGTCTGTATCTCTTGGCGTGCTAACCACTACACTATTCGGCCTCCGGCACAGTGCCCTCAGAAGGGATTGAACCTTCGACACCCGCCTTATCAAGACGGTGCTCTGCCAACTGAGCTATGAGGGCATATCTATCTTGAAAACCTAATAAAAAATACATTGCTGGTTTTTGTTCGCCATACTTAAACAACGCTACGTATTATTCAGCCACAGTGACGATAAGTCTGAGCCTTAAAGCCGTCGCTCTAAAACTTCTTACCGCAGTTCCGAAGAACCTAAAGCACTGAGAGGATTTGTTTACCTCCAACTTTCACCCATCGTTCAGATTTTCCTTAAATTATAGAAATCTAATAACCAGTCTAAGCCTTGGGCTACTCGCACCACCATCGGGTTTATTCCAGCTTTTTCAAGCCGTTCTCGGCTCAACTCCATTATTTTGCGTTCCCAGCATTTACTCACATCTTGCGGATGTGGTCTACGGGGTTATTCTCTCACAGAGAGCGTCTATTGTTGGAGCAACCAGGTTAGGTGTGCCATTACTCACGTTGTCCTTGTGCCGCGACTTCTCTCTTGATGGCTGGTATACCATCTTGTTCCTCAGCCTTTCAACATCAGAAAAGAAACCCTGTCAAGGTATCCCTTGACCCGACCTCTCAGCCGTTCCGCCGCGCCCATGCAGAGATGATTAGTCCCTCATTTTAACACATGGTTACAACATACTTTTTATTAAGTTTTCAAGATAAAGTCGGCGTGGTGGGACTCGAACCCACACGTCCCGAAGGACACCAGCTCCTTAGGCTGGCGCGTCTGCCAATTCCGCCACACGCCGATAATTGTGCCCCTCACCCTAAAAAGTTCCGTCCGAAGACTTAACAAAATTCTTTGGAAACTGGCACACCGAAATCTTTGACTAGTATTATACATTTCGGCTTATATCGAATTTTATTTTCGGTGCTAATAATCTAACACTTTATCCAACCTTATGAATAGCTATATAGCTCTGTATATCATAAGGAACCCATAAGGCGGTGGTAGGATTTGAACCTACGAATAACCGGGTTGCGGCCGGCCGCGTTAAACCACTTCACCACACCGTCATTTATAAAGCGGTCACATTAGGACTTGAACCTAAACACCGGAATAACCGATTACTCATTGTTTAGCAAACAACTGCCTTACCATTAGGCTTATGTGACCATCAAACGCGACAGGAAGGAATCGAACCTTCACCAAACATCTTAGAAGGATGCTGCCCTATCCATTAGGCCACTGTCGCATACTAAGTAATTACAAAGGACATTCAGACTTCACCGAAACCTTATTCTGAACTTGGTGCGCACTCTGAGGACTCTAGGTTATCCTTATAATTACTTTAAGTGCCGCCGGAAGGGATTGCACCTTCGACCTCGTGTTCTTCAGACACGCGCTACTACTAACTGAGCTACAACGGCATTTAATTGCTCCTGAAGGATTCGAACCTTCGATTATAGGGTCAGGGCCTACTGTGTTACCGCTTCACTAAGGAGCATTATTTGGCGGCGAAGTGAGGTGAGGTGTCGAGCCCCATACCGCTCTTCACGGTACCAACTATTTTCAAGATAGTGCTCAGAGCCGTCTGAGTTACTCCGCCATTTATTCTCTCGGCTACTTGACACGTTGGGTGCCAAGGTGGACCATTACTTCCACGTCCATCCACCTTAATGGGTGGTGCTGATGGCGAATTTCCCGGCTTATATTAACGTGTAGTCGGCAAACATGGTTCTTTTATAGAGGTTATCTCCTCTCGTCTCTCCGATTGTCCCCTCAGAGATTTTATTCTTTGGGGGTAGGACTTGAACCTACGACGATTAACAGGTCCTGTAGGATTTGAACCCACACCTTATCGCTTTGGAGGCGAATATGCTCCCGTTACACCAAAGACCTATATATTTAAGAAATTGACTTTGGTATTGCAACCAGCAGTTCGCCCCTTAGAGCGACTCTACCCCGGAATCGGACCGAAGTTTCACAAATGTTTTGAAATACTCTTTTCTCAATTTCTATATTTATTATACCATAAAATTTAGAATTTGTAAAGAATTAAACTTCACGGCTCTCAACTTCAAGTTTAAAAACTAAACCAGTTTCAGGATGCTTCCATTCATAATTAAATGCTCTAGCTAAATCCTCAGCATATTTCTTATCAGAGTAAGAAGCAGGAAGAGGAATTCTTTCCTTTGTTTCAGGATTTATTCTAACTACATTCCATCTTGTCATAATCAAGTTCCTTTCTCATTTTCTATAATTATTATAACATAATTTTTAGAATTTGTAAAGAATTAAGGTTTCTTAGAAATCCGGATGGAGGTTATACCAAATTGGGCACTCTGGCTCAACAATTTTAGCATAGTGAACTGAACCAATTCCATTTTCCCAACTTCCTACCCACCAGTCTGGACGCTCTTCGCCACGACCTTCAAGTACAAAAGTGAAGTCCGGGAATTCCTTAGAAAGACGAATCATATCTTCTTCATATTCATACCACTTGCCTTCCTTATCGTCAACGGTAATTTCCTCAAAGAGTTCTCTTGCTTCATCAAGATACCATTCTGATTTGCGAACATCTTCACTTGGACATTCCCAAATGTCATAAAAGGCACAAGCGATTTTGTCATAATCGGCATCTTCTTTATCAAGAATTACTGTTCTTCCGTCTATAACCTTTGCTACTGTCATATGAAAATTTGTGTAATAACCCATAATTAAAAATCCTTTCTGAATTAAAAAATTCGATTGCCCCACCAGGATTCGAACCTGGAAATACGGAGTCAAATTCCGCTGTTTTACCAATTGCCACTATGGAGCAGTATCTGTGAGAGATTTCTCTCTCACTTTCTATATCTATTATACCATAATTTTTTGTTTTTGTAAAGACTTAAAAATAATTTCCAATTTTTAAAGTTACTTCCATTTCATCAAGGTGATGAAGAACCCAAATGAATTCCTTTTCCTTATCTGTCGCTTCACTATCTGTATAAAGTGTAAACATATCATTAAGGGCATCCGGGTCAAAACATCCATCAAAACATGGAGATTCGCCATCGGCCTGAGCATTTTCAAGTTCATCAAGCACATTAAAACGATTTTCCCAAAACTGAATCCATGCACTTACATTTCCGAACTGAGAAATGGTCTGCTGATAACATCTATATGCGCCCCAAAAAGAGTGCTGGAAACTATCAGCTTCGGTATCACCGAGTTCCTTATAAAGCAAATCTCTAAGGTCATAAATGCTATTCGCACGAAGAACAATCTCCTGACCATCTTCACTTTCGCTAATCTTATGTTTACTCTTCTTAAAGGTGCTCATGATTTTATCTGTCATGCTCCAACCTTTTCTCCAATAGCAAACAAGAAACTCATTAACCTTATTTGTTTTTTCGGATTTAAATTCTAAGTTAACTATTAATTCCTGTCCCATAAACAACATCCTTTCTTTATTTTCTATATTTATTATAACATAGATTTCAGATTTTGTAAAGAGTTAAGAAACTTAATCCTTACAATTTTTGGTAATTTTATAGTTTTCAAGAGGTATTGGGTCTGCCATTTTATCTTTTCCTCTAACAATCGCGCCGAACCATACAGAATCACTAAGTTTCTGTGTCATTTCAACTCGTTTATTATATTCAACAGCTTCTGTATAACCCATAACGTTAAGATAATCCGAATCACATTCAAGTTTAGCCGTTATTTCTACCACATTCATGTCAGATGGCTTATCATCATATCTAACATGTCCGGCTATTATAAGTTCAAAACCAAACAATATTAGAACAAAAGCCCATAAATATTTGGTTTTGATACAACTAATAATCATTATCACAATCGTAATACCCATTAAAATCAACCAAATCATGCCTTTACTCCTTTCACCAGCTCTCTTGTAGAAGAGCAGAAACCGCTAAAATCAAAAATTCTAAGTCTACCAACCTTATCGAAGCCAACGTTTCCATCGTGAATGTCAGTGATGTCATAATTAAAAAGGAATCTTGCAAGTTTAACCATTGAACCACTGTCATATGTCTGAATGAAGTTTGTCACGCAGTCTTCTTTAAGATAAGAGTCAACGTATCTTACAGAATCGCCAACTGTTGTATACTCGTCAACATCTATCTCAGCTTCTTCTTCTGGGATGGAATCTACAAGTGCATCAATTGCGCACTCTTTTTCATATTCGTTATACTCTTTTGTAGCAGAATCAAATTCATCTCTAGAATATCTAGCGTCCTGAAGTGATTCTTCACATCTTTCCTGAACGTAGATACCACAACCAAGATAATCTGTTTCAAAGAAGAAGTCGCCAAGACCTTCCTCAACAGCCTTTTTGTATGCAAGATATTCTGTTTCGCAAGCATCTTCGAGTTCTATAACTTTCTTTGAAACACCATCGCCAGTAAGTGGATACATAACCTTATAGTCAAAACTTGTCTTGATTACAAAATCATCAAAAACAAAGCAAACCTTAGTCATACCACAAACTGGGTGATAACCAGCTTTCTCGAACTGAAATGATTCAACTAAACCAATCTGTTCATCATTTGTAAGCTCTGTAGTTTTGAGCATTTCAAAGAGGTCAAATGCCTTTTCATTAAGAAATCTTGTAGCTTTTTCTTTAAGTGTCATACTTTCAAGTCCTTTCTCTTAACTTTCTATATATATTATATCATAAAATTAAGAAAAAGTCAATATTTTATAAATTTTTCCAATTAGACTTCTCCTTCCGCATAGAATATACAGGTAAAGTGTTCCATCCAATCCTTTGCGTGTATAAAACCATACATGAGAAATTGGTCAAAACATTCATCTTCATAAGGACAGCCAAAACAACAGTCTTCTACTTGACAAAATGCTTCAATTTCAATAAGGTCTTGTTTCATATAATACACCTCGAAATCGCGGCTCAGGGAAGTGCGCCCTGAACTTATCCTTATGAGGGATATGTGATAACTATTTTCACCAAGCCGCAAAATATGTATGGTGGAGCCAACACTCCTAGGATGCCATACCATCCCAATCGGGGAGTTTCACCACTTCCACGTGGGGTTTAGTTGAGTAAAGTTGTCCTTCTTAGGCTATTATTCTGTTTCGAGAACAGATTCAGATACTTCTGCTTCTGTTTCGAGAACTGTCTCAGCTTCTGTTGTTTCTGCTTCTGTTTCAGCTTCAGTAGATTCAACAGTTGTTTCTGCTTCTGTTTCGAGAACAGTTTCAGATACTACAGTTGTTTCTTCTACCTTATCGCTTGATTCAGAACCAGGAGCGGTGCAAGCGAAGCAAGCAACTGCCATTACAGCAACAAGTGCAGCAAGTGCAATCTTCTTCATTCAAATTCACCTCGATTTTTATTTCACGGTTTTCGCCGCGATACTAATATGTAATTTATTTTGAAAAGCCCTCAAATATTTTCAGGCTTCAAACCAAAAATAATAGAATTGTGAATTGTGCCGATATAGTCCATAAATTCACCAAGCCAATATTCAGCAAAGTCTACAATAGATTCGTGGACTGCATCAGAGAAATCTCCGTCAATGTGGATTTCCATTACTATGAGTCCATCATGGAGTAGGCCTCCGCACATATTGATAAATGAATTTACAAAGGACATATCATCGGTGGCTGTTGATATGTTTAGGTATGCAAAGGTGTGTCCATATTTATGGTCTAATGTGCCGCCTTTTGATTTAAGATATTCTTTGTATAAGCGATAACTATTTTTATCTGCTACTGCGCCTAAACAACAATAAAACATCTTATCGCAATGTGTTAGTTTATCCATGGTCTTCCTCCAGTGCGTCAACAATGCCGGTTAAGTTATCAATTATCGCGGCGAAAAACTCATCTTTGGTTATCTCGGTATATTCTGAAAGAAATTTAGCTTCTGGGTCTTCTGCATCAACCGCCCTACTAAAAACGGTTTCAGCTTCAACATACATTTCTGTTCCGACAACGATACCTCTTTTCTGACCTAAAGTGGCTATTAAAACCGGTATCTGATAAGGATTAAAGAGTTTACTTGTCATTGTATAGCTTACTTTTGGAACTCCAACAACAACAAATACATCACCATCTTTGGTCTTAAAATATCTACCAACAAGCGACTTTAATCTTTCTTGCTGATATGTTTCTATTTCGCCGCGAATTTCATATGCAATCGCTTCTTCGTTTTTTATCTTAGCTTGCTGTTCCTTTAGCTTTTCTTTAAGATGCATATAATAATCCGGACTCTTTAGAGCTTTTGGTATACGAATTTCATCACTCATCTTCATCACTCTCCATTGTGCCTATTGGTCTGTATTCATATTTTGTTACTGGTACTTTAAGGTATGCTTTTGGGTTTAATCTATCAAACTCACAGCCGTAATATGGAGAATAAGTAGCATCAATACCAAAAATGAGCTTACTAGGTGCAAAATCTTCAAAGTAATAAGTGCGATTTTCATAAGTCTTTTCCAAATCACGATATGTAACTTTATAATCAGTAGCACTATCTGCTTCAATTATATCTTCTACCAGAATCTCAATTTCATCAAGCAGACCGTAGTAAACCTCATCATACTCATCTTCTGAAACATCCTTCATACCAACTGTGGCATCTTTAAGAAGTTTCATCCAATATGCAAACACAGCGTCCCATGCTTCTTCTGCTTTTTGCCGTTTTTCTTCAAGGCCTTCTTCTTCATGATAGTCCCAAAACTCCTCATCAAGTTTGCGATAGTTGTCAAGTAATTCCTGTGCACCTTTGTAAGTTTTGCCTTTATATTCAAACATATTAATACTCCTTTAACCTAAAAATATCTTTATTAACAAATAAATTTCACGCCAATTATCTACCCTATAAAGACGTTCATCTTTATCATCTTCTTCTGTAAACTCATTCCACGGATAAGCCAAACAAATAGATTCATACGTTCTTTCGCCGCGAAGATTACCAAGAAAATCATCTATCATCACATCAAACCTAAGCAACTGTTTATTGGTGATACATATTGTGTGGCTTTTGATGTAATCGAGTCCAAGAAAATCGAGATTCCTTGAAAGATGGTTCATTTTCTTTTTAAGGTTTTCCGGCAAGGTAGCCGTAGCAAAATAAATCTCATGACCATCTTCAACCAGTTTCTTTATTGCTTCTGTTGCGCCCTCGATGAAGTCAACCTTTTTCCACATATGTTTTGATTCAAAGGCTTCGGGAACAAGCAATCTGTTTTCGGGCGGAACATAATCTTCGATGCTGTAGGTCTTGATGTCTTCCAGTTTAAGATTAAGTCCCGTTCGTTCGTTTAGGTATTCCAGCACACACTCTGTGGTGTTGACTAGAACGTTGTCGATGTCTATCCCAATTATCATTACTTACCTCCCTTAAATAATATCCTTTAATTCAACAGAACTATATTTGTTTTTAATTTCATAACCGTGGTTTAAGGCTTCCTTTAATGCCGCGATATATAAAGAGATTGGAATATTATCTTCTTTAAACTGTTTAAGGTTCTTTTTGGTTAAATATTCTTTATATTCCATTTCCGCTTGCATATCTATAGCTTCCAATTCTTTATCCAATTCAAGAATTTGTTCACGCAATCTTTCCGGGTCTATATTTAATCCCCCTTTAGAATTAAATGTCAGCGTATTTCCATTCTGAACCAAATATCCTTTTTCTATAAGTTCCAAACGTGCGTTTCGATACGTCTTGTCACTCATTTCAAAGTTATTTATAAAGTCTTTAGGGCTAAAATAAAAGTTATATCCGTCCTTATTTTTTGATAAATACAGAAATAACTTAAAGGCAGAAGCAGATAGAACATTTCCCGCCGTTGTAATATCTTTCCAATCTATCATAAGAAAAACCTCCTCTTCTCTCTTTTTGATAATTTTCATTTCAAATTGATTTGGGTAGGTCATTATATCACCTCTCTCGAAAAATCATTTGGAAATTTTCTTCCAAAAATAATGTAGTTTTGGAATAAAAATACTACAGGAAAAAAATTTCCAACCTTGGAAAAAATTTTCCATATGATTTTTCAAGACCTTGGAAAAAAATTTCCAACCTTGGAAAAAAATTACCATATGATTCCTCAATACCTTGGAAAAAAATTTCCAACTTTGGAAAAAATTTATAGGAGAAATATTAAATGAAATGAAATGAAATAAATTCATATAAAGGAAATCGCGGCGTATTCATTAAATCACTCCCAAAATTAACTGATAAAGGTCTTGATTATTGCAAATTACAATTTTCCTATCATCTACCTCGGCCGTGAATGGCTTCATGTTTGCTTCATAAAAGAAATATTCAACCCATTCATTCTTATCACCAACGGCTGCCGCAAGAATCTGAACTGCAAGATAAAGACCACTATGCTCGATAATCGGCTCACAAGCACAATTACCAAGTGCCGCATCAATTTTATTGTAGAAATCTTCTGCTGTCTGAAACTTATCAATAAGTTTGTTCATAAAATTGTCGAAATTTTCAAATGACATCATAGTTTTTAGTTCCTTCCTGATTTTCTATATATATTATAGCATAAATTAAGGTTTTTGTAAAGTGGTGTTAATTTTTCCCATCCTTATCATCCATCCTACTCATACCAACCAGCATCAAATTCAATGCTGACCTACAGCTTTTCCAATTCTCCATTAATCCATAACTTAAAAACCAAATCCACATTGGAAATTCCTTAAAGCCGAAGATAAAGAAGCATATCGCGGCGATAATAAAAGGAATACCAATTGTTTTAAGGCTTAATAGAAATGTCGAGCAAATGAGTGAAATGTAATATTCTGTTTTTGTCATATGTCTTCTCCTATCTTAAACATCTTAATGAACTGATTTGTGGTTAATTTCTCAACAAAATTGTCTATCTTTCCATCCAGCGCGGCGAAGTATAATGCCGGGATTTTCTGCTGTTTTGCGAACTCGGCAAAATCTTTACGGTTGGCCTGAAATTTCTTACAAGTGTTAACTTCTGCCTTTACTCTTTTGATGTAAGCATCAGCGGATTGTATCTGATACATAATTTTTGTGAATTTTTCTGTCATCTCCGGATAGTAGGCTAAAAGCTCTTCATAGTCATTTGCTTTGATTAATTCTACAATTCTTTCAATAGTAATTACACCATTGTTAACCATACGATGAAGTTCAAAGTATCTCTTTGTCTTTATCTTTACACGTTCATTGTACATATCACGAACTACGATACCTTCATGGCCGTCCGGCATAGACTCTACAAGCTCACAAAATTCCTTTTCATTACTGAGTTTGTATTCTTGTGGAAGGTTGAGGCCGTTAATCTTACCAAAAGTTCTAACTACATCACCGCTAATTTCGTGAAGTGTGTCCATCTCACGCATAGAAAGTAAGTATACCTTTGTTTCAGGGTAGTCTATAACAACCTTGTTATAAGGAGAAACTAACTCGAAAGTGAAACATAAGTTTAAGTCTGCCCAGTTCTTACCGAAGTGTTCACCTTCGAAGAAATCTAATGGCATTACAGAAGTAAATAACTCACCGAAGTTCTTGTATGGACCAACACCGTTAAGTGGAGCTTTAAAGGCATCAATGGTACCATTGGTGCTTAAATGCCATTCGCCGCGAGCATACCATACAGACATAAGGCTACCGTCAAGTTTTTCTCCGGCTGTCGCAGTATTCCAATCAATTTTTGCGGCATGAGATTCCCCGAGATTAAAGAACTTTTTAAACGCCATTCTAACAGCCTTAAAGTTGTCAGTAGAGTCAAGAATAAGACCACGAGCTTCTTTGCAAATTTCTTCGTTAAAGTCAGAATCTATCTGATTATACTTAAAGATAACGAAACCATCATCTTCTGTAATTTTAAGATTATATGGTGCGGCAGACAAAAGTTCACGCCAATTTTCATGTGCAAAAATAAACTCCTGAATCTTTAACATTTTTATCTCTCCTTTGCTTCTACCGTCTTTCTACAATTCGGACACTTCATATAAATCGCATATGGTAAACAAGGCGGTGTAATTGAAACCTCTTTTCGTTCTGCCATCCATTCACATCCACAATTCTTACAAGAAAAAAGATATGAGGCCGCGTTCTTCTTTGGGTCGCCATTATTCATAATAAACATATTTTTTACTTCCTTTCTCATTTTCTATATATATTATAACACAATCTAAAGTAAAAGTCAACACCTACCAGATTTTTCCAAGTGCTCTCGATGGGATTCGAACCCACACTGGATGCATTTTGAGTGCACTGTCTACTGCCATTGGACTACGAGAGCATATGTGGTGATTGCTCACCACTTAACAAACTTTGCATTATCTTTCATATGGAACTTTCTCGGTATCTTGCCGCCATCGAACAGTTCATAGGTTTCAATAAGCGTACCATCATTCATTCTAATCTTAATCTTCTTTGACTTATCAAACTTGCCGCCATAAGCATGATAACAATGACCGCCAATTATAATAGCCTTGCTATCAAGAGCCTTCTCCCAATAATTGGCTTCCCAACATTCCTTGCAGCAATATTCATCATATCTGCTCCAACCATATTCTTTTCTGCAATTCTTACACATTTTCATAATTTCATATTCCTTTCAATTAATAATCATACTTTGAAGCCTTACCGAGAGTAGAATCTACGACCTTTGACCAGTCTTCGTAGAAGTCCGGAATAAAACCTACCTTGTAGAACGAACAAAAGTCTTTTGTAATTCTAACGATTTCCTCGAACATACGCTTCTGTTCTACTTCGTTTTCGCATCTGAAACCACGGAACTGTTCCCAGTCGTCATCATCGCTGAAACCGTATTCAATTGATAAACTACCCTTGCTGTTAAAAGCCTTAACAAACGCTGTAAGTCTACCGCAACAGATGTGTTCATCTTCATTAACTGCGGCAAGTGGAACGTTCTGGCTGTAGATTAAACCCTTGAATTCTAAGTTTTCGTAGTTAAAGTATTCTAACATAAGCGATACGTCCTTTCTGTTTTTATCTTTCTCTTAACTTTCTATATATATTATAACACAATTTAAAGTAAAAGTCAATAGAAACTAAAATTTTCCAAAATAAAAAAGGACGAGATAAATTCTCGCCCCGTTATAATCATTTTCACCGAAGTTAAACCTACTCAACGCCTAGACACTCGTGAGTTGGTCTGCGTTGCCATCCGGGCCAAGCCCTTCCACATCCACGCCTTGGTTTAAGATTCGGCTAAGAATGGGATAGAAAAGGTATGCTCTTTTCTTGTCCTCTAATGACATTCACCAAGCTCCTGATTTGGCTTTGACGTTGCCTAGAATGAATTACGCCACCTTTCGCTGTGGAGCGTTTGTGTGACAATGAGGAGCCTACAGCACATGGAGAAGCAGCTCCCGCGGAGGAATTAACGCCTATATTAATCGAGTCCATGTTTCGCATACATTGTCATATCAAAGTCCCCCTGACCAGATTTGAACTGGTACTGGACGCTGTTTAAGAGCGCTATCTCTGCCGGTTGGATTACAGGGGGGTGGGGTGTACGGCGGGAATTGGACCCACATCGGAAGGGCCACATCCTTCCATGTTAACCATTACACTACGTACACAGTGCTCCCGGTGGGACTCGAACCCACACGAATTAACATATGCTCCTAAGGCATACGTGTCTACCAATTCCACCACGAGAGCATAACTGAAAGAGATTTTTATTTCTCTTTCATATTATGTATATATTATATCACTTTTTTCAAAAAAAGTAAAGATTTAAACTTTACGAATATTAGTTTCGTCATAAGAAACATAAAGATTTAATTTCTGGTCGTTTGCGGCATCAATTAAATAATTATTCATATATTCATTACAATGAGTAACCACCATAGAAGTGGTAACATCAAAGAATGGACTTATACTATCATTGACCGCTCTCGCCGCGATTGTCTTGGCTTCAAGTTCATCAATTTTACCATAACGTAGAGTGCCCTGATTTGGGTTCGGCACATTTGTGGCATCAAACATACATGGATTAATTTCGTCCTTATCACATTCACAATTACTCCATAGGCCTATCTGTCCCTTACCATGACGAGTGTAATATGAACGTGTTACATAAAGTGCTTCAACATTAACTTCTGTTCTAAGAAAATTCTGATTAAGTATTCTTTCAGCTTCTATCATGCCAACACATGCCGGGGTATTATGGTTAATATCGCAGCTATATCTATCATCAAGAAGTAATCCCTGACCATTCTCAAACACAAGAAGTGGATAAGAGTGGAGAAGTTGTGTTTCTTCCCACTGGTCTTTAATTACGGTAACGTGTTCATAGAACCACGTAAAGTCTTCATTTATATTATCTTTAAGACAATCACCATGCAAGAACTCTTTTACATTTTCCGGCAGAATGCCATTTTTATCTTTTAAGACTTCTTCATAATATGCAACTATATCTTCACACGCATACATACCCTGTGAAAATGCTAAAGTCTTATGACGGCATATAGTTTCCCAAACACCGCAACCAGTAGATGAATGAGATTTTTCGCCGCGACGTTCCTCAACATTCACATTTGCAAACATATCAATAGGAGTTACACACATAGCCCCTAAACGTACATACACCTTCGGAGTGATACCCATTGCAGCAAGTTCTTCCCATTCCTGTCTAAACATAGCAGGATTTACAAGAAACTTATCTGTGAAATAGGTAGCCGCTCCTTTAAGTGTACCACTACCAAAATGACGGAACACTTTTCTCACTCCATTTTCAACTACTGTGTGTGCTCTCTGACAAGAATTAGATGGTAAGATATTCAGGCAAGTAGGTGTGCTTACTGCATTGGCAACGAGTCCTTTTGACTCATCACCATAATTTAATCCAGTTACAATTTTTACGTCCGTCATTTTGCTCTCCTTTTACCAAGAAATTTCGTTTGTAAATTCGATTATACTATCTGGCTTTGGCGCCACGTCTACACCAACTATAAAGCCTTCGCTTTCATGGGTAGTAATAATCTGAGGAATAATCTGAGCAATTTCCTTTACTGAGCAATCAAATACATGGTCCTTACCAAGAGTCTTATACCAAGTAGACAGGCTTGGCTTATAGCTTCTGTGGTCAACGTTTATATGATAGAGGTCATACTTATCCTTTACGGCTTCATAAATCTTCTTTGTATCAAAGCCACAAGCTAAAGAACCCTGATTAACTACTTCTTCATACTTATCACTATCAATATAAGGATTAAGAATTTCATCACCCATTGTTATGATAATACCCTTCTTGCCCCTCTTCCAACAGTCAAGTTCAGTTCTTTCCGCCGCGAACTTCCAAATGGCTGAATAAGATTCCCAATCATTCGGACCGCCGCCACGTTCAAAATAAACCTTATCAAGCTGTTCAGCGATACGAATATCAGATTCAAACTGCGATACCTGAAGTGGTGCATCATCATAAGAGAAGTCACCAATAGCCGCAATCATAAACTCAACGTCTGCTACCTTTTCATAAAGTTCAGTCATGATGTTATTAAGTTCTGCGGCAACTTCGTTGGCCGCCTTACCCATAGAACCAGTAACGTCAAGGGCGAGGATTACAGGAACAGTATTTGGGTGTTCCTCACTGTCCCTACATTCTCTCTTTACATTAAAAGGATTAAGTTCCTTTGCCAGACCACGCTGAGTATAGTTCTGGGTTACATCATCGCTAAGAAGGGCTCTACCTGTAGAGTCAACCCCTCTGCTCATTGATGTAGAATAACTCTTAAACTTTTCAGTCGTCCATGAGCCCCCTCCCATAGATTATTCACCCTCCTTTGTTTCTGCTGGTGCAACAGGATTTACAGCCTTGAAAAGATTATCAAACATATTCATACCGCCACCGTTCATCATCATCATCATGAGCATCGGATTGCCACCGTCTGTGCCAGTCATGCCACCCATTAACTGCTTCATCATCATGAACTTCATAACGTTCTGTGCGCCATCAGCGCTTGCACCGAACATACCGCCCATGTTGCCAAACAGGCTTGTAATCTTTCCATAGAAATAAGTATTGCCCATAAACATATGACGTTCAGGCATGATGTTCTCAACTGTACCGTTCTTGTAGTTAATGCAAGTAATCATGTCATCTGCAACTTTGAGAACGTAACGAGGAGCCGGTTCACTTCCGCCAGCAAGGATAATATCACCAGCCGTAACAGTATTTGTAGGAATAACGAAGAACATTTCATCACCAACATCAAATACGAAGTTGTCACAGTTAACAAAAGCCTTCTCGGTTGGATTATAAGCCTTATAACCACCATTAACCTTTACTGCGATATTGCCATCAATAGTCAGACGACAAAGACCACCCTTAACCGGTCCAAACATACCCTTCATAAAATTACCCATTTCCATTAGAAATTCCTCCTTAGAATTTTTATTATATATTAATTATAACACAACTTTAAAAAAGTCAAGATTTGTTCGTATCGCTTATAAAAACAACAAAAGAAATTATGTAAATCGCGGCAAGAATCGTAGGAACGGGACCACATTCGGTCCATAAAATTCCTAAGAATATAAAGGTAATATATAATACAAACAATCCCATAGCTATTACCGCTAATGCCCCCACTACTTTCGCCGCGAAAATTATTCCTTTTAAAAATTTCATTTTACCAGTCCTCTTGCAAGCTTCATTGCAATGCCAGCCGCAATCTTACCAAAGTTTTCAATCTGAGCAACTGTTTCCGGTTCTTCCTTTACGCAGTCCGCATATACAGCCTTTGGAAGATGCTTTGCAATTGTACCAAGGTCCTTTTCATCCCATTCTGCTGGAATAAGACCGTCTTCTATTATTTTCTGTATGAGTTTTTCTACTCGTCTTTCTGTTACGATAGTTGCAGCAAGAGCTTCCTGAGCATGCTTTGCAGCAATTTTTTCAGGGTCAACCATCTTCTGTTCCTTCTGACCCTTTACCTCAGAGAAACGTGCATCAACAATTTTTACATATGCCGGGGTGTTTGAGGACTTGTTGTCAAGTCTGTCCTGTGATTTTACGACCTGTCCTTCCCCGCAAGGAGAAGCCCCCATTTTTGTCTGTCCAACCAATTTATTAATGTCATCCCAAGATGTGAATGGGCCTTCATAAAAAATTGGTACTGTGTTAAGACCAAGTTCTGCGATAATCTTTTTTGCTTCACTCCAAGGAAGGTATTGTGCTGTTTCCTTATTCCATACGTCAAAGGCGTAGAACTTATGCATCTTATCTTCTGGGTATTTTACAGTATGCTTGCACAACCATTCACCAAAGACAATAAAGTTCTCACCAAGAACCTCCATAACCTTTGTGGCATCAAGTGTTTTCACAAAATCATAAAAGCCATTAAGGGTATTTGTTTCGTCTAATACCTTACGACGAGAGAAGGCATTAAGATTACCGTCAAACGAGGCATTGCTGCCATCAATTTTCTCGGAAACTGTAATCATTTCACCAGGCTTAAAAGCCATAGCATATTTTTCTTTTAAGCGTTCAATATCAATATATTTCTTGAATTCCATATTCTTACTTCCTTTCTAATTCTGCTCCACAAGAAGGGCACTGACATGGTGGTTCATATATAATCCTTACCCTATGCTGTTCAAACGCTCCAAAACCATCAGAATAATGTTGAACTTCTCTTTTAAATTTCTTTGGTAAGTTATCACCTTCGAGAAAAAATCCACAACATTCACAAGTAATCCTCAAATCATCGGTATAAGGGTCTCTTGAATATATCCATTTTCCCTTCTTAGATTCTGACATATATTTACCTCTCTCTTAACTTTCTATATATATTATAACACAGTTTTCTCTAAAAGTCAACACCTACCATATTTTACCATGGTACAAATTCCGGTTTTGCACGTCCATCAATGAAAAGTAAATCATCTTTCTTGATTGTAGCAATCTCTCCCCACTTCTGAGCAAAGTCCTGAGAGTTGAAACCATGACTAAGAACGATTGCACGCCCATGTGGAGTATCGTTTACTGTCGCTTCAATGGTTTCATCCTTTTCTGAAATGTACTCTAAGAACTCATTAAGTTTCACGGAGTCTGTAGTATCAAAATCAATCAGCCACTTCTTCTCTGCGGCACATTCCTTCTGAGCCGCGAAACCAGCAACCTTAGACCTAATGCAACAAAGGTTAAAATCATCCTCCTCAATTAAGAAATGAAGGAGCTTTTTCCTGATAACGCCCATATCTCTTGCGTTTACACTTCTATAGAAGCGGCAAAATTCACCGGCTACACCTTTTTCAACAAAATCACGGAAAGCCGGCATAAGTTCCTCAGCAGACTGCTGAGAAATAAATGATTTGCGGCGTTCAGTAAAGCCTTCAACATCTGCGTTATCTTTATTTCTTGAAACAAATAAAATAACGTAAACCGGAGCATCGGAACTGATTGTTCCCCACTTTTTATTCTTCATATTTTACACCTCATCAAACATTGGAGCATATTTTCTTACGTGACAGCGTTCAACCACTCCCATAATCTTTTCGCCGCCATTTTCTTCTTTAATATAGATATAAGCCTTATCTGTTGTGATTGAACCTCTTCCTCTCGGAAAAGCCATTCGTTTTGCCACTTTTTCAACCTCTTTAAGATTAAGCGTGTTTAACTCAACTCGTCCCTGTTTTGTTATGATAACAAAAACAGGAAGATTGTTTTTGAAAAGAGGATTGCTGTCAGCTATCTTGCCGCACCATTTTACACCATATTCATCCCATTGGTCGGTAACTATTAAGTGAGTTTTTACTCTCATGTTATGATGTCCTTTCTCTTAACTTTCTATATATATTATAGCATATTTTTAAGAGAAAGTCAACACCTACCATATTCTGGTAAATCAATTTTGCTCTGGTTCCAATTCCTCTTTAAACTTATTCCTAGTGAAAAAGAACGCGTGTTCTGCTAAATGACATTCCGGGCATTCAACTTCCGTGTCCCATTCTTGTATGCCGCTCTGAACAGATGTAGTGTCAGTTTTACTATAAGCAAAGATACAACCGCAACTACATTTCTGCACATAAAGGTCAATGCCGCTTCGTAATACTTTCATTTATTAGATACCACCCAAACTTTCATAAAACTTTTTGAGTTCAAGAAATTCCTCATCTGTTAAGCCAAAAACTTCAAAGTAGCGCCAATCATCACAAATATCTATTGTTAAACCATTTTCATTAAAAACGGTTCTCGTAAAATCTCCCAATATGTTACGAGTATCGAAAATGCCCCACATAATTGTGTCCATATGTTCCTTAATAATCTTCTTTGCGGTTTCAAGTCTACTCATTGTTAGCCTCCATTTCATTAAGAATCTAAAGAATCATTTACTTCGTTTATGGTTATATAGCTTTCGTCGCCATCAAATACACACATAGAAAGTACATATATATACTTATCCCATGAGCCGAACCCTACTTCAATTTCCTTTATGTTAAGGAACTCTACGCCAATGTGATAAATAAAAGCAAGATAGTTTGCCAGTCCGCTAATATAGAAATCAGCATAGTCTTCGTCTTTATAATTCGGAGAACATGGACATTTACCTAAAATCGCGGCAATGAGAATTTCAGCAATCTCTGGGAAGCGTTCTTTCACTTCCTCTTCCCAGTTATCTTCATCTATCCAAATTCTTATAGAGTTGCCGTAATTGTTAAATAAAAAACGTATATATTCAAAGAACTCACGTCCGGTCATATTAGTCTCCCTTCGATACTGTTGTTGCATAAGTTGCCTTTAACTGAGCAAGTTCAAGACTTTCTTTCATAAAGCGGTTTGCCAACTCCGCTGAACAAACATAGAAGCCATTGTTCTGAAGAAGCTCAACAAGGCCGGGGTTTACAAATTTCTTACCAAGGTCATCATACTGTATAATATCTGCGCCTTCAAGTGGAACTACAATACCATTTTTAATATCTTTTATTAAGTCCTCTTTGCTACGCTTTTTATTACCACCACTCATAGTAAACAAACTCTCCTTTATCTGCACTATAATTTTCGTCACCAAGAACGCTCTCTAGAGTTTCTATCGTTCTATCTACGTCAATGAAAAAACCTAAATCTCTTTCACGATAGCTTGGGAAGTAATTCTGTATAAACTCAGTAACTCCCAACTTGTCGTCCACAACATCTGCATAGACATTAGAAACTTCTTTGCAGTTGTCTACTAACTGTTCAAGGTCTTCTCTTGTGATTGGGTGTTCGTAGAGGTTAGCGCCTGACGGATAATTAGTGTTATTTACAAACCACTCCTGAAATTCGTAGCCTTTGCGCCAATACATTACCTCTTCGCTTTCCTCCATAGAGCACGTTTCTACTTTTTTCCCAGTCATCTTAATAAAATCATTGAGTGCCTTTTCCGCGCGAAAACCTCTTGTAGCATCGTCCTCTATACTATCTATAAGTTCCTTTTTAAATTCGATAAGCTCCTTAATGTCTTTTGCTATTGACACACTTACCTTAATCGGGTCAGTAATCTTTCTTTTAAAATATATGTACTGGTCAAGTCCCATAAATAACATCCTTTCTCTTAACTTTCTATATATATTATATCATAAAATTAGGTTTTTGTAAATGCCTACCAGATATTTCCAGTTAGCGATATTTGTCAGTTATTTGGTATCTGGTATTGGTAGGAACAACTACTTGTTCTACAAATTCATCACCTTGCATTTCTTGCCATAATTTCTTGCGCCGAAACCATGGAACAGAATATAAGAGTGTTGCCATCTGAGTGCATGCCATTGCAACATCAAGACCCCATCGTCCATCACAAGCTCTGTCATTTGCCCATTTTAAAAATCCTTTATATGTCATTCTTTTCCCTCCCATTCGTCGAGTGCTGGATTGTTCGGAAAATGCTCATTCCACGCTTCTAACAGGTCACAATATGTATTATAACCCGATGTTTCACGAACGGTGTAATCAACATATCCATTAGTGTTCTGAGGTTTTACATCACTTACACAATAAACAAGTCTGTGACACGTAGGACACGCACAATATATTGGTATTGAATGTTGGCTCCAGTCCTCTAAATATGCATTTTCGCTAGCTTCCCATTCACAGCCGCATAGGCATCTAAACTTCGCATATTTCTTGTCGATGATGTCGGGATTTCCCGACTTTAGAATATGTAAATCATTCATTAGTTTTCCCTCCGTAAATTTAATCTTGGTTTGGTGACTGATTCCAGCAAACTTTCACGGCGAAAAGCTAAATCTTTTAGCCATGTCTAGATAGAATCTTCCTTTAATATTGTCTGATGAATTATTTTGTCTATTAAACCAAACACAATCTCTTCAGACCAAAACACACCACGGTAATCTTCAAAGACTTTATCTTTTCTGTGCCATTTCATGCCTTTTTTAATTAAGGTAAGGCTCATAGCTTCACCAAAACAAAATTCATCAAAGGAATCATCAATATAATATTTTGTATTATCGTAACTCATTATCTTAACTCCACAATGTCATTATAAAAAATTCTTTCCTGAGAAGACAATCTCATGTCTACGTGATAATGGCCGCAAAAATGATATGTATAATCACAGTTATCAAGTATTTGGTCAAGCATTTTGTCAGATGGAGTAATCTCAAAACCAAGACAAGACACAACAAAACTGCCGCCCGTATGAGATATTATTGTGTCTACCTTTCTGTCATACTTTTTAAGGTTTTCTATTGCACAATCTACTTGTCCTTGTTTAATTCTTTCCTGTGGCCACCAAGATTCACCTTCTATACGAAAAGCCTTATCTGTTGAATCTGCGCCATTGACATTAAGAAATGTTTTGCCGCAAAAATCGTATATTTCTCCTGTCACACCAACGTAACAACGTTCACCAATCTTACGCGCTCTTCCGCCGCAAAAATCAACAAAAGGATATTTTCTGAGGGCATCGAAATTTTCATGGTTGCCGGCGGTAGCAAAAGTCGTCCAAGGAAAATTATCATACATCTTTAATGCAGCATCATCCCTTTTATCACCATACCAAACACCGCCCCAGTCGCCCAATATAATCATAAGGTCTTTTTCCGGCGTGGTGTCACATTTATCCATAAAAGGTATGAATTTTCCTATATCAACATCGTGATGCGTATCGCCCGTAATATAGATATGTTCAAACATTTAATCCCCTCCTTTTTCCAAAGCTCCTTTAATGTCAGCATAGATGTCTTCCCAACTTACCGGAGTACAGTCATGAGCATCACATGCTACATTATACATAAAGTAATTAGTATAACCACCAACCTTAAAGAACTTATCCTTGCTGTGAGTATGTCCGAAAAGGTTAATGATAGCCTTGTTAAGTGGTTTAAGGCTGTGGTCATTTACCATAGTAGGAAAATGGCTCATGTAAACCATGTTCTTACCCATTTTAGTAATGTAAGTCCAGTCATGAACATAGACATTAGCATCGCTATCCATATTCTTATAGAATTCCCACTTACTGTCCGTATCATGGTTTCCTCTGATAAAGTGCTTTTCGCCGTGAAGTTCAAGAAGAATATCCTCAATATTTGCAAGGTCCATCCCAAGAGCAAAATCTCCAAGCACAAACACCTTATCACCATCTTCAACCACTCTGTTCCAGTTGGTGATAATCGCTTCATTCATATCTTCAATTGTCTTAAAACCTCTTGCCGCATAAACAAAAGGCTTATTGTGATTAAAATGTGTATCACTAATAAAAAATGTCTTATTCATCTATATCTTCCTCCATATCTACATATGCATTATTTGTTTTATTTCTTCTGATTAAATGTTTCTCCCACTGATGGCGGCACTTGTAGCTTGACTTCCAAGACTTATCGCAATGTCTATACCATCTAGTGTCAGCAGAATCCCATGAGTTTGGAACTGTGCCAGGTCTAAGATTTTCTTTGTTTTTAAAATTCTGAAAGTAGTGTGTGGTAGGTGTGTAATTCCATCCTCGATGGTGGTGTCGGCCCGGCACTGGCCCCTCTCTGAAACGAAATGGTTCTCTATAGCTTGTTATACATTTTTCGCCGCGATTTGGTGTGCCTAAGTGCTGCCAATAAAGAGGTATATTTTTATGTCTGTATTTTCTAACCCTATCTTCAAACTGACGAATATCTACTATGCCGCCATTTTCATTAGTAAAGATATAGCGCTTTGGAACATAATTGACTACAGAATATTCACAAAAACAATAAAACTTTTCTGATTCTATTCTCAAATCTGTGCCGCTAAAATCCACATCATAGTATGGATTTACCACACCAGGTCTGCTGAAATCAAGTATCCTAGCAAGCACATGAATTAAACCTTCTTCATCGAGTTTAATCGGATACTTGTATTCATGAAACCGATTATCCGGATAACGGTCAGTATAGTAATAATACATATTCACACCTCTCTTTCATTTTCTATATATATTATAACATAGTTTAATGAAAAAGTCAAGGTTTTATAAAATTTTCCAACAAAAAGAGCGACACGTATTGTGTCGCTCGAATGTTATCTAAATACACCTGAAATAAGAAGCGTAATCATTAGGCTTGTTACACCAACACAGAAACCTCTGCCAAAACATCTTGTTCCGCTTGAATCTTTGTTGTTTAATTGCATGGCGATGTTATAGGTGAGAAGAATAGTATTTAAAAGTATAAGCCAAAGAATTTGTGCTAAACTCATATCGTTAACCCCGTTAATTTAAATAAATACATAACAAGACAAAACATGATTGTAATTATAACGCCGTTTACCTGTCCCTTTTTAAAGATTTTCTCTGATATTGTTTTATCTAAATCATTCATATCAATATAAACATAATAATTTAAATAATTTAAAAACATAAATACAACACTTACAACTAAACAAACAATAGTCCAACCTAAACTCATATCATTACTCCTTTACTTTGTAGCATTAACAATTACATTGCCGTCTGAACCAGTCATAATATTAGGAAGTTCACCGTTCCACTTTTCAATTCTATTATAATCAATAAGTTCATTAGTAATAGACTTTCTAATCTGTTCGTTAGCTTCTGCTTCTGCAGCGGCCCTTGCCCTAATTGCTGCGGCTTCGCCTTCAGCCTTAACTCTTGCGGCTTCGGCTTCACCTTCTGCTCTAGCCTTTGCTTCTGCGGCATCAGCTTCAGCGGCTGCAACTCTCTGTTCATTTTCTGTTGCCGCCTTAATCTTATTCTGTTCTGCCACGAGCTTCTGCTCAATAGCATCATTAAACGCCTGTGAGAAGTCAAAGTTTGTGATGTTGAATTCATCAATCATAATACCATAGCCATTCATCTTGCGGCTAATCTCATCCATGATGGCAACAGAAACTTCGGCTCTGTTCTTAATAAGTTCCTCAGCCTTATACTGCGCCATAATAGACTTTGTAGCTTCCTGAATTGCCGGCTGGAGAAGTGTGTCTTCATATGAAAGACCTACTGACTTAAACATATCAACAGACTTTTCCTTTGAAAGATGATAGTTGATTGCGAGTGTAGAACTTACCGCCTGAAGGTCTTTTGATGTTGAAGCCGCATTAACCTCAATCTTTCTGACCTTATTATCCATCTTAACAACTGTTTCTACGTAAGGTGTCATAAGATGGAAGCCCGGCTCGAATGTAGATTCCTGTACTGCACCAAGGATTACTCTTACACCAGTATAACCGGTGTTTACCTTAGTGAATGACGAGAATAATGTAATCAGTCCGACAATGCCGGCAATTGATACGCCTACAATTCTACCTACTCTTACTTCTGTTGAACCGTTCTTCAGTTCTCTTGTGAAAAAACCCATTTAAAATGTCCTCCTCAAATTGGTAAAAAATATTCTAAGAAATCAGGCTCTAAACCTAATTCATCTGCAATTATATCTTCGAGCACGTCTAGGTCGCCGTGGTGTATACATTCCTCGATTTGCCGCGAAACATCTTCGATAATATTTTCGGCATTAAGTTCTGATAATCCATCACGTTCCATGAGGATTTTTAGGATGGTGTCATGACCATAGTCCATTAGTACCCCTCCAGATTTGAAAGTTGTCTTTTTATCTCAGCAATGCGTTCATCGGCCGCCTTTTTGGCTTCTATTGCAGTGTCTAAATCTTTTTTAAGGCCTTCAACTAATTCTTGTATCTGCTTTTTATACGATTTTACTACGCTTCGAAGACTGCTGTCATCTAACGCAAACCACTCTGCTGGAACTGTTTCAACATAACCAGTGGCTGTCCTACGTCCGTCAAATACTTGCATCCATTCTATATCAATTGTAGTATGAGAATTGTCCACATATAATGCTGTTATGTTATGCTGTGTTATCTCGTCAGCTTCTTCATCCTTAACATCCAAGGCATTAATTATCTTCGCCGCGATTTCACGTAGCTTTCCATAATCACGAATGATGTTACAGTATGCGTTTTTCTTTTCCACTTTTCTCTGCTGTTCATATCTGGCTTCATCTGCATCACAATTTGCGTCGGCAAATCTCCATTCATCCATTCCGTCCATTATTCGCTCTCTCCTAACTGTTCCTGTAAATCCTTAATCTGTTCTTCCATTCTAGCAATCGCGGCTGTTTTTATCTTTAAATCAACCTTTAATTTATCGAGTTCTTTATATTTTTCTAGCCGCTTTTTTCTCTTTTCTTCTTCATCTATAAGTTCATCGAGTTCTTCATCTGTCATGTCAAACCACTCATAGCGAACATCAAATTCATCGGGGTCACAATCGCAACTTCCACTCCACTTTATCGTAACGGTTGAATCACCAACATATAAATCAAATGCCCAAGGTTCATACATAGGAAGACTAGGACGGAATTTCCTTGTTATATCTCTTGCCGCGATTTTTATTTCGTCTGTGAGTCTTTCATATTCAGTAAGTTCTTTAGCCGAAAACCTTGTTCTCATTCATCTTCACCTTTCTTTCTACACTTATCCTTATCTGCCTGACGTTTTCTATCCACGAATCTCTTAGGTGAAGGCATTGGCGGCTTACGCTCGCCACCCTTAACTGATTCAAGGATTTTCTTTTTATCCTTTTTATTCATGGAGAACCTCACTTTCTTTCACAAGTTCGTTGAACTGATTACACCATTCTGTATATTCTTCTGTTAATCTTTTGTCAAGTACCTTTTGATAGTTCCATTCATACCAGTCGGCACAATCTCTACGTGTTTTAGCATCGTAGATTCTTCTACCAGTCATTTTATCAGTTAATACCCAGTAGCGTTCGCTAGGGTAGTTTTTATGGTAGAAAACATCACCTGAAGAAAAATAACCATCAACTACTTTTACGATTATAGATTCTGAACCGTCTTCTTCTCTATGACGAAGTATAATCGGCCAACGTCCTTTTTTGAAAGCCATTTGACATTCTCCCTTTCTTAATTTCTATAATTATTATAACATAATTTTAAAAGAAAGTAAAGAATTTTATTCTCCTTCAGAAAAATTAATCCTACTTTCAACATAGTCCCTGTTTTGCGTGAATATAGGAATGTCATCATCTATAACCCAATCACATCTTGGGACAACTGCATTTGTAGGTGATATTTTGTTTACCATCTTACGAACAGCACACGCTCCACGCTTCTGATAAGTCGTAAGGTCATTCCAGTTTACACCCTTTTCAGTAAACATCTTGTCCTGAAGTTCATTACAACTAATGCCCTGAAGTTCCTTGTGAGAATAGAGCGACTGCGCAAGGCCTTGAATTGAGTTGCGAGTTGCATCCTGCTGGCGCCAGATAAGACAATTTATTACCTCATTACGAGGAAGTGAGAACGCACGTGCATCAAAGAATGCGCCCTTGTCTATCTTTCTCATGAGGAGGTCGGTCATCTCAGTTGTCTGATTACCAGCTTCGGCAAATAAATCCGCCGCGATATTTTCAAGAACCATGTTAAAAGCATATGTCGCCATGGCCGCAGAGATAGAAACCATTTTCTGAACATTGTAATCAAACCATGCGGCTGTATCAACTTTCTGATAGTCACAGAGAATAAGAGTAATCTCGTCAGACTGGGTGTAGCCAAGAACACAACCCTGTATGTTTTTACAAAGATAAAGCATGGTTTGTGTCATGGCTGTTTCAATGATTTTATCGAACGGCTTTTCAAAACCACGAGTGAACGTATGAAAGGCCTTGCCATCCAGCCTAATGATAACAGGGTTTTTTCTCATGAGGAAATTCTTTGGAACAGCCTCATAAGTTTTCATTCTATTACCTAATGAATCTTTAGTCATTATATATTTCTCCTTCTCTTAATATATCTTCTTTGGTTACAGCAATATCAATACCATTCCACTCATTTTCTATTTTCCATTGATGTAATTCCTCAATGTCGAGAAAAATATGACCGCGATATGCTATTACGGATTTAATACCTTCTATATCTACAGCTCTCCAATTGTCAAGTATATTGGTTTTCCAATTATCAAGCATATTTTCATCTTTCTTCAAAATCTTCACACCCCGCTCCCGCTCCGTCATGTCTACACATACCATCTACTGTACAATAGCCTTCATACTCATTATGAGGACCGTCCTCATAGAGTTTAAAGTTCTTGCATTCGCCGCAAGATGTTATTGTAACACAATCACGAGAACCGTAGCCACAGACATCTATGTCATATTTATCGCACCAACCATAGCAATCACTCTTGTGTCCGCAGTTTTCACTAGGGTCGGAGCATTGTCCTTTAAATTTCTGAAGGTAGAAATCGCACTCTTTACAAGTAAACATTTCTTTTCTCCTCTCTTAACTTTCTGTATATATTATAACACAAGTTAAGATAAAAGTAAAGACCTACCAGTTTATCCCAAAACGTGAGCAATAAAAAGGAAATTGTATTCGTCTTCAAGCTCCTGAAGCATTTTGCGATAAGTGTCCCAATCTCCGCCGCCAAGTCCACAACCCATTTTGTATGGGATACCAACTGGAATTTGTGAGTCATGCCTATATATTTTATCGGTAACGAGATATTCTTTAAGTTCAATAAAAGCCTTTCTTACAGCATCGTAGTCTGTTGCCATGCCGCCAATTCCATTCTGACCAAAGATATTAATAACAGTTCTTTGTTCATTATTAAGTCTTACTGGTAAACAATGACCGAGCGGAAGCTCTCCATCATTACAGTATTCCCAATCCTCAATAAATTCCTTATAGTCCTCAAATACCCTTGGCCACTTATTCTTAATCTGAAGAGCAATGCCGCCACCCATGATGCCCAGACAGTTTACCTGATGGGCGATAATATGAACAGGTGATTCCAAAAGATTACCTTTTACATAAATCATTAAAATTCCTCCCAATACTTTTCAATTGCATTTCTCATATTCTGAACGCCGACAGGGTTCATAGAATGGAAATGGAATTTGAAGTCAACGTTCTTGTCATGATACATCTCAACAAGCCAATTAACTAACTCAATACCATCCCCACCATATGGGGCATAGTCGCCAAGGTCGTGGTCAAGGTCAAACCAAATTTCAGTCGCTCCAATACTAATAGCTGACTGAACAAAAAACTTTGCTTCATCAACCACATGACAATGCTTGTAATATTTAAATTGGTTGCATATAGGGTCTATCTCACGTATATCATCAAGATAGAGATAGAAAGCCTGACGCTTTTCCATAATGTCACTCCTTAATTGCTAACTTTTTTAATTATTGTATTGTTTACTGGAAGATATAATTTTTGACCATATATATCAGTGGCTATAATATAGATTCCCGGAATTGAATATGTATCAATATAATAAGTTTTATCGCCGCAATACATAATTGCATTAGTTTTTTTACCTTGGTTAATTCTCATGCCCACAGCAATAAGCACCAAAATTATTGCAACTGTTGCTATAAAGCCCGGAATCCACGTACAATCTTCTTTCTTACTCCACTTTAGTTTATTCATAATTATTTCTCCTTTAAAAGACACTAAGAATTTTTCGTTTAGTCTTATTTATACAATTTGTTTTTGGATTAAGATAAAACTCTACTATATTAATTGTACCAGTACCTTTCGGGCGATACCAGTCACAACAGTCTTTTAATGCTTCTTCTGCATCTTCTAGCGTAATATACCTTCCCGAAACTCTTGACCGCATTTCACTTACACTATTAACTATTTCATAGTAAGAGAATACAAGTTTCTCATTCATTTTTTCTTCACACATTACATTTTCTCTCCTTTATAATCTTACCATAGATACCTAAATATATAAAATTATCTATTATATTGCCGCAAAGAGCCAATACAAAAAGCATAGTCAAACTCGGCTTTAAAATCGTTGTCATACCAACGCCTATAAGGGTCGCAGCGGAACATACAATATTACATGAGTTATCATACCACTCTCTTTGCTTTTCTGTTGGATTAACAATTGCTCGCATCTTCGTGCCGCCACAAGCTAAGTTCTTAGTGATAATACTATAGATAATAATATTAAACACAAAGTAAAATTTCAAATCACCTCGTATCAACACATCAACAAACAATATCACGTCAAACAAAACTTCCAACCAAAGTATGATTCGATAGCCGCGAAATAGTTTATCACTATACTTATTCCATAAGCCGCAAAATACAATGCTACCCAAGCAAGCAAAAACAGACTCAAAGCTAATATAACCTTGGGTTACCGCCTTTACTGTTTCTGCATAGATATAAGGATACGATGCGGAATAGAATAAGCCGGACAAGAACGCGGCAAGCAACATATAAAAAGACAAACGCTTCATTATCTCTCACTCCAAGTTTCTCTTGTTATGACTTCCTTGCCCTGATATACCATCTTTCCGCCAAGCAGTTCATAATATTCAATTATAACTTCCTCGGCATTTCTACCAAAGACTTCATTTTCCCAGTTAATAATTTCGCCCGAATCTACAGCCAAAGTAGTTTCACAATAGCCGCCTTCCTTTGCTACAATCCATGCCTTGCCTAAATAAAAATATTTTGGTATTTTCTTAAACATATGCCTTCCCCTTCATTTTATTAGTTAATTCTATTGCCTTTGTATTTAATACATCACAAACCTTCTGACACTTATCTTTATCCTTAAAATAAGCATAAGTATATCCAGTCTTACCTTTTAAGGTAGCTCCCTTTGAACGAAGATACCTAAGATAGTCTGGGTAAGATAAACCCATAAGTCTTGCGCCGATAACATGAAAACTTCCATCAAAGATTAATCCATTGTCAGAAATAAAATCAATGCTATCAATCGCGGCAAGATATTGTCCGTCGGTAAACATTTCTCTTGGTATGTACTTCATATAAGCACCTCATTCTGTAATTCCTTAAGCATTGCCCATTCTTCCGGTGTAAGTCTACAGCCATCAAGAAAACTCTGCCATGTTTCATATTCTGCCGGGCCGGTAATTTTGCTTTCATCAAAGTCTGTGTTCACTTCTACGCTATCTTTGCCGGCATATCCGGGTATTAAATACTTATTTACCGAAGCAACAGATACACCAACCAGTCTTGCAACCAACGATTTATTCTTATGAATAAGATAAAGTTCATTAATCTGTTCAATTTGTTCCTGTGTTATCCTTGCCATTGTCTTACTCCTTTCTTAACTTTCTATAATAATTATATCACAAATTAAAAAAAGTGTCAATGCTTTATAAACACTGACACTTTTGGTATTTTATGGAAATTATTCAGCTGGTTCTGCTTCTACAGCTTCCGGCTCTGGTTCTGAATTATCAATCTCAATAGACACATTGTCTTCAAGATAGTTCAGGATATTGGTAATAGCATAATCGCCATCCTCATTCTGAACATAATTAATTCTAATTGAAGCCCCAACAAGGTTTTCCCAAACAGGAACTTCTGCAATTGCAAGAACCTTGCCAATGTCCTCCAGCTTAACCGGAATCTGAGCTTCTGCCTTATTACCATCAATCTTTGTAGCTACTGCAATTACACCGCCATTGCCTGCGAGTGCTGTTGCACCAATTTTACCGTTAACTATCATTCGTAGTCCTCCTCGTCATCATCATCGTAATAATTATCTCTCTTGCGCTTAGAACGTCTGCGCTCTGAATCCTTTTCTTTCTTCTTCTTGTACTCGTTTGGTATGACATCCATTGGTTCAGCCTTGTCAAAATCTTTTGAATAGTCCTTATATCTTTTCATGGCTGCTCCTTAGTTTGTAAGGTCAAATACGCTATTAATGAGCTTTTCAAAGTCTTCTGTGCTTATGTCGGCAAGTGGGTCTTCTACTACAGGGCAATCAGACCTTGCGCCGCGAAAAACAACTTTACCTTCCTTACAGAATCTAAGTTCCTTAATGTTGTCGGTCTTACCATACTTGTCATTGTAAGCCTTAATCTTAGCATTGATAGCCTTGATACCATCTGTGATTTCCTGTTCTGCCTTTTCCTTAATCTTCAGCTCCTTATCCTTCTGAGCCTTTACTTCCTTGTCAGCTTCCTTTGCGATGTGTTCGCTGTAAGCAACAATATCATCTGTTGAAAAATTGCATACTGGACATTTGTACATAAATTATTACCTCTTTTTAAAATATTTTATTTGCGGATTGCCGCGATTTCCACGGAAGGATTCGAACCTTCGAAATGCCGCTTTTAGAGAGCGGTGTCTTGAGCCTCTTGACGACGTGGAAGCATATGGAATTCCTATTGCCATCGGAATCCCTTCGACCGGCTATCACATGGGCAAGATAGTGACAGCCTAAACAGAGCTTGTAGTAGGTCTGGATGTTGAGAAGGTATCCCATGCTCTGCGCACCCAACATCTTCTTCCCTTACATGTACATATCTTGTATGTACAACCAGCGACTCTTTTTTGAACAGAAGCCAATGTTTTCGCGGCTTACGCCCTACTTATTGAAGTCTGAACCTTCGCTATATAACTGTTACACGACTGACTCGTGCTTTTTACTATATTTATATTATAACATATCTCTCACTAAAAGTAAAGAGTTTCACTTAATCCCATAAACTGTAGTAGTAATCAGAAAAAAGTTTAAAACCTTTTTCAATAACCTTTGTCATTCGAGGAGTGCGGTCATAGTCATCTATAGCTATATAGAAATAGAAGGCTCGAATCATCTTGTCTAATATAGTGTCCCATTTTCTTTCAAGGGCTCTAAAATCTCCCTCCCCAAGGCGTCCCGGAATACCATGCTTGTTTTCTTTGTATAACACTAGCCGCACAAGAATAAAGTATGCAATTTCATAGTCTAAGTTCCAAGCATCTTCATAATGGAAATTCCACTTTTTAAGAAAATCCTCAGATGCCTTTTTATTATGACTTCGCAGCGGAGTATAACATTTTATTGCTCGATTGAGCGTTATTGGTCCATCTTTCATTTTCTTTCACCTCTTATGCCATTTTCCTATCTGCTTCATTGATAAGCACTAAACATTCAGCCATCTTTTCACCATAGCCATCTACGAAATCCTTATAAGCCTTTGTAGCTCTTGGGTCGAAGTCATTCTTATCATGTGATTCACGCATAATATCCATGTGATACTGAACAAGAGCAACTGTGTAGTCGCTTTCGCCGCAACAAGCAAGGATATATGCACCTACATTTTCGTGGTTGTAATAGTGTGATTCTATATCAACTTCGCCGCGATTGTTGATTCTTGACTTAACGTAAGGCTTACCTACGTCATGATACTTTGCGGCTCTAAGAATTGTATCACATTTAAGACCACGTTCCTCACAATTCTTGCTTACGTAATCATAAACAGCATCCATGTGGTCTGCGATATTTCTTGGGTGCCAGTGGCTATCGTGGTCATTATCAATGCTGTCTACGTAATAGAAGTCTGGTGTAATATTTACGGAATCATCTCTCCAGTAAACAATACTATCCCATCCTTCAGTATATCGCGGCATTGTAAGTGTTTTATACATTCTTTCAATTACTTCTGTAGGAACCTTACGTTCTCTACGGTGATTTCTTGCAATACAAAGTTCTACTGGAGTAGCAAATACCATAATTCTCTTATGAACCTTATTCTTTAAACCATTAAGAGAATTAAGGAAAGCCTTTCTACGCTTGCCGGAAAGATTTGTCGCATCATAGAATACGTCCTTACCTTCTTTAAGTGCAACAATAGTTCTTCTATGCATTTCTTCAAATACTTCTGTGTTATGTGTCTGGTCATTTACATCTCCAAACAATTCCTCTCTAAGAGAATCAGAAGATATAAGAACAGATGTAAGGCTGTCAGCAGTTACTACTTCATTTGCAAATGTAGACTTACCACTGCCCGGTAAACCCATAAGCATTGTAAAAATTGGTCTTTCATCATATATTGAGAAGTTATGCTTCATACGTCTTTCTTCCTTTCTTTATCTTATGTTTATATTATAACATAAAATTTCTAAAAAGTAAAGAGAAAAGGAGGAATCACATAGGTAATTCCTCCAAGATAAGATTATTTAGTTACTGTGTCATCCGAGGGACTCTGATATGGGAGACACCTCATCATCATAAAGAGCACTTGTAATAATCTAAATTTCTAAAGAAAGTCTGCTCTTTTCTGTCTGTAAAAGGTCTGTTGGATTCTTAGGTATAACGCTAAGTTCTTCAGGGTCAACATCGAAATAATCTGATGTTGGAGGAACTGCTTCGTTAGCACAAATTACATTTGCATATGTGCCATCCACAACTTCCTTTTCAGAGTTTGTAATTCTATCTGTACCAAACTGATAGCTTTCGCCGCCAATTGTAAGAATAGCCACTTCATTCTTCTGCTCGAACTTTGTGATTAAAGTCTGAACAAGTTCAAGTCTCTTGATGTCTGCCTGAAGCTTCTTAAGTCTTGCATCAGTCTTACTTGGCTTTGGTGGGAAGTAAGGTGGTGGAGGACATGGAGGAACTGGAGGCTGTGGGATATATCCAGGAATGAAAGGAGTTGGCACTGGGCCTGGTCCTACTGGTGGATAGAATGGATATACCGGCACTGGACATGGTGGCTTAATTGGAGGCATTGGTGGTGCTGATGGGTATGGAAGAATAGTTGGTCTTATTGGCCAAGCATAATCATAACCATCAATTCCTGTTTTCTTCTGTGTCATATATTTTCACCTCTTTAAAAAGAAAATAGCAGAGGGTTAAGTCCCTCTACTATTATTTGTAGAAAATATAATGAAGTGTCTAAGATTATGAGCCGCCGGTAGTGGAATTGTATCCCCACTCATTGGCTTTATAGAAGTTTATAAATTCTTTTTCCTTAGTATTAAGGTCTTCTGCTTCACAATGCGCCAAGATTTCAAAGGTAAAGTTTTCCACACCATCTTCCCACATTGCCGCATAGAGTTTATTTTTAGTAGATGGTTCTACCTTAAGACCTCTCTTTACGTGCTGAAGAAAACGTGTTTTAAATTCTTGTTTAGTTTGACCTATGTAGCATTTGCCGTTTTCTATGTTGGTGATTTTATAGATACCTACGCTAGTATCTTCACCAATGATGCGCCCCATAAGTTCATTGAATGGACGCTTGTAATATTGTTCATAGATAAGTTTATAAAGGGCGGTAGGGTCATGTAAGTCCTCTGCCATTTTACGGAGTTTACAAACATCTTCTTTTTCATTGTCAGTGAGAACAATACGATAGAAGTTTTCTTGTTCTCTGATTTGTTCGGCACGCTTGTATTGCTCTATAATTTCTTTTTGTTTTGCTTCTTGCGCCGCAAGCTCCTTTTGAAGAGTTTCCTTTTTCGCCGCGATGTCATCAGAGAATGTTGTGAACTCTGATTGTATCTGTTCTTTCGCGGCAAGAAACTGTTGCTTTAACTCATTAAGTTTCTCAGTATTTTCAGTTGCAACCACGGCTGATTGTCGAGAAAGTTCCTCAGTTATTTCCCTTATACGAGCGTTTTTGTTAGCAATCGCTGTGCTTAGTTCATTTTCCAAACACTGTAATTGTTGATAGATTTGAGTCTTACGAGCTTCAAATTCATCTGTTACCGTTTTTAGCTATTTGGAAACGTCCTCAGTTGCTTGTCTTAGGTGTTCCGAAACCTGTTCATCAATTAGTCTGTTCTTTTCGGCAACTACATTGTTGGAAATCTCGGCTATTAATCTCTGTGCATATTCAGCTTCTATGATAGCCTCTTTATGCCTAACCTACTTGTTATGGAAAAAACAATAACCAAGTATTATTGCTGCCGCGAAAATAGCACCTATTACGAATCCCATTTAACATCACCCCATTCAAGCTCTTTAACCTCACTATGAGTTTCAACAGTGTCCGGCATACTTTCAAAAGCCATCATATTATTATAAACATTTAGAACCTCATCCGCATCTATAGGACAAAAATCAAAAGTATCTGCGTCAGGAATAAAGTAATTTTTAATGTCACCAACATTATGATTTGTACTCGTCACGAACAAAGCACAATCTTCTCTAGTATGTACAGAATCATCTGCTAGTACATAGAACACAAGTTCACCATTTGGTAATTCATTGAACATTGGTGTATTCCAACAATATTTAAAACCGATTTCCTTCCATTCCTCTTTGGTAAACATTTGATTAATGCTATAATCATATAAAAGTTTTTCACCGTTGAGTTGGCTAATTACACTTTTCATTTCATCAAAGCTACCAACTCCTACAGGCCCCATGACAATAACAACATCATCTTCACTTACCACTTTATTCCAGTTCTCAACGATACTGCTTTTGGTGTCGTCGCCATGCTCAAACAGATTAAGGTTTGCTATAACATATGTTTTATTCATGTTTACTCTCCTCCACTATGTCATGGAATATTCCATCTTCATTTAATTCCAAAAATAGAATAAGGGTTTCTTTTTCTTTATTTATGGCAATAAAATAATTAATATTATCAATAGGCTCTTCTAAGAAGTGAGCATAACAATTTACATCATATTCGTTGTAATAATGTTCATAAATAGACCGTTCCAAATCATCAGCCCATTTTTTATCTATTTCCCCCTCTGTATTATCAAAAGCTATTCTAATCATTTCTAAAGCATCAGTCAAGCATTTTCCAGTTTCTGTCATTGTTATTTCATCACAATCATCACGATTAATTCTAAATATTTGCGCCGAAATAACAGGTTTTCCCAAGCCGTTGAGTTTTGTCCTTAGATAATTCATAGCAATCTGAGTAAGTTCATTAAGTTTATTATGGTCTTCAAAATAAGCCTTATTGTAGACATCATTCATCATTTCAATAAGAGGCGTAGGAAGCCAAACCTCTTGCGTTTCATCTTTATAAATCATCCTAAACATTATCCAAAACTCACCATCCCAGCATTTTTACGTTCCTTATCCCAATTTTTAATGCCTTTTGGCGGCGAACATATGTATAATTCTTCCTGTGCTCTTGTTGAAGCAACATAAGCAAGTCTACGTTCCTCGTCGTTATAAACTCTTACGTCCATAGCAACAACCTTTGGAAGGGTAAGACCCTTTGAAGAATGCTGTGTCATAATCTTAACCTTGTTAGTTAACATATCTTCCTGTGCCTGTTCGTAATGGTCTTTATCTCTCTTGACTATGCAGCATGGAATACCGTTTTCCTTAAATTTTTCCTCAACATATTCAACCTCAATGTTTGTGCGGCAAAGAACAGACCAGTTAACATAGTCATCCTTATCCACATCATATGCAAGATAATCGAGTATCTGATTAAAGCCTACCATTTCATTAATGTATGCAGACTTTCTACCTGATGCCGCCTTTGACTTTGGCAAACCGTGGTCAACCATGAAATCACAAATAAATCTTTCACCGAAATCAATGATGTTCTGAGGACTTCTGTAGTTATCAATAAGATGATAAGTCTTAAAGGTAGTGTGTTCCAGTTCATTGAAAATGAAGTCTGGGTCTTTGAGTCTAAAGCCATAAATCTGCTGTCTAAAATCTCCAGCATAGAAACGATTTATTGCCGGGATTTTCTTAACGAAGTTGTATTGTTTTTCTGATGTGTCTTGCACTTCATCTAAAAGCAGATGTTCAACTGGTAAGTAATAAGTCATATCTGCTTCATAGGCCTTGGTAATGATGTCATCAAACTTTTCCTTTAATACAAGTGCGGCAACATCTATACCGGCTCTGCCGCAAATTATCGCGGCATAACCATGGATAGTGCCAACGAATACGTCTTTACACTTTTCTGATAAACGTCTACGCATTTCGTTTGCGGCTTCATTGGTAAAGGTAAAAGCCACAATCTTTGTTGGGTCTACACCGGTTTCAACTAAATATTCGATACGTTGAGTGAGAATGGTGGTCTTGCCCGAGCCCGCCCCAGCCATGCATAAAATGTTCTTTTCAGGTGCTTTTACTATTTTCTTTTGTGGTTCACTTAAATTCATTTATTGCTGCCTCCAATTCTTTTTCTTTTATTATAACACAAGCTTTCAAAAAAGTAAATAGAAAAGGATGCTCACAATCTCTGTGAACATCCCTTCATTTTTACAGTAAAAATCTTCCCTTGTGTTTATCTTCTTATCCTTCGCAATTGAGTTGCCAATTCAATTAACTTAACACAAGTTCATTAACAAAATAAACTTGATATTGATATAAAATTAAATGTAACAGTCTGCTGTAATTACACCGGCATTATAGAATGGACAGCTATAATCACTCCATACGAAAACGTCAATTACACCATAATCTCTACAGCAATCATCACAATAGTACGTTCCATTCATCTCCGGATACCCCGGAAATTCGAGATAAACTGTTGTTCTACCATTTCTATTATATCCATATGTCTCATATAAAGTTCTGCTTGCTACAGAACCTCTTATGCCATTACCATAATCACCATAACCCATAAGAGTTCTACCTGAACCGCCGCAAACACCATCATAATATGCTGTTGCTGGGTAATATGTTACTCTTCCGAAATAACCAAAATATGTTAAACCATCAGAACTTGGAGCTTCTTCCACTGGCGGAACGTATTCTTCAAATCCATCACATTCCGGGCAACATTCAGTACAAAGTCTTGCTGTAAGTCCATTAGCCGAGTCTATACGATAAGCGTCATCTTTGTTCCATCTGCAAGTGCTACGATGGATGTAATATGTACTTGGCTTATAAACTAAGTATTCTTCTACTGGCTCAACCACTGGTGCTGGTTCAGTTTCTGTTTCCGGTGTTGGTTCTACATATTCTGCTGGTGCTTCTGTTTCTGGCACTATTACTACTTCAGCTTCTGTTGCCGGAGCTTCTGTTTCTGCATTAGTTGTTTCCACTGTTGTTTCTGCTGTGGTGATTGCGGCAGAAGTTGTTGTGGAATTAGATGTAGCAACTGTTGTTATTACAGTTGTTTCAATGGTCGTTTCTGCTGTGCTTTCTGCGACATCTGCATAAATAGTATCTGTGTTTACTAGGTCTACTTTTGTGTTCTAGCCGCAACTTGCAACTGTAAAACACATCGCTAGGCCAATAACGATGCCACACATCATGTTTAAGTTCTTCTTATTCATAAAAAATTCCTCCTTATTTGGCGAAGTATCGCCGCTTAGGGAGATTTTACTGTAAGTTGTACTCGCAAAAAGCAAGCATCAAAGATAATGTAGAAAAAAATAGATAATGTTCAAAGTATTTCCTAAGAACATTATCTATTATAGCATAGTTTTGTAGAAAAGTAAAGGGTTTTACTTAACTATATATACACAAGCCGCCATTAAGTTTTGTATTACCATGGAAGTATTCTGCATTTTTCCCGATGCATTTTTCTATATTACCATAAATGTCTTCCGGACGTTCGTGCCATTCTCCATCTTCTTCTTTCATCAACTGTTGGAAACCAGTTGCCATAGTTGACCTTTGTGTTTCATAGGCTTCTCTATCTTCCCATGGTAACGCAACATTTTTTGCTGACCTAATTGAGCCTTCTTCTGTTTGTTCGTAGCCGTCTTGGTCTATCTAAACTACTGCTTCTGAAACTTTTGCAATTTGGTCTTCCCAAAGTAATGCTGTTCTGTTTGATGCGTTGTGGCGAAGTACGTCAAAGTATTCTACCATGCCGCAAAAACGAGGTGTAAAAGTCGCTTGGTAAATTGTTGTACCGCCCGGCACTTTTGCACCACCATTAACATCTTCTTTGGAGCATACGTTGTTTTCATCATTATTGGTAATGTAGAATTGTCTCCAGTGCGAGTCACCCATATAAGTTCCATCATCAGCTTCAAGACCCAGCTTTCTAAAGTAACTTTCATATCTATTCATAGGTAAGCAAGCGATAATTTTGCCGATTTCTTTCTTTTGACCATTTTCTTCGGTATAGACTGTGCCGTCCCCGTCTGGTCTTTCATCAGCATTAAGCTAATCATTAACCAAATAAATGGCTTCATTCTCTGTATAGGTTTTGATGTATGGAGAAAAATCATAGCCCTCTGTTTCCTATGGCATACCAGTTAATGACTCTATGGTAGGAATATAGAAATATAGTGCCGGCAAGAATGATACATCCCAGAAAACGTCGCTACCTGTTCTTCCCGTACCTGACCACGGAGTTAAGCCAATTGTTGTCGCAATGAAGCATGGGTTCTTACCTACAGTTCCTGCATTTGCTTTGATGAAATTCTTCGCCGCGATAAGTCCATCATATTCTATATGAGCTTTTGTTGGATATGTGCATGGTCGTTTTTCCGGGTCTTTTGCATAACAAATTTTATTGTTTTTAACAGCTTCATCTGGCCCGCCATCATTTTCCGGTTGGTAAGTGTCCCATCTAAGTCTATAGTATTTGGTGTTGCGGCCCGTTCCTGATTTTCTTGTGACGTTTCCATACATAGATGTGTATTTGAAAGTGCCACTATCATCAACAGAAGCCATAATAAAATCATCGCCATTTTCTGGTAGATAATTTCCTATTTTAAGAACATAAGCCTGATTGTTAAACAGATTATCAGAAGAAATGATAGAAGCAGTTTCTAACATCCATGATGCCACTTCGCCGCCGTACCAAGCCTTTAGCTCTCGCCAAGGAATAGCGTCATCTTCATATTCTTCTTCTCTCTGTTCAGCCTGTTCTGAATCAGCCTGATAAGTAAGCACAAGGCTGTCATCATTGCTAGGAACTAAACTATATTTACCTATAAAACTATAGTCTCGGTCTACCATTTCTCCCTCATGTGAAGTAGAAATCATAGCAAATGTATCATAAACAGATAATTCAAGATTTTCTATCTCTGTTTCATTCTCCTTTAAAGTAATGTTTGGTTTAACACGTAAACAACCAATATACTTTAAGGTTGGATTTTCTTCACCATTACTTTGACTTGGAACTTTTGAGAAAGGCCACACTACCATATCGCCATCACAAACTCTAAACTGTCCCATAATCTAATCAGTAAAGCGTTTCTTACCGTCTGTCTTATCTTCAAATCGCGGCGAAATAAGTAAAGAATCCTTTAATGTATCACCAATCTATTCCTTAATACGCTTGTAAGTCCATTCCTTAGTATCTTTAGAATAGAATAAAACCATAGGATAGTATTCTGTAGAATAGAAGTCAACTGTATAATTATCAAGTCTAACAATTGGAAGAACACATAAGTCCTAATTTGCGAAATCCTCAGTTAAATAACCGATTCTATCCACAATCTCATTCTTATAACTATTCCAATCTTCAACTGTGATAACCATATTACCATATTCATCAATATCCCATGACATAGCACTGTTTTTACTTTCAAAGTCATCATATTTTCTGCCATGTTCATTATCTCTTGGCGGCACATACAAACTCATTACTCTAATACCTTTCTGTTTCTTCTGTGTTATTGCCGCGATTTCTAACCAAAGGTATAACACATTTTCCCATATCTCAGAAACTTCTCTTGCGATACCTTCACACATTTTATTTATTGGATTTTCGTCGCCAAATAAGTATGCGCAAATAGCACTAATAGTCTAAGCAATAACCCAAAAGTTTCTATCTAAATCCTCAACTAAAACTCTTCTACCATATTGCGGCATAAGGAGTCTAATCCATGTTTCAATATCTTTTTCTTTTGTGAATTGTACAGCCGTATCATTTGATAAATCATCATTAAGAGCATCGTGACCTCTTACTTCATCGTAAGCCCTATCATCTATATTATACCTTGGACGCACCCAATAGTCTTCATCATTAATAGGTGTATAATCAAAACCATTGCCGGCATCTGCGGCCTTTAAATCACTGATTCTAATACTATGTTCATTATCATCACCTATTGGAATCAGTATCTTGTCCTCCGGTCTTTCTTCAATGTTCTTGATGAAATATTTAATTAATTGCTGAACTGACTCATTCCAAAAACTATCATTAGTATCATTATAAATCAGCTCTTTAAGTGTGTTGTAAAGTTCACTTGTAAAAGGTTCTTCATCTCTGTCTTCAAAGTCTGCTGAACTAATTACCTATCCAACCAATCCAGTAAGTTCTCCATCATCAAAAACGACTGGATGCTCCTGACTTTTAAGTAAAGCCAGGAGGTCTTTCCAGAATCGTTCCTCGTTTTCAGGAGTAAGACCGAGCATTTGAACAAGAACCTTTAAGTTAGTAATTGTTTTTAAAAATTCTAACCAACGTTCCATTATCTCACCTCTTAATTATCCCACGGAGGGTTTTGGTCTACCCAAGTAATGTGTTGTTCATACCATGCCGGGCCTTCTACAGTATCATCCATCTGGTCTGGGTCATAGTATGTTGTGTCCGTTTTATGACCGAAGTCTTTATATTTTTCATAGTTGCGATTGCGGCTAGAGTTGTTAATAACTTCGTAGCCAGCACGAACTGTGTCTACATCATGTGTGCCGCCCGTTTCAATGTGAGTTTGGTCAAATTCACCATCGGCATTTCTACTGTAAATCTTTTGACCATACATACCATTCGGACCGAACATATAAACTCTTATTTCAGAACGCATTGAAGTGTTGATGAAAATACGTTCACCAGTCCATGTATCAAAACCATGAGATGTGTATGTCTGCGGCGTGATGCCTTTATCTTGTAGCCATGCCCTTACCTTAGTATCCCATTGAGGGTCGTCATCATAAAGGCCACACTGTTCTATATACCATTCATCATAGTAAGGTGAATTTGATATACCTATAATTGCCTGCTCTAAATACCATGAATCCTCATATATATCCATTTCTTCCGCCGCGAAAGCCTCTTTGATAGCATTTACAGCATCTCCCCATGTATCTATATAAGTGTCTGCTTCTTCACGAGTAGACCATTGCACCGCGATATTTCTTGCGAACTATCTATTTAGGTCTATTTCATCTCTCAGTGTGCCCCAACAATATTTTTCCATAGTGTCGTTACTACCATTAATCAACTTAGTATTAACAGCATATGGAGCTTCAACCTTTACTACGAGCCATGTTGATGGGCCGAAATCCTAACCAGTCTGTTTACAAGTTAACCATTGTTCATGCTGTCCGGCCATTATTGAAGTTGTAGTGCGTCCCTCACCAGTTGTATCAATAGGGAGTTGTAGTGCTTCCTCGCAAGTGTAATTACCATAGCCAAATTTGAACTTTTCGCCGTCTCTCTGAACAGAAAGTACACCACTTAGGAAACTATGTCCATTAGTTGGTTTTATTGTGCGATGGCCCGGATAATCTGATGCAATATGTTCTTTGCCGCAATAAATAACAGCATTAGCATTGGTGAAGTCGGTCGGATGTGTTGACTCATAATACTGAGAAACTAAACCATCTTTTGATGCTAAATACTTAATCATTTTATGTGGTTCTTCTGTATCGGCGCGATAGTTGAAGTTCTTTTCGCCTTCTGCAAATATTAAGCAGTAAGGAGAAATATACTTGTCTTTGTTGATTACCGACACAAGCTCTGCTAAATAATCCGCAAATGTAGGATATACAAGAACTGGTTCCTCACCTGACGTATCACTTGCTAATGCACTTCTTGTGGTTTTATCATAAACCGCGGCTGTATTCTTATACATAACTTCTTCTGTTGTGTATAAAGCCTTTAATGCATTATAGTTCTACATCTTAAATGCCGCTGGGTTATTTGAATAATCTTCGCTTGCCTTTGCATATGCAAGTAAGATTTGTTTATCAGAAGCCACAAGGTCAGGTAAATCTGTGTAATTGTAATGAGATTTGAAGTGTGCTTCAGTTTCGTAATATGGCTCTGTTTTCATGGTAGGTAAAACCATAATTGAGTACATAGGGTCATCAACATCAACATATGTGCTTAACATTTCGCCCTGATAGTAGCCCTTTTTAATAGGTGTTAATGTAGGCGCTACTTCACCAAGAGGGCCATTGTCAAGAGCTGTTTTATATTTCTTTGTTGTGATTACTCCTTCCTCATACTCACCCTTATACTCCATAAGGTTAGCTACCCTATCTGTCATCATTTCTCTTACTGTATCTCTAAAGATAATGTGAATGTCAATTTGTGGATTCTTTTCCCAAATACCTTCAGAATTTTTCTTGTAGAGTTTTCCGTCAAAATCTATAATATCTCTTGCAAGACCATAGTATCTCTTAAGGTCAAGACCAATGTATGGTGCTGAACTAAGCGGCGCGAAAGTTAAGTAATTTCTGTAGTGCTCAGGGAACATTTCTGCTGTGAAATCGTCTACCATGTATTTGCCAGTTGAGATGTTGTATTCCGGTAATTTAATCAGACCATATATATGGTCGGCATAATCTCCCAAATCTATTTCCAACCCTGTGGTATTTAGTGGTAAGACCTCCCAGGAAGGGTTATCCATGTTTCTATCATAGATATAAACACCTGGGAACGATACCTTAGAGTAATAATCGTTCTCATAATTATTTTTTCTCATGTAAGGCAAAATGCAAAGGTTTTTGTCTGGATATTTTTGTAAGAGATAATTGAGTTCTGGAGAGCAAACGAAATCATCATAGGTCATTGAAACTTTCCCGTGAGCTGCGTTCGGCATAAGCACTTCACAGTGTGTATCTGTTATAAGTGGAGGCTCTCCAATTAAACTTTGCGTCATCCAAAGGTAAATAACATTCTCCCAAAGTTGACCAATTTCTTTAATCATGCCTTTAAGGAACTCACTGATTGGACCGTCCCCGTCAAATAAGTAAGCACTAACGCCGGCAATTACCTGAGCGATAACCCAAAAGTTTCTATTAAGGTCTTCAACTTCAACTCTGCGTTTATTTTGCGGCATGATAAGACGAATCCAACGATTTGCTTTTTGCGCCCATAGAGAGCAGAAGTCGTCAAATTCCATGTTTTCAAATTTTTCGTAGGTCACACCAATTCTTTCTGCGACTTTTGTGGCTTCTTTTTCCATGAGTTGGATTGAACCGAACTTGCCGCAATAGTGTAAGCAACTACCAAGGGCAACTGGAGCATTGTCATCTACGTGGTCTTCGTCTACGACCTCAATGGCGGCGAGTAAGTTCTTAGCGGCCCTATCTGTGTTTTTAACTTTAAATACTATATCCGATGGGTCTGGAGCTGTTGTGCTTTGTTCAAGTATATTGTAGATTATGTCTGAGAAGTATTGCGTTACTTCTTCGTTGGTTAGTTGTATTGGATAGATGCCTTCTGTTTGTTCTAATGGGCTATAACAGATTGAAACATACATGTCTTCAATACTACTAAAGTCTACGGTAGATTCCGGTGGTATTACATCACCTATACGTATAGCCATTGAACTTCCGAGAACAGTTTCTACAGTATCGTCTACTTCGAGAACTTGACGTTTGTCCATGTTAATATTTTCAAAGCTATGAGATGTATAGTCGATTTGTTTGCCGTAAGCTCTGTATTTGTCAAACTCTGTTTCTCCTTTATTTTTTTCAAGACCAATTTCAACTAATATGTTATAGATTTGCATAGCTTGGATTCTAAATTCCATGTCGTCTGCAAGTCCATCTCTTTGCATACAGGTAAAGCCTAAGTCTGATGGGTCTGCGAGAACACTGAGTTTCTTGTCTTCGCCGCGAACCTTAGAATAACTTTCCATATCGAGATTGAACCAAGGAATTACCCATGGTTTCTTGACTACCCGATAAGTTGTTGGAGTTGAAGCCGTTGCTGAATTTTCACCTTCAGCATAAGGTGGCCAGTAGGCTTTTCCAGTTTCGGCATCTACGCCTGAACGAATTCCCCTTATTATATAGGTAAAGGCGCCATGAAGAATGTCTTCCCCAGCTAACAATTTATCTAATGGTCCAAAAGCCTAACTATCAAATAAAACGTTTTTACCAACTGCACCATTGATAGTAATGGTTTCATAAAAGCGCATCTGTTCATATAAGTCGTCTTCGCCGCAAAAATTAGCACCAGCATCCGCGTCCATAACATCCATTAAGCGGATTGCGGCATATCTATCATTTGAATCCTTTGTGGTAAGTGCGGCTCTTAACACAGAATCATCTATTGTACCGTCTATCAGTTCTACTAATAAGCCAGACGATTCATAATTACGAATACCATTAGGGTCAATCTTTTGGTTAAGTAATTCTAAAAGTCTGGCTAAAGACTCGTTCCAGAAGGAGTCCACTTGGACGTCCTTCCGGAAATCGTTGTCTGATTTATATTTGTTAAGTAGGTCTGATATGAGGGTAGTATAAAGGCCTTTGTCGCCATTAAAGAACTTGTCTTGTCCGTAGTTCATACTACTACCTCCTTATATTAATTCCCAATCTATGCCTTCGAATAAGCGCTTTGTGATTTGATGTGGGATTGTTGTGTCACCAATTTGTACGTCTTGGGACTTTTGGGTTTTGAGAAGTATTGGGGAGTTGTGCATTTGAGAAAGGGTAAGTTCTGTGATGGTACCCCACATTGTTGGAGGCCCCGGCATTGGTGGAAAGTTTCTACGATATGGTAGGTCCCCGTCTTTTATTGCCCAAATGCCGAGAGGGACATCTGTAATTCCATAGTTTTTTGGAAACAAACTTTTAAATGGTAAATCCCCATCAATGATTTTCCACAACGAAGCTGGTGCATCGTCAATTATAAATCGTGGAGCAAACGATGACTTAAAAGGTAAATCATCGCTTATCTTCCACAATGCTTTAGGCGCATCATCTATAGCAAACAGAGTAGGAAATACAACCTTGTATGGTAACTCGTCTGCTACATTATGCCATATCCAGTTAGGATAATCATCAAACTCGGTAGGTCTTACAGCAAAGCCGTCTTTAAACGGTAGATTACCGTCTACTATTTTCCAATCAGCCATTCAGGTCACCCTTCAACCACTTCAACTACTGTAAAGCCTTTTGAGTTTAAATACGCCCCATTTCGCATGAGAGTGTGTGAGATGAAGTTCCAGTCTGACTGGTAGCCATAAAATGATTCATGTCCGGTGTCGTTAGGATGATGCGAGTTGCAAATTACGTTTGTGTTGAAGTCATAACCATTATAGTTGATGAACACATCGTATCTTGACCCGCCAAAGCCATAGTTTATTATGCGACTATCGGTTAAATCCAAATCGATTACACAATTTGTGTAATTAAGAGATTTTGAATTTAAACCGCAGTGGTCCAAGACGCAAGTATCGGCATTCAGACCTGTAGGCATACCTTTACCACTAATTTTTCCCTGTATACGACAATCCGTAAGAGTGGCATCGAATATATTTTTCTCATTCTGATTGGCTATATGCAGTTCAATATCTGTATCTGTTATTCGGGCACCTTTCATGAGCGACGTATTAAGAGTGCTTGCGACTAAATATAAAGCCGTGTTGTCGATAATTATGTGACCATTGCCATCAAACGGAACAACAGTGCTTCCTGAAGCGTTAACTGACAGCGACACATCATGAAACTCTACATAGTCGCCGCACACCTTTGATGTTGCTGAGCCCATGAATACGTTTCTTATTGCACCGTTACTAATTTCAATCCGTGTATATGAACCATTCCACTCATGCTGATCTTCTCCAAAAAACATTGTTTTCCCATCTTCAATTAAAAAGTTCTTAATTGTACATCCGTTTAAGTCTATATAATATGTGCAGTTTCCATAGAGACGAGCATTACCAGTAAATTCACCCCATTTAAATTCAGAACCGTAATCGTTACAATCTATGGTTCGATTTGGAGTATCAAAAAACTGGATATAAACTGCCTTAGTGCCAGTTATTGGTTCGTGACCAGACAACGATATAAATTCCTCGTAACTATGCACTACGAAAGGGTCTCCCTATGTTCCTGTTCCTGTTATTGCCATTTTCTATCACCTCTTTAATTAAAGTGAATATTTTGGTTAAAGTCTGCTAAAACTTCCCCCCAATATATTCCTTTTTCAACTTTAACAGTCCCCGATAGCTAAGGTAATGTATAGCTTTGGTGACTGTCATATACCATTTCATTATTATCTAAAACAAGGTTAACCGTTAATACTTTTGATGATGCTGCACCAAACAACTCATAAGCAACATCATAGAAATCCATTGTAATTCCTAAGTCTGTAATGTCTTTGCCACTAAAAGTAATTGATAGGTTGTATTTGGTTCTTGCCGCGCAGATTGTTCTATCTGGACGGACTTCTGTGATTATTGAGTATTCTTTGCCATTTTTTATAAAGGTTGTGAGTGGTGGGTTTTCGACTAACGACTCCTAATCATCAATAATTTCCAAATTACTATTTGGCGAACGGTAATGAGTTCTTGCCGAAGCAATACATGTTATTGGATAACACTACCACTCTGGCTCAGAAGTATCTACTGCAAAATCTTTTGCTGTATACATAACAGTTAAGAAATTTCCTACATTACTAACTCTCCTATTATAAACATATAATCCGAAGCAATTTGCAAAATGCCAATCGTTATAACCCGCTTTATAAATAGGAATTTCTAACAATACAACGATTGTACTATTAGTATATATATCTTTTAAAAAATCAACCTTACTTTTAAAAGAATTTAATAGATTTGAGAATTGCTAAAAAGAATCAAAACCCCCTGCATTTATCATTGCCCCATCCCTTTTCTCAAAGTTCCTAATATCATCAGCCGGGGCTCTCATAACAATAAACTAAACATCTTCAATCTATTTCTTCTAAGAAATAGCAATAAATCCAATCCAAAGGTATAACAAATTCTCCCACAACTAAGCAATCTCATCTAATATCCCATCAAACACATCTTTATAAGGGTTATCATCATTAAACAAGAACTCCAATATTGCCGCCAAAACCTAACCAATAACCCAGAAGTTTCTGTTCAGGTCTTCTACAGCAAGTGTTCTATCATATTTCGGCATAAGAAGTCTAATAAACTTATCAAAAATTCTATGTGTGTATTGTAAGAACTAAGGATTATCAAGAATTTCTCTGTTCTTATCATTACCTCTTACCTCTGCATAATCATAACCACCAACATTCTACCAAGGCTTTACCCATTCTCCGCCGCGAAAACTATTACCAGCATTTGCGGCAGTAATATCATTTATTGTAAAAATAGATTCACCAATCTATTTATCTTCCACAACCATATCATTAAAAGTTTCAATTAACTTATCAAAACTCTTGTTCCAGTGTTCGGTCTTTCTTTCAAGACAATCATCAAGAAAATTCTCAATGAGGTCAGCATGGTCATTGATAAATTCAACAACACTTGCCGCGTTTTCCTCATTGAGAAAATCAGCTTGCTTCAATCCATACTTGCCCATCTTTACATCTTCATTCTGCATGAACTATACAAGTCCATCCCAGAACACATCTTGGTGGTCTATGAATTGTTTTAAGTCCTTTCCTGAGAAATTTTCTGCGGTGACTTTTTTATCACCGTCAATACCGGAGATAAGAGTTTTGATTATTCCATCAACAATAGAATAATCAAGTGCCATAATCTCACCGCCTGTTGTTATTATCTAAATACACAAGAAATTGTTGTGCCGTTAAATGGTGAGTTTGCACGAGCAGCGTAGAAGTTTGGTGCTTCTTTCGCCGCGAAAGGAATAACAACTTCTGCCTTTGTAGGTTCTGCTGTAACGATTTCAACAGGAACTTCTACAGTAGGTTCAACGGCAACTTCGGCAACTTCTTCGGCTACAGGTTCTTCTGCAACTACTTCTGGAGTTGTTTCTTCTACTACTGCTGTTTCTGCGGCAGTTTCAGATTTCTTCGGACGCCCCCTCTTTTTCTTAGGAGCTTCCTCAACAACTTCTTCTTTAACTAATTCTTCTGCCATTTAATTCACCTCATTACTTCTTAATTCTTGCGTAGCCATCATAAACTACTTCGCCGTCGATAATGAGTTTTACAGCCTTAAGAACTGTATCTGTCTGTTCTCCGCCGGCTGGTTTGTTTTCCTGTGCTTCATTCATGAAAACAGAACTCATGTCGATAATGTTTGCGAAGTATTTGTAATCCATGCTGTAAGTATGCTTTGCAACCTTTGAAAGTTTCCAGTGATTTCCGTCTGTGTTGCCTTCAATTGTTGTGATAATACCCTTAGCATAGTCTACATCTACGATGATTCCTACATGGTCGCAATCGCCGCTTAAATCCCAGTCAAACTCGATAATATCACCAATTTCAGCGGTTCTATAATCATGGTTTACTCTACCTTTCTGGTTGAAGTAATCACGCATCTGAGTACATGAACTAAACCACTTTTCTCCAATTGGTCTTAAAAGTTTATCTGATACATATGCAGCGCACCAATCATAATTGTAATTAGAGCCAAGCTGTTTACCAAGGTCGGCCTCTAATGACTTTACTAATTCGTTTCTTGTCATATTAATCACCTCATAAAATAAAAATAGAGAGAATATTTCTATCCTCTCTATTTATGTAGTGATATTAAGTTTTTGTCTAACCCTTTGCCGTATTAAAATCATACAAGTATTTTTCAGTTAGTTTGTTGTGGATGTAGAAATCGCGGCCTACGGATGTTGGGAGATATGTTGGCCAATCCCACCAGAATACGCCGGCGAAATATGGGTCATCATAGAATACGTCCATACATGACTGGTAGAATGTGAGTTGTTCATATTCGCTGTATGGAAGGTCATAGTTAAAGTCCCATGGATGTGCTGATGCACCTTTGACAGAACGGCAACCAATTTCCATGAAGATGAACTGTTTATTACGGCTCGCCGCGATTGCGTCAAGACGATAACGTATATCAGTCCATGCTTTAACCATGCCATCATAGGAGTTGTCTGGGTCGCCTACTGGGTAGTATGCTGATGTGCCGATGTAGTCTAGACTGTCAAACCATCCCTGAGTATCTTCGTGGTCATGGTTAGTGTTGTAGATTACGATACCAGTATAAACTCTGCGAACTTCGGAGATAATGTATCTCCAGTCAGCTTCACGATATTCTGCGCCAAGCATTTCGCATCCAATACAAAACATTTCAACACCGAGTTTCTGCGCCAGTTCAGCATAGTGGAGAATGAAGTTCTTATAGGATTCAAACCACGGCTTCCAATAAGCATCCACGTCATCCATGTTGTGTGATGGAAAACTTATGAAAGCACGCCATACATTGTCCTGAGAATGAACCATTGGCTTTAAACATACCTTAACCCCTCGTTCATGTGCGGCGTTGACAAATGATTCGATGTCATGGTCTGACGGAGTGCGCAAATGGTCTGCGAAGATGTTTGTAGAATGGTAGGATTCTTGGTAGTTTACCACTGTTAAACAAGTCCAATTAAATCCCACATTGAACATTGTTCTCTGAGAAGCAAGACCGTTCTTCGATGTTATTTCGCCGCGATTAGCAAAGTAACCATAAGACATACCACGGATTTTGTCATCAATTTGCGGCACGATTGGCTCTTCGGCTGTTGCGAAAGGTTCCCATTTCGCGGCGAAAGAGCCATCTGAATAACCAATGGATTCTTCACGGTCAATATCACGTTTGAATTCACCGCCACCGTCTGAGCCGAATGTTGCTAGTGTGTTATCAAAATTCATTTTAATTCCTCCTTTTTTATTTTTATTATAACATAATTTGAGGAAAAAGTAAAGAGATAAAGAAAGGGGCCTGTGTAGACCCCATTCTCATTAAGATAATAAGTTTTTAAGTGCTTTAAGTTCCGCAAGAGTGAATGATACAGATTCTTCATCTGAATCAGCACTACTAAATTCGTAAACTGTTTCACCATACTTGGTTACGGCCTTAATCTTAGCGCCGCCATACATACGAAGTTCTGAACCTTCAGTCACATCAACTACAGGCACATTAGTAGTTGAAGCCACTTCTAAGTCCCAATCATCTTCTTTAAGGAAGAAATAAACTACATACTGTGTAGAAGAAGCAGTAGTATTGATACGATTAATGTAATAAAGCTCTTTTCCAGAGTAATTATTACTAATGTAATCCAGTAATTCTTGGTAATGACTAGATGCTACGAAATCTCTTATTGCTTGATTCATATCTGTTAAATCAAATTCGTTTTCACTAGTAGTTATTGTGGTATTATATTCAACACCTGGTTGATATTTCTCTCTTACACAGATGTTTATTGGACCGTATGCTTGAATAATAGGAGACCTATCCCAATCCTTATCGCCAACTCTATCGGCTGTTTGAATTGGTCCATACCAGCTCTTTCCAAGATGAGTTTCTGTGTTGCCTGTATAATTAGAAGTTGTTGAAACACTGTATCTTACTGTTTCTGTAACCGCATAGTCGTTAGCAAAAGTTGCATTTGACCAGTCCCAGACACCATAATAACTAGATGTATAAGATGTTTCAATTTTATTTTTTATAGTATTCTGTGTTACTGGGTCTAAACTACTTAAATCTTCACCCGGATAATTTAGCATTCCGCCGCTGCTAGGGCTATTACTGTAGAATGTATTAGTTAATGGCCAGCTGTCATAATGAACCCTAATACCTTTAATAGCATAGTAATATCTGCTATACTGATAACGACTATATTGTAAGTCTACATTTTCCAAAGGCTCTACTGATGTAAAATTACCAAAAGAACTTCTTAAAGAAGCTAATACCTAAGAATTTTGTAAAAACTGCTCTACAGTTGTGTTGTTTAAATTTATATATGTAGAAGTTGTAATAGTTATATAATAATTATAATATCCACCGGTTTGGTCAAAAGTAATATCTTCTAAAGAAATTGATTCTTCATATTGATTTTCTGTAAGTGATGAATAAGAGAAATATGGGCTTGATGGAAGTTTAAAGATTTTTCTTAGGTAGTAGTCTTTAGTATCTAAGAAGTCTTTTACAATTTTGTTTCTCATTTCAACTGTGCCAGGATATGAACTACTACCATTATAAATAATCTTAAAGTTTGAATATGCCTCATCAATTGGAGTTGTTGAATTACCACTTCTAATTGTTATAGTAATATTAGTTATATTTATAGGGAAAGTGCCATTATAACTCCAACGTCCATCGCTATATTGGGATTTCCCAGTAATCTCTCCTCCAGTTACAGAATTATAAGTTGGAGTATTAGTGCAACCTAAATTTGTTTTTACCCACTGCTTAAATTCTTCCGAGTTATATATTTCATCCCAAGTATCATATTCTCCATAAAGAACTATACTTGGTATAGTTCCCACACAAGTACAAGAAGAGCATGATAATGTCTCATAATATATTGCCGGTAATTTTGATTTTGATGTTCCAGAAAAACCAGTCCATGTATAATCATTTGCTATTGCTGCATTTAAGGCAGTTGCACTCTTTAACTGATTACCATATGTACTTTCAATATCAGCAATAGATGTATCAGACAAATCTGCATTTACTGTTATTGTTCCATTAACTGAACGATTTTTTTCAGGAGATGGGAAGTAAGGATAATATTCATATCTAGGGTTATCAGAACCATTATAAGCTCTTAAATTATTAGAGTTTCTTAAAATAACTGTTCCGCTCCATGATTCAAAGTGGCTATTTCCGTCAACCTAAGCAAAAACATCATGGCCGCCAAATAAACCATAAAATTTTTCCCATTCCCAGTTCATTTCTGTATGTTTTGCATTAATGAAAAAACCAAAAGGCCCTCTTGGAGAAAAGTTTATGCTTGTGCCATCTTGTGGCTGAAAAACTATTCTTGAACAACCACTAAATCCAACCTTTACCGCAGCATCTGCATTTGGCTATGAACCAAAATCGTATACGAACGAAGCGCCCTGTTCCATTCCGGCTTTGATATTGATATGTCCATTTGTAGTTATATCTGTTACAATTGTTCCGTGCTCTGCAGCACCAATATTTAAACAAATTGCTGACTCGTCTCTTGCTGTCACGCTAAGCATAGTTGCATTTGACATACTGAAAGTTGGGGAAGCTAATCTACTTCTTAACCTTTGATTATCATATTTTGTGGCAGAGCTTGAAGCATAGTTTTTCGGAGCTATTCTACGAAGATGGAAAACATTCCAATCTGAAGCATCAAAACAATAACCCGGTGTATATGTGTCTCTATAGCCCGTATCGTAAAAACATGATTGATAACTATAAATACCACTGCCACCAGATGTTGGAATTTGATTTTTTAGAAGTTGCGTTGTTAATATTAGTGTACCCGGATTCATGTTTAAAACACTATAAAAATCATCTTTTCCATATAACTCAGACCAAAAACCTGGTCCAGCCATAATATTAACTATTTTTTTCTCTTCGAGTCCGTTTATTGCATTTGGGGCTGCATTATTAATCCATTCGCCACCAACAATATGAACTCTTGCGTTACCGCCCACTTCAACAAGAGAGCCATTTTCAACTTTAACGATGGCGTCATCCTAAAACATAACAGTCGGAGAACCTTTAAGTTGAAGTATAGGGCCATCATCTTTATTAATAAAAGGACTTAATCTTCTATAATTTTGTCGTTCTGAACTACCATTTGGAAAATATCTATTTTTCCAGTCATAATTATAGACCTTCTCATTCGACATATCAATAAGAGAATTACCTCTCATTGAAATCGCTGTAATGCCAGGATTGTCAGTTTCAACTGCTTTTTCGAGCATTTCAATTTTTGCGGCACCTTTAATTTTTATATCTGGACCATTGAGTGTATCTCCCCAGAAAGTTAAATTATAATCTGCATCCTTTTCACCAATCTCAACCTTACTCTTACCAGTAGCAAGCACTTTAGCTAAATCTTCAATCGTAGCTTTCCAGCCATCATCCTCTACCTATACCTCTACATCTTCATCAAGTTCTTCATCATGAACTGTTTCAGTATGAGTATGACCTAAACCATTTGAAGAAATGGTAAAAGAACCAGTATCAACGTTTTCCAATGGAGTTCCATCATCTTCATGAGTTGGAATATTTGGACCTAATCTCTTGTTTTTTAAATAAATTTTATTGGCTTCCTAAGCTTCAGCACCGCCTTGTGCGCCAATACCATTACCTTCGCCGTCACCGACAACAAGCTAATAAGCACTAGCATCAATGTTTGCGCCACTTCCACCGCCTTCACCAAGGCGAAAATGTCCTTTCTGTCCGTGTTCAATATCGCCCGGAATGAATACAACAGCATTACCATTTGTAACGTCATTCGCCGCGATAATATCACACATACTATCAAGGGTTATGCCGACATTTTCACCTGTGGTGTTAAGGTCTTCAGAAGCCCAATAATGTGCACTACCATATGTCATTAACATTACCTCCTTACATTAATAAATTTTTGGTCGTAGGTTAATATATATAAGTCATCATTAGTTTTAAGAGATGGGCCGACAACATCTATGTCTGTGCTACCCTCTATACCATCTAAATGATAAACTTTGCCATTGACTTCTATATTAACATTAGCCTTTACAGCAATAGTATTATGACCTAAGAAGTCTGGAGTTATCGGACATTCTTCAACGTTCGCGCCAATAATACTATTACCAGAGGATTCATAAGTATGCCATGCCATTTTAATCACCTCTTTTATTTTGTAGAAATCTTTAATATAAAATAAAAGGAGAGAGGGTGGTTCCTCCCTCCCATTATTATGTTTAAATAGCTTGGATGTTGTTGTCAAATATTGTGCCCTTTGGTGAAGAACTGAACGCCTTCATGTTGGTGAGTTTAATCGTTGCATCGGCAAATGTTGATAATGAAACACCCTCACGAATACCAACAAAGTCAGTACCATCGTAGTATATTGCTCCGATTGTAATAGCCGTACTATCAGATGTTTCTCTATACCAACCAGTTGCATGAGGAATACTTCTCCATGAGAAGTTGGTAAAGTTTTGAGCTGTGAATTCTGCTGCAAGTGCATTGAATACTTCCTAAGTATCACCTTGGAACGATGTATCTGAGTTTGTGAACAAATCGAATCCAATGTAATAATAACCTTTTCTATAAAGGTAAATACGGTGTAAGTATTTTGTTGCACCGCCGCCGCCAACAGGAGCAGAAAAGTATTCAACAGGTGCCGCGATTCCTAACTTCTCACAGAAAAGTCTATACATTAAGTAATGTCCATCATCGTTAGGATGGATGTGGAATGGGTAGCTCTGACCACCCACATTTGTTGTTTCAGTTTGATTAAAGAGCTTATCAAAAGCATCTGTGTCATAATTACAATACTTAAGTAATCCTTCATACAAATCAAGTAATTCAAGGTTGTGGTCTTTCGCCCATCTTGAAAGGATTCTATGAATTTCACTCATGTCAGTAACGTATTTGCCCGGACCAGCAGGACCAAGAGATTCGTTAACTAATGTTTCTGCTGTACAACAAGCCGGAATGAATTTTGCGCCAATGCTCTGAGCACGATTATAGAATGTTGTATAATCATCGTAAAGAGCATTTAATTCTGTTGAACCTCTACGGTTATTTGTACCAAACATTGCAATAACGATATTTGAATTTGATGGCATTGCTGTTTCAATATCTCTTACAGCATCTGTTGATACCCAGCCTGAAACACCAGTGTTCTGAACAACAACCCCCGCCAAATATCTTTCAGAAAGATAAGAAGCAAGACGTGCTGCCCATGACTTTCCATCGCTCGCTGAGTAACCATAGGTAATTGAATCTCCCATAAGAGTTAAGTAAATTGGGTCATTACGAGTGCCCTTAGCAAGTATATCTACGATATTTGTTGAAACAAGCGGTGGTATTATTGCTGACCCATCAAGTCGTTCGATGTCAGCGGCATTGCGGCCCGCACATTCACCAGCAGTTTCCCCGTCTTTAGTGTATGAAATCTTAGTCCAATCAATTTGGTCAAATTCAACGCCACCGCCCGGATAGAAACGCATTACAGCCTGTGTTTCACCTGCTGCTGCTGTGAATGTAACTGACCTAGTGTCAGGTCCATGACCTAATTCTGCACGAGTGTTGCCTCCAGATGCGTTTTTCATCTGAACACCAACCCATGTATAGTTTCCGCAGTCGAATGTGTATGTAGCACCTTCCTCAACAGCGGCTTCAAAATATACGTCATTACCTTCACGGTGTGCATATTTAGGAACATAACGTTCAACTACTCCGCCGCCACCGCCAGAACCATCAGCACCGTTTGTTACGGTGAAAGTAGATGTTGTGTTGTCTGTGTAGGTAATTGTGTAGGTGTCAACGAGACCTTGTGTACCAGTTTTAAGGATTGATACAATACCACGACCATTAGTTCCGTTTGTACCGTTGGTTCCGTTAGTTACGGTAAATGTCGATGTTGTACCATTTGTGTAGTTAATTGTATAAGTATCAACATTACCATCTGAAGTTGGACCAGTAATTGATGAAATACCATTACCTGTTGCGCCAGTCGCACCATTGATAACATCAAATGTTGTTGATGTACCGTTTGTAAAGTTGATTGTATATGTGTCAGTTAAACCTTCTGAAACTGGACCAGTAATAGAAGCGATACCATTACCAGTAGCACCTGTCGCACCGTTCGTTACAGTGAATGTTGAACTTGCACCACTTGTATAAGTGATTGTGTAAGTATCAACGAGTCCATCTGAACTTGTTTTTGAGACGCTTGAAATACCACGACCCGGCGCGCCAGGAAGTCCATTTTCACCATTAGTGATTTGGAAAGTGGTTGGATTTAAGCCGTCTGTGTAATTGATTGTGTAAGTGTCAATAAGTCCGTCTGTAACTGGGCCAGAGATACTTGCAATGCCACGACCAGTAGCACCAACAACTACACCAACATTCTTAGAAGTGCTGTTGCTTAATGTAAGAACGAGTTCTCCATCACTATTGATTGCCGCGTTAGTAACAGATACACCATTTGTACCGTCATTACCATTTGTTACCGTAAAGGTTTCTGTAGTGTTATCATCTAATGTGATTGTATAGGTATCAACTTTGCCGGCAGTACCAGTTTTTGCGATTGACTTAATACCATTACCAGCCGGACCTTGTACACCCTGTGCACCATCATTAACAGTAAAGGTTGTTGTAGTGTTATCTGTGAATGTTATTGTATAGGTTTTTACCAGACCTTCTGTGTCTGTAAGAGTAACTGATTTAATACCTCTACCATTCGCGCCGTCATTACCGTTTGTTACGGTAAAGGTTGTCTGGGTTGAGTCTGTAAAGGTAATTGTATAGGTATCAACCTTTCCGGATGTACCAGTCTTTGCAATACCACTAATTCCTCTACCAGCAGCACCAGTCGCACCGTTTGTTACTGTAAAGGTTTCTGTAGTATCGTCTGAGTAGGTTATTGTGTAAGTGTCTACAAGTCCTTCTGTTGAAGTCTTTGCAATTGAACTTACTCCCCTACCCTCATCACCAATAACATAGCCGGCATCTATTGGGTCACCTTCTGAAAGTGTGATAATTAAGTGTCCAGTTTCATCTACTGCCGCGTTAGTAACAGATACACCGTCATCACCATCATTACCGTTTGCGCCATCAGCACCATCAGTAATGTCAAATGTGAGAGCAACTGTGTCGTCTGTAAGAACAACCTGATAAGTATTCTTTTTACCAACCGTACCAGTCTTTGTAACTGACTTAATACCAACACCATCAGTACCGTTAGAACCATCATTACCGTTTGTTACGGTAAATGTTTTTGTTTGGTTGTTTGATAAGAGAATTGTATATGTATCAACTTTTCCGGCAGAACCAGTCTTAGTAATTGATACAATGCCAACGCCATCATTACCATTCTGACCATCTGTACCATTTGCACCGTTTGTTACGGTAAAAGTTGAGCTTGCGCCAGATGTGTAGGTAATTGTATAGGTGTCAACTAAACCGTTTGTGCCAGTCTTAGTAATTGAAGAAATACCTCTGCCGCTAGGACCAGCTGGACCTTGCGCACCGTTTGTTACGGTAAATGTTGAAGTAGTGTTATCTGTGTAAGTTATTGTGTAAGTGTCCTGTAGACCAGCAGATACTGGACCAGTAATACTTGCAATACCCTTACCATCTGCACCCTTAACAGCACCAACAAGAACTGGAGTTGCAGAGTCTGTGTATGTTAAATAAAGATTTCCGTTTAAAATAGAAGCAGCTGAAATACCACGACCAGCCGGACCCTGAATCTGACCAACATTCTTAAAGCCGTTTACTGAGCCAGCTTCTGTTGTGCCTGTGTAAACCCACATGTCGCCGCCGATAAGGTAAGCGTCACCTTTTGTCTGACCAGTTGAAGGAAGGTCTGAAGAGCTTTCCAAGCTATCAATGATATTGATAGATGTACCATCTTTACCCTGAACTTCGCCGGCATCAATAGGACTACCTGAACTAAGTGAAATAATAAGATGTCCCTGTGCATTTACTGTAGCAGATGTTACTGAAACACCATCTTCACCGTTTGTACCATTAGTTCCGTTTACACCATTTGATACATTAAATGTTGATGTTGTACCATCAGTATATGAGATAGTATATGTATCAACATTTGCGGCTGTTGATGTTTTTGCAACTGTTGTGATACCACGTCCAGCAGCACCGTTTGAACCATCGCTACCATCAGTAACATAAAAAGCAGATGATGTACCATCTGTATAGGTAATTGTGTAAGTGTGAACACCGTTTGATTCAGCGGTTTCTTCGATCTTAACAATTCCTCTACCTGCCGCACCATCGTTACCATTCGTGCCGTTAGCACCATTGGTTACTTGGAATGTTGTTGTTGTTCCATCTGAGAAATTAATTGTGTATGTATCAATAAGTCCGGCTGAAACAGGACCAGTTATTGATGTAATACCACGGCCCGGAGTACCTTGAATAGAACCATTGTCCTTAAATCCATTAACTCTTCCGCTGCCACTCTGACCATCATAAATCCAAAGGTGTCCATTGATAAGGTAAGTATCACCAATTTCGTTTCCTTCATCTGGCAATTCTGAAGGGTCATCAAAAGAACCTTTGATTTCAATTGATTTACCGTCTTCACCTTTTGCTACACCAGCGTCAATAACTGTGTTGTCGTCTAATGTAAGAATTAAGTGACCGTTGTTATCAACTGTAGCATTTTTAACACCATTACCGTCGGCACCGGTTGCACCAGCCTGACCATCTGCACCTTTTACAATGCCAGCATCTATTGTAATGTCATCATCTAAAGTAAGGATTAAATGGCCGCTTGCATCAACTGTTGCACCTTTAACACCATTACCGTCTTCACCATTTGTGCCCGGCTCACCATTATGAATTGAGAACTCATAAGTTGTGCCATCTGTATAGGTAATCTGATAAAGGTCTGTATACTGTTCACTTGATACCTTTGTAATAGAAGCAATACCATTACCGGTTGCGCCAGTAGCACCATCTGTGATAACTAAATCATATGTGGTATCATCACTAAATACAACACGATAAGTTTTTTCTAAGCCATCTGTATCAATAAGTCCAAAAGATTTAACGCCCTTATAAACGCTAATTGTACCATCGTTAGCAACATTAACGTTTGCACCAATCTTTACGCCGCCAAGTTTATTTGCAGTTGCGACTGGAAGTGTGTAATATGTTGGGGTCCAGTCAAGTACAATACCATTATTACCCCAAGAACTTGCTGCTGTAATAGCGTTCCAACTATAAGGAGCATTTGTAAGTGAACATACCTTCCACCAATATGCTGGCTGATTAACCATAACTTCAGCTTCTGCATTGCCGCTAAAAGGTAAAGCCTTTGAGTAAATCTGACCAGTAACTATTGTGTTCTGTGGTAAATTCTTAACAATAAGTTCATCCGTAATCTGCTTTAAAGTTTTTCCCGAAGTATTAATACCAAGAGCAGTAAATGTTGTGAAATTATACTGTGCAGATAACTTAGTATTAATATCAGCGATAACTCCATTTAAGAGTTTAATCTGATTGCCACTCTAAACAAGAATTTCATTACCATTAAAACCGATTAAGTCGCCAACTTCAACTGTTGCGCCGCCATCTGTTTTAGTGAGTGAGTAAGTAACTTCTCCTGTTTGGGCATTTGTATTTTTCTCTACAGAATAAGTTGCGGTACTTCCACCGCCACCTCCTCCGCCGCCACCGCTACTAGAGCCAGTGCCGCCGAATGGGTCAAAGAAACTTCCCATTTAAAACACCTCACACAATATAGTAAATATTACCAGAAAATCTGTTCTTAAATTTTAAAGACCAAATCTTCATTCCACGCTGTCCATCAAAAGGAGTAATAAATTTACCAGTTGAAGGAACTTCCATAGGTTCTTTTGAATCATTAAGATAGAACTTTGTTCCACTTGCAGCTTCAAAGGCAATAAACTGTAGAGGAGTATTAGAGTTAATACCATCGTTTGTTTTCATCGACGCCTTGATTAAAGGGACACAATTTTCGCCAGCATTTGCCGTGCATTTCCACATTCTATAGTCCATATAATCGCCTCCTTAAATAATTTTCCCATAATATGAAAAGATACTCTATAATCTACTCAGTTCGTCAAGATTACTAAAATTTACATTTATAATCTCATTTTTTAAAAAGTTTTCTGATAAAAGACCCACCAACGTTTTACCATTAACTTTTCTGCCAGAATCCTTGTATATAAATACAGACGATGATAGTTCTCTTAAAGAGTTTACTAAGTTCGCCGCATTTCTATTATTAAGATTATCTGTTAATTTTAGTTTAATTTCCATTTTATTCCACCTCACTCTTTCTATTTTATATAATACTACAACTTACAGAAAAAGTCAAGAGATTTGCTTTGGTTAAGTTATTGCTTTAATAAAGTGAAAATCTTTACTTTTAAAGTAAGTTGTGGTATTTTATTATTAATATATAATATAAATAGTATAAGAAGTTTATCTATTTACATTTTAAAAATTTTATGTTATAATTAAGTAAAATAAAGAAAAGGAGGATGTTAGATGAAATTAAGAGATGATTTATCACTAACAGATAAGATTAATTTCCTAAGTCTGATGAATGATTTAAACCTTGAATATAATCACCTTGGACTTGGAAATTTGGATTACGCTGATTTATCAATATGTAATATCGCCGCGAAATTTGTATCTACTTATAAAGAAATGATTTCTCAGGCTGCTCCTACTAATGTAGTGGTAGTTTATAACACTGATGTATTTTCTTTAATAAGTTTAAAGATAGTAAAGGTTGCATTATCTTACGCTCATGGTAATAGTGCTGTTTACCTTTATGGCGATTTTGCTAGTAAAGCAGAAAAGGATTATTTTAAGAAGTATTACCCTGATATTAAGAGATATTCTTCTTTAAAGAAGATTAAGAAACTTAAAGGTAATACCATATTGATTGACAGTTTTAATCCTATTGTTAATGTAGACTTCCGCATGGATTACTCAAAGGAATTCATTGAGATTTTCCAGCCGCTAAGATACCTTAGACCTTCTACATTACAAAATATTTATAGTTTTTATACGCCAGAAGATAAGGACTATAAGAGAATAATTGAAGGTAATTCACTTCGTTTTGTAACGGGTAATTATGATGCTTTTGAAAGATTTTATGAATTTCCGGATAGAGCAACTTTTACAGTAACTCGTTCTAATGAAGATAAGCCATTTGTACATTTTGTTCTCGATGATACCGAAGCCTCATACCCACTATTCAGTCTTATTTGGGAATCTGCTAAGGAAGGTAATATCCACCTTTATACTTTCCTCGGCGATGACAGTCAGATTGAACATCTTGGTAAGTTCTTAAAGAAATATGGCTTTGATAGTAATATACCAAATCCAATTAATATTGTAACACTTGATGAAGCGATAACAATGTTGCAGATGACAGAAAGTGGTGGCAATAGTGTTTGGTATGATGATGACCTTGATGAAGCAAGAAAGGAGTTGAGTGAAAATTAAAATTGTAATTGTTAATGGGAGAGGTAGCTCGGGGAAGACGTCCTTCGAAACTATGGTAGCTAAGATAGCCGAAGCGAGAGGTAAAAATGTAAAGATTACATCTACTATTGATTATGTAAAAATGAGAGCAAAGATTTTTGGTTGGGATGGCGGCAAGACCCCGGAAGACAGACGTTTTCTTTCTGACCTTAAAGATGCTCTTACAAGATGGAAAGATGTTCCATATCAGAACATGAAAGAAAAAATTGATGAGTATCGTAATGCTGAAACCCCTTGTGACCTTTTATTTATTGATTGCCGCGAACCGGAAGAGATAAAAAGATTTGTTGAAGACTTTAATGCTTTAACAATGATTGTTCAGAGAGGAGAACCAATATCTTATGGCAACCATGCCGACGATAATGTGGAGAATTATCAGTATGACATTGTTATTGATAACAACCGTGGACTCGATGAACTCATGCAAGAAGCAACAATTTTTGTAGAAACTTTTATAATGGAAGAGGAGTAATTTATGGAAATTTTTATTGATGGCGTAGACTTTTTCAATCTCGATGCAATGAAGTATTACAGCTTTGCTAAGACTTTTAAGGGTAATAAAAAGGCTAAGGCAAAGGAACTTGTGTTTAGCGAATATTACTACGGTAGCCGAAAGATGGACGGTATCTGGACTATGATTATTAAGGACATGGACGGCAACTTCCACTCAAGAAGCAGAACAGAATCAGTAAATGGCGGCTACGCAGATAAGGCAGAATGGATTCCTCATATCTGTAAGGAACTTGAAGCTCTTCCAAATGGCACTGTTCTCATTGGTGAAATTTATTTTCCGGACAATGAGGGTAGCCGTAAAGTTACTTCAGTGCTTAACTGTTTAAAAGATACTTGTCTTTCAAAACAGGAAAAGGGCGAATGGCTTCACTTCTATGTTTTTGATATTGTTGCTTATGCCGGCAAATCTATGTTGAAAACAAAGTTCATTAATAGAATTTCAACCCTTAATAAGATTGCGCCGAATGAACATGTTGAAATCTCTAATTATGTTAAGGGCGAGGAACTTTGGGAACTCTATCTCAATACCATTGAAAATGGCGGCGAGGGTATTGTAATCACTCATATTGATAGTGAATATTATCCAGGCAAGCGTCCAGCATGGAAGACTTTAAAGTTAAAGAAAGAACTTGAAGATACCATTGATGCTTTCTGTGACGGTGCGATAAAACCACCAACAAAAATTCACACACCAACAAAAACTCACAATGGTAGGGAACTTGAAACATGGCCTTATTGGATTGACGACAGAACAGAAAAAAGACTTGATGGTTGCCACTTTATCGAATACACAAATGGTGCGCCGATTATTCCAGTTACCAAAGGTTATTATAATGGTTGGGTGTCAGCCATCTCATTCTCGGTAATGGATAACGGTAAGCCAAAGCATATCGCATGGATTAGCAATATCCCCGATGAAATCAAGGCTAATCCAGATAAGTTTAAAGATAAGGTTGCTGCACTTACAGCAATGGAAATTGAATGTATTGATGGTGAATACTCTCTCAGGCACGGACGTATCGAAAATTGGAGAGATGACAAGAAACCAGAGGATTGTGATTTCAGTCAGATTGTTAACTGATTGTAAACCTACTGTATATTTTCTACATTATTAAGGGAGCATGGACTCCCTTATTTTTGTATAAAGAGGTGATAAAATTGTTTAATCCTAGTATAATTGTACCGATACCTCCATGTGTGCCGCCAAAGCATACACAGATTAATCCAAGATGTTTGACTTGTAATCATTTTGAAATGTGCGGCTTTAAAGTTGACTATTTCAAAACATTATCATTATTATAGAATTGCCTAGGCAGCCCGGCTGAAGCATATGAACAAGTTAATGAAGCAATACTTATTCCGGGATTCGATGGCCTTCCTATAATCAATGAAGACAACTATTTACCACAAGAAATTACATTTGATAATTCAGACTGGAATGGCAAACTTTTCTTATCAAAATTTGATAGTATTAATCGAGTTAATATGGTTTATATGGTTGGGAAGTATTATATCTTACTTAAGTTTGAATACAATGCTGAATCTGAACTATATGAATTAAAGTTCTGTAAGGAAGCCTTTTATTTAGTTGACTATGATTTAAGTCAAACTTCACTTGAAGAAATTCAGCTTGGTTTAGTAGATTGGAGAGAGTGGGCTATTAATGCACCAGCACCAGAGCCGCCAAAGAGAGATGTAATAAATACAACTCACTTCTCTGCTTGTTTAGATTGTGATTCTTATGAGTGGAATAAAGACTCTTATGAAGATGCTATTAAGAAGTTCCAAAAGAAATATCCGTTGGGTATTCCAATTTCGGGCGATGGTAGATTACTTTATCATATTGCGACATATCATGTTGTAGATGGTGAAGTTCCTATTCAGCCTTACTTTAAGCCAGAAAAGGTAACAAATTATATTCCGCCTTGTCCTCCTCCGCCACCACCCCCACCAGTTAGGCGAGATGACCTTTAATGTCAAAAGGAGAAGACAAAATAGCTAAATTACTTTCTGAGAAAGGATTACAATTCAAAAGAGAATTTATATTTCCAGATTGTAAGAGTTTAAGAGGAAAATCACTCCGATTTGATTTTGCGGTTTTTAAAAATGGGAAATTAGTGTGCCTCCTGGAAGTAGACGGAGAACAACACTTCCGTTATATACCATATTTCCATAAATATAAAATCGCTTTTCAACGTCAATAGGAGTGGGATAGAAGAAAAAACGCTTATTGTTTATCCAAAGGTATCCCACTTATACGAATACCTTATTGGGAACTTGATGATTTAACTTTTGAGCGGCTTTTTACAGATCCCTCTTTTCGGGTCAACAACAAATACCATAACGATTTGGTGGAGGTGAAAAAATGAACGAAGTAATACTCGCCGCGATATTCGCAGGAATTGGCTCAGTAATTACTATAATTGGAAAAGTTATAGTTGATATAATCAAGGCCAAGAAAGAACCTGACGAAATGGACATGGAACTAAAACAAGAACTTGAAACAGAAAAACATAAGAATGACGAAGCGATAGCCGCTTTTACTGATTTCGGTAAGGAGATTTCGCAATCCGTTGAACAGCTTAAAGAAGAAGTTTCAAGCATGAAAGATGAAATGACAAGCCGCATCGAAGACATCGAAAGAAAAATGGATGATTACCGCAATGAAACAAGGGAAATCAATAAATCAAGTCTTCGGCACGAAATCACATAGATTTACTTTGCTAACTGTGATAAGAAGGCTCTGGACATGAGAACAAAAGAAGACTTAGCTTCATTATATGATGCTTATGCTTCAATTGGCGGCAATTCATTTGCCCATGATTTATACGAAGAAATGTAGAAATGGGACATTATTAAGTAAAAAGAATGGAGGTAGATAACATCTGCCTCCGTTTTTATCTCTTTACTTTTTCTAAAAATTATGCTATACTTAATTTATAAAGAAAGAGGTGAGAGCATGGTAAAAGAAATTGTTGTAAAAAATGGTAAAGAACAGGCACAACTCGCCGCCATTTTTGAGAAATGGATTGACGAGGGACAGACAGGTCAAGAACTTGTTATTGAGTCTGATTATGATTTTCGCGGCGAAAAACTTAACCGATATGTTAACTCCCTTGCTTTAAAATTAAAATGGCGTTATAATACAATACATTTTATAGAAAAGGAGTGATGTTATGGAAAAGGTAATTAAACGAAATGGAGAAATCGTTGATTACGAAGGACTAAAAATTGAAAATGCCGTGTATGGTGCTTTCAAGGAAGTCTATCCTAACTCAGAAGAACAAGACAGTGCTCTCATTGAAATGGCTGTAAAGGTAATGGTTGAGGTCAAGTTCAGTGATGTAGATGCTGTAAGTGTTGAGGACATACAGGATGCGGTTGAAGAAAGTTTGATGTTGCTTGACAAAAAGGTAGCTAGGGCTTATATTCAGTATAGAAGTAAAAGGGCTATAGCAAGAGATTCGTTTGATGCTCAGGTTCTTGCTCTCTTAAAGGGAAAGAATGAATATCTGAAAACAGAAAATTCTAACAAGGACTGCGATATAGTAACTACACAGAGAGACTATCTTGCCGGGCTTGTAAGCAAAGATGTTTCTGAAAGATACCTTTTACCAAAGGATATTACAGAAGCTCATGAGGCCGGCATTATTCACTTCCATGATATGGATTATTTTGCTCAGCCAATTAATAACTGTTGTTTATCAAATATGGATGATATGTTATCAAATGGAACAGTTATGAATAAAAAGTTAATTGAGTCTTCAAGTAAACTGATGAATAGAACAACAGTTATGACACAGCTCATTACTGCTATTTCAAGTTCTCAGTATGGCGGACAGACGATTAACCTATCTGCACTTTCTCCATATGTAAGGGAAACTCATGAGCACCTAAAAGAAAAGTATCGTAGTATGGGTTGTCTTGACGAAAAGGGTGTAGAATATTATGCATGGAAAGATATGCAGAAAGAAATTGAAGATGCAGTTCAGACTTTTAATTATCAGATTAATTCAATGTCTACAACAAATGGACAAACACCTTTTATTAGTGTGTTTATGAATATTAATGATAAAGAGGGGTATGAAGAAGAAACAGCCGCGCTTATCAGAGAGTTCTTTAAACAGAGAATTGAAGGTATGAAGAATGAACAGGGTATTCCGGTTACACAGGAGTTCCCTAAATTACTTTATGTGCTTGATGAAAATAACGTTAAGCCGGGAAGTAGATATTATGATGTAACTCAACTTGCCGCGCGATGCGTATCAAAACGTATGCAGCCAGATTTTATTTCAGCTAAGAAAATGAGAGAATATAAAAATGGCGATGTTTACGGATGCATGGGTTGTCGGTCCTTCTTAAGTGTTGACCGTTTTACCGAGAAGTATGGTAATATAGCCAACGCAAAAAATTACGATGGCAAGCCAAAATATTGGGGTAGATTCAATCAGGGTGTTGTTTCTATTAACTTGCCTGATGTTGCCTTTTCTTCAGGCGGCGATATGGATAAGTTCTGGCAGCTCATGGATGAAAGAACAGAGCTTTGTCATAAAGCCTTAAAATGCCGCCATGAAAGATTAGAGGGCACATTATCAGATGTTGCTCCAATTATGTGGCAACATGGTGCTTTTGCAAGATTAAAACCGGGTGAAAAGATTGATGAATTACTCCATCATGGATATTCAACAATCAGTCTTGGTTATGCCGGACTTTACGAATGTGTTAAGTATATGACCGGTCATAGTCATTCCGACCACGGTGTTGGTGAGGAATTTGGATTAAAGGTTATGCAGTATCTTAATGACAAATGCAATAAATGGAAAGCAGAAGAGGATATAGACTATTCTCCATATGGAACCCCTATTGAGTCTACAACAGACAAATTCGCTCGTGGGTTAAAGAAACGTTTTGGTGATGACATTTTTGTTAAGCTCGACGGTAAGGATAGAAATTACATCACCAACAGCTATCACGTTCCAGTATTTGAGCACATCAATCCTTTTGAAAAACTGGAAATTGAAAGTAAGTTTCAGGCCCTAAGTACAGGTGGTGCTGTTTCATATATTGAGGCCGCAAATCTTGAAAATAACATTGAAGCAGTTCTCGAAGTTATTTCATTTATGTACGACCACATTCTTTATGCAGAAATCAATACAAAGTCTGACTATTGTATGAAGTGTGGTTATGATAAGGAAATTAAAATCATTACTGATGAAAACGGTAAACTTGACTGGGAGTGCCCACAGTGTGGCAATCGTGACCATAGATTCATGTCTGTAGCAAGACGTACCTGTGGATACATAGGTGCAAACTTCTGGAATCAAGGACGTACAGATGAAATAAACAACAGATTCGTACACTTAGACTGTCATGAGTTAGGAGAAATTAAATGAACTATGCTAAAATAAATAGTATGGATATAGCCAATGGAGATGGAATTCGAGTTTCCATCTTCTTTTCTGGCTGTGTTCATCATTGTAAGAATTGTTTTAATAGAGAGTTATGGGACTTTAACTACGGAAAGAAATTCACAAATGAAACTACCGAAACAGTAAGACAAGCTCTTTCGCCGCGATATATCAAAGGACTTTCAGTTTTAGGCGGCGAACCATTCAATCAGGATGCTGGAGAATTTTTCGAGTTCATAAAAGAAATTAAGACCTCCTACCCTGAAAAAGATATATGGGTATGGACGGGATATTCTTTCAAAGATGTGGAAAAAGCAGATGTGTTAGAATATATCGACTACATAATTGATGGTCGTTTTATTGAGGAAAAAAAGGACCTCACACTTAGATTTCGTGGTTCTTCAAATCAGCATATTTGGCACAAAATTAATGGAGTATGGACTAAGGAGGAATGATTAAGATGGACAGGGCAAAACTAATCAAGGAAATTAAAAGTATGGGCGAAGATTACAGAAATGGTTCTGAACTTTTAAAGATGATGGATTATTACGGTGTTTCTAATCTTAGGTCTATCTCAGATGAACAGGCAGAAGCATATTTAGAAATGATTAAAAAGGAGAGAATATAATGACAGTAGAATTATTAAGCTCAACAGAAAACCCAATTTGGACTTGTGCAATCGCGGCAAGTATGTGTTATGATTCAAAGCCATCATACAATACAGTTAAAGGTTGTATTAAGTCTGGCCATCACAGTGTTTTAGAACACGCTTCATTTACCTTTAAAATTACAGGGGTAAGCCGTTCACTTCTTGCGCAGCTTACAAGACATAGACTTGCTTCATTTAGTGTACAGTCGCAGCGTTATTGCTCCTACGCAGAAGCAGACGTTAGTTTCGTTATGCCAGGTAATGACAAGTATTTAAATGGCGAGATACTTGAATCAGCTTATGATTCTCTTGCCGCATATAATCAGATAATTGCACATGGCCATTCTCCGGAAAACGCAAGAGCAGTCCTCCCTAACTGTATGCCTACAAGTCTTTGTATGACAGTTAATCTTAGGGAACTTGCTACAATTTGTAATCAGAGATTATGTGCCCATGCACAAGCTGAGATTCGTCAGCTTTTCGCGGCAATTAAGAAAATTCTCTTAGATTCTCCTAAGTTCTCGGATGAAGACAAAGAAATTTTTAGACTATTACTTGTACCAAAATGTGAAACCCACCCAGTTCCATATTGTACAGAAGCCAAGAGTTGTCATAAGTATAAGTATTTAACGGAGTTGGTAAAGTAATGGTATATCAGGGTTCTAAGGAAAAGCTCGCTAAGGACATTATTCCAGTTCTCCAGCGAATAATTAAAGAAAATGACATTAAGACATATATTGAACCATTTTGTGGTTCCGCCGCGATAGTTGATAAGATTGTATGCCCGGAGCGTATTGCTTCGGACATTAATCCTTATTTGATTAGTTTGCTTAAGTATGCACAGTCAGACCCAACGCTATCCATATTTCCTTTAGATTGTCCGAAAGAGCATTATGTGGAAGCGAGAGAATGTTTTAAGAAAGATTGTTTCGATGAATATTCTATGGCTTATATTGCTGGTATTGGATATTTTGCAAGTTATGGCGGCAGATTTTTTGATGGCGGTTATGGCAAAGATCCATCCGGTAAGCGTAATATTTATGCTGAACGTGTAAAGAATATGAAGGAACAGGCTTTACACTTAAAAGATATTAACTTTTTCTGCCGCGATTATAAGGAGTATAGGAGTGAGGATTATGAGAATTGCTTATTCTACATTGACTGGCCGTATGTAGGCACTAAACAATATGGTAGATTTCCATTACGTCATGATGATGAACTTTATAATTGGGCTAGAGAACTTGGTAAACGTAATCATGTTATAATCAGCGAATACACTATGCCGGAAGACTTTAAGGAAATTTGGCATAAGGAACGAAAAGTTTGTCAGAGGTCTGATAGAGTTAAGGCTGATTCAGCAGTTGAAAAATTATTTACAATCTGATAAAATTCCCGTGGTCTTCTATGACTGCGGGATTTTCCAGTTTTTGTAAAGTGTTTACTTTTACTTAAAAATGTGATATAATTGATTTAGAAATTAAAAAGGAGTTGATTAAATGGCTAACGTTGTAGATAATTATGGCGTAGATAAGATTGAACATCTTGAAACACGAGAAGCCATGCGTACTCGAATTCAAGCATATCTCGGTAGTGATGATACAAATGGTATCTATCAGGCTTTAAAGGAGATTATCAATAACTCGACTGACGAAGCGCTTGCCGGTTATGGTGATAAACTTGAAATTGATGTAGATGAATCTCAGAATAAAATCAGAGTAAGGGACTATGGTCGAGGAGTTCCATTTGGTATAGTAAATGGACGTAACATTCTTGTAGCGATTTATACTGAAGCTCATACAGGTGGTAAGTTTAATAAGGGCGCTTATAAGAATAGTTCAGGTCTGAATGGTCTTGGTGGCACAGCAGTATGTATGTCATCTGAATCATTTTTTGTTACGTCTGTAAGAAATGGCACAGCGGCAACAGCAACCTTTAATAAAGGTAATCTTCTTGATTATAAGGAAACTTCAACCAACCTTCCTAATGGTACAACGGTTGAATTTATTCCGGATAAAGAAGTTTATAAAAACATGGAAGATGGTTTTACCTTTGATAAGGTTTGTGAAGATATTAAAAACGTAGCTTATCTTAATAAAGGTATTCGTTTTATAGTTACAAGCGGCGATAAGAAAAAGGAATTCTATTCTGAAAACGGTATTGGCGATTTCATTAAAGAAGTTAGCACAAAACCTTTGATGAAGAATCCTATTATCACCTCGGCAACTGATGGAACAGATACAGTAGAAGTAGCCTTCCTTTGGACTGGCGGGGCAAACAAAGAATATACTTATGTAAATGGTCTTTTCTGTCCAATGGGCGGTCAGCCAATTACAGGTATTCGCCGTAAACTTACAACAAAGATTAAGTCATTAACTGGAAAGAGTTTTGATGTTGATATTATAAGACGAGGATTTGTGGTTGTTGCCAACTGTAAAGTGCTCGAACCTTCATTCGAAGGACAGACAAAGAGCAAGGTAAATAACACAAACTTGTCTACTCTCGCCGGAAAAGCACTTGATGAAGGATTAGAGAATTTTTCAAAAACATCTGAATTTGAAGCCATTATTGCCCTTATAGAAAAGATTTCAAATGCGGAAAAGATTGCTGATAAGGCAAGAGAAGCCGCTATGAACTCCGAAAAAGAAATTGACTCAATGAGAAAGAAAAAAGGTCTTGTTTTAGATAAGGTAAATGATGCAAAGAAACTTGGCCTTGATTCTACACTTTTTGTTTGTGAGGGCGATTCTGCCGCAGGTTCAGCAGAAAAAGGTAGAGATAAAGACCTTCATGGTATATTTATCGCAAGAGGTAAGTTTATTAATCCATTAACTTGTTCATTGGATAAATATTTATCAAATGCAGAAATTCAGCAAATACAGGTTGCCGTTGGCATTGACCATGGTAAGAAGTTAGACCACAAGAAATTACGCTATGGTCGTATTTGTGTATTCGTTGACCCGGATGTTGACGGCGCTCATATATTCTTACTTTTACTTCTTAATATTTGGCGACTTTGCCCACAGTTTGTTAAGGAAGGTAGAATTGGTTGGTATCATGCTCCGCTCTTTATTGTTGAAAATGGTAAAAAGAAAACTTATTTCTACACAGATGAAGATTACAATGAGCGAGGCAGACAATTGCCAGGCGTTGTAAAGAGAGTAAAAGGTCTTGGTCTTTTATCAAAACAGGAATTAAGAGATGCTGTCTTTAACTGTCCTGAAGCACAGGAAATGTTTGAGTACACTCCTGAAGCTATGGAAGCTCTTGAAGCATTAATGGGCGCAGATGTTACTCCTAAGAAAGACTTCGTATTTTCAACAATTGACTTTAGCGACTATGGTGAGATGTAATTCTTTACTTTTCTATCAAAATGTGATATAATAGTTATATTAAAGGAGTGAAGATAAATGTCTTTAAAAAATACAATTGAAAAAAGTTTCGCAACATATGCGGCGATGACAATTCAGCATAGAGCCATTATAGATGCAAGAGATGCGCTTAAACCAGGCCAGAGAATGGCTTTCTATGCTCAGAGCGTTGATAAACTTGTGTGGCCAAAACCACATAAGAAAACTCATAAGTCAGTAGTAAGCGCTATGGACCATTTTTATGTTCATGGTGATGCTTCTATGATTGACTTACTTTGCAGACTTGCAAGGCCAATGTCTATGAGATATTGTCTTGAAGATGGTGTTGGTAATATGGGTACTTATACTCAGCTCACTAACTTCGCCGCACCAAGATATACAGAAATGCGTTTAGGACAGCTTGGTGTTAAAATGGTAGAAGGAACACACAAAGAAACTATTGAAAGATGGTTTGATAATTATGATAACACAGAGCAGTTCCCATCCGTTCTTCCTTCTCTTGGATATTACAATATTGTAAATGGCTCAATTGGTATTGCAACAAGTTTGTCTACATCTATTCCTCAGTTTAATCTGCGCGAAGTCAACGAAGCAATGATTAAATTACTTTGGAATCCGGATATTGACTTTGATGAAATTTATTGTGCACCAGACTTTACAACAGGCGGTACAATCCTGAACGCCGATGAAGTTAAGGAATCATTAAGAAATGGTAGAGGTAAGTCTATTATCATTCGCGGCACACTTGAATATGATAGCGATGATAATTCTATCCGAGTAAAAGAAGTTCCATATAATGTTGCTACAGGTAGCGTTAAAAAGGAAATCGCTGGAATGTTTGAATCAGAAAAGAAACCATTCCCGGCAAAAGGTATTGCAAGATTTACTGATTCATCAGAAGAAATGGTTGATATGACGATATGGCTTGAAAAGGGAGTTAATCCAGAAAGTGTTGTTAGAAACCTATATAAATATACTCGTCTTCAGACCTTCTTTCCTATTAACATGATTATGCTTGATAAGGGAACTAGACCTAAACTCTTTACATGGAGAGAAGCCCTTAATGCTCACCTCGACCACGAAAAAGAAGTAAGAACAAAGATTCATGAACTTGAACTTAGAAAGATTGATGAAAGATTACCAATCGTAGAAGCTATCACAATTGCGCTGGCAAATGTAGATGAGGCAATTGAAATCATTCGCAGTGCAGAAGATAGTACAAATTCTAAAGCTAAGTTAATGGAACGATTTGGTTATACAGATGCTCAGGCAAATGCAGTTCTTGCTATAACTCTTAAGAAATTAACAAAACTTGAAATTCAGAGTTTTAATGATGAAAAGGAAAAACTGCTTGCGGAAAAGGAATATCATGTTGCAGTTTTAAACGATAAGGATTTACTTTATAAGGAAATTGAAAAAGATTTAAGAGAAATAGCTGAAAAATTTGGTGACGAACGCCGCACTAAACTTATGAATTTAGATTACAAGAATAGTGATGAAGATGCAGAACCAGTTGAACGTAAAGAACTTCTTATCACATACACAAATCTCGGCAACATCTATGCACAGGAAACTACAACTCTTATTGCTCAGAAGCGTGGCGGCAAGGGTACAAACTTTAAGTTAAAGGCTGATGAATATGTTACACAGTCAATCAGCACAGATAATATGGGTTGGTTATATGCTTTCACAAACAAGGGTAAGATGTACAGCGTCATGACAGACAGTATCACTCTTGGTAGAAATAATGCGTCGGTATTATTTGACTTAGAAGCCGGCGAAAAAGTTTCATATATTAACACCTTCTCTAAGAAGTCTATTGGAAGTTATTTCTACTTTATAACAAAAGATGGTATGATTAAGAAAACAGCGGTATCTGAATATAAGAGTCAGAAGAAAGGTATTATCGCCATTAAACTCAAAGACGGCGATGAAGTTGTTACTGTTTTCGCCGCGAATGGTGGTAATATTGGTGTACTTTCAAGTTCTGGCAAGTTTATTGTTTTTGATGGCTCAGAAGTTTCTGATACAGGTAGAAATACCGCCGGCGTAAGAGCAATTAAACTTAAAGATGGAGAGTCTGTAATCTCCGCCGCGAAGATAATGGGTGATAACCTTGTAACTGTTACTGAGTACGGTATGGTTAAGAAAACATCTATGTCTGAATTTAACACTCAGGGACGTGGTGGTACAGGTGTTTCTATCTCCGGCGTATCTACAAATGATAGAGTAGTAGACTTCTTGACTTTTAAAGAAGATTGTGATATAATGATTATATCATCAAAGAAAAATATAAAAATTCCTTCAACTCAGATTTCTACACAGAGTAGAACTGGTAAGGGAAGCAAGGGTATTACTCTTGATGAAAAAGAAAAAGTTAAATCAATTGTAAAAGCGTAATGCTTTACAATTGTTTTAAACTGTGTTATAATATAGATAATGAAAAAGGAGTTGAAAATATGACTTTTAACGAAAAGGTTAATACTATTAAGAAATGGAAAGACCCGATAGTTACAGCGTTAAACATGGTTCTTGATTCATATTATGAACTCATTGTCAATTATACAGAAGGCGCAGACCATTCTTCAGCAGACCTCAAAAAGAATCTGCCAGAAGACCTTGCTCCTCTTATCAAGGATATTAAGTCCGATATTGACAAGTACAATGAAATCAGACGCAAACTCCTTGCAGATGATTTTTCTGTAACTTCTCTTGAAGTTGGTTACATTAATAATGCTCTTCTTTTTGCGATGGTAAGATTTGATAAGATTATCGACTATACAACAAATGCGAGAGATATTACAAAAACAATTTCTGTGGTTCTCACCTCAGAAGAAAATTAAAAAGTAAAGACCTTTACAAAATCAAAAAGTTATGATATAATAAATACATAATAAAAAGACGAAAACTTTTTAGAAAATTAAAAAGCGAAAGGCTTTACAAAAATCAGAAAATGTGTTATAATTAATACATAGTAAAGATGATGTGAAAAGTTTAATTTTCCTTTCCTCATTGTTGTTCATTCCCTCCTATAATATGATATACAACATCATCTTTGCGGCTTAGGTAGTCGGTATTCAATAAGGTTCGATTCCTTATCCTAGGCTTATAAATAGCACGCCATGCTATTTAGAAAAATCAAATTATTTTATATTTTACAAGGAGTGATTTAATTATGGCAAAGACAAAGGGTAACTCAGAAAACACAATCAAAATCGTAAACTACATGAAGGGTATCGGCGTGGGTGCAAAGCAGTCAGGCAAGGAAATCGCAGAAGCTCTCGGATTTGAAAAGGTAGCTACTGTAACAGGCACAATGCTTTCTCTTTACAAGAAGGGTGTAGTTGGTAAGGAAAAGACAGAGAATGGCACTCTCTACTTCATTACAGCAGACGGCGCTAACTACGACCCAACAGTAGTTCCAACAGAAGCCTAATTTAAGGCTCTGAATTCTTGAAGTGACTGAGGGGATGTTCCCCTCGTTGCTTCTAAATTTTTATTAAATGCTTACAAGAAAGTTTGGAGGAATTAATTTATGCAGAGTATAACAAAAGAATCAGAAAATACAATTGATATTATCGGCGTATTAAAGGAAAGAAATGTTGAAGAAGCTAAGTCAAAAGAAGGTAAGCAGTATGTTAAGGGCACGGCAGTAATTTCAACTGTAACAGAAGTTGAAGGTAAGGCCGTTGAAAGCGAACATAAGATTGACAAGATGGTATTCAGACTCAAAAAGGACGGCACACCTAATAAGCTCTATGATGCAGTTCTTGATTGGAACAAGCTCGTTTCACTTGCATCTGCAACAGAGCAGACTCCAGCATCAAGAGTAGTTCTTCAGTCTTCAAGTATTGAGGAAAATATGTGGGTTCCTTCAGGTAAGGAAGAAGTAGCATCAAATCCTAAGATTAAGGTAGGTTGGTTAAAGACTAGCAACGAAGACAAGGATAAGGCAGAGTTCACACTCACTGGTGTCGTTGTTAAGGAGCCTTATGATGAGGAAAAGGACGGTACTCCAACAGGTCGTCTTAGACTTAAGATTGGCGTATTCGGTTATTGTGATGCGAGTCAGAATCCAGACGGCAATATTCACATAATTGACCTTATTGTTGCAAGCGAAGCCGGCGTAAACTGGTTCAGAAGCAATGTTAAGGAATATGACACAATTCGTGTTCAGGGTGATATAATCAATTCACACAAAACAGTTATCACTGAAGTATCAGAAGGTTTCGGCGTTATTCAGAAGCCAAACACTGTATCTGTTAAGGAGTTCCGTGTAAGAGCGGCAGTTGTTCTTCAGGATGATGACCTTATCTATGATGTTTCCGACGTTAAGAGAGCTTTAAAGGCTAGACTTGCTAGAAAGGAAGACGTTCTTACTCGCGCTAAGGAAAAGGCAGCAAACGCTTCTGCAAATGCAAGTGCTAAGGGCGGCCTTAATGATTTCGGTTTAGATGATGTTATTCCATTTTAATTAATAAGGGGAGATTCATTTCTCCCTTTTATTTATATTAAACTATGATATGATTTTATAAAGGAGAGATTAAAATGGCTATTAACTTAAAAGAACTTAAACCGCATCGTATATCAAAGAACCTTAGAGGTAAGAGCTTACTTCTTTATGGTCCTCCAGGTTCAGGTAAAACCACTTTCGGTACAAATTATAAGAAGTCACTATTACTTGCGTTTGAAAGAGGTTATAATGCTCTTGATAACATCATGGTATAGGACGTTAAGACTTGGCCGGAATTTAAACAGGTTATTTCTCAGCTTTGTAGGGACGAAGACCTAAAAGAACAGTTTGAAACACTTATCATGGATACTTCTAGTGAAGCGTGGTCACTTTGCGAAAAGTATATTTGCTCAAAGAATGATGTAGAAGACCTTGGTGATAAGGCCTATGGTAAACTTTATAAGGCGGCTGAAAAGGAATTTAGTTCTGCCCTTAGAGAGTTAACTTATAATGGTTACGGCCTTGTTCTTATTGCTCACGAAAAGGTAACTACTGATAAGGATAATCAGGATATTAAGTACATTGCACCAGACCTTGCTCCAAAAGCCTTTACTGTTATTAATAAACTTGTTGATAACATTGCTTATATCAAGACTATTAATACTGGTTCTGAAGAAAAGAGAGTAATGATACTTAGGGACAATACTGGTAAGGTTGTCGTTAAATCAAGACATAAGTACATTGCTCCTTATGTTGAACTTGGTTATGATAACTTTGTAAATGCTCTTTATGAAGCTATTGATAAAGAAGCTAAGGAACATGGTAATGAAGCTATCGAAGAAGCCAACTCATCTGCAAAGCTCGATTATGATATACTCATGGTTGAAGCAAGAGATGTTTGGGGTCAGGTAATTCAGCAAGAAAAGGGTCAGGAAGCTATGGTAATTCTTGAAGAAGAATTTGGTAAGCCTATAAAATTCTCAGAAGTAGACCCTTCAGAAGTTGAAAAACTTAATGCCGCAATTGTTAGAATAAAAGAAATTGTTTAATTCAGAAGGGAGGAGTAAGATAATCGAAACTTACTTCTCCCCTTTTGTTTTAATAAAGGAGTGAATATTTTGAAAAAAGTTTTAGATACCAACGTATTACTCGATTATCCACAGATAGTTACAAAAGATACAGAACTCTGGGTAATACCTCTTGTAGTTTTAAAAGAAATTGATGGACTTAAAATGAACATGAATCCGGAAACATCAAGGAAAGCCCGAAAGGCAGCAGTTTTCGTGGCGAAGAATATGGATAATATCATATGGGATTTTACAGTAGAAGGCAGTTCTGTTGATAATATTCTGCTTGATATTGTCGCAAAAGATTGTGATTCTATTCTTGTCACAAATGATGTTTCTTTAAAGGTAATCGCAAAAGCCAAAGGTATTCCTGTTGAGGGATATAGTTGGAAAGATGATTATACTGGAGTCCTTTATGTAGACCCTGAGACTATGGATGTTGATAAGTATAATGAAATTCTGAGCAAACTTATTAATACTGGTGAATACAATAAAGAAAATTACAAGTTTAGTCCGAATGAATATCTTATTGTGCCGCCATATTGTACAGACGATGGAAGCAAAAGCACAATCTTTAAGTATAATAGTGAAGGATTCTTTGAGCAGATTTCTCTTAGACCAACAATCAAAAATGGTTGGATTAATACAATCAGGCCGCGAAATGATGAACAGATTTGTTTGTTTGACCTTTTAAATAGTGATGTGCCTGTTGTATATGCTGGCGGTAGTTATGGTACTGGTAAATCATTTATCACTCATAACTATGCAATTGGAGAACTTGAAGCACAGCGTATTAAGAAAATTGTCTATGTTCCTAATAACGCTTACGCACAGGACTCAATGGAATTAGGTTTCCTCCCGGGTAGCAGTTTCGAGAAATTAATTCCTTCAATTGGCCCACTCATTGACCAAGTAGGTATTGACCAAATTAATCGTTGGATGGAATGCGAAGAACTTGAAATTGTTCCTCTTGCTTTCATGAGAGGTCGTAGCTTTAACGATGCTATTATCTTGGTTTCAGAAGCTGAAAACCTTACTGAAAGTCATATCAAACTTCTTATTTCACGTTGCGGTGAAAATACACGTATCTTCTTCGATGGTGATATTGACCAGGCCGATAGTGCAATCTTTAAGGATAGAAATGGTCTAAAGTTACTTCTTAACCTTCACAAAACAGAAATGGCTGACCTTTTTGGAACAGTATTCCTTACAAAGATAGAAAGAAGTAAAACAGCAGAACTTGCTAATACACTTGACGAACTTTAATAAAATCGCGGCGGAGACCAATAATCTCTGCCGCCATTTTTATCTCTTTACTTTTTTTAAATTTTGTGTTATAATATAACTATAAAGTTAAAAGAAAAGGGTGAGGACAAATGATAGATGTTCTTACTGCGGAGCAAATCTTTGTCCTGTATGAGAGATTACATAACAAAGCAGAAGTTGCCCGTAGGTTGGGGGTAAGCCCGACAACCGTAGCAAAATACATTGAACAGGAGGGATTAATTATTAGCAAGGAAAGAGTAAAGATTACCCCTGAGGTAGTCCAGAAGATTAATGAGTTGTATGCCAAATATAGAAATCAGGCTAAGGTAGCAAGAGAACTTGGCATATCAAACACAACTGTAAAAAGATATTTGACACCGGAAAATTTGGCAATAAGTAATCAGATTTATGATGATAGGGATGCTCTTTGGTATTATATTATCAGACTATTCGGAGTATATGATGCTGAGAATGATATTCCGGTTGATGGACATAATATTCAGCTTATGAATACATATGTCAAGAAAGGTATTAATTATCGCGCCCAGCTATTGGTCCTTAAATGGTTTTATGAGATTAAGAAAAATAAAGTACAAGATAAGTACAAGACAATAGGTATTATACCTCACATCTATACTGATGCCTTAAACTATTACAAACAGCAAGCTCATAAGGCACAGGAGATTAATGAAGGCATTAAAAAGCAGCTTGAACAGGATAGAATTGAGATTCCATATAATCCTAATAATTACCTAAATAAGCGCAAAAAGAAAAACACAATAGACTTAGATACGGTTGGTGACATTGATGATTAAGGTAGATAGACATACCGTTATACAGATTTTAGGTGGGCTTATGGCCCGCCCGGATTATTTAGCAGACACAGATAAGTATTGTCTTGAACCTTCTAATTTTCCAAATGTATTAGACAGGTATATCTTTGCTTGTATCAACAACCTTTATAACTGCGGTGATGGCGCAAATAAGATTCGTTCAGTAGATATAGAGGAAGCTCTTAAAGTAAATGCTACTGCTTATGCAATGTTTGAAAAGGAAAATGGACGGATTTTCTTACAAGACTGTGAAGCTAATGGAGAGCCGGAAAACTTCGATTATTACTACAAGAAACTTAAGAAGATTAATCTGATTATTGACCTTGATAAAATGGGTTATAATACAGAGCAGTTTTATAGTGAAAATCTGTTAGACCTTAATGCAAATGAAAATTTTGAAAAGCTAACAACAGATGATATTCTTAATAAAATTAAACTTGAAACTGCTAATCTTGAAAATAAGTATGCCTTCAATAACAAAATATCTGAAGGTAAGCCAATAGATGGAATACTTGATTTAGTTCTATCATTACGTGAAGCTCCTGAAATCGGTTGTAGATTACAAGGAGATATTTATAACACAATACTTCGTGGCGGAAGAAAAGGTAAAATGTATATCAGGTCTGCGGGAAGTGGTGTTGGTAAAACCCGTCGTATGGTTGGTGATGCTTGTTATATAGCTTATCCAGTTCGTTTTGATAATGACACAAACCAGTGGGTATCAACAGGTAGCTGTGAAAAAGTTCTTTACATCATGACAGAGCAGGACACAGAAGAAATCAACACAATGATTCTTTCATATCTTACTGGTATCAACGAAGAAAAACTTATTTATGGTACTTATACAGATGAAGAACTTGACCGTTATAAGATAGCGATTGACATTATGAAGCGTTATGAAGAGAACTTCTACTATGTAAGAATACCTGACCCATGTGCTTCAGTTGTAAAGAATGTATGTAGAAGATATAACATTCAGCATGGTGTTGAGAACATCTTCTATGACTACATATTCTCTTCGCCGGCAATGCTTAATGAATATCGTGATTTAAAGCTACCGGAATTTGTATGCTTAAGATTGTTTGCTACAGCTATTAAAAACTTAGCCGTAGAACTTAATGCCTTCATTATGACATCTACTCAGATAAGTAATGACGATGATAAAACTGGTGGTTTCAGAGATTATCACTGTATTCAGGGTGCAAAACAGATTGTTAACCTTGCCGATGCAGCCGGAATAGTTTCAAGACCAACAAAAGAAGAACTTACTCAGCTTGGCTCAATTCTTGAAACAATTGGTGTGGTTCCAAACTGTGTTCACGACATATTTAAGAACAGACGAGGACGTTGGACTTGTGTAAGAGTTTGGTCATATGTAGACTTAGGCACACTAAGAACTACAGACTTATTCATCACAACAGCCAACATGAAACCAATTGAAGATTTCCAGATTATGGATTATAAGATGGAGCAGGACTTCTCAGATGTTTGTGAGTTCTATAATGGTGGCCCATGTAAGGTGCCAGTTATGGCAACCGCAGAAGAAGTTAAGGAAGAACCTAAACCTTCAAAGCAGATTGAAATGGTTGATTTTACGGAAGTTCCTCTTAGTGATTTACGTCCGGAAGAACTTGTACATGCTTTTAATGAACGTGAGAAAATTGATATAGACTTAGAAAATGCGAAATTAGAGGACTTGATTTAATATGACACTTAAAGAAATTGCAGAATCCCTTTCAACTGAAAGAGTAATTGAATTAATGGAATCACTCGGCGCGACAGAGCACAGGAAAACCGGTGATGCTGTTGTATTCAATACTATCTGCCATAATTGTAATGAGCATGATGGCTCAATGAAGTTATATTATTATCCAAAAACTCATACCTTTCATTGCTACACTCGTTGCGGCGAAACATTTAATATCTATGAAATGTTCAAGAAAAGATATGAGTTATTGGAAACTCCATATGATTTTTATAAGGATATAGTAAAGAAGATTGATGATGGGAAGTCTGGAAGAATAGAATCAATCGGTTCTTTCTATGAAACATATGAATCTATCTATGAACATGATGACCATACTGTTAACGTTAACATGCCGCATATTCCTAAGTCAATCTTAAATATCTATACTTATTTTCCTACGCCAGAATGGTTAGCCGATGGAATATCAGAAGAAGCAATGAAGCTCTATAATATAAAATATTCTATTTCCGAAAACAAAATCATTATTCCTCATTATGATGTTGACGGTAATCTTATTGGTATTCGCGGCAGAGCATTAAATGAGGAAGATATGGTTTTTGGTAAGTATATGCCAGTAATGATAGAGGGTAAGTTATATAACCACCCGCTCACCTTTAATCTTTATGGTCTTAATGTAGTTAAAGACAACATCAAGAGAATGAAGATAGCCATTATAGCCGAAGGTGAGAAAAGCGCATTACAAGCACATACATTTTTAGGTCAAGATAGAAACGTAGTTGTAGCTTGTTGCGGCAGTACGATTCATCAATATCAAATTAATTTATTGCGTAAGGCTGGGGCAGAAAGAATTATAGTTGCTTTTGATAAAGAAGGTACAAACATAAAAGAACAAAATCTTTACATTCGTAAACTTAGTTCTATCTGTAATAAGTACAAAAACTTCGTTAACATGGGATATATGTTTGACTCCCAAAAATTACTTAACTTAAAACAGTCACCTTTTGATAGAGGACTTGAAACATTCAATGCCTTAATGAAAACCGTGACTTGGGTTTAAAATTTATAAAGAGAGAGATGATAAACTAAATGAAGTATTTAAGAAAAACATCGTATGACATTAGACAGGATTATGGACGCAATCTATTAAAGGATAGGGGTATTTTAACTGAATAGAATGTAGGTACTTTTTTCGCGCCGCGATTTGAGCATGTATGCAATTGGAATTTGCTTGATAATATTACCAAGGCAGCTCAAATGATTTTTAAGCATATAGGTTTAAGGAGTAAGGTATTACTTGTTGTTGACTGCGACGTAGATGGTTTTACAAGTAGTTCTCTTATGTATCGTTGGCTGGCTGAAAATTTCCCTGACCTTACAATTGAGTATTGGATTCATTCTGAGAAACAGCATGGTTTTGATGATGACCTTATGGAATATCTTACTCAGAGTGGTCAGATTTTTGATTTGATTATTATGCCCGATGCCGGTACGAATGATGTAAAACAGCAAGACATTCTTGCCGCGATGGGATACGACATTGTTATTGCTGACCATCATGAATGGGAAGGTAAGTCTTGTGAAAATGAAAACGTTATTATTGTTAATAATCAGATGTCAGAGTGTTATTCAAATAAGGAAGCCAGTGGTGTTGGCGTAGCTTGGCAGCTTCTTAGATGTCTTAGTAAGACTTATTATTCCGGTTCAGATTTAATGGAATATTTGGATATAGTTGCTCTTGGTGAGGTTTCAGATATGATGCAAGGAACTACACCGGAGAATAGATTTATATTTGAGTATGGATTGTCTCATATTCAGAATGAGTTTTTCCAGACTTTTGTAAGAAAACAGTGTTTTTCTCTGTTTGGTATTTCAGCAGATAAATGGTCTGATGCATATTATACAAACGGTAAACTCACTCAGGTGGGTGTAGCCTTTTATATTACGCCATATATTAATGCTCTTATTAGAGTTGGTACACAAGAAGCTAAGACACTTATGTTTCAGGCTATGTGCGGTATTCCTTCGAACATAACTCATAAGGATAACAGAACAGATGCTGAACAGTGTTTCTATGATTGTTCTGCCGCGAAAAGATTACAGGATAAATTAAAGAATGAAGCCGTAGAACAGCTTAGTGTACAGATTACAAATAATTGCTTAGAGAATAACAAAATTCTTATTCTCAATGGCGATGAACTTGACGTACCAAACACACTTACTGGATTATGTGCAATGGGAATCGCGGCGAAATATAAGAAGCCAACATTACTCGGAAGAACAAATGATGGATATATTAAGGGTTCATTCCGTGGTAGGGAAGATAGTGAGTTAAAGGATTTAAAGGCCTTCCTTTCTTCAAGTGCTCTAGTAGATTATGCTTTGGGCCACGCCAATGCAGGAGGTTGGTCTTTAAGAACAAAATTTATAAGTGCACTAACAAATTATGCAAATGACAAACTTGCAGACGTAGATTTTGGTGAAGGTTTCTATGATGTTGACTTTGTATTCAGCGCACAAGAAGATGCGAAAATATCTGATTGTGTTTATGACTTAGAGAACTATAAGAACATATGGGGTCAGGGCTGTAAGCAGCCAATACTTGCAATTAATAATCTTACCATTGATGGTAATGATATATCGGTAATTGGTAAGAACGCAGATACTCTTAAGTTTACTTGCGGCAAAATCACATATATCAAATTCAAAGCAAAGGATTTGTGTGAGAAACTTTCCGGCAGAACAGGCAAGATTTCCCTTAATATAGTTGGTAAAACTAATGTTAATGAGTTCATGGGAAGAACTACACCACAGGTTATGATAGATGACTTAGAAGAACTTAATCCGCTCTCTCAGGAGGAACAGGATTTACGCGACGATTTTAAGACATCTTATGCAGATTTATATAGCTTTTAACTATTTACTTTTTAGAAATAATGTGTTATAATATATATAGAAATTAAAGATAAGGAGTGATTAATCAATGCTTACAAAACAGGTAGATGAACATACAGTTTACTCAGAGGAAGAAGCCGAAGCAACTATTCAGAAGTTTAAGGATAACGCTGGTGCAGAGGGTTATGAAGTTGTAAACTATTCCTCAGTTCATAAGGAAAAGAAATCAAAGGGCGAAGTAATTGACGAATACTGGGTTGTTAAAATTACAAAGAAATGGTGTTAATACCGGAAAGGGAAATTTATGACATACTTAGAATTTTTAGAAGCTGTTGTTGATGCGGTGAAGGACTATGCTCCTTCCGCCGCAATCACCCATTACAAAAAGGGTCATATTCCAACAGAGGATGAAATGCATATGATAGGAGAACTTAACCGTAAATATGCAAATAAGGAAAATTCAAGTGAACTTCTTGTTGAATCTCTTGTTGTTGAAATGCACGAGAAAAGCTATATAACCCTTAATCTTGATAGTATCTATGAAAAGAACCCAACAGTAGATGAAATTAAAGAAACGATTAAGGACAGGGTAGATGTGTTTTCAAAGGTCTACGACAATGTTAATAGCGTGCTTGATAAAGTTGAGGATTTTGACTACATAAAGGATAAACTGACAATACGTTTACTTCCTTATGAGAAGAATAAGGAGAAGTTAGAAGATGTAGTTTATAATCGTTTTTATGACATTGCCGTTGTTCTTTATATTACGATTTCTCATGAAGATGGCGTACTCAATACAACCAAGGTAAAGAAAAGTTTTCTTGAAAAGTGGCATATAAGACGAGAAGCTGACTTATTCACCATTGCTACTCAGAATGTTATACGCGACCAACATCCTGTAATTGGTAGCTTAGCGTCAGTCGTAGCTGACAAACTTGAGAGTGTATTCTTAACAACACCTGAAAGCATATCTTCATATGCTGGAGCGGCACTTCTTACTACATCGCAGAAGACTAATGGAGCAGTTGCCGCTTTTATTCCGGGAGTAGCAGATAAGTTAGCTGAACTTTTTGGTGATAGTTTTTATGTAGTCTTTACATCCATTCATGAAGCCATGATTCATAAGAACGGAGAATCAGTAGAAGGTATGTATAGAGCCCTTGATGGCACAAATCGTGCATTTGGAGAGGAAGATTATTTATCATCAACTATTTATTTCTACGATAAAGATAAGAAAAACTTTTTCCCAGTTGATAGGCCGGAGGCTTAATATGAAGGAATATATAAATCCATCTAAGGCATATGAATCACCTGTTTGGTGTTATGCCATGATATGGGCCGCTATGGATAGATGGGGTGAAGATTTCTTTGACCAAACTGAGGATTCTTATATAAAGTATTATGAAGATTTCATTTATTTTATGAGAAGACAGGATGAAATTTATGAACTTTTTGCTAAAAAGCTCTTAGCAATTGACCCTGACTATGTTGATATAGAATGGATATTGGTAAAAGACTTAGATTGTTCGCGCCGCGAAAGTATAGAAGAAAAAGTTCGTTTTAAGATTTATCAGCTTTTTGCAAAGTTCATGAGTTTAGATGAACATAGAGCTCAGATAATTGAACATATAATAGAAGACACTGACGAATGGGAAGACAGTAACGTATGGGATGATTTCTGTAATCCGCGCGACAATGATGAAAATAAAAGTCAGATAATCCTCTTAGCAAATAATATTTTGGAGTATGAGGAATACGAAGAAATGTCCCTTATGGATATTATATATGGAACAAGACGAGGTGAGATATAATGAAAATTCATACAGATGAAAAAGAAAATTACGTTAAGCGTATTGACAAAATGAAGGAAGATATAGCCCGCCGTAATAAAGAAATTCAGAAGCAGAATAAAGAGAAAAAGAAGGGTTAAGCAGATTAAGGTCAGGATTAAATGTCTTGACCTTTTTTGTATTTTATGATATAATTATATTATAATAAGAAGGGAGGAAATTGAATGGAATTTTATGGTTCAATTCACAATCACACAGACATTGGGTCAAACCAAAGGTTAAGAGATAGTACAAACACAATTGAATCTCTTTGTTGGTATGCCGCAGAAGATTTAAAACACAACTTTGTGGCGATAACAGACCATGAATCAATTTCTCAGTCTATTAATGCACAGAAAATAGAAAAGAAAATAAGAGAAAAATATCCGGACTTTAAAGTAATTCGTGGTAATGAGATTTATCTTTGCCGCGATGACTTAAACAAAGACACATATGAACGTGGCGTAGATAAGTTCCCACACTTTATCTTACTTGCAAAGGACGCTGAAGGACATAAGCAGCTTAGAGAATTATCATCAAGAGCTTGGGTTAAGAATAGTTTCTCAACTGGTAAAATGTTAAGAGTGCCAACTTTCTACTCAGACTTAAAAGAGGTTATTGGTAAAAATCCAGGTCATGTAATTTTTAGTACAGCTTGTCTTGGCTCCGCGCTTGCTCAGGAAGCATTAATCTTTTCTCAGACTCAGAACAAAGATATATATAATAAAATGAAGCAGTGGATAGCAATTATATCTAATATTTGCGGCAAAGAGAACTTCTTCTTGGAAGTTCAGCCATCTTTCAACAAAGAGCAAATTGCCGTAAATAAGGTTTACAAAATGCTTGCCGCAGAGGTAAACTTTCCAGTAGTTATCTCACTTGATGCTCACTATCTTAAAAAGGAAGATGCTCCAATTCACGAAGCGTTCTTAAACGCACAGGAAGGTGAAAGAGAAGTTAAGTCATTCTATGCTTCAACTTACATGATGTCAAGAGAAGAAATTCACGAATACATGGATGAATCAATCGGCGCGGATACGGTAAGTGAATGGATGAATAACACAAAACTTATCTATGATATGTGCGAGGATTATGACTTAACAAGACCACTTCATATTCCATATCTTCCTCTTACAATTGACAAGATAACAGATGCAGATTATGAAGAATTTGCCGGCAAGATTAAGGAGTTATCTTACTTCTATCATTCTCCACATCAGCCTGATAGAGATATGGCTGCCGCACTTGTAAAGAAGATTCAGTCCAACAGAGAAGAATTTGATAACGAAAAATGTTTTGCTGAAATGGACAAAAACCTTGAAGCTATCAGAGTTTCAAGTGAAAAGCAGAATACACAGTGGTCAGCTTACCTCTTAAACATGAGAGATTACATCAGAGTAATTTGGGAAAAGGGTAACTCACTGGTTGGTTGTTCAAGAGGTTCAGGTGGTGGATTCTTACTTCTCTATATGCTTGATATTATTCAGGTTAATCCTCTTAGAGAAAAAGCTCCACTTAGATACTGGAGATTCTTACATTCCGAAAGAGCATCTGTGTTGGATATTGATACAGATATTGAAGGAGGAAAGCGACCACAGGTTTACAAGGCTTTCCAGGACACATACGGAGAAGACAGAGTTTCAAAGGTTCTTACAATCAGAACTGAAAAAGCTAAGTCAGCAATACTTACTGCCTGCCGTGGTTTGGGTGTATCTCCTGAAGAAGCAAGCTACTTAGCATCATTCATTAAGGCAGACCGTGGTCAGCAGAGAACACTTGAACAGACATATTATGGTGACGAAGAAAACGATATTCTGCCAGATAAGAAATTCCAAGAACTCATGGATGGCAAATATGCAGAAGTTTGGAAGGTTGCTAAATATATAGCCGGACTTTGTTGTGGCGTTGGTTCTCATGCTGGCGGTGTAATTTTTTACGATGAACCGATTGTAAACTCAACAGCACTTATGAGAACCTCCAATGGTGACGTTATTACACAATATGACCTTCACACCCTTGAAGAAGTGAGTCTCATTAAGATTGACCTCCTCTCAATTGAAGCACTTGACCGTATGAGAGCTTGTCTTGATTTACTTGGTGAGTATGGTTACATCAATCCAATGCTTCCACTTAGACAGCGTTATGAAGATACAATTGGTGTTTATAAGATTGAAAGAGATGACCCAGAGATGTGGAAACTCATTCACGAACACAAGATTGAATCTTTATTCCAAATGGAACAGCAGTCAGGTATTAAGGGTATCGCGGCGGTTAAGCCAACAACTCTTGAAGAATTGGCAACTCTTAACTCAGTTATTAGACTGATGGCTCCTGAAAAGGGCGCAGAGCAGCCAGTTGATAAGTTTGCGAGATTTAAGAGAAACATCAATGAATGGTATAAAGAAATGGATAAGTGGGGAGTATCAAAGGACAAGCAAAAACTTCTCGAACCTTATCTGTTAGAGTCAAGCGGTATGTGTGAATCACAGGAACGTTTTATGAGCTTGGTTCAGTTACCGGAATGTGGTGGTTTTGGCCTTGCGTGGGCCGATAAACTTAGGAAGTCAGTTGCTAAGAAGAATCCAGCCGCTTTCTTAGAACTTGAAAAAGAGTTCTATCAGAGAATGGAAGAACAGAATCTTGATAGAAACTTCTGTAAATATGTATGGCAAGTTTGTGTAGGTGCTTCAAGAGGGTACGGTTTTAATCTAAGTCATACGCTCGGGTACTCAATAATAGCTTTACAGGAAATGAATTTGTATTCAAAGTTCCCAAGCATCTTCTGGGATTGTGCTAACCTTATCGTTGACTCTGGTTCAATGAACCTTGAAGACCAGTTTAATGACAGTGAAGATGGCGATGAGGAAGAATCCGAAACAAAGAATACATCAGCTGACTATGGTAAGATAGCCACAGCAATTGGTAAAATGATGGCAAGAAACGTTAAGTTCTCTTTACCTAATATAAACGAATCAAAGTTTACATTCTCTCCAAACGTTGAAGAAAACACAATCTATTGTGGTTTCCGTGGCATCACAAGAATCAGTAATGCACTTATTGAAGAAATCATTAAGAATCGTCCATATGCAAGTTTTGATGATTTTAGAAGCAAGGTTAAGACAAATGTTTTACAGATGACAAATCTTATTAAGTCCGGTGCTTTTGACTGTTTCGGTCGCCGCGAAGATATAATGGAAGAGTTCATCAAATCAATCTCAGACCAGAAGAAAAGAATCACCCTTCAGAATATGAATATGCTTTGCGAAAAGAACCTTATTCCTGAAGACCTTGCCTTTGAAAAGAGAGTATTCAACTTTAATAAGTACATCAACAAGAACTTCAAAAAGGACGGAGAAATTACTCTCAACAAGGTTTGCCTAGACTTCTATCTTGAAAACTTTGATGAGGCTAAACTTTATGACTACGAAATCAATGGTGACGCTTCAACAGCAAAAATCAAAGAAAAGGACTGGAAGAAAATCTATGATGTAAATATGGATTTAGTAAGAACATGGATGAAAGAAAATCACGATGATATTCTCAATACACTTAATAACACCTTATATATGGAAACATATAATAAGTATGCTGCTGGTAGCGTTAGTAAGTGGGAAATGGATAGTCTTGGTTTCTATTATCACGACCATGAGCTTAAAAGTCTTAGAAATGATGTTTATTCAGTTACAAATTATAATACAATCAAAGATTCAGATATATCAAGAACTATCACAACAGATGATGGAACAGAAATTGCTATTTATAAGATAAGCAGAATTGCTGGCACTGTAGTAGACAAGAACAAAGACAAGGGACAGGTTATCTTACTTACACCGGATGGAGTAGTTACAGTTAAGGTTTGGAAGAACCAGTTTGCAGAAATGGATAAGCAGATTAGCCATGTTGGTGCAGATGGTAAGAAAACTGTAGTCGAAAAGTCATGGTTCCAGAGGGGTACTAAGTTAATTATTACAGGCATGAAGCGCGACGATACATTCATTCCAAAGAAATATAAATCCACAACTTTTCCGCTTTTCACAAAGATAGAGGAAATGGATGATAAGGGATTTATAACTAAGTATACTACGGAAAGGGTTTGTCTTGACTAATAGGAGGGATAATTATTGATTGGATTATATGACATTGACCTTTTTCATGGGAGGAGCTTTTCAATAAGCCTTCCCTTCCTAAAGGTTTATAACTATTTAATTAGACAAGGCTGTTATCCGGCCATTATGAAAAAGAATGACAAAGGGTCTCTCTATTCTCAAATCTTTTATTTCAAAGAAAATCCTAAATTACAGATACCAAAATCCTTGGTAATTAATTCTGATACCGGAACATTTTTAGGTTATGGTTTTTGCGGCGAAAGTGGGTTGAAAAATCCCGATGTTATAAACTTGCCGCCAAATTTCACGCCATATGATATTAATGAGAAATATATTAGAGATAAAGGAATGTATACGCAAATAAAACGGAATAGTTTATTGAGTTGGAGAGATAAAGATTTTACTTGTAAACAGGGCGACCACTATTTTATAAACGACTATGACTTTTTCTTAGAAGAAGACTGGCACGATGCTTTTGTTTACTTTGATAAGACTTTTGATTTTGTTCAACCCCTTTCGCCGCGAAAAGAAGACCTAAAGTTCTTGGCAGAACATAGCAATTATGGCCGCTTCACTCGTGTTCGCCTTCCTAAGGTTTTTGAAAAGCATGAGTTAGATTTTTGCGGCAGTATTAAACAAGGTCTTTTTACAGATACAGAACTTACAGAGGAAGAAATTTTTGCACAATATTTACTACTTAAAAACACTGGTAATCAAGTTCCTTATCATTCGTTTAAAAACCCACAATCTCTATTAACAAAATGGTGCAATTCTGTTACCACTGAAAGTTTTGTTAAGTTTTGCGGCGATAAATGGAAGCAATCTGAATGGCTGAACTTTAAATACTATCGTTTGTTATATCAGAATCCTACTACAATATCTTATTCTGAATTAAAAGAAGAACTATTTACTTTTAAGTAAAATTATGGTATAATATATACATAAGGTGGTGAAGAAAATGTCAAAAACTTTAGAAGTATTAAAATTTGAGTTAAGTGAATTAGAAAAGGATTTGAATAGTATTGACTTATCCACTTTTGTTTTAAATCCGAGAATTCCAAAGCTCGTTAAAGAAATAAAAGACTTACGTAAAGAGATTAAGGAGGCAGAAAGTAATGAGTGAAGATATGAACGTAGATATTCTGAATGAAGACGGTTCTTTAAAATCAAAGGAAGACTTTCTCGAAGAAATGGAAGCACTATACGATGCTATTGAACAGGAAGTCGATGAATCAGCTTTACTCACCGAAGATGATTGTATCGGCTCAAACGAGGTAGTTGACATTCTTTCATTTAAAGAAAGAGTCATTTGGCTTACTGGAGAAATTGTTGGTGCATCTGAAAGAAACTATGGCACATCAAGAGAAATCATTGAAAAGATTATCACATGGAATATTCAGGACAAGGGCGTTAATGTTGAGGATAGAAAACCAATTCATATTCTCATTAATTCCGAGGGTGGCGATATGATGGAAGCACTTGCTATCATCGACGCTATTAAGGGTTCAAAGACTCCTGTTTATACTCATGTAATTGGTGAAGCATATAGTGCCGCTTTCCTTATTACTCTTTGCGGCAAGAAAAGATTCGGCACTGAAAATTCAACATATCTTTTCCATGAAGGTATGGCTGGATTTATGGGCGATGCCCACAAACTTAATCAGGCTGTTCAGTTCTATAAGAACACACTTCTCAGAAAGACAAGAAAGATTATCCTTGACAATTCAAGAATTTCTGAGGATGCATATGAGGAACACATTAAAGACGACTGGTTTTTCGATGCAAATGAAGCAGCTAAACTTGGAGTAATAGATGATATTAATGGAGGTATTTTTGAATGGATTTAAGAGAAGAATTTAAAGGCACGATTGATGAAGGTATGCTTGAATTATTTGAAAAGCCAGATGAGGAATTTGCTCCTCTTGCCCCTTTTATAAAGGTTAAGATTAAACAGGGTTGTGAGTCAAAGGAATATCAGGACCAATTACTTTTACTTATGGATATGTACGATGCCGGCACAGTAGAGGAAGAAGTTTACGTTCTCGATAATTTCATCAACGAACTTAAAGCTGATACAGACCTTTCGCCGGAAAAGAAAGATGTTTTAGTTTGTCTGTTTGAGTGTCAGAAAGAAGCATATCAGAAGTTAAAGGAATGTGGTAGACCTAAGATTAGGGTTAAGGTTACAAAACTTAGCGACAAAGCAATCCTTCCAACATATGCGCACCCTACTGATGCTGGTTGTGATATTTACGCCGCAGAAACTGTTACGTTTAAACCGGGCGAAACAAAGATTGTAAAGACTGACTTAGCAGTTGCTATTCCGCCGGGATATGAGATTCAGATTAGACCAAGAAGCGGTATGTCATATAAGACTCCTATGAGAATCCCTAATTCTCCGGGAACTATTGACTGTGAATATCGTGGCAATGTTGGCGTTATTATGCAGAATACTAATGGCATTGTTTATGGCGAAGAAAACGAAGATGGCGACAGAGATATTATTTTCATTGACCCAACAGCAGACCCTTACACAATCCACGAAGGCGACAAAATCGCACAAATGGTGCTTAACGAAGTTCCTATGATTGACTGGAACGAAGTAGAAACAGTTGATGACCTTGGCGCAACACAGCGCGGAAAGGGCGGCTTCGGTTCAACAGGACAGTGATGTAAATGGGCAAGAGATTAAGTTATGAAGCAGTAAAGAAAGAAGTCGAAGATGAGGGCTGGACTCTCGTCTCCGACACTTATGTTAACTTGGCTACCCAAATGGATTTCAAATGTCCAAATGGTCATGATAACTATTTCACAATGAGCCATTGGCGACATCACAAAGAATGTCCAACTTGTAAGGCTAATAAATATTTCAAAATGACAGACCATGCTCCAAAGAGTGCTGGCTTTAGAGTTCTTGCTTTTGACCAAGCTACAGGTATTAGCGGCTGGTCAGTTTATGATGATGAAAAGTTAGTAAAGTTTGGTGCTTGGGACTCAAAAGGTGAAAGCAGCGTTGATAAGGTTGCTAAGACCAAATGCTGGGTTGCAAGTATGATATAGTCATGGCGGCCAGATTTAGTTGTCTTTGAAGATATTTAGTTCTAGCCGTATACCGGTAAAGATGCCGGCGCAGATGTTTAGTCTAACTTATTGGTTTATAAGAAACTTGCTCACCTACAGGGTGTTCTCATGAACTATTGCTATGAGAATGGTTTTACTTATAAGATTGTTCCGGTTGCTACATGGAGAGCACATAGTGGTGTTAAGGGTAAATATAGAACAGATAGAAAACAAAGTGCTTAGTTGATAGTTAAATCACTTTATGATATTAATGTTTCGACAGACGAAGCGGATGCTATTTTGATAGGGCGTTTCGCCGCACATGATAATAAAGCTACTGAAATGGTAACTTTCTATTAAAAAGAAAGCCCCGTTCTCTTAATTGAGAACGGGGTTATTTTATTTTATAAACGGGTCGAGTAATTCAAGGTCTTCAAGAGTGAAGCCAAGATTATCGAATTCATCTAAACTAAAATAGATGTCTGGAAATTGAACAGGATGAGTGTTAAGTTCATTTACTTTCGCCGCACATTCCTAAATCAATTCTGTTCTGATTTTAAAGCCGCCATCTTCGTTAATGACGTATTTACCATCAGCATCCTTTTCTCCATACTCCTAGAGGAGTAGACTTTGCTACTCCCCTAAAAGCTCGAATTCTTCTTTTGCTACTTTTGATATTTTAAGAAACTTGTATTGAGTGTTTATATCAAAAGTTTTTGTTTTTATTTTGTCAATAAGATTAATTAATCCTTTTAAATCTCCTGCTGAGTATGTCATAATCCTTTGCCTCCTTAGCGCACATATGTGTCTGCAACTCTTATTCTACCTATTAACCACCTTACAAAACCTTCTACACTTATATATCCGCCATTAACAGCGCCTGAACCTTCTATATTGATAAATTGATTATTACCTGTTTTTGAACCTCCGCCTATCCACATCATATTGTCAAGTCTTAGCATATTATTTTGTAAGTTGTGTCCGTGGTCTGCATTAGCTAATCCAGATGTAGCATTGTCTGCGATACCTTTCATAACAGTAGTAAGAGCACTATTTGATTTAGAAATCTATTGTGCTATATATTCCGGAAGGTCTATTAAACCTTCGCCATTTTCTTTTGGTCCTTTTATACTTGAAAAGTTCATAACAAGGTTTCCAGTGTTATCTATATAAATACCGGCTTTTTCAATTTCAATTTTATCAGCTAATCCTGATGTATCATACTAATCTTTTATTGTGCCACCAATATAAAGTGAACCATTTTTAAGAATAGACAAGATATTGTTAAGTTGTCCGCCGCCATTGCTTGAACAGCAAGTAAATAATCTACTTGATTTAGTACCTTCATCTTGTGAATTACCGCTAAGGTCTATCTTATTATTTAAGTATAAACCTACTGAGCCATCACTTGATGGAGCTTCATCATTACCTAAATAAGTTTTAAAGTAAGTGCCACTCTGGTTATAAACGGTTAAATTTGTACCTTCTCCATACATGATACCATTGTTGTCTGCCTTAGAGTTTACATCAGCTACAACCGGTTCCCTTGTCGTCTATGTTGCTTCGGAGTTGTAGGTTTTAGGTTCTGTGGATACTGTTGTTGCCACTACGAAAGTACCTTGTGCAACGCCAAGATTATCTTCCTTGTAAATTGGTTTTGATATTAAGCCTTGCTAATATTCGAACGAGTAATATCTTATAGTCTTAAGAAGTGAGCTGCCGCCCTCTTCATAGTTGAATGTTGCAATTTGTTTAGTAACCTTAGAATAACCATTCGTCTGGGTTTTAACATAAGCTTCCCCATCACTTGTTTTTGAAGCATATGTATAAACGATTAAACCACTATCATCTGAGTTCTTAATAGTAACACTCACTAACTGATTGCTATTATTTAAAATATAAGCTAAGTAATCATTATCACTATACAAACCGCTTCTAATTACTGTGTAGGTATTACCGCTTGCAGTTATATCACTTTCAATTAAACCAGTAACAAGTTTTGTGCTATCATAACCGAAATACTGCTGATTACTAAAGGTAACTTCATTGCTGTATTTGTAACCAGTAATAACATTTATACTACTGTCATTAGTAATAAACATTTCACCAACAAGATTAATCGCCGCAGTTTCACGAGAAGCCTCAGCACCAGTCTTCGTTGATGTGGCTGTTCTGAAGATTACCTGTCCGGCGCTATTGTATAAGTAGAAGCCTACTTCATCACCTATTTGAGTTTCTGTAGCTATTGTCTTATCAGAACCAATCTAACCAGTATAGTTATAACCTGCTCTAAGTTTGATATGACCATTGTTAACAATGCTTAAACCAAACTTATTAAATATCGCGGCATCGTTAGCATTACGTGAGTCCGTGTTGATTGAAGCCGGGTCACGATAAGCCGAAATACCATTTTTATCCCATGAGAAATAAACATATGAACTATCAGCTATTCTTATCTTGCCGGCATCTAACGTACCAACTCTAATGTAGTCTGCATTAATACCACTTGGGCCTACACCGACGCTCCAGTGTTGACCACCGTCATTTGAGAAGAATAAGCCTTGACCATTTAACTTATATTTATTAGCGTGGTTGTTTATGTCGCTACCATGAGTACCCGTGCTATCTACCTGAATGTTATCTTCATCAGTATTAATAAGCATTAACTCATTTGTATCAAGTGCGCCTTGTAAACTATCATTCTTGATATTCTGTAATGACGTAAAGTTTGATGAACGCTTGTAAATATTTTCGTTATATGTTAAGTTCTGAACTGTTGCTGAAATTTGCTGGAATAAATCTTGGAAAGATGTTGTGTAGTTCTGAACTGTAATTGTATTCTTTGCCGGGTCATCTATATTCTCAGTTGTTGATGAAATAAGAACCTTTAATCTATTTGGTAAACCTGTATGCTTATTAGTGCCTAAAATTTCTTCATCTTCCACATAGGTAATATCCGCAACTTCAAAATTATACATATCATATTCTTCGCCTAATGGAGCAAGGTCGATAACACTGATACCATACTGTACCTTTGGTATTGCACCTTCTGCTGCAACATCAAGTGCACCGAAGTAATATGCATTGTCAGTTAAGTAGTTGTCATCTGACCATGTGCCCTCTTTGAGATACGGTTCATATTTCTTATAGAAGGCCGCCGAGATTTGGTTGATAAGTTTAAGATAACTTGCCCTCTCTCTTTTCCATTGTTGGATTTGGAGATATTCCTAATTGTATTGACCAAGAATACCACAAGTATATGAGTGTTTGTCAACCCAATAATCTTTGCTTCCATCAAAATCTGTGATATGACTAAAGAAATCAATTGCGCTGTCTTCCGCCGCAGGTACACCATCGAAACAATCTTCTGACCATATATTTGGATTTGTGTCACACTTACCATCTGTATAGAATGTTGAGTATATTAACTTAGCTAAGATACTCTACTGTTCTGCCAATCTTGTAAGGTATGACTTATATGCTTGCTGTTCTTCATAGTTAATACCACTTGCGCCGTATTGTGTTCTATATCTGTCAAGCTGTTTTTTAATCTTAAGGATTTGTTCTTGTGATGTGATAATAGCTTGATAGTTTACGGTTAAATTAGCTTCAAGCTCTGTATATGAAGCGTCCTGAAGATTAATGATTTTATTAGATAAATCATCATACTGTTTATTGTAATAACCAAGCTGATATAAATATCCAGCCGGGATTTCATCATCAGATGGCTTAATACCGTAAAGGTCTTGTTCAACCTCATACTTATCAAGCATACCCTTTTGGATGTAGTATGAAAGGTCAATAATGAAACTGTCTCTTGATGGATTATCTTCTGCTGTTTTAATAGAACATAAACCAGTTTTTGAGATTTCACTATCTACGTCCATTACATATAACTTTGAAACAATTTGGTCACTAGCGATATTTCTTGTAATTTCTTTAAGGTTTTTGCCATAGCGGAAACCAATCTGATTTACATTGCCTTTTTCAGTGATGTAAAATACCTTTTTGATATAGTTGCCATTAGCATCTTTCTTAAGTGAACCATTTGGATTATGTTCAGCATAGAATTGTGGGTAAACCTTAAAGACCTTACTGATTTCCTGAATGATGTTAAAGCGATTTGACTTTTCAACACTTAATGTTCTTACACGTCTATCGTGTTTTTCAGTTTTAAATCTATGAGGACAATAACCAAATTTCTGATAGAAACAAGTTGTTCCCTTGCCGCAATCGCACTGGTCAATTTCAGCGTCTTTAATGTAGTAAGGACATTTATTAAGGTCAATGTAATTTGTTTCAATTACATAATCTTCGTCTGTATATTTCGCGGCATCAAGAGGTAATGCGTTTTCCTTTATTTCATCAGTATCAGAAGAAAGGAACTTTTCTGCGCCCATCGTGTCGCACATTATATAAGCCTATTTATCTTCGTCGAATACCTTTAATCTCTGAATGAAATATTGCTGATATTCATAAGTTGAACCAAGCATAATCTGGTCTTCAAAGATTATTAATTTCTTCATGTCTTCTTCTGTAAAGAACTCCGTGTAATGGTAGCGACCATCTTCTGATGTTAAGTCTACCTTACCCTTTGGCGGCCAGAATAAATCTCTACCACTATATCTATATGTTGCTTCATTTGAAGGGAAACAATCAATACCTTTTGTATAGGCTTCAAATAAATAAAGCTTCATAAGTGTAATTGTCTTTGGAGAATCAATTACAAAATATGGATTCTCAATATCCTTATCAACCTTAAATAAAATAAATCTTAAAGGTGGTAAGTTTTCCTTACCAATAATCACACTATCATCTGATTCTTGCGGCGCAGCTTCTTGAATTGGATACTCAAAAGGCTTTGTTGGGCCGAGGTCAAATGTAAGTATTGTTGAATCAACTAAGCTATACTTACCTTCTGAAATTAAACTACCCTTACCAATCTTAATTTGGAATTCTTTTGTTGCCCACGCCTGAACACCTAAGCAATAAATCTTATCCTTTTCGATTTTCTTTTCCTGACCAACAATACCGAAGTTTACAACTTCCTGGCCGTCAGCTTCAGAGATAGTGCCCTCTTTATGCACTATTGTTATACCGTTGCCGGCATCATTTCTTTTAAGGTTGAATTGGTTCTGCGTTGGATTCTTTTGATAATAGGTTGTTTCCGTATCATACTGAATTTTACCGTCAACCATTTCAGCATACGCAATAACGTCTGTTCTTTCGGTAAATACGAATAGACCAGATTTTTTAAGAGCATTATAGATAAAGTCGTTCTTATCGCACAAATACTTATAGATTTGCGGCTGAGAAGTATCTGGCGCTAAGTCGCCATTGACGATTTTTTCCGGATAGCCCTTATAATAAATACTCATACCAATTGCATAAACATCTAAACCTTTTCCATGTTGTTTTTGTTCAGTCTAAATAAAACCAATCAAATCATCATGAATACGTCTTTTGAGGTCGCACCATCCAATAGCATTAGGACCGCCCCATGTATATTTATTACCCTCATATAAAAAAGTAATAATATTAAGCTCTTCATCTGAATTATGAACATTCGGGTCAAAACTACCAGTATAATTAACTGTCCATTTATAACCAATCTGGGCTTGTGCTGGATTATAAACAAGAACAGAACTATCAATGTTTTCACTATCTTCGCTATACTTTAAACCCTTATGAGTTATTGCAGGTGTGATGAACATTGGGTCTTCCTGTAAGTAAGACATTGCAGACCAACCATCTATCGAGTCCATATCTGTGCCATTCTATACAAGGTTTCTTGCGAGCTATGGAACGATTTGTCTTGTTGCTATTTTAGAGCATACACGGTAGAATTTATCGTCTGATGTCTTTGGTTCTGCCGCGAAATCCCATTCTTCACTATTGTATTCATTTGTGAATTCATCTGCTCTACAGTTATAAACCGTTGCATACTAGTCAATTTCTTCTGAGATATTTGCGGCTGTTCTGTTTGTGATAGAGAACTTCTTACCCTTTACATAAGTATGGTCATTAACATCACTAAGATAGCCTTCATACCAAACGCATCTATTACCTCTTGATTCAAAGTCTGAGTCAAGGATTTTGTCTGCTGTATCATTTTTAAGATACTTGAATGTATGGCTAATATATGGGCTATCAATGTCTGCTGAACCTAATACTTCGCCGCGAACTAAATGAGTATCTTCAAAGATGTACCATAATTTGCTCCATGTAATTGCCCTGTTCCATTCAGCAAGGGTCATGTAGTAGGTATATTCTTTATTGAGGATTACCCCGTCTTCGTCAAGTTCGAGTATAGCATCTGATGGAATAGCATAGAATTGGATGATTGTGCGCGGGTCTACGCTTGAAGGAGCAAGTAAAAGCTTTCCATTATATTCAATTGCAGTTTCCGTTGCCGCCCTATCATATTTAACGGTGTCGGAAAAATTTGGTTCTGAATCTTGGCCATAACAGAAGCTTAAGCAACTGTAAGGCACATATAAATATCCGTCATTAGCTATGTTTGAGACATATTCTTTGCTAAGGAGATTGATTACACCGTCATCTGTGTATTCGTCCCAGAATGTGGTGTTTGCGAGGTCATCGCTAAGTTCTACTACTCTTGTTTCATCTGTATAGGCGTTGGTAATTTTATCTGTACCTTTTTCGGCGCGAATACGTTTAATTTGTTCTTCCTCTAATCTGAATGATAGTCTGTGTGCGTTGATTGCGCCGCCAAAACAGCTTATTGGAATTTTGAACAAACGTTCTTCCTTAAATTCCGTAAAGTCGCCCCAGTTATTTTCTGGCGCATATCTCCAAATACTATCCTTTAAAGTTCCGCGCGAAAAATCACCAATTTCTTCAACGTTATTATATAGTTCGGTGTCATAAGTAATGCCATAACCGTTTCTTGCAAGTTCATCTATACAAGCGTCTTGACAAGTAAAGGTCTTGATAACACCATGTAATACCTTCTTTTCATCTACACCTTTAATAGTAAATTCATGCCATTTACCTTTATAATTAAGTTTTACTTTAACCTCTGAAGAAAGCATATCTATAAAGTCATTGTGTACGTAATCTCCCACAAAAGGGTCGAAATATTTATCAACCATTTGAAAGCTGAGGGATTTGCTTCCCTTCAGCTCTCTTGTGATTGCTATACCGGTTGCTTTGCCCGGATAGTCCATGTCATGTGCACCAATGATTATTCCTTTCTCTTCGGCTTTAGAACCACTACCATTTAACTTTTCAACCCATACGGAAAGTTCATATGGTCTTTTCTAAATTGCCATTTAATCACCTCACATTAGTAGAATAAAGGTGTGTATTTAATCTGTATTTTATTTAACATATCTGCCATAGCCCAATAAGGCGGAGGGAAGTTTGCCCACAAATAGTTGCAAGCGTACCACCACCAGTCGCTAATATCTCCATTAATGCATCTAAGGGGAAGTCCCGTTGCATCATAGTCATCAAGTGATGGTGGTTCATGGGTATCAGGGTCAAACCAGATACCTTTCTATGAAGTCCAACTAAAGAATGGCGCATAAGAATTCCATAAACCATTAAGGATTTTTAAGAATTCATATTCCGCATCATTTCTAAGCTTGTGATAGAATGATAAAGCAAAGAAATTATCTTCTTCCTCAAAATAGGCAAATTCGTCAGCATACCACGTGTTGAATTTGAATAGTTCATCTGGACAGTCATCAACAATACGGTCAGATGGAACAATGCCACTATCTAAAATATACTGTTCTGGTATAACTTTAAAGAACTCAATTTTAGCCTTTTCATAGATATAGTCAAATAACTGCTGAACTTCTCTCTTATTGCCATTTTTATCTCCGCCATAACCCCAGTCAAATGGTCTTGCATCTTCCCAACGTTTGCCGCCCCATAAAGATTCATCAACTACTGGCTCAACACTGATTAATGACCAACCCGGTGGAAGTTTGAACCACTTGCCTTTTGTAATGGCTTCATTCATGATTACTTTATTTGGTTTGTAAACAAATTCCATACCATATGGGTTAGCTGTCGTGTAAAGCATATGTTCATTGGAATTTACGTAGTAATAATCATCTAATAGGTCGTTTAAATAACCATTAATACCTATTGTTGAATCAAGTTTATTAACAAGATTTGATAGGCCATTCTTTAGAAGTTTATCTCTGTTTTCTTTAGTGTATTGGACTTTTTTACCAACGAATACATTATCAGCGTCTTCACCAATAGCATTAAGATATTCTTTAATTAAAGCAACACCCGAAAGTTGAGATTGGTCAATTTCAAGATAATCACTTGCTATCCAGCCCGGCATACGATAACCATTGAGAATTTCATCTTCATAATTATAGTCGCGGAAATCTGTGCCGACAAACTCTGAAGGATGATTGATATATGAGTCAATAAACTGGCCAACCATTTCTTCTTGGTCCATTTCAGTAAAGATAGGCTTGAATTTTCCGAGAAGTTGTTTTAATGTGTCCCAGTATAATTCATACTGCTCTTCTTCATCTATACAAGCTTCATAGAGTTCATCATATCTCGCCGCGAAAGCTATACCTTCTTCAAAGTCAAGTGCAGCATATGTTTCTCTGTATCTTGTTTTATCGGCTGTAATTGTTAATGTATTTGTGTCTTTATTGAAGCTGAAGTCTAAGAACATAGTTAAGAAATTAAGTAATGGATTATTAATTTCATTAACGATTATCTTATCATATTTACCTTCATTGTTTGGTTCGCCTAAGGTAAACATACCCTCTGGCATCATGTCAAGCCAACGCATTGTGCCAACCCATTCACCATTAGGAAGCTTATCTCCTCTCCACTGGATTGTTTGCCAATAGAAGAGTTTAATAAAATGTCCTAGTTTTTCGCGCGGAATAGGTTCAACATAATAACAATGGCTAGGATGGAAATCACCTAAATCATTAAGGGTGTCTATACCTATATAATCATCCCAAAAATCTTCAAGATGGAGATTAAAAGCCATTTCCGAGCTTTCTTCTGCTGATGATGGATAATCACTGTCTGAATGGATGTGTTCTGATGAATAGTCATATTTGTTAACATCAAAACATTTATCAGCAGGGATAATACCTTTTTCAATTAATTTACTAATGTCATATTTATCATAATAATTAGATTTCCCACCGTCCTCTATAGAACAATAAATTTTATCCTTTATAGTCGAAGAATCAGCGTCATAAATTCGGCTACTAATTCCAGATTTAGGTAAATGTCTACGTTTGAAATAACGATTACCATATTTATAAGGTTCATTATCTTCTTCTTTGTATGTAGTTAAACCACACCAATCAACCGCATTACCAATAGATAAACGTTCAACATTAAAACGTCTTATTCTAAATTTTGTGCCGCCACGACATGACCAAAAACTCCGCTTATTTTCATCAAAACGAAGTTCCCAATCTACAGGCAAATCGCCCGGATTATATACAAGAATACGTGAACCAATCATTGGTCTATTATTTACAAAACCAAGTTCCATATTGATATAATCTGTTTTAGAGTATTGCGGCATATACATAAGTTCCTAATCAAAATCAAGAGTAGGAGTTGTTAATAATTTTGCGGCGCTTTGCCACTATGGAACATTATTCCAATAATTACGCACGTCTACTATGGTCTTTTCGCCTTGTGGAGTATCAAAGAATAACTCACCAAACTGAACCTGTTCAATCGTAGGGAAACCAGTTTTCCATGGAGTTCTATCATTTGGATTGTAATCAATAGGGTCGCCATTCTTATGAATGTCATTACAATGTAATATATCACGATAATTAGGGTTTTCGTAATTTGGTTCTCCACCCTCTAAAGTGCTTGGAGCAACGTTGTAATGATATTTTTGATATTCTTTTTTCTCAGTATCAATAGGCGAATAGTTAAAGGTATCATTTTTAACGAAAGTATCGTCCTTTAAACTCTAATTAATTATACATTCAGGAGTATGTGTAATGTAATAGTCAGCAGCCCTTACTATGTATTTATCTTTTCCCAACGCATAAGGAAAATAACAAATAAAGGTAAGTTTACCATCACCTTTGTAAACTCTTTCTCCAGTATCATGATTTATAAAACATATTGATTTAAATTCCGGCTTCCCCTTTAGTTTTGCCTTCCACGTCTTATAAGGTTCTTCATCAAATACTAAGTCTTGGAGTTTATCGGTAGAAAAAATCTAACGTATCTTTCTGTAAATTTTCTCAGAAACGCTATCAAAAGCCACATTACAAGTAAATTCTCTATTCTTATAAACTGAACCAAAATAGTATTGTCCGTCGCCGCCCGGAACGTCTACTACAGAATCGTTCGTGGATGGGAGTGTTCTATTTTCGTATTTACCTGAAGAACTTACCACTTCTAAGTTTAAATCAGAAGTGTGGATATTACCAAAACGAAAACCGCGAAAGTCCTTTGTTTTCATGTATTTCACCTCACTTAAAGGATTTTGATTCCTGTCTAATATTATGTAGTCATTACTGTGTTTTTATCCAATAAAAGAAAAGAGCCTGACCATAGGGGTCAGACTCTATAAAATTAATTCTATTGTAAAATAGTAGGTGAACCAATTGGTCTAGATACATCTACAATTTCTTTTTTAACCCGTTCTATCATGTTATCAACATCAACATCTGAGGATAATTTGTCAATGTTAAGGTTAATCTCTACCGCTACGTCTCCGCCGCGATTGTTAGTGATAGTTTGTGTAGGATTGCTACCAAGCCAAGGAAGGTCAGCAAGGATTTTTGCGGCTTCACCGATTCTTGCTGTGTCTTCTGCTGAAAGGAAAGCTTCTGGTTTTGAGTAAGAACCGTCTACCCAAGCTGGGCCTGTGTAGTTTACAAGGCCGCCTTCTGCGAATTTATTGGTTTTACGTTCGAAAAGCAAATTAAATCTTGAAGATGCCTTAACAGCGGCAAGTCCGAAATTGTGCGCGTCCTTACTATCCAACCCTATATATTTAGTAAATCGCCAATATTCCTGAGATGCTGTTTCATATATCTTTTTCATCATATCAGTGGTAAACATTTTGCTAGAAGGGTCGCCCGTTGCCGCGAAAATGTCCCGAATTAAATTATCTACATTTTCTTGGCTGCTGTGGCCAGATGCGCCAATTAATGTATTCACAAGATTTCCAAGGTCAGCATTTTTTTCATATACGCCATCTGCCGTTAAATCTCCACCAAAGCCCGGAGTTTCAGGCGGAGGATTGCTAGAACCTCCGCCTTCGCCGCCAAGTTTACTTGCGAGGCTATCAGCTTCTTTAGCGCACTCAGCTAATTTTTCATAGGCATCTTGTAATGCCTTGTTTGCGGCATCAATAGCTTCAGCAGCTTTTTTCATATCATTGGTAAAGGCTTCTGTTGTTTCATTAAACTGTCTAATAACTTCTTGGGTGAAAGCTTCTCCAGTCTAATTAACAATATTTGTAACTTCCTGTCCGGTTACTGTTGTCATTTCAACAATATAATCCCCGGTTTCGGTAACTGCATCCATTGCCTATAATGCCATATACTCAGTAGCTTCTTCATAGGTGTTAGCATATTCTGCTAATTTTTCCTATTGCATAGCTAATGTCATATCAGCATATTCTTTAGAAATAGAACTGATATACTGAGCATATTCTTCTGCGTTATCAAAACTCTGTATCATAGACTCTGCTTTTGCGTTCCAATATGCAGTATTATCAATGATAGCTTCTTTGAGTTCCATCTCTTCGTTGCGAAGTTCTTCTTGTGATTCATAAAGCTTTTCAAGATTATCAACCACATTGTCAATAGCATCGTTGAGCATTTCTTCTCTAGATTGAGCAACTTCTTTTTCAAGACTTGCTACTTCCTTTGCGTTTGCTCCTGATGTATCACGGCGCATAAGTGAAAGTTTCTTCTCTTGCTGTGCAAGTTCTTCCCACTTATTTTCTTGTTCTCTTAATTTCTTCTGCTTATCAATAGCATCCTTAAGAGCATCAAGATAATCGTCATCTTGTTTCTTTAAGTCATCATATTTAGATTTTTGGTCATTAACCTCATCTTCATATTGTTTCTTCAAAGCTTCTGCAAGTTGTGTTTCAAGTGCAACATATTTCTTTAAAGCATCTTCGCGTTCTTTCTGAATGTCCTTTTCTGCCTTTCTTACGTTATCCTCAGACTTAAGCAATTCATCAGCATATTTATTATATTCAGAAACTTGCTGTTCAATAAGGTCTTTAAACTTATCACCAAAACGTGCTTCATTAAGAAGTCTCTGGTCAAGCATATATTTACCGGTTCTTGCGTCTTTACGAGCATAGTTACCAAAGTTAATATTAGTTGTTTCACCAGTTTGAGAGTTAGTATAAGCATATGTGCCATTTTCAATCATGTTGCCATAATTGTTTAGACCAGCTTTAATTGCTTCTTGTTTTGCTTTTTCTTCTGCGATAAGTTGTTTTGTTGCCGCACCATATCTACTCATTGCATCAATAGCAGAGTCGATAGTGTTGGCATCTTCTACTATATCTTTCGCGCGAGAAAGTTCATCATTGAATGAACTTAATGCTTCATTATAGTTATAAAGATTATCAAGACTTGACTTGCGGTTTTCTGAGCCATTTAATAAGTCGTTGTAAGCCTTAATTTTATCATTAAGGTCTTTCTATTTGTCGGCCACATCTTCTTGTGCTTTAGCTAAATCTTTAAGAGCCTTTTCATATTTTTTAGTTGCTTTTTCAGCATCGGTTTCTTCTGGGATGGCGTTCTGATATTGTTCATCAAAATAGTTTGCCATACCCTACCAGTAAGATTTAGCTTGTGTCAAACTCTTCTCTAGAGCTTCTATAACAGATTGTTCTGCTCCAGCGACCTTTGCAGCGTCAATAGAAATCTAAATATAATTAACTTTTTCCGCGCCAAGGTCTTTATATTTCTAAATTAAGTCCTCTATGTTCTTAATAGAACGAGAATTATAATTTAGATAATCTTCCGGATTTAAGCCTACGTTAAGTAGTGATTCTTTAACGGCCTTGAACTGAGTATTATTAAGGCTACCTTTTTTAAGTTGTCCTTCTATTGCCGGGAGTATCTTGCCGAAATCTTCAGCAATAGTATCTATGCCACTTTCAGTTATTTCTTGAACTGCTAACGCTGCACCTTCAGTTGTAGGAATAAGGTTATCTGTTAATCCATTTTCAAAGCCAAGTGAAAAGTTTTCTGCCCAAACACGACCCGCTTCTTCCTGTTCTGCTTTTGTTCCAAAAGAATTTATAAAAGCTTCTTTTGTCTTCTAATAATTATCGGCAGTTATCTATCCCCAATCAAGGTTTTGATAAGCAGCAAGAACATTACCAGAGCCTTTAATCAAGTTAAGATAACTTCTTGTGCGTCCTTCATTATAATCAAATTTTGGTAAAAGATTCTAATAAGATTTTAATACATTTTCAGTATCAGCAAAAGAATCTGTTTTTTGGTATTTAATTCCTAAGCTGTTAAGTTTATCAGTTACTTCTTTAGATTGTTCCTTGATATGTTTGTTAATTGATTTTTGTGTATCTTGGTCAAAAGTTTTAATAATATTATTTAATTCTTTTTCGTCGTAGTTTTTCCAATTTGCGCCAAGGTCTTCTAACTTTTGTTTTATAGTTTCAGATTCTTTTTCCCAGTTTTCTGCCACCATCTAACCTATGCTTTGATTTTTTTCTGCTTCGAGTATTTGGAACTTCTCGTCATCAGTTAGAGTAATTGCTCTACCAAAAAGACCTTTTTTGAAGTCATTCTTTTTTGAGTCATAAATTTTATTATAAAGGTCTTCATTATTTTCTTTTAAGAAAGCAAGTGCATTTTTATTTAGACCACGATAATCAACAGACCCCGCTTTTTCTGTAATCTATCCATTAAGCACAGCGGCAGTAAGTTGACTTACACCCAATGCCTGCCCAATATTTTGAGCTCTAACTTTAGCTTCTTCTTGTGCCAGTTCTCGTGAAGCTTGGTCAAAATAAGCCATATATAAGTCTTTAACTTGCTTTCCAACTTCTTTACTAATCTTGGCAGAACCTATTTGTTCTTTTGTATTAATATTCTATTCTTTTGCCCACTTTTTCACGTAATTTCTTACTGTTTGTGGAATGTCATCTCTTTCAAAAACTTGGTCAAAAGTAGTCTGAGCCGAAATTCCCAAAAGTTCATGCCAACGCTAAAATGTCTATCCCATTACAGCATAATATCCTACATTATCGACTCTTTCTCTTTCTGTGTTTATTTTACCCTATTCCAAGCTATATTTCTGCAAACCAGTTGCAATAGCAGTGCCCTCTGCAATAGCTTTACTTTCTTTTTGCTTTTCGAGGATTTCATCCCATTTATCAGACTGAACAGTGAGTTCGTTTGTTATGGTGCTATAACTATCAATTAATTCCGGGAATTCATTTACTATCTATTCAACAATTTTATTATATTCTTCTTGTTCATCTTCTGTTAATACAATTCTATTCCGTAATTCTTCATATCTCTTTTTAAGCTCTTCTGCGTTATCATAGGTTTTTCTAGCTTCTTTAGCTTTTGAATTGGCTTCTGCAATTAATTCTGATTGCTTTTCTAATAATTCATTAATTCTTTTTAATTGATTTTCTGGGCTATTTTCTTTAGCAAATTTCGCCTATTTTGCTAATTCTACACCTATTGCTCCAATAAGTAGTAAAATGAAGGAAATACCACCAGTCATTGCTGCGGATGAAGTGGTAAAAGCCACCCATGCACTATCTGCAGCTTTAATTGCAGTGGTCACAGCCGAAATTGCTGGAATTAAATTAGTAGTAAGCATCATGACAGATGTCATTGTCATTGCTCTAAAGGCTTCTTCGGTAGAAGTTGTGCCACTAATTATGCCTGTTAAAGCTATAGATATAGAACCAAAAGCTGCCCCTAAAGCCGAACCTAAAGCGGCAGACTGCTGTTTAGCTATTTCTTCGGTATTAGAAAGAGTCTTAATTCCTTGGGCCGCTGAATTAATCTTATTGGTTGTATTCTAAGCCGCTTCGCTCATATGTCCTAACTATGTTGTAAATTCTGAAGTATCTTTACTTAGGTTAGGGAACATTACATGTAAAGCCTCTAGAGCCTCCTTCTCCTGTCCCATAGAATAGTATTCTTCACCTAAAAGTGTATTTAAAATTACAACTGGATTTGTGAGTCCCGCTATGTCAGTAGATAGCATTTTAATGGCTTCGCTAGTGCTAGTAAAAAGTGCAGGATTGAGATTATTTCCAAAATTTGCTCCAAAATCTGCTGTTAAACTATTTATTTTTGCCTTCAGATTGTTAATCTGTTTTGCTATTGCCTTCTCACCGAGAGAACCTGTTTTGTTATTAAAATCATTTATAATTTTCTTAGTAACGTTATTAAAAGCATTTGATACAGTTTGTGCTGATGAAGCAATTTGTGTAGTTAAGGCACTAATAAGCTATTTACCAATAATAATACCCATTACGCCGCCAACAACAAGTCTTTTTGTATCAACATTATTTAATCGGTCTAAGAGGTTGGAAGCTGTTGTTAACATGCCCTTCCATAAATCACTGTTTGTAATAGAAACCTTAAATTCTTCCCACTTTGTCTGTAACTGCTTTAATCTGTATTCTACAGTGTCAGCATATTTTGCGAACTGCTGGTCAGCCTTACCTTCGGCTTCTGCCGCAGTTTCCATAAGTTCTACGGTTCTATCATATCCATCCATAAGAGCAAGGAAACGAGACTGCTGACGAGAACCAGCCGCGATAGTAGCGATATAACGCTGAGTATTACGGTCTAATGATGACCATTTACCAGACAATTCAAGTAATACTTGGTCGAGGTCTCTAAACTGTAAGTTTTCGTCCTTTAATTGAACGCCTACACTCTTTAATGCTTTATCTACTTTGTTAAGGTCTAAATCGTCAAATTCTGATTCAGCCGCCGATACATTATTCTTTAATTCACCAAATCGAGCGATAATGGTCTTTAAAGATGTACCGATGTTCTCTGCACCTTCCTGGGTGGTTTCGAGCATATGAGTAAGGAATACAGATGTATTCTCGAAACTCATACCAGCAGAGTTAGCGATTGATGCAGTTCTTTCCATAGCTTTTGCGATTTCATCAACAGATGCAGCTGCGTGAGCGGCAAGTTCTGAGTAAACATCGGTAATATGGGAACCTTCGTTCATCGCCATGTTAAAGCCGTGGATTGTAGATGTCATTTCCTTAGTGGCCGTGCTAAAGTCTGAACCCGCTAATGTAGCAAGTTTCATGGTATCAGTTGTTAACTGTAAGGCTTCGTTTGTGTCAAGACCTTGCTGATAGAACAAAGCTGATGCCTAAATCATATCATTCGTACTTTGACCAAGTTTAGTAGCCATGTCAGCATATTTATCATATTGCGCCCACATGTCTGACAATGTTTTATCAGTAACCATGGCGATAGATGCGAATGATTTATCAAGTTGCTTTACTGATTCAAAAGTTTTATTTAATTCTGCTCTTATCTTATAGAAAATTGATGTTGCCGAGAAAAGGAAAAGGATTCTCTAGCGCAGATTTTCTATAGACGTTGCCATGTTTGAGGCCTATGTAGCAGCCCTGGCAATTGGATTTATCATTTCATCAAAGCTATTATGTGCCCTACGAGAGTTTTCGGCAGTTTCTGTCATAACTCTGTTGGATGTTTCCATAGCTTTGTTAAGTTCATCTGCTGAAGCGCGAGGATTCTGCATTACTCTACCAAGGTCAGAATAGTCTTTTTCAACTTCCTTGATAGCTCTACGAGTATCCGTTAAAACAGACGTTTTTACTTTATATTCCCCGCTTTCCTTGTCAATACTTCCAATCGCTTCAACTGATTCTTTTCCAGCCTTGGTGTTCTTTCTAGCTTCTGATATTTGCTCAGCATACTGTGCCGCAGCATCTTTGGCCTGTTGTAATTGTTCCTTTAATTGCTTTGCTTTTTCACCCTATGAACTAAGTTCCGGACCAAGACCATTTTCAACAATATAAGTATTTAATTGCTGCCAAATCTATTGTATACTTTTTGATGTTGCCGCCAATTGCTGTGCTTTAGCAAGTATCTTTGCTCTATCTTCTGCTTTTTGTGCATCAGATATTCCCTGGTTTGTGGCAAACAGTTGCATGGATTTTCCAGCCTTGTTTGTGCCAACACCAGTAAGAGCATTAGCGATTGCGGCACTTTGTTGACCTTTAAGTTTTTGCTGTTCTGCTTGAATGGCTTTTAATCTTTCGACTCTTGTCTTTAATTCTTCATTCAAGGCTTTTTCAGCAACTTCATTTTTATTGGTTGCTGCAACAATATCATCGGTTAATTTTTTGGCATTTTGAAAGCCAGCTTTAGTAAAAATGTCTGATAGACCACTAACTGATAGCTTAATTCTATCAACCATCTATTTTAAGTCAGTTCCAGCCGCGCCAATTAATGTATCTATCTTACCGAATTTACCGATAAGTTTATTCATGCTATCATTAAACGCCGCGATTTCCTTTGGGTTAGTAAAACCATTCTAAGCCTACTTTTTAAGAATATCATAGTCCTTAATCAGCTTATCAAGCTCTTTACTAATATTACCAGTTACTTGAACGGAATAGCCGGCGTTTTCCATTTCTTTAAGCGCACGCTTATAGCCTTGGACCAAACCAGTGCTATCAAGGTCTAAGGTATAAACCGTTTTATTTGCTGCCATTCACATCACGCTCCTTATTTTTGCATATGTTTTAATAATACTTCCAGTTTTTCTTTAAAGTTAAACTGTACACTAGAATAATTAAGCATCAGATTTTCCTTCCATTTGTTTGGAGGTGGGTCACCATCTTGTCCCGTATATGGAGTTAAGAAGTTTTGCACATCTTGCGGTGAAGCGTGTCCCAAACTTGCAAAGGTTTCTGCCATTCTTCTCCATGAATTATCCCATGTTTTTAGTAAAGGCAGGTTAGGGTTTTTCTCCATATTTCCATATGAGAAATAGAAATCCTTTAATTGTAAAATCTAATCAGTCTTTTGTAAGGCTTGCGCAAAGGCATAGAAAATAACGGAAGCTGGAATAAAATTGAAACCAACAACATAGAAATCATTAACTCCTATGTATTCATCCATATCACATTGGTCATACCTAAGAAAACTATTTATGTTGGAATAAAGTAATTCTAACATATACTTTGCTATTCTGTCACCGCCATAAATGTAGTCTTTTTCGAGCACAGTTTCATTAACCCACCATTGTGGCTGTTTTCTGTATAACCATAATCTATTTGCTAGTTCATATAAGACTGCTCTTTTAGCGTCATTCAAATATCTTCCCATGTATTCTTCATTATAAAATTTACCATGAGAATCATTGAAGGTAAAAGTACCAATATTGGTATAGTTCTTAATTTGGAAACCAAAAAGCCTTAATTCTCCATCTACCAATTTGCTGAGAACAACGTCAACGGCCGCGTCCTTTCCTGAATTACTTTTGTTTTGGCCTACGATTCTTACCTGTTCTCCCGCACCATCGTTTATAATAGCCTATATCATGACACCGAACATGACTTCTCCTATTGTACCAGATGTCGCTTTATAGTTAGTAGTGTCTTTAAAAATTTTATCAATAAGATGAGGTTGAGCTTGTAAAATTCTTGCCATAGGTGTTTTGAGGTTATCAATTTCCTAATAGCTTTCGGCAATAACATCACCTTTTCTTTGTCGAAATTTTTCTAAGGATTGTCTTACAACCCCCAAGAATATTGAAGCCATCTTTTCCAAATTGGCGAAACTAAGATTTGAAAGTTTTACCCCTTGTCCCTCTGCTTGTCTTATAAATTCAGATTTATCAACCGTAAATGACAAAATTCTTTTAAGGTCTTTATATTTATATCGGGAAGTATCATTCCCATATTCATCCTTTATTTTCTAACAAATTGTTTTATCAAAAGCATCTTGAATTATTTTATAACTGTCTTGTCGTGTAAAAGAAAAGAAGTTCATATCTTCTAAGAATGATACACCGTTAGCATCTGTAGTACAGAAGACTTCAAGCTTTCCTTTCTTTGGGTCTTGATTGGCCGAAATCATAAAAAGTTGCTAAGATGTTTCTTTTACATTTTCCATCTTTCCGGTAGACATATTTTTACGTCTACTTCTGACCGTATATTGATGTGTAAGAAAGGCAATATCTAAGTTGGCTAAAAGGTCCTAACTAAACTATTTAAAGAATACGTCATTTTGTCTCATACCATTCTTTTTAACATCTTTTTTAAAGGATTCTATAAGTTCCTTACCCATATCCTTACTCATTTCGAGCAAACGAGTTCTAAGAAAAACAGGATTTAAAACATATTCATCCCCGCCAGGCTTCCTACTAGTAATTTCACTTTGCTGTAAATATTCAGCTTTTCTGCCAGACAATCTGACATATTCTTGCATTTTTAGGTCGCCTGTTTTAATAATTTTATCAACGAACCCTTTATTAGACAAGTAAAGGAGCCATTCGTAATTGCCGGTGCCGTCGCCTTTTTGGTCGAAAACACAAGCTCTCATTCTTGCTTGAAATTTGTCTATTTTGCCTTTATTTTGAAAGGTATCCCAAAGGTCCTTTAACGATGTTGGAAGCGTAAACTATCCATCTCCTTCCATATTTATAGCCTTTAAAAACTACATCTCTCTAATAAAAGATTTTTCAGCTTTTCTCATAACATTATATATAATGTCTGACTCTTGCATCTTTATCATAAGTAATCACCTGTTAATTCGGTTTCTAAAAAAGTAATATTACATATTCTTTCATCCAATCTATCTTCAGGCGGATAGCCAATAAAACTAAAATCACTTACAACAGAGGTGTTATAAGAAGTGCCCAATTTCATTGCCAGACTTGAACGAATTTTAATTTTAGGAATTTCAAGAATAGCAGTTTTTGGTTCCCCGGTAAAATAATCCTTTACGGTCATTTTTCCAGTTAATCGTAAGAAGTCTTTAAATAAGCGATTACCAACTTCCAATTCAACTATCTTATCCTCATAGTTAAAGGTATAATCCACAACAACTTCCTTATGTTCTGCCATGAAAATTATCTGATTGCCGCATACTTTGAAGTTAAGTATCTTTTTACCAGTGTCTTTATCGTAGCAAAAGATGTATTTGTCAGATTGCGGCGGAAGTGGTTTAAGCGGTAGCCAAGGCTTTCTACCCATTGGCATCTGTTCTCCTTCGGGATTTCCCTGTAAACCTAACTGTTCCGGAACTGCATTAGGAATAAATTTCAAAACACAAAAATATCGATCTCCATCCTCAATGACAGGAACCTACTCTTTATAACTTATACTTTTTGTTTTTGGCCTACCAACCTTTGAATTACTTAAAATACTCCATGTAGTTGGTGAAAGCACCCCGTTTGATATTGCGAAGTTTGCTTGTGTGTCAGTTACCCAATCTATCAATAAATTATTATGATAGCCACCACGAGCTTCTTTGATAGATTGCTGTTCATAGAATTGTGCTATGTCAGCTCTTTCAAAATTGAGTATAGATTCGTTAATATCATAATGCTGATTACCAATATCAACAGCTTCATTAAGTCTAATGCTTACATCAAACAATTCTTTTACTCCAACAAGATTGTCTTCCATAATATCACCTCCTTTTTAATAATGTAGTTAAAACCGTTTGTAAATAAAAAAAGAAGTGGGCGACTAGGCCCACTTCGTTATTAATACATTTCTTCGTTTGCGGCAACTACTTCTTCTTTGGTTTTAAGAATTGGCGTCCGAGCATATCGTTTGCTTTGTGGAATAATTCTTTCGCCGCCATTTCTTTCATCTTTTTCTGTATTATAGAATATTAATTCAACAGCGTCTTTATTTTCATCTATCGGGTCAAGAATACCAACATCAAACGAGAATGTTGCCGATTCACCTTTTCCACTTAGATTTAACGTAGTTGATGAAGAAATTGTTGCTCTGTTTATTACAATTTGACAAGGCTGGTCTTTACCAGTTGCTTGGTCTTTAACCATTGTATCGCCGACAATAAGATATTCACCCTTAAAGGTATCGTAGTTAATTGGAATGTCGATGCCTAAAAATGAGATGTCATTATCATCAGTATCTATCACTCTTTCTTTTTTGTAATAAAAAGTGCCATATTTAAGAGTAATATAATCACGCTTAGTAACGAGGAATAAAACAATAAAATTATCTTCATCTATATTCGTGATTATAATATCATTTGGAGTCAATGATAGAACCCATTCTGAAGCTTCTTGTCCATAAAGGCGCAATAAATAGTCCTAAATTTCACTTAAGAACTTGTTCTTTTTCGCGGCAAGATATTCTTGTTCGCTTTGGTATCTACCCTCAAAAGATACACCCTTCTATTCAGCTATATCTTCTGTTAAGAAAGTGGACTGTGCAAAAGGCATCATAGTTTTAGCATCATAATAAACTATGTAATTATCTTTTTCATCTTTATACATTTTCTTTATATTTGCGAATTGCTCTACCAAATCTATCTTAAGACCACAAGGGTCAGTAACTATACATTTTGTATAACGGTCAATTTGTTTAGCTTCCTTTAGGGAGTTTTGTTGATAACCGTAATCTTTTATTTCATTGATTTCATCGGAGATAAGGTCTATAATTTGCTGTGGCATTGCTAGGCATTGCCTTTCCTAAGTCTAGAACCAACAATATGGATTAGAATAATCTCGTCCGTGTAATTGGGTCGCGAAAAATTGTGCATCTAACATATTTTTAGGAAGTAAGAACCATAGAATATTATCTAAAAATTCTTTATTGCCTATTGCCAGGCTAGTAAAACGAGCACTCATAAAACTACCGGGGAATATCTGATAGAATATTCTGGCATCAGTATTATTAGATGGAGTTACTGCTCTAGTTGACCTTGGACGAGGTTCTGGTTCAGAACCGCCACGTATCGAAATTCCAGCCACTTCAGCAACAATACCTTTGCAACCATGAATAAGTTTGGCACCAAAATTACAATTCAATTCTTTATTTTTCTTGTCTTCTTCTGAATAGTATTGCACTTTGCAATTACAGTAATATTCCAGAGTATCGTTCAAATTTGACCCCTAAATAAAATTCATTACTCCATAAGGCTAGCTATTCTATAGAAGAATAGTCACGCCCTGAACATCTTTACTTATATCCACATAAGGCGCTAAATTCTAAGAAAATGAAGTCTTTTGATTACGATGTAAATAACCTTGTTTTAATAACCATCTATTTTCAGCCACAAAAGCGTTATCTTGGTCATCTTGGTCATATAAATATTTAACAGTGTAGTCATAAGATTTATCAGGTGCGGCACTTCTTACGACCTCACCGCCACCACTATAGTTTTTTTCCAGTATTATATCTCCAATTCTTGGATTAAAACCAGCCTTTTGTGCACACCTAAAAACTATCTCCCATTCTTCATCAGTTAATTCTGGCGATGGGTAAGCTTTTGTAGAATATGAATTGCATCCATACTTATTGGCAACCATTAACTTAGCAATTGCAGAAGTCCAAGGTGACATTTTCTAAGCTAAACGCCCCGCTGCAAGCATACTCAAAGAAGCCTGTGTAAATAAAGCATCTTCTGCTTTTAACTTAATATCTTTTGTATAAGACCATGAAACCGTTTTTCTATTACCTATACCACCAAAACTCTCATTTGTGGCAACGCTCTTTGAGAAATTAGTTAACTTTAAAGAATCAAGATATAGGACCGGGAGATAAAACTCCTCAGTCCCAATCCTGTTTATTGAATATAAAGTAACATCAGCTACGTCCCTTATTCCTTTTTCAGCAAAAATGTTCATTCGCTCTCACTTCCTTTGATAGTAGCTGAGTATTCTTCTGGTGTTAAAATACGCGGCTCTAAAGTCTAAGATGGTAATTTTGTTTCGTCGATAGAATATATGTTTAAAGTGCCTTCTATAACAGCATTTACATTCTCTGGCGCGACATCATAATCTTCTGTCGTCTTAACTTCGCCCTGTTCTTCACCAAGTAAGATAGGAGCAATATCTCTATCCTATGCGTAAACATTAAGCTCTAAGTCAGGTTCAACAGTGCCAGTATATTCTTCAGGATGTAATACTGGATGTGGGCTAGTTTCCTCAGCTATATTCTCAACATTCTTGCCGCAAGGACAAGTATTATTGACTACATCATAAGCAGTTAATATAATCATTCGACCATTCTTTGGTCTTAAAGCATTTAGCTTCATTGAGAATACTGTCGGGTCACCACTGGCATTTAAGTTTAATTTATTAGTTACAGACAGCTTACATAATGGAATCTCTATCTGATATTTAATGTCTTCTCCAAGTCTATCGCGCATAAAAGTCTGGCCAACAAACTTGAAATAGCCGGGATAATGTTTAGAATCTATAATAAGTCTTTTGCCTAATGATTTATGTTCCTTCGCTTTAAAACGTTCCCATTTATAATAACGTTCCCCACCTTTGATTATAGCCAAGTTACCCGTAACCCTTTGACCATTGCGGCGATAAAATTCAAAAGCATTTGGTATGTATGGTTGCATTGTCTTAGGGTTCAAATAAACCTTTAAAGGTGTCTGGGAATATTTATCAAGATACCTATATTGACCATGAAGCATGTTTATATCAGTATCTATACAGAAGTCCTGTTTAGCCACATATTCCTCACATTCTTCTATATAGAAAGCATCGTCATATCCCGTCTCTAATTTGTATATAGTTTCTTGCGGCGAAGTAATGTTGGTATTATATACCACATTTACATTAGCAAAATAACGATAAGGTAAGTAATCGCCATTGTTAATGGCATAATTTTCATCAGTAGTTCTTTGGCTATAAAGCTTGTTGCGGTCGCAACCTTTCCTATAACCATCTATATATAAATTCTATGTCAAGAACATAACGTCCGAATCAGTTACATCTTTGCCCCATTCCTTTAATGTAGCTATGGCCACTGGTTCATATTCTTTTTTAGCATTGGTAATATGTTCCCTTATCCATTCAAAAACCTCTCTACCATACTGATAATGTATAGCAAAGTATTCATTATCATAGGTATTATAAGTTTCCTAGTCGTGAATGTAAGAAGTTTTATACCATGACTCTTCGTTTTCTGTTGGGCCTTTTCCATTAAAGAAATACCACTTCTAAGTCTGTTCTCTGTAAAACAAAATTAAATCATTAATTGCAATTCTATTATTACCATCAGTAGATTCAACATAACCGTCTACCATCCAACAATATATAGACGACTCTCCAACGTATTGTTTATCATCTACTCCCCACCTATCCGGGATTATCATAAAATCAGAAAATTTCTCTGCAACTAATGTGCCTGTTCTAAGACATTGGTCTGGCGCGAAATTATCAACATTTCTATCATAGAAATATCTCAGATATAATTTTAAATAGCCAGCACCTAATTTACCCGTCCAAAACAAACTATTTGAAGCTGGCGTAAAAAGAGCATCTTCTAAGTTTACAACTATGTCTCGTCCAAAATCCCAAGCCATTAACTTAGGATTACAACTTCCGCCCGAAGAATAGGCAGAAGAAATACTTTCATCTACAGTGGACACCTTTAAGGTGTCCATGTAGAGAACGGGGATGTCGATTTCATTATCGTCTTTGTCAAGTTCAATGGCATACAAGCAGCCCTATAGGACTTCTCTTGTGCCGAACTCCTCAAACATTTCCATCTTATCCCTCCTTTATATTACTGTGCTGTAATTTTTGTTGAACCGTCCTTTGGTACAAGACCACCGCAACCCTGTTTCTGAGTCTTTTCAACTTCAAAGAACTCAATAATCATCTGGCCGCCTTCCTTTGGCTGTGCAACTTCAACTTCCATAGAGAATGTTGTTGGGTCACCATCTGGGCTCATTGTGAAGCTGTTGTTAGATTTAATCTTACATACAGGGAGTGTAATCTTAATTCTCTGGTCTTCCTGAGTATCGCGGCTTCTGATAAAGCTTTCCATTTCAATCTGGTATACACCAGGGAATGTGCCCTTATCAACGATAATTTTCTGAGTATTAATTGGGTTCTGTTTTGTGCTAAGTGTTAAGCTAGCCTTAAGGAATGGTTCTGACTGGTGGAACCAGTAGTCATCATCATAAGGAGCCATTGTGTTTGGATTAACATATGCCCAGATTTCACGGCTAAGATTTGGCTTTTTGCAGCATGGTACGCAAAGTCCAGTATCTTCTGAAATGCCTTCCGAGTCTGTAAGTGAGTAATCCACACCTGTTACTTCGCCAACAGTACCAACGGTTGATGGTGTTTCAAGTGTTCTCTTGATATAAAGTGCGCCTGTTCTGTCAATCTTGAAGTTATCTGCTGAACCTGTTGCAGCATCTTTGCCTTCAATTTCTGGTGCTGTATCGAGGAACATAGGGAAAGCAACTGCAAATCCTGTTGTTGCCGCGAAAAGAGCAATGAAATCTGTTTCTGTATACCAAGTATTATATGTAAAGCTAGATGTTGTATCAGTTAAAAGTGTTGTAATACCTTCCTTAACAGTAAGGTTATTTGCATAGTTAAGAGTTGAAACAAATGTTGTGTTAGCAAAAGGTCTTACAGTGTTATCAAGACCACCAACAATATCCTTAGGACCAATTGAGAAAATATCTTCCTTATACTTAGTAATGATGTAATAAGCAAGAGCATTAATGCTATCAAACCTTACCCACATATCAATGCCGGCAAACTGAGTAACATCTACTACTTCTGTTACATCAATCCAAGCAAGGTCTTCCTGTGCTACGCCGTCTCCAGCGATTTCCGGGTTAACGTCCTCAATCTTTCTTGTTAAATCCCAATCTACAGTAGCCGCGCCAAGATAAGCTTTAATAGAACCATCAAGGCAAACTCTGATTTTTAAGAATGGATAAGCTTCAACATCATCAAGGTATCTGAGTGCCTTATCTTCAACAACGCTAGCGCAAGCCTTTGTTGTTTCACCATTCTCATTCTGTTTATGATAAATGATTTTTGCGGCCACTGGAGTGTCCTCATATAAATCATAACCTCTCTTATAAGTAATCTCATATTTAAAAGATTCAGATGGCTGATTGATACCAACTGTCTGTCTTCTCTTAATTGGATAAGATTTACCATAGATATTAAAAAATCTATCCGGAACGATAGCTAATGACCTTACCTCAGACTCAATTTCTGCGGCCCATCTATAAGGTTTACCCTTAACTGCGCCGAATCCCTTAATATTTACACCGTCAATAACTGATGAACGCTGTAAGTAAATTGGGTCACCATTGAAGTCCTGAACAACGTCTTCAGAGCCATCTCTTGGAAGTAAATTACCAACTGTAGCTTCTGCACCATCATTTCTAGGATAGAAACATTTTTCAAAACGGCTAACTCTATCAACGCCGCAATTATTTACAAGTCCTGATGTAATATCAACCTGACCGTTTTTCCAATCTGCGCCAAGAACACCGCCCCAGCATAAGCCGAGTGATGCAGGTGTACAAAGTGCATCTTCAAGTGTGAGATTAATTGTCTTGCCAAAATCCCATGAAATAAGTCTAGAATTACCTCTGCCGCCTTGTGCCCAAGTACCATCAGCAGATTTTTCTGTAGTTGCAACCTTTAAAGTATCAAGGAATAAGGCTGGGAGGCGATAGAGTCCTCCCGAGCCATCCTTTTTCTTATGAATACTTGAAATGGTTACATCAGCGGCTTCCTTTATACCATACTGGTCAAATAAGTTCACTGAGTATCACCTCTCAATTAATCAATATTCTGTAGCACCAATAGCGATTGTTTCGCCCTCGTCTTCTCCGTCAACTTTGTAAAGTTCAGCTTCATCAAGAAGGTTAAGGTTCTCAGTACCAACAATCATTGTTGAACCGTCGTTTTCTTCTGTATTCTCTACAATTTCAAACTGAACGAATTTAACCATTTCGCCGTTTTCAGGTCTCTGAACGTCCATGTCAAAGCTGAATACTACTGGGTCACCATCAGCAGAAAGTTCGATTGCTGTGTTTTCGCTTGTCATCTTAGCTTCTGCAATGATAATCTGGAAGCTTTCGTCTTTACCTGTCTTCTTGTTTCTTACAACCGTTTCACCAACTACACGGTATGTGCCTGGGAATGATTCAGCAGAAACAATGATTTCCTTAGCAATTGCGTTGCCGTTGTAGCCAACTGAACGTGTGAACTTGATGTAAACTTCACCCTTAGCAATTGGAGTACCATCCTGATATGGCTGAAGTGTTTCTGGGTCGATGTATACAGCCTGAGCTGTTACTTCGCCTTCAGATGGGATACCCTCACTGTTACCAGCCGGTACAATGAAGTTTCTCTTTGCTGTGTACTTGTTGTATCTGTTTACAACGTCTGTGTCCTGAACAGCTTCTGCTGGGCTATTTCCGCCTGCCCAAAGAGCAGCCATTGAAGCCGGTGTAAAGAGAGCATCTTCAAAGTGAAGTGTGATTTCCTTACCGTAGTCCCAAGTGATAAGTTTACCGTTTCCGCGGCCACCTTCAGCCTGTGACTTCTGAGCTGTCTGGTTAAGGTTAGTAACCTTTAATGTATCAAGGTAAAGAACTGGAGTGTACTTAGTAACGTTCTTTGTAATCTTTCTTGTCTTAATAGCAGCAACTGTGCAAGTAGCATCAAATGATGTACCGAATTCGTTACAATCTACTGTGTGAATAAGACCATTCTTAACAACTCTTACGAGGTGAGCATCAGTAGCGTAACCATTTTCGTTAATCATCCAAGCAATCTTGTTAATTGCCTTTGTGCCGTACTTATTAACTACAAATACAAGTCCGTAAGAACCGATTGTAATAAGTGCAAGGTTGCAAGTGCCAGCGAATACCTTGTCCTGATAGAAGAGCTTGTTGCCAGCCTTATCGAAGAATTCGAAGATACCATTGTTGTCTGTTACAAGGCTCTTAGCATTTACGTTTGTAAGTAAGTAAATGTGTGCGCTATTTGAAAGAGCACCGCTTGATGGGTCAACATAGATTGCTCTATTTGACTGCTTTGCTGCAGAAGAAAGGATTCTAATCTGTCCAACCTGTCCGTCTGTGTCAGCTGTTGCAAGTGCATTAAGCACGCTTTCAAGGTTGTAAAGTGAAGAAAGTGCATTACCAGTAACAATATCTGTAACTGCAACACCATTGATTGTGTAGCTGTTGTACTTGTTCTGTGCGGCAATATCGTCAATGATTGGTGAAGCAACTGTTTCCTTACCTGTTACCTTGTAGCCACCAAATACTCTTGTGAAACCAGTTTCGCTTGAACCTTCAGCGGCATCAAGTGTCTTAGCCTTCTGCTTAAGAGCATCAATAGCGTCATTGATTGAGTAGTGTGTATCATCGCCCCAAGTATTTACTGCATTGTAGATACCTGTATCAACGCCCTTACGAGCTGAAGCGAAGTCGTAATATGTGTTATTCTGGTCGAATAATGTGATTGCGCCAGTTTTCTTGTTGTAAGCACTACCGAGCTGCTGTGGAACATAGAATCCCATTTCATTTTCAACAAGAAGTTCTGCGTAGTCGCTATAAGTAATATCATAAGCCTTAGCAGAATATGATTCTGTAAGCTGATTGATTGCTTTATTTACTTCTACGATGTTGTAAAGGCCTTCTGAAACAGAACCAATAACACCAACAACTACAATCTTTGTTTCGCTACCAGGAGCAGCGGCAAAGTTATCGTTGAATTCGATGCCAGTGAACATTGTATCAGGATTTGCGAATCTATAACGCGCGCCTGACTTTGTGATAAGGTTCTGATTCTTAGCAAATAACATACATACCTGTTCAGCATATGAGAATTCATGTGTGCCCGGTGTCTTATCATCATCCATTACATAGTGTGATGAAGAGTCAGGGTTAATGTTATATGCTCCCTGTGAAGCTTCCTCTGTTGAGATAAGATTAGATGTGAAAGTAACTGTGAAGACCTGTGTAGTTTCGCCACCTTCTGTTATTTCACCTGTGAGCTTAATCTTTGAAATTGTGATGTCATCAGCTTCGTATCCAGCATCAAAAAGAGCAGAAGCCTCAACTGCTGCACCTGATTCAGCATTAATGAGTGATTCAGATGTTACATCGTCAGCACCGAAAATCTTAGCCGGTGTGCCTGTTTTAAGGTATGTAGAAATTGTTGTGAAGTCTTCACTAGCACTAGCAATTTCATCACCGATTGAGTATGTTCCTGCGAGTGTAAGGTTTTCATCAGTAACTGTTGATATACCGTTAACTCCGATTATATCGTCGCAATCATAGTTAAAATGAGTAAGAATATCTGCGTTCTTAAATACATAAGCTTCAAAACCTTCTTCTGCGCCGGCGCCAGTTTCATCAAGTGGGTAAACCATTGTTCTTGTAAGAGCGCCTTTAAGAATAGAAGATGCTGAAAAATTTCTGCGTGATTCGTATGTTTCCTTTACTGTGTCGATTCTTTCGAGCATAAGGTCAACGATTTCACGAGAACCAAATTTTTCATAAAGATTATCTGCCATTTAACTTCAACCTCCTTAGTTAATCTTTTTTAGATAAGCCCCAATATTCGGGCTTTATGTTCTTAGGGTCTCCACCCGCCCATAGCGAATGTAAGTCCTAATCCCATTTTTCTTTTCGCTGGTATCTTGAAAGTAAACCATAGAAACAATAGAGGGATTTATTCTAATAATCAATTCCGAAAACCTCGGCAATCTCCAGTAAATCTTCAAGACTCTGTTCCTCGCCGTTTTGCTACTGCTATTTGCGCTTTACTGCTTCGCGCTTTTCTCTTGCCAGACGCATCTTTTTGGCTATTGCAGATTCGTTTTCTGGCGGCGGCTCCGGAACATCTTTCCTGTTCTAAAGTCGCAAAATTGTTTGAAAGTCTTCAAAATTATCATTAGTAATAAGTCGCTTATCTTCCGGTGAGCCGACAAGAACAGCGTTTAATTTTGGGAGTAATAATATCTCCTCGTCTATAAAGGTAGAAAAAGCCGATTCTAGTTCTAACAAAAACGAATCACTAGCCTCGGCATTTCTAAGCAAATATGTTAGTGGGCGAAGGTCACCATAATCTTCAGGATTAAGGCCTTTTTCAGTGATGATATTTTCAATCTCTGGAGTTGTAAGGAGTAGTAAACCTAAACGTGTGTAATAGGTTGTTGAACCCATTCTTAAAAATTCGCCCATGGTAATAGGTCTGACTTGACAGATATTAGAGAACCATGAAGGATAGCCGCCATAAGCCTGTTCCTTTACCACTTTTATTTGATTAGTTGAAAGTGCCAATGGTAAACCTCATTGTATAACTTCCTACGTCTTTCGTAAGGGAAGATAAGTCAAAGCCTTCATACCTAATCTCTCCTAAACCATTTATGCGTTTATTCTAAAGAGATTTGCGCACTTCAGCCATGATAGCATGAGGTCTTAAGTTATCACCAGTAATAAGCCATTCCTCAAAAGGACAATAAATATATACTAATATAGATGCTCTTTCCACCGTGGCATTTTCGTCATATACCGTTCCGCCGGAATAAACAATTACAATCTTACTTGTAGTTGTTTCATCAACAGCTTCTACTAACGGAACTACACGAATTTGTTTGCCAAAAATTTCGCGCATAGGATTCTCTATATCAGGGTGCTGTTTACCCAATGGGTCAACATCGGTATTAACAAGAAGTTTTAATAGGTCCTAGTTCTTAAGTAAGCTTTTTGCTACTTTTATTAAATTTTTTCCAAATTCTTGGCCATAGTTAACTTTTGATTCTTCCATGTTAATCACCTCTTATTCTCATGATTCAAGAAGAAATTATCATCTTCTCCCACCAAAATGTCTCTTGACGAATTTGGCTCTGGCGGCGAAACAAGCGATTCTTCAAAGGAAAGAATTGCTACATTTTTAATACTTAAATCGTCATTGCCAGAAATCTTCCATCCCCTTCCTTCATATTCAAAGTAAGTGTCTTTAGTAAGGAAGTCAAAATTTTGTGTAAAGAATTTTCTATGGGCTAATGGTTCTCTATATGTTACTGACCCATAGGACATTAATTTATCCTAAACGAAAACAGATGTTTCACTAACTATTTTCGCCGGAACTGTGTAAAGAGTTTCGCCATATTGATTTGGTATTGTAATAACAGTATCAAGTTCAATGGCTTCATAAGACTGGTAGCCGTGGGTGATGTCATCACTTACATAAACCACCAACCATATTTTATCATATTCTACGTCTTTGTTCTTTTGGAAAGTCCTAAATAAATCTCCCGTATTTCGCCGCGAAAATTTTAAAGGAACTAATATATTAGAAACTATCTTATCTTGTGTCCATTTTGATGGTTGGATAGAGCAAGGTATCTCATTTTCTTCGTCATTTATACCATAAATCACGGCGCGATATTTGGTTTTCTAAATAAATAGCTTTTCAAATTCGCGCTCCTTTGCTGTCCTTACTCTTTCCTATATGTTATTACCATCTCTATTCATTCTTTTTAAATATACATCATTAAAGTAATCATTCATAGCACATCAATCCTATCAATGATATTCATGCACTCAAAAATTATCTTCCTGTAATATTTATACGAAACAAAGCGGCAAGATGATAGTTTGGAATATAATACATAGTAATCAAAACTCTTTTTCTTGTTTTCAAAATTGTTTAAGTCTATAAGGATATTATCGAGGAATGTCTCCCATGAGCCTTCCTTTTCTCTCTCACAAAGTAAACCGTATAAACGATTTTTAAGAGTTTCCTTATACTTATCTACGTATTTTTCGTCCATTCTTTCCGCCGCCTCCCGCTAATTGTCTATATCTAAAAGGAGACTTATTGACTGAACGATAGTATGTTCTCTCTAAGTCTAACGCTTCTTTGCAAACCTAATCCTTTAACTGAATAAATGTTTTTAAAAGATTAGCCTGTGAGAAGTCTGCTTCGTCATATTGTGTCTTAATGTTTTCCCAACTGTCAACAGTTCTTTTTAGCCATTGCTGTTTCATGAATGTGGAAATAACCTGAATTTCTTCATTACCCATCTTGCTATCAACAAAGCACTGATTTGCTTCGTCAATTTCAAGGCTACATCTTGGGAACTTAAAATAAGGGAGGGCCTAATCTAAGAAGGCTCTCCAGTCTTTTATGAACCATTCAAGTTCTTCCTGTGAATAACAATGTGACCATTCATCTTCGTTGACCTTTGATAGAAAAGCACCATAAACATCCATCAAAGTTGTCAATTATCTCACCTCATTATCTTCTTGGTTTAAATACACCCTCTGGTTCTCTATCGTCTTTCATTGATGCGGCTCTTTTATCAGCTTCTTCAAAAGCCTTTTTCTTAGCAATCATAGCTACAACATCAAGGCCTGTAATTTCTTTAAGAATGTCTGATTTTTCCGGATTATAGATGTCATTTTTCGCCGCGAATTTTGCAAGTTCTGCAGCTTCCTCGTAAGTAACGTGAGAAAGTTTTTCAATAAAATCTGGAACTGATGCAGTAGTTAAGAGCTTAACCTTTTCCTCGTCTGAGAAAACAACAATATTTGTTGGAGTTGTTGTATCTGGTTCTTCAAGGCCAAGGTCAATCTTATCTTCCATACTGTCAATAAAAAGCATACCAGACTCAATCATATTTCTAAAACCAGTCTGGAATAAAAGCTGTGCTACCATATCAAATGGGATTTCCTGAACTACGTTCTTTCTTGGGAATTCTCTTCTGATATTGTTAATAGGGTCTATAACCACTACTGTCTTGTCTGTTGTGTTTCTAAGTCTTACCATTCTTGTTGTACTCTGTAACATATTAAATTCCTCCTTTTAACTCCTTTAAATATATAAAGAAAGGTGGTGAGAATTCTCTCACTCACCTTTTCTTTACTATGTATTCGATTTTTAAGATTAAAGTGTGTTAATCTTTGTTGTATCTGTGTAATCAGTTCCCTGACCAACACTAACCTTACCAAGTTTGTGTGGGTGGTTAACGAAGCCAAGGTTGTTAACGTCGATGATGCATGGGTTAGATGCAAGGTCGAGGTTTTCATATACACACCAGTTGTTTGTAGTGAGGATAGCAACACCGAATCTCTTGTAAACTTCAAGTTCAATTGAACGGTCTCTGTTCTTGAAGTCATCAATCTGTGTTTCGCCTTCGAATACAACCTTAACAATCTTTTCGCCCTGATTTGCCGGCATTACGAAAGCATACTGTGATGGAATCTGATACATATCGTTGTTCTCGTCAACAAATGACTGTGGAAGCTGAACGATTGGTGTACCTCTGAATGTTGTTACGAAACCACCATTAGCAATATCATTAATATCCTTTGGTGAGTAAACTGGTGTAGCGTAACCAGCGTTTGAAGCTGGGTTAGCAAGGATTGGCATACCGATTGCATCAGGACCCATTTCAGCTACCCATTCTGGTGTAGCAAGGATTACTGCTGAACCGCCGCCATATGTCTTAGCAATTGTGATAAGCTTCATCATAGCTGCTGGGTCGAAGCCGTTAACAGAAACCTTGTTTGCGATAGGCATATCTGAGTTCTGAACTGTAGCGATAAGAGCCTTAGCAATTTCTCTGTTGATAGCTTCCTGAAGACCTTCCATTAAAAGGTTGAAAGGTTCTGTGATGTCTTCGTCACCTGAACGGAGTCTTTCGAAGTCAATGTAAGCAGCGCCACCGAAAGCCTTGCCTCCAACTTCGAAGTAGTCGTGGTCAAGTCTGAAGGCTTCGTATACACCTGAAAGACCTACTTCTGTGATGAATGTCTTTGCACGCATACGTCCTCTCTTAACCTTGAATGTGTACTTCTGGTTAAGTCCTACTGTCTTGTATTCAGCAAATACACCAAAAGCATCTCCAACATACTTAGGAAGAACTTCATCGAATGATTCCTGCATAATCTGGAAGATTGTGTATTTGTTATCTTCATAATCTTTTCTTGTTGCGCAGAGCTTGTTAAATTCATCTGCGATTGTACCCTTTATATCTGTTGCGCTGTACTTTGTTACGTCAGGAGAAGTACCTCTAAGAGCGTGGATATAAAGTGCTTTGATTGCGTTCTTATCCATTAATTATCACCTCTCCTTATTAAAGAATCTCGAACATGAATGAGCATGTTCTGTCTGCGTTGTCATATACAGCAACAAGCTGTGCTACTACGCCGCCAAGCGCGTCATTACCTGTGATGTCATAACCAATTACGAGTTCACCATCTGAACCTTCTACAACAGCCGCATAAACTGGAGTAGATGTACCTGATTCGAGGAATCTCTTAAGGTTAGCTACTACATAGTATGAATCATCTGTAGATGTGCAAGCTGAAAGGTCAAGTGTGATATTGCTATCAAGGTCTGCTGTCTGAATTGAAGTTGTTGTGTCCCAAGCAACAGTGTTTGTTGTAATTCTCATACCTCTCTGGAGATAACCTACTCTTGGGAGGAAGTCCTTTGTTGTTGAGCAGAACTTTCTTCTGTTGTTTTCTCTTTCATCATACATCTGTTCTGATGAATAAATCATACCAAGCGGAAGTCCAAGGTCTGAAAGTGCCTTTGTAGGAACTGTTACGAGTGAGTTTGGCTTGTTTACAAGAACGCAAGCACCATTCTGTGCTACAATCTTATTACCTGTTGCCGCACCTGTTGCGTCTACTGCATTTACGTAAGGACCTACTTTTTCATCTGAATAAAATTTAGGGTCGAGAGCACACTGTGCTTCTACCATGCCGGCTCTAGTGAACCATACCTGGTTTGGTTCAATCTGACCGTAGTTGTTACCTGAAGCTTTCTTACCGTTACGGAAGAGGCCTCTGTCAAATTTTACAAGTGCCATTATTTATTACCTCCTTCTTTTTTCATGTGATTTTCAATGAGTGCACAAACGGCATCAATTTCACCCTTTGAACCTTCGTTCTTATAAATGAGAACTGGTTCTTCTGTCTTGCCGAATGAAGCACCTGAGCTGTATGCCGCGAAGCATAACTCTTTTCTAAAGTCTTCAACAGAATAGTCAGCCATTTTTTCGGTAAATTCTGCAATCTGGTCTGCTGAGAGATTAGCAGAGAATTCATCAATTATCTTGTTCTTTTCTTCTGTTTCTACAGTCTTCTTATAAGACTCTAAATCTGACTTTTCATTATTTATGTCGGAAAGTGCTGAGTTGAGTCTAACAATTTCAGCATCTTTTTCCTCAACTGTTTTAGAATATGAATTAATTTTTTCTTCAGCTTCTGCAAGCTTTGCGTTTAATTCATCCATCTTTGCGGCGAAATCTGTTTTAGCAGTTTCAAATTCAGCAACAAGAGCTTCATATTTTGCCGCGAAGTCTTCTGCTGGAGCCTCTGGTTCTGCAACCTTTGGTTCTTCTGCTGGAGTTTCAGGTGTAGCCACTGTGTTATCAACTGCTGGAGCTTCCGGTTCTGCAGCTGGCGCTTCAACTGTTGGTGCTTCTGGTGTAGCTACTGTATTTTCAGTTGGTGCTTCTGTAGCCTGTGGTGCTTCAACTGCTGCTGGAGCTTCAGGAGTTACAGTGTTTTCAACTGGAACTTTGTTTTCATTTTCCATCTTCTTACTCTCCTCCTCAAAATAGTGATATAAGTCTCTGGCTCTTTTTCTTAGTTCGAAGAAAGCCGCACCTTCAAAACACGGCTCAACTTCGTCACCAAGTACCTATAAGCCAAGTAGTCTTCCCTTTTTAAAAAGGAAATACGGTTCTCCGTCTTCCTCAGAAATCATCCATTCACCTTCTAAGTCTTTAGAATAAATTTCCATTGACTGAGGTTTGGTAGGAATTAAATTGGCTTCTGGATAGAGGGCAGTAAAAAGAATAACATCTGAGCACGCATATTCTCTCTCTATTCCGTCTTTGTCTAAATGCTTTTCCCACGCAAAGTTTGGATTTTCTGGGACGATACCATAAATCTTACCGTCCGAATTTGTGTAGCCATGGTCTTCAAAATCTAATTCGTCCATATTAAAGATACCCTTAATTGGCGCATAAGGTAAAGACTCAATAAGCTATCTCGCAAAATCGTCCGTAATATATGTACGATTTCGGTTCATTCCTCTATAAAAATAACGCCCTCTGCATTTTGAAAGTGTTGCTGTGACTTTTTCCGGCTTAGAATAAAGAGAAACTTCTATTTCTGTAGGAATTCTTACGCTCATGTTTTATTCTCACCACCTTTTTCATTTGATTTGCTAGTCTCACTAGTCGATGTTGTACTCTTACTTTCTGACTATGATGAACTTGAAGAACTTGCAGTAGCAGTTTTATTAGCGTCCTTCGTAGCCTAAGCAGTAACGGCGTTCGTCTTACCAGATTGTGTGTACGCAGACTGGAGAGGTTTAAGCACTTCGTCTAAATCTAACACATCGTTTTCTAAACTCTTAAGGTCACTAAGGTTAACCTGGTTAACACCAGAAGCCGCAACCGGAGTAAGAAATACATAACCAAATGCTGCCAAGTCTTTGGCTCTTGATGTGTATTCATCTAAATTGTAGTAACTTACAGGGAGTATTACAAAATTAAAAGATATTTTCTTATTTCCAAATTTATTGTTCATAAGTACGCTAAAGAAGTGTGCGAATTTTCTGCCTAAAATCATCATCATAGATAAGTCATTATCAAGAGAAACTTCCATACCAAATTGAGTTGTTGCACTGAATAATTCTTTTGTTACACCCGCAGCATCATAAACTAATTGCTGGGCCTGTTCTACATCAGTCCTATCACCCTACTCGCCGCTAAGGTCTAAAAGACCAACCTTACCATATGATGTAATAACATCAGTATCCGGGCTGTCCGAAAGCATTTCAACAACACCATCGTGAATTTCAAGAGCTTCGTCAGGCTCAAAAAGTAAGTTAAGACCATCATGCGGAATTTCCTGCGTAACGATTCTCTTTAGGGCAAGTAAGTTTCTTTGTTTGTTAATGTCTTTATAGTCTTCTAAGTCATCAATTAAAGGAATTAAATCTAAGAAGAATGGTGTTTCTTTTATATAGCAGAAATAAATACCAATCTTTTCAGAAATGAACATCCAAGGGTCTGCGCCTTGTCCTTCGCGCTTATACTTTTTATATCCTTTCTGAATTTCAGATGGATATGCTTTTAAGATTTCGCGGCGAAGTTTATCATCAGAAATTTCTTTATCGAAAAATCTTAGGTCGAATTCAATAACATCAACGTCTTGTCTATTCTTAAATCTACTGCGGCAATAAGCAAATGGTAAAGTCTGAATCGCAATACCTTCAGCATTATCATGAATAATTCCATAATAGCCACCATCGACCAAAACTCTTGTAGCAAACATAGTACATTTATCTTCTATGTCAAAATCGCTACAGAATTCTGCGGCTTCATAGTATTGCTTCTGATTACTCTTTTCAGAAAGTTTACCCTTAAAGCCTTTAGCATGAGGAATAAGGAGCCAAGAATAAGTTAGGAAAGTTGAATAATGAAGAATAATTCTTTTATATAAACCACTTATTTCAAAGAAGTGCTGAGATAATTTACATTTCTCTATTGATGTACCCTCTTTAACAATTCTTTCTATATCTTCTGGAGTGTATTCATGAGATAAATGTCTCTTCGTTGATTCTCTGCCTTTAAGTTTTTCATAGGCGGCATCATTCTTAGCAATCATCTTTTGGATAACACTTTTAAATACATCTACTCTATTACCCCTCATAATTTCCTAAAGCTATTCCTAAGTGACATTCTTATTTAAATCCAACCCTATCACCTCCTTCTATGTGTATTACTCCTTCCACGTCCGGAACTTCCACGAGAAGCGAATACTAAGTTACGTCCGGCAGCACCATTACCTAAGCCACGATTTCTACGTTTAGCCATATTTTCCTGTTCAAGTTGAACAACATAATACACGCCCATTTCAAGAGCGGAGAATTTATCCTTTAATATTCTTGTGTTAATTTGTTCTACCGCGATTTGGTTGCTTACACCAGTCGGGCGAATTTTTAAGTTAAGAATTTCTTTCAATAGGATAGATGTTAATATGTGCGGTCTTAAACGGATGTTCTGTTCTTCCGGAGACATCTTAGCTCCTTTGATAGTGGAAATGAGTTTGTTCTTAGCTTGCTATTCTGATATTAAGAATCTTAACTGGCCCGAATAAATTTTTGAGTATAACATAGCGTGCATGTCGCTGTTTATTTGGGCGTTAGCTTTGATACCATAAAGTATTTTCTGGCATCCTCTTGGTTGGTTAGCGAGATATTCATCTCTGTTCATAAAACCATAAGGTGGATAAGTGATACCGGTTTTATCATCGTAGCTTTCCTTAATCATTAAATCACCAAATGGAGCACCAACACCGTTAATATCTATTACGCAAGCTCTTGGGTTATATTGAGCGATAAGACGTTTTTGCTCGATTACTTGTCGAGTAAAGTCTTTTTCACTCTCTGTTACACCTAAAATGTAGATATTTACCAACTTAATTCTAAAAGTTTCATTTGTTGGATAGACCTTTAATACAGTACAAACTGATTGACAACCTTTTCGTGCCAAGTCGGTAGATAAAATATAAAAGCAATCCTTATCACTTTCGCGCGAAAAATTAGCAACAGTTTCTGGATTATTTATCTTTCGCGCCGATTCCAACTTATTAAAGTCAAACCATGCGTCTTCTGAAGTACCAACGAAACGCGACATATATTCCTTTGCAAAACCTAAACTATCAAAGGTAGAAGAAGTTTTTAATTCGTTTAAGTAGGTCTTTGAAAGTAATCCAGTGAGCACTGGAATTCTATAGTCAAAACCAAAGAAGAACGTGTTATTTGGGTTTATTACAGATTGTTCAAATAGTTCAATAGTCTTGTCATAGCAGAATGTGTTCTTTTCCGAAGCAGATGAAATCCATAACTGTACCTGCTGCGGTTCCTGTGGGTTCTTATCGCCGTTCGTCATAGGTCGGTCAACGTTAAGAAGTGGCAAAATGATTTCGGCTATGTCAGTAGGGTCGTGGTCCATACCCAATTACCCTCGGTTTCCCGATATTTCTTAGGGGTTTAGACTATACCATAAGGAATTAGTTCCTTGCCAAATTATAGTCGTTGAACGTCCCTCCAACTTTCGTTGAGGTTTCGCTGCGTTTGATTGCCCAATCCTTAATGATTTTACCATACCGTTCCCGTTACTGAACGCCGCAAAAATATCACTATTTTTGTTTGGTTATTAAGGCTCTAAGGGTGTCCCCGCAATTTATTGGCTTTTAATTCCGTCACCACTTTAGATTAATTTTTTGTTTGATAAATGTAAAACAATTCAACAAATAATCTACAAATTAGCGGAACTCATCTATAATACCTACAGTAGCACGCTGTCCTCTTGAACTATTCAAAGGAGTAACAACTACGAAGCTCGATTTGTTATGAAATATAATCTTAATATAGTCAGTACCATAGTTTTCTACAGCAATTTCCGCCTTAAGCATTGGTAGCATATCGAATAGCTGGGCCAGCTTCTACTAGGCGATTTTTGCAGACTACGCTTTACCAGGGCTACAAATAAACGTTGTACTTTTCGGCCTAAAAATACAAATCAATAACAACGCTAAAATACAAATAAATGATTTACCCGCGGCACGGGGAGCAATAGTAAGAACTCGTCCATACCTCAAACATGCTCTTAAGAACATACGCTGGAAGAATTTAAGTTTGAACTTAGAATCAACCGGTGTAAGTAAATCAACAAATTTATCAGGATAGTTCATGAAGTATTCCATGTAAGACTGGTATAATGGGAGATTTCTCTAAATTCTATTCTTATCAACTTTCGCGCCTTTCTCCAACTATATATCGCCGCGATAAAACTTAGTAGTAGTATCCTTGTTAATACCTTTTGTTAATATTTTTAAAGAATCTAAAGCTACCATGGCTTACACCTCAACCTTAAAGTCGTCTTCTTCCATGTCATCGAATTGCGTAGCGACTTCTTTGTATTCTTCCCAGTCAAAGCCACTGTTTGTAAGTTTGTCGGCTGTTTTAAGAGCTTCGATACGTTCTTTAATTTCATCAGATATACCAGTTTCATTAATGAACATGTATCTTGACCAACACTACTAAATACGCATTGACTTGTCAACTTCATCATTATTCGCGCCACGAGCATAGGTAGGCTTGAAACCTAATTTCTCCAGAAAAGCACAAATTTCGCCCCAACTGTTAAAGTCATTACCGTCCTTAATTTCAGTAGTAGTAATACCAGCACTCTTACATAAAGTATCGTAAGCCTTTAAGTCTTTATCTATTTCAACCCCGGCCCTTAGCTTTTCTTCCATAATTAGTGCCAACTTACAAGCTTTCTTAACTTGGTCTTCGTGCATTTTATTAACAATATTAACAGAGTTCTAAATGCCGGCATACAGATTTTCTAAGTATTCTAACTATTCATCATCATACTGAGGGCCCCACATAGCCTTACGTTCAAGCCGTTTATCTTCATCTAACGCCGGGATAACTGCACTTAATTTATCACGGTCTTGCAACTCAATATACAAGTCCTAATATGGTTTCCAATTTAGGTGTTCATACTGTTTCTGACGGAAAATTGAAGAGTATGTGCCAAAGGCATCATTTCTATCAGCTTTCCATATCTTTGCAAATTCTTCCGGCATAAAAGGAATGTCCGCCAACTAACAAAGTCTGTCAACGGCACTCCATTCATTATCCTTATTCTTCTCAATATATTCCTACACACAATCGCGGCAAATAGGAAGAGAACCACCAAGTAAAGGATTGTTAGTGGCAATAAACCTTGCCACCGACAACTCTTCCTTACAAACGCAACATTTCTTAGCCATTCTAATCCGCTTCCTTATTTGCGCTCACAATATCGCGGCACATTTTCATAACCTTTCTCTTCTGAAACCTATTCATCAAAGAAAATCTCATTACAGTTTCCACAACCAAGTTCTAAATTCCGTTCTCTTCTTGTGCGAAAACCTTACCAACCAAATCTCTTAACTCATCCTACTCTATACCCACGTATTTCGCAAGACCGATAATATCTGACATATGAAAGCCATTAACCATCAGTTCCATTAATTCCTTTTCCATTTAAATCACTCCTTTACTGTCTTGCCGCGATTTTAGACACTACTTTCGCGGCGAAATTTTTTAAACCCTGGGTGGGCCTGCTGGCGAAGCCAGCAGGGGTCGTCTTACTTGTTCTTTTTCTTCTCCTCAACACAATCCTTACAAACATTTGCCCATCCATCAACGTTCTTCTTTTTCTTGTGCCATAATCTCTTATCCCTCATCTTCCATTCCCCACAACAACTACATCTCTTCCAAGCCTTGTCCCAATCCTTACAACACCATTCATCGTAAACCAGGTCTGCCTAAGCCGCAACTTTCTTACAACATGTGGTCCAAATCGTACTAATGTAGTTTGGGGCGTGGGAGTAGCCATGGGCTTCCAAATCCGCTAAAATTTCCAAATTCGATTTGCCGGCTAACTTCCCATCCCATATAATGGTTTGTTGTTCGCTAAAATCGGCCATTTCCACATATCTGTCAAATTGGGCAATTAGGGGCTTATTCTCATCCTTTAACTCCCAATACCCAAATCCTATTTGCGCAATATGCTTCCAGTTTGTTAGGTCAATGGTGTTTCGCGGCGGGTCGAGAGGTATGTCCACCTTTACACCATTATGGAATGGATTTTCCAAAACACCGGGAATAGAACTACTTAAAGGCCAGGTGTCGAGAGAAGAGGTTTGCGGCTCCCAAGCTGAAGCGTGGTCTGGTTTTTTGGTGATTGGGGATTTAACTTGGTCGCGTAAGAGATATTGGTCTTTCCGAAGCTCAACAAGCAAATGCTTAAACTCATAGTATTTTTTGGAAGTTGGGTCGGTTTTTTCGAGAACTTTCTAAACCTCATCTATTGAGTGCCACAAATCTCCGATATTTGGTAGATTGGCGTTTGTTTGGTCTTCGCGGCTAAACGATGGTTTTGGTGTGCGGTATTTTGTGCGCGAAAATGTAGATGGTGTTTCTATAAATGTAGGAGAATCGGTTAGTTCGTCTAGGGATAATGGGGCGTTTTTTGAGTAATCGTGTTTTGGTTTGAGATAGACTAGTTTGCGGTCTACAGCGGATAAGCCAGTTGAGTCTTTTCCATAGAGAAGATAGTTTGCTGCTTGTTCCGCTTGGGCCGGTGTGGTTGGGGGATTTGAGTTTACGAGAGCGATTCGCTCGGATAGGTTTGTGTTTAGGTTGTACATAGTGGGGACCTCCTTTTAGGTTTTAGGTTTATAAAAAATTTCATGAGGGACTGTGATTTTTCCTTCGACTTTACGTGTGTTTTTTGTCAGAGATTATAGAATTTCCTTCGACTTTAAAAAAATTTCTTGTGTGTTTTTTGTCAGGTCTTATTGAATTTCCTTCGAGTTTAAATTTTTGGTGTGTGTGTTTTTTGTCAGGCACCGCAGCTGTCAGAGATTTTCCCATTTTCCAAAATTTTGGCACCCCCCGTCATCATTTCATACCAAAACCATACTCACGCCCGTTTTGTCGCAATATTAGTCATTTTATAATGCCCGTGCTAAGTGAAAAAATTTTTTTTGAAAAACCTTAATTTTTTTCAAAAAACTGTTGACATTCATTTTTAACCGTGCTATAATAGAACCATAGAAAGAAACAAACACAGACAGCCGAAAGGCGGGAGGTAATTTTATGGATTTAATTTTTAAAACATCAACAGGTTTCAAGTTCAGAAACTCAGAGAAGACAAACGTTCACACTGATTACATCAAGGCATACCTTGACGCTTACCTTGATGAGATTTTCAGCCGTGATTTTATCATGGTTTACGAAAACGCTGGCAAAATGTGGGCTCATGAGCTTGATTGGACTAAGGAAGCTATCGCAGTTTATAGCGGTTTTAGCTCCGACGGCATGCCAGCGCTTCGTATCAGATGTGGTAAGAAGGATATTAAAAAATGGGATTTATCCCATGACATTCAGCTGTGTTCAGCGGCTGAATTTGAAGCTAAAAAAGCAGAGTATAAAGATAATAACGGCTATACTGCCGAAAGGGTTATCTTTGAGTTCTTTGGAGTTGAATACAAGAAATCAAACGAAAACCACAAAGAAAACGGTGATTTTGGAGTATATCAGATAAAATTCACTGATAACAGCACAATAAAGATTGATAGCGAAAAAGCAACAGCGTTATACAATGAATATTGTATGTAATTAGAATGATGTGGTTAGTGGTCAGAGCACTAACCACACAATAAAAAACAAGTTAACATTTACGGAGGTAATAATTATGAAAATTTTAGCTAATTACTTTACAGACATGACAAACAGCGAAAACAGTTATACAGAATACAGGATTTTAGGCACAAACAAAACATACAAGTATAAAACAGGTGAGTCAATGCCGGAGGCGTTTTGGTATGTCATGAGTGCTTTGGATAGAGGTTATGAAACAATTGACTCAAATATCGTTATTAGTAAAGATAGTGCTTATAGACAGTGTACAGCAATATATGAAACTTATTAATCAGTAAATCAGAATGGTATTTTGTGAGGGTTGAAAAATCCTCACAAGTGCCGAAAATTTAGAAATGAGGTATAATAATTATGAGTATTAAGGATTTTAATTTTAAAGGTGCTTTTATCGGCTTTTGCATTATCAAGGATAAAGCAAAAAACATTGTTTTAATTAAAATGTGCGACGGTAGCAGAAAACAAGCCGATGATAAAATTTATGAGTATAGAAAAACACTTGACGATAAAAATATTATCACTCTTGAAATCGCAACAATAAAAAACTTTGGGACTATCTCAAAAGACTACATACAAACAAGAGTAAACCGCTTTACAGAACAAACAAAAAGTGACAAATACATTATTGAGTAATTTAATAAAACCGCCTTGAAAAGTTCCGTCGATTATCAAGGCGGTTCACTTTTCAATAAAATCGGTTCACATGAACCGCTTAAAAGTTCATGCAGAATATGGAAAATTGCCCGTGCCGCTTTAGCGCTTTAAAGTGTTGCGCTTTACCGCGGTAAAGTCCATAATATGGAAAATTGCCCGTGCCGCTTTAGCGCTTTAAAGTGTTGCGCTTTACCGTGGTAAAGTCCATAATTTGGATAATTGCCCGTGCCGGCGCTTTAGCGCTTTAAAGCGGTGAAATCGGTTCACCTGAACCGCTTAGAAGTTCGGTATATATTGGAAAATTGTCCGGGCAATTTTCCACATTTTTCCTATGCTGGAGATATATCCCTGTAAATTCCTCCAGATTTTACCAGTTTTACCAGATTCTAGGAGAGCTAGGATGGGAAGATTCTTCCATATATGGAAGATTATGGGAGCTACGTTTGAGGGAAATTTTTCCATAAATGGAAGAAAATGGGAGCTGCACTTTTTGGAAAAATTTACCAAAAATGGAAGTTTATGGGAGCTGGCTTCCACCCGGAAACTTTTTCCAAATTTGTGAGATTTGGTAAGAACCCTAATTTATTGGTATTCTTAACTTTCTAAAACTATTATACCATGTTTTTACAAAAAAGTAAAGAGATTCATTTCTTAATTTTTCGCCGCGATTTCCCAATATATTCCAATCTTCACGGCAAAAAGGAACCGCCAATTACTTGGCGGCTTAATGTTAAATTATTTTTCATTTTCTGCGGTTTCGATAGTTTTCATATCACTGAGTCTGCCCCTTAGATATTTTACACTATAAGGAACATTGTTAATTGTAATGTCTGCGCCTTTATCAAATCTTACTGTGTCCGGTGTATAAGTCTGATTTAATAACTTTGTGAATAACATTTTTTCTAATGTTCTTCCGTTGTTATCGTAGCAGTAATTCTGTTCAAATTCTTCTACTGTGCAAAGAATTGTCGCTTTTTCTAACATTCTTTCGATTGACTTCTTAGTCGGTCGCCAGTCAAGAGTTTTTGAGTCATTCTTAGTGCTTTTGTTAAGATAGAAGTCAAAGTATTCATTCTTTGTGATGTAGATGTAGATATTTGACTCATAAGGGAAACCATAGATTTGATTTTCAGTGAAAACTAACTTTTTGTATCTGTTGAGATAGTTTTCTTTTTCCATTTCTTTGTAGATGTTCATAATACCATTCCTTTCCAAATTGCCCGTAGTGTTTGCTTCTTTCATTGTTATTATTATAATGGATTTATGTGATAGAATTGTGATAGTTATGTGAAAGTTGTGTGAAAACATTTTTTGGTAGTTGGAGTTTAAGTATTTACTTTTATAGAAAATTATGGTAGAATATGTTTATTATATGTATTGGTAATATGTGGAAATTTGCCCGGGCGATTTTCCATAATTTACCAATTATACCATAAGTGAGGAGTTTCCAATTATTGTTATTTATGTTATAAATCTCCATGGTAAATTCCACCGGAAAAATATGGTAAAAAAGTAAAAATGAGAGCTGGTATAGAATGGGAAAGTAGGAGAAAAATGTTGCATAAAAAGTCTACCCTTAGTTTGTGTAATATCACAACAAAAATTTTTTAGAAAAACTATTGACAAATACCCTATTCTATGATATAATAATAACATAAGGTAAGGGGAACGAAAGAACCCCAAAGGAAACAATTGGTATAATTATGGAGGTAATTTGTATGAAATTTAGACTTTTTGACTGGACAGATTTTGTGGATGAAGAAGACGGCAGAACCTATGAAAAATATGGTATTATCAGGGAATTCACTATTACCCGTGATACACCAGCTGAGGAAATCCTTGCCATGGTAGAAGCTGTAAAGGACACAAATGTGGATTTTATGCCAGATTATAACAGAGCTGACATATATGCTTTTGAATGTTATTTGGTAGATATTGCCCACTTTAAAGAGGTTTTGGAAGAAAACGGTTGGAAGTTTATGGATGACCCACATTGTGATTGGGGTAATGAGGAAGCAATAGTATTTAATTCCAAATTCAAGGCAATAGCAAATATTGACAACTTTAATACTTTTATCAAGGAAGAAATGGAAGAATTTAAGAAAATGGCAGAAAACTGGAATTATATCTAATTTCTCCTAAAATAACAAAGATTGGAAGTCTTGGTAAAACAAGGCTTCCTTTCTGTTTACTCCTTAATTACCATTTTTTGGAAATTTGCCCGGGCGATTTTCCATAATTTACCAGTAGAATTTTCGCGGCGAAATTTGTGCAATATCACAATAAATTTTTTCTGAAAATGTATTGACATTCTAATAAATCTATGGTATAATATAATCATAGAAACAAACAGGAAAGCCGATAGGCGGAAAGGATTGGTAATTATGATGGCAAAGGTTTGGGAAATAAGGATAAAAGGTGAAATGTTTCCAATAAGATGTTATTATGAGGAAGATGTTCCTAAAATGGTAGATTATTACAAAGAAATGGGAAAAATTAAGAGTGAGGAAGATTATACCATAACTACAAGGAAATTAAAGGAAGACCCAAGATGGGAATTATATTCCAATGACAGAGAATGGGCTTATTGAGTAAATTTGGAAGTCTTGGTAAAACAAGGCTTCCATTCTATTTGTGGTAGGATTACCATTTTATGGAAAATTGCCCGGGCGATTTTCCAGTTTCTTCCAATAACAAACCATACAAAAATTTCGCCGCGATTTTGTATAATATCACAATAAAATTTTTTCAAAAAAAGTGTTGACAAGTTCCCGCCAATATGATATAATATAATCATAGAAACAAAGAAACAACCCGAAAGGGTAATAATGGAAAGAGGTATATTATTATGGGAATTATTACTAAAACTTTACTCAACATCAAACTTGAAAACTTAAAGGCAAAAACTGGCAGAGACTACTATCAGCTGGAATACGCAAACGGTGCCGTTTCTCTTGTAAAAAAGGGAGAATTTGGCGGCATTGACAGGCTTTCTCCACCTGTAAATAAAAGGGAAATGGCGGACATTCTTGATACAATTTACAATGTCTACCACCGTGCATGATATTTCCAACACCTCCATAAATTTGAAAGACCGTCCAAATTTTGGGCGGTTTTTCGTTTATTCCTTAATTTCCATTTTATGGTAATTTGCCCGGGCGATTTTCCAATTATTTCCAAGTTGCCATCCCGGGCGATTTTCCAATTATTTCCAAGTTGCCATGGTGTTGATAGAATTTTCGCGGCGAAATTTGTGCAATATGACAATAAAAAATTTTTAAAAAAGTGTTGACATTCATACTAAACTATGATATAATATAAACATAAGGTAAGGGAAACAAAACCCTTTAGGAAACAAATGGTATATCTATGGAGGTAATTATTATGACAATGGCAGTAGAAAGAATTATCGGAATGAGCAAAGAAATTGAAAGCCTTGTAACTGAGTCAACTTGCGCCAAATTTGCGAGTCCTATCTGTAAGAAAAGAATGGCAAAGCTCAGCATGGACGACTTCGATGAGTGCTGGGAAGGTGCTGTAAAGGACGTAGAAAAAGCACTCTCAGGCGACTTCTCAGGATTAACGGAGGAAGAAATGGAAATATTTGAACCTCTGGTAGGTTTTTTCTATGATGGTATATTTAAGGGTCAGCTTTACTCAGAAAAATTAAGTAAATACTGGGAATAATTTCAAGCCAAGCACTTCCAGTAAAATGGAGGTGTTTGGTAATTTGCCCGTGCGCAAAATGGTAAATTATGGAAATTTGCCCGGGCGATTTTCCAGTTTCTACCAAATAGCAGATTGCACAAAAATTTCGCTGCGAATTTGTGTAGTATTTTATTAAAAAGGTGTTGACATTCTCTTAGGGGTATGGTATAATATAATTACAGGGTAAGGGAAAACCTAATAGAATATGGAGGTAAATAATATGAAAAATTTTGTTGACATTAAGGCTTTTGCTCAGGCAGCAGGATTAACAGCGCTTATTATAGCTGTAGTAAACGTAATTTTTGGATAATTTTAGGAGGTAATAAGCTATGACTAAGAAGGAATTAACAACTATAACAATTGAACGTGAAGTAAGACCTATGACAACTGAACAGTGGGATTTAATGCCAGTGGGCACTACTTTCATCCATCCGGAAGACAAACATCTTTGTCTTAAAGTTTCTGATAAAATCATGTTTGATTTTGAAGAAAAATGTGGAATTGATGTAGAAGAAGTCCATGGCGCAATATGGGATTTTGGCAGAGAAGACCCAATTGATTTTGAACTGGTTGACATTTCCATCACTGTAAAAGAAAAGTAATTTCCAACCTCATGTGTTTGTTTCTTGAAAGACTGGGTATTTTTACCCAGTTTTTCTTTTACTCCATTATTTCCATATTTTGGAAATTTGCCCGGGCGATTTTCCATATATTACCAATAGCATAGTATACAAAAATTTCACTGCGAATTTGTATAACATTTCATTAAAAAACTATTGACTTTTATAATAGGGTATGGTATAATATAATTACAGAATAAAGGAAACCACTAAACTATGGAGGTAATTGGTATGAAAGATATGTCTTGGTATGTTTTTACAGCAAGAGTTATGCATGCGTTCGCGGCGTGGGAAGCTGAGAACCACGAAGCCCTTAAAGCTATCCCAAATCTTGCCAATCGTTTTACGGTTGACAACGACTATCTCGATGAAGCTGTTGATGAGGTTCTCGACTATCTCGATGATGACATCAGGGCTGGAGCTGAGGTGGTAGACTGGGTTAACAGACGTTTACCGGGCGAGCTGGCAAAAGTTCCTAATCACCCATATGCTGCCAAATATTTAGCAGCTATGTTGGTTTGCCACGATTTAGCAGAACAGATATGAAACTGGGAGTGCTTCGGCACTCCTTTTTATTTGTCCCATTAATGGTAAAATATGGTAATTTGCCCGGGCGATTTTCCAAAAACTGGAAGTGTTGACAAATAGTGAAAGTTGTGGTATTATATGTATAATGAATTTTGAGGGAAAATTTTCCAATTATGACATTGTATGGGAGCTACGTCTATTGGTGAATTTACACAAAAAAGAGCCACAACTTTTTGCAGCGAAAACTGTTGACAGAACCCCTTGAAAGTGGTATAATATAATCATAGAAGAAATGACAACGCCCATAGGGCAGGAGGAATTACTATGAAAATGTTATTAACCATTGAAACATTCGATTTTGATTTAGAGGGATTCACATATCATCATTTTGATGACATTGATGATAGTGCGTTATGGGCACATGTGGAATATCTTTGTGAAACAAAGAACTTCTTTTCTTTAGCAACTCTTAACAGGGATTTCTTAGAAGAATATTTGAAAAATATAGAATTGTCCATGTCAATGGATGATTTGATAGTTTCAGAATATTCAGATGAAGAAGGCAACACTTTATATAAAACAGAACAGTTAGTATATTCTGATTTTGGTTTACTTTCTGTTAAAGAACTTATCAATAGGTATCAGAAAGGTAGCAATGATATACTTGGTAAAATGTTTATCTATGCAAGCAACTTAAAGTAATTTCCAATAATTTGACATATACCTCCATGGGAGATGCCGCCATTAATTTGGCGGTGTTTTCTTATTCCATGAATGGTAATTTATAGAAATTTGCCCGGGCGATTTTCCAGAATTTTCCAGTTCTACCAAATAAAAGGGCGACCCCATTTCTGAGGTCGCATTATATTACATATTGAATGCCCAGTATTCAAGAAGTTCCCCGTCTTCTGAGAAGTGGAATTCTGTGCCATTATATTTTGTGTCGTGAATTCTAACTAAAGTTCCGTTTTCACCGTCTGATTCTGAGGTAAAAAACTTACCCCACTTTTTGGCAAGTCCGGTGATTAAGTTTTTATCGCTCATACCATTTTCCTCCTTAGTTGTAATTAACAGTTTCCATTAATTTTCCATCTTTGGAAAAATGCCATTCAAGAACCGGAGTTCCCATTACATAGGCACTTACTACAGTTTTATCTCCATTTATTACCGTTCCAATACTTTCCTCTTCGCAGTATTTCATGCACTTTTCATAATCAGTCATATTAATTCCTCCCGCCTTATCGGCTTATTTGTTTCTTTCACTATATATATTATAGCATAGTTCCATAATAAATACTATTCGCAAAATACACAAATCTTTCGCCGCGAAACTGTGCACCATTTTCTACCAAATTGCCCGGGCGTTTTTCCATATATTTCCATTTCTTCCAATGCCGAAAAATTTTTTTAAAAAAGTGTTGACAAACATCATAAACTGTGGTATAATATAAACATAGGGTAAAGGAAACGCCGATACCCGCTAAGATACGGAGGTAATAATTATGACAAGTAAAATGGTAAACGCAAACTTCACAAGACCAATCACTCAGCAGATTTATGACGCAATTACAAAATTTAACTCAATCTCAGAAGCTACACATAGCTCAATTGAAGTTCTTGATTGGAAAGAAAAGGAGAATCAGGTAACAATCAAGATTACTGAAAACAATGTGTCAGAAATTATGACAGATACACGTGAGGCAATACACTTTGCCGTGAAATTAGTTCTTTGTGCGGCATTTTTAATGGAACAGCGGAAAAATACGCCAAACATTGCAGAGATAAAAGACTAAGATAAATACAAATATGGTAGAACTTGGCGGCGGAAACGTCGCCACTCTTTTTGTGGTATAAATGGTAAATATTGGAAATTTGCCCGGGCGTTTTTCCATAAATTACCAATTAAAAAATTTTTTAAAAACACTTGACATTTACGGCGGGATATGATATAATATAAACATAAGGTAAAGGAAACACCGATACCACAAAGAAAATGGAGGAATGTTATATGTTACCATCAAGAGAAGAATATGCAACAATGTTAGGTGAAAATTTATCAGAAGCTGACTGTGTAAGACTCTTTTGTCTTCACAAGGATGACCTGTTAGACGGCAACTATGACTGGAACTACAACCTTGAATACAGCTACAATGAATATTGTAATGAGCTTGAATACGAAGAGGAAGTTCTTGGTAAGGAGGAATAATTATGGTAATAATAGAAACTGGATGGTTTAATCATCAGACTAAGGAAATTGAAACATCAAGAGTAGAACTAAAAGGGCAGACTCTTGACACTATTTTCCATTTAATCTATGATAGCATATTCCGAATTGTTGGCGATTTAGATGAGTGGAATGATTTTGTAAGATTTGGAGATATTTACGATTCCGATTTTGACCATTATGATAATCCGGAAGTTGATTCTCATGAATGGTATTGCTACATGGAGGGAAAAATACAGACACTAAAACTCCATACAGAAGAATATAAAAGAATAGTAAACTACTGGGAGAAATTTTTGGCAGCGGAAGAATAATCCATGGGCGGCATTTATTGCCGCTCTTTTGTTTACTCCATAATTACCATATTTTACCAATTTGCCCGGGCGTTTTTCCATAAAATACCATAAAAAATTTTTAGAAAAACTATTGACATTCTCTTTAAAATGTAGTATAATAAGAATATAGAAAAGGGGAGTTAATATGAAAAAGATTTTAACAGTTATTTGTGTAATAATACTTGTATGGATTTTAGCATCTATCATAGATGTAAATCTCCATAATTTAACAACACAGCAGTATGCGAGCTGGAATATCTTTCCGGCACTTTTAAGGAGGGCTTAATATGTATGGTTTCATTTTTGGCGTAAAGGTTTCTAACAGTTTAGAAAAAGCCGACTGGATTAAGGAATACTTTCCCGGCTTTTGGTATGAAAAACCAAATTCATCACAAGCCTTTTTAGGCGTTCCACTGGTAATGTTCGGAGAAGACGATAAAGATCCATTTAACAAAATGCACCAGTGCTTATTTTCATTTGACGAACTCAATGCACTTATTAATGAAAATTCTCAGAGTGAAGATATGGACGTTTTCAACTCTTTACTAAAGGAACTAAGACGAGCAAATCCATATTGTGGATTTTTACCACAAATCTACTTTATGGCAGATATTTGACATTTTCACACCTCCATTGTTTGTTTCTATAAAAAGGAAAAGGTTGGATATAATTTCCAGCCTTTTTCTTCTGCCGCGAAAATGGTAAGATTTGGAAATTTGCCCGGGCGTTTTGGTAAAATTTACCATTTGAGGATAAAAAAAGAAAACGGACTTAATGTCCGCTTTCCCAAATTGTGCATCTTCCAGTTTGTGGGTTCATTACCACTTCAAAACCACTGGAATAATCTTCACATTCATAGTAAATATGGATTTTTGTTTTTTTGCGTGTTGTGTATTCATATTTACGGCACACATCATCACCTATCCAGTCTATTTCCCAGTAGATGACATCTTCTCCATTTTCTTCCGCAAAACTTTCCATCCACTGGGAATCAAAAGTTACTGTAGGTGCTTTTGCATATTTAACCGCAACATCAATTTCAATAATAAGTGACCATATTATAACAAGTGTGAATAATACCAATAATATTTTTTCTATCCATGTTATTTTAGTATCCATAATAACTACCATCCTTTCTATATTTATATTATATCACATTTCGCCGCGATTGTCAAGCATAATTTTTATGGTATTTTCTACCAACTTGCCCGGACGTTTTTCCATAAATTTCCAATAAAAAATTTTTTAAAAAGGTATTGACTTTTATACCCCGTTGTGGTATAATATAATTACAGGGTAAAAGAAACAACCACTTGAAAGGACTTGATTTTATGGATTTAAGAATTAAACATACTTACGACTTAATCAATGCTTTTAAAGCAGTTATCAATGATGACAATAGCCATACACCCGATGATGTCACGAGAGCTTGGGATGTCATTGACAATCTTGCTGATGATTACATGGAAGAACCGGACGGCTCACCGGAATATTACGCAGACCTGTTCCGCAAAAACTATGAACCTATCATTGAAGCTATGGAAAGATTTGAGGATGATGACCACATTTTAGAACTCACTGCTGGTTGCGTATGGATTAAACTTCGCAGAATATGTGAGAGTGTAGAATGGGATTTAAAGGAAGAACTCAATGTAATCGAATTTAAAAACCGCTTAACAAAGAAATTATCTTAATACCATATATACCTCCATGGGAACCGCTCAGAAATGGGCGGTTTCCTTTTGTGGTAATACTGGAAAATTGTGGAAAAGTGCCCGGGCGTTTTTCCAAAAAATACCAAAAAATTTTTTTCAAAAAGGTGTTGACATTTGCGGCGGGATATGATATAATAAGAGTATAGAAAAGGACAGGTTCAAGTCCCTAAAACCGGAAGGAATAATAACTATGAAAAATTACAACTACTCAGACATGAACAAACTCGTAAAGACAGTATTCGCAGATTTTGGCGCCTACAAGGAAAAGCATCCAAATCTTTCCTTTAGCTTCGATGATAACTGTGACGTGACGGAGGAAGCTGTGACAAGCGTGCTGATTCGCACAAGCAAAAACGGTGATGTAAAAGTATTCACAGCTAAGTGCAACAGCAATGACATTTATGACATGAACATTGGCTACATACTGGTTGCACTGAGAGCCATGGGCGTGCAGTACACGCCGAAGGCTTTTAACAAAGTATGGTTTAGAGCAGGTTTCCTTATGCCGGCTGAAAAATTTATCTATGAAAACAGGGTATACACGACTGAATATCTTGATGATGACGGTTTTATCGTTGCCACAGATGAAAAAGGAAGAACTTACCACATTAAGCATACCGTTTATGTTAATCCAGTAATGTAAGAAATTGCCACCCTTCGGGGTGGTTTTCTTATATTCCATAATTGGTAGATTTTGGAAATTTGCCCGGGCGTTTTTCCAGAAAATACCAATAAAAATTTTTTAAAAAGTGTTGACAAGTGCCGCAAAGTGTGGTATAATATAATTACAGTAAAGGACAGGTTCAAGTCCCTAAAACCGGAAAGGAATTTAACTATGATAATTTGTAACAACAAAAGACAGTTTGACCAGTGGGTTGATGACAAGATAACAAGTCTTGACAACTTTATGAGCTCAATGACATCAAAATACCGTAAAGATTCTGACGGGAAAGCACGTGGCGCGATTCGTGGTATTGAATGGAAGTTGGGAACATCTGTTGTTTATGGCAATTTTATCATCACAGTAAAAGAAAACGGTGATACAATAATTTACAATACGAGAACCCGCAGAAGAGGAGAAGCACGTCTTAATAATCTTAACGACATTAGGGATTATAAACTCGGACTTGCTCTCGCTTGGGCACGATATACGGGAAAAGAAATACCAATGATTAGAACTACAATTAAGGTATGTAATTTAAAGGTAGGCGATGTGGTTAATCTTGGCAAGAACGATAACTTCATAGTGTTGTCAATAGTACCAAATATAGGAGATAGTAGAGATGTAGCCGTTACATTAATGTCATGGAATGGAACAAAAAAGTCGTTCTACCATAGCACCGCAAATGTGGTAATGAAACATAGATTCGCTTTAATAGACGTAGTAGACCATACAAATCTTTAACAGTTCTGCCGCTCAGAAATGGGCGGCAGTTCTTTTATGCCATTAATGGAAAATTTTACCAAATCGCCCGGGCGTTTTACCAGAAATTGGTAGTTCTACCACATTTCGCCGCGAAAAATATTTTTAAAAATTTTTCAAAAAAAGTATTGACAACTGTCTTATTCTATGCTATAATATATACATAAGGTGAGGGATAAAGAAAACCCCCTTAAAACAATCTAAAGTCAGGTTAAAAGACTTAAAAACCGGAAGGACTATTACCATGAAAAGAACATCAAACATCACATTAAAGGCACTTGAAATCTCTGCACTTCGTAAACATTCAGAAGTCTTTTTAAAGACAAAGAAGTCAATGGCAGATATTAACAAAAATATCAAGGAAGCTATGACTGAGCTGAACGCTATCAATGAGGAAGATTTTGACACACTGGCTAAGCTCTGTTATGACATCAGCTGTTCAGCTAAGAAGGCGAAGGCAGTAAAGAGAAATGAAACCTATTTAGGTGAATACGAATCTATGCTTGCTGGAAATATGGAGGCTGGAAAGTGGTATTCTAAGGGGAATTTACTTGATTTTCTTGAATTTAGTATGGACTATAGTAAAAAAGACCATAATTTTGACAGCAAAGCTCTCCGACATACTCACGTTTTTGAAGTGTGCATTGATAGACTTGTAAATGCCGGAAAAATTATGACACAGTATAGCGCTGAATATGGTATGATTTACTCATTAATTGAAGATTTTTAATCTCATGGGTTTCTGAGGGATTTCCCACCAAAAAGTCCCATCCCAATATTTCCATACCTCCTATGGTTGTTTCTTAAAAGTTTGGACGGTTTTTACCGTCCATTCTTTTTTATCCATAAATAGAAAAATTTTCCAGTTTGCCCGGGCGTTTTACCAACATTTTCCATATTTACCATAAAAATATTTTTAAATTTTTTTAGAAAAAGTGTTGACAAATACCCGCCGATATGATATAATATAATTACAGGGTAAGGGAAACGACCTAAACCCTAAGAAAATTAATTACTATCGTCAGGTAATAAGACGTTAAAACCGGAAAGGATATTTACCATGTTTAGAAATTCAAACCCTAAAGAAGTAGAACGCTTTTCACCTTATGCTTATAGAGCTTCAGTAGAACTCAATGACGAAGCTATGAAGGCAGACGTTTGCCAGGAACTGGTAAAGGTAAAAAAAGCTACAGAAGCTATGGCACAGATGGACATCGACGACATCAATAATGTCGAAGACGCTGTGGAAGATATTGTCAGCGCAGTTAGAGCTGTTAAGAGAGCTAAAACTCGTGTGGCAAGAAATAACTATCGTAAGACAAAGTACGAAGTTTACATGAACGCCCTTATCGAAAATACAGAAGTCGGTAGCATGTACATCTTGTCAAGTCTTATGAATAGCTTAGCGTCCCATGTAAGATACACACATCGTATAGGTTTCGACCCCGACATGTTTAGGACTGTAATGGATAAACTGGTTGAAAATGGTGTTTTTAAGGTAGCATACTTCAATTATAGAGTAGTATTTACAAGGGAGATGTAATCATGGCAGAGATAAAAAAAGGAATGACGGTTGTCAAAAAGGGTAAGCATTATCTTTTAACAAGGGAGGAGGCGATTGCCTACCTCACCGCCCTTAATGAACGTGCGAAGGCAAGAAAACAGGCAAAAATTGATATGGGATTTACAAAGTAATAAATCTAAAGTCGCTCAGAAATGGGCGGCTTTTCCATTTACCATTGAGATGGTAATTTTTACCAATCTGCCCGGGCGTTTTTCCATTAAATACCATAAAAATTTTTTTAAAAGGTATTGACATTGCCGCGATTTCGTGCTATAATATATACATAAGATAAAACAACAAAGGACAGGTTCAAGTCCTAAAAACCGGAAGGATATTTACTATGAAAAATTTTACTATTTGGGCACTCTCACAGTTTGACTCACTTGTAAACGCACTGGCAAAGAATTCCAGGGTACAGGAAGATTTCAAGGTAGACGACGCAAGCGGTAATAGCTGTAATGCTGAATTTATTACTGATTTACTTGAAGATTTGGAAACTGGCGCCAATTATGCACAAATGGATAATATAAGTCTTGGCAACTTTTGCTTCATTTATGACAAAAAGACTCGTAAGACAAGTATCATTAATATTCGTAGTAATAAGTTTGTTACCACTTATTGCAGTCTAAATGATTTCATGAGTGCAAAGGTTGGTTTTGGCGTATGTTGGGCAAAGTACAATAATGTGGAACGCCCTAAGTTTCCAGTAAAGAAGAGATTAAGTGAACTTAAACCGCACGATATTTTCAGGTTATATACCGATCGCAAGTATGAATTTGTTGGCACAACAAGCGATGGAAAGTATATAGGTTATGACAGCAAAGATACAGGCAAGAAATTCTATTCATTCCTTGAAGGCGATTGTACTGTTTGGGAATAATAGGTTTAAAGTCGCTCTCGAAAGAGGGCGGCTTTTCGCTTATACCAAAACTGGAAAATTTTACCAAATCGCCCGGGCGTTTTTCCATAAATTACCAATCTTACCATATTTCGCCGCGAAAAATATTTTTAAAAATCTATTGACAAACGTCTTAAACTATGGTATAATAAGAACATAGAAAAGGACAGGTCAAAAGTCCATAAAACCGGAAAGGATAACCAATATGGAAAAATATGAAATTACTTTCGCAGACAAGACAAAAAGTAGTTATAGTTCACCTCATGAGTATGTAGCTATCAGAATGTTTGACTCTTTAATGAGCAAAGAGCAGAGATGGTTAACCTACTGTTCATTAAAACGCTTTTCAAGAGGTTTTATCAACTCTATTTCTGTTGATGGAATGACATTAAGGAGGGTTAAATAATGACTAAATACATATCAGAATTAAACAATGGAGATTCATTCCATCAGGGCGCTTGTGATTACCTTTTTATAGGAAAAACAACTTATAAAGGTATAGAAAGTTATGTCGGTTGTAATCAAGATACCGGTGTTTTTGTAGGTTTTCCCGCTGACCAGTTGGTAAATGTCCCACGTCCTAAGCCAGTAAGAACCGATTTTTGGTACAAGAAGAAATTTATGGAACTGGTTTATCGTACCATGGAACATCATAAAGTTGAAGTTATGTTTAATAAAGTTTGTTCTCACTTAAATGACATTATTCAAGAAGGAAGTGGTGGCAGATATGGCGCAGGCGCAACACTGGAATTAAGTGGAGAATTCTGCCGTAGTAATTACATTATGACAGCCAATTACAAAATTTGGGATGGCGTTACAATAATGCTTATAAATACCGTAACTGGTAAATCTGTAAGTTGTAAGCACATCGACCCCGATAAGGTAAATAGAAACAACGTACACCTTATTATCTTTGACCTTTACAAAAAGTATATGAATCAGTAAAATCGTGCCGCTCAGAAATGGGCGGCATTTTCACATACCATAATTGGTAAATTATGGCGTTTCGCCCGGGCGACTTTCCAAAATCTTCCATTTCTTCCATATAAAACTTTTTAAAAAATTTTTCTAAAACACTTGACAATCACATAAATCTATGCTATAATATATACATAAGGTGAAGGGAAACAGGAAACGAAAATTCACCGAGTAAGAATTTAAATTATCAATGTCAGGTTCAAGACGTTAAAACCGGAAGGAAGTTATTATTATGACACT